>Ga0209415_10001459_pt1 | contig 45297 bp, 38 predicted proteins | sample PeaSoiSIISIP2007_FD_187696 | JGI IMG/M metagenome (GOLD analysis project Ga0209415, IMG submission 187696) | Peat soil microbial communities from Weissenstadt, Germany - SII-SIP-2007 (SPAdes) (version 2) | ecosystem: Environmental > Terrestrial > Soil > Wetlands > Peat | place: Germany... | reverse complement strand
TCGACATCCGGGCAAAACCCGGTCAGCGGGTCGACGCCGGACAGACATTAGCGGTCATCGACAGCCCGGATCTCGGCGCCGCCTCGTCCGAATTCATCAAGGCGCGCGCTGACCTGGTGCTCGCCGAGCACAACTACAAGCTCGCACAACAGCTCTTGGCGGCCAAGGCAATGGCCACCAAGGACTTTCAGAAGGCGGAGGACGAGTCGGTCAAAGCCAACGTCGACCTGCGCCGCACCCGCGAGCACTTGATATCACTGGGCGTGCCGGCGAAGGAGTTGGATGCGCCGCTGGAGGCGTTGCATGTGCGTTCCCGGTTTGATCTCACCGTACCCATCGGCGGAACGGTCATCGAACGCACGCTGACGCTCGGACAACAGGTTGGCGGCGAAAGCGCACAACGGCTCTTCGTCATCGCCGACCTGAGCACCGTGTGGGTGACGGCCGACATCTACGAGAAGGATCTGGCGCTCATTCATGCGGGCGAAGAGGTCAGCGTGCATGCGGCCGCGTGGCCGCAGGAGGAGTTCCACGGGCGGATCGACTACGTCGGCGACACCGTCGACCCGAACAGCCGCACGGTGAAGGTCCGCGCCAGCGTTGATAACCGCCAATTGCTGCTCAAGCCCGAGATGTTCGTCACCGCAACCGTGCATACGCCCAGCAGCGCCACGGTGCTGACCGTGCCGCTGGCGGCCGTGCACGGCGAGGGCTCCGAGCACCCCTACGTGTTCATCGCCCTCAACGACGAGCGCTTCTCCCGCCGTGCGGTCACCCTGGGAACCAAGCTGAACGATCGTGTCGCCGTCACCAGCGGGTTGTCGGCTGACGACCGCGTCGTGACCGAGGGGTCCATCCTGCTCAAGGCCGAGGCCGATCGGCACACCGACAGCTAACGGCGATGATCAACCGCCTCATCGCCTTTTCGCTCGAGCAGCGCCTCGTGGTGTTGGCCCTTACCCTGCTGCTGGTGGGCTGGGGTATCGTCGCCTTTCTGCGCTTGCCGATCGAAGCCTATCCGGAGCTGGCCGACGTGCAAGTGCAGGTGATCAGCTTGTTTCCCGGGCACGCGGCCGAAGAGGTCGAGAAATTCGTCACCATTCCCATCGAGAACGAGCTCAACGGGACGCCGCGTCTCACCGCGATCCGCTCCACCTCGATCTTCGGGCTGTCCGTCGTCGGTGCCGTCTTCGAAGACGGCACCGACGACTATTTCGCGCGCCAGCAGATCTTGGAGCGTTTGCATCTCGCCGCGTTGCCGTCGGGGGTCGATCCGGATCTCGGTCCCCTCAGCGGTTCGATCGGCGAGATTCTGCGCTACACGTTGACCAGCGACACATTGAATCTCGTCGAGCTCAAGGCGCTGCAAGACTGGGTGCTGGAGCGCCACTTCCGGCAGGTGCCCGGCGTGGTGGACGTCGTGAGCTGGGGCGGCGGGCTCAAGCAGTACCAGGTGTTGCTCGACCCCGGTAAGCTCAAACAGCACGACCTGAGCTTCAAGCAAGTGTTCGACGCCCTGACGGCCAGCAACGCCAACGCCGGCGGCAGCTACATCCCGCAAGGTGACTACGCCTACATGGTCCGTGGCATCGGCTTGCTCGGCTCGACGGACGACATCAACAACGTCGTCGTGACGGCGCACGATGGCACGCCGATCCGCATCAAGGACATCGGGCAGGCGGCCATCGGCCACGGCATCCGGCTGGGCATCCTCGGCCGCGATCACGACGACGATCTGGTGCAGGGCATCGTGCTCATGCGCAAGGGCGAGAACGCCTCGCAAGTGCTCGATCGCGCGCAGGCCAAGCTCGACGAGTTGCGCGACATTCTGCCGGGCGGCGTCACCATCCATCCCTACTACGATCGCAGCCACCTCGTCGGCACGACGGTCCACACCGTGGAGCGCAATCTCCTGGAAGGTGCGGTGCTGGTCAGCATCATCCTCATGGTCTTCCTCGGCAACGTGCGCAGCGCGTTGATCGTCGCCCTGACCATTCCGGTCTCGCTGCTCTTCGCGTTCGCCTGCATGGACCTGCGCGGCATCTCCGCCAACCTCTTGTCGATCGGCGCGATCGACTTCGGCATCATCGTCGACGGCGCGGTGGTGATGGTCGAGAACATCTACCGACACTTGGCGACCCACCACGCCAGCGGCGCACGCGTCCGTCCGACGATCTACGCGGCGGCGCGCGAGGTGGGCTCACCGATCTTCTTCTCGGTGCTGATCATCATGACCGTGTACCTGCCGATCCTGTTCTTCCAGCGCGTCGAGGGGAAGATGTTCATCCCCATGGCCTCGACCATCTGCTTCGCGTTGCTCGGCGCGTTGCTCTTGACCCTGACGACGGTACCGGTCTTGTGCTCCCTGGCGTTGCGCAACGTCGGCGGCGAAAAAGACACGTGGCTCCTGACCTGGGCGCATCGCCTGTACGTGCCGCGCCTCAACTGGTCCATCGCGCGTCCGCGGCTGACGGTCGCCATCGCGCTGGTCGTGCTCTTGTTGAGCTTCGCCATCGTTCCGTTCCTCGGCAGCGAGTTCCTGCCGGAGCTCGATGAAGGGGATATCTGGGTGCGCGCCAAGCTGCCGATCGGCGTGTCGCTCGAGGGGGCACAGCGTTATATGCACGAGATGCGCGAGATCCTGCTCCGCTTCCCGGAGGTCCGCACCGTGGTGTCGCAGATCGGCTCCCCCGACGACGGCACCGACCCCAACGGGCCGGACAACGCCGAGCTGTACGTCGGCTTGCGGCCGCGCGAGCAGTGGAGCACCGCACGCGACAAGAACGCGCTCATCGATACGATGAACCAGCAGCTCGCGGTGTTTCCCGGCGTCACCTTTAATTTTTCGCAACCGATCAAGGACAACGTCGATGAAGCCATCTCCGGCGTGAAGGGCGAGCTGTCCATCAAGATCTTCGGGCCGGATCTCGACATCCTGCAGGAGAAGGCACAAGCCATCGCGCAGGTCCTCGGTCACATCGCCGGCGTGCAGGACCTCGACTACGACCATCTCACCGGCCAGCCGCAACTGCGGATTCCGATCGACCGCGAGCAGGCAAACCGCTACGGGATCACCGTGACCGACGTCCAGGACGCCATCGAGACGGCCACGGCGGGCAAGCAGGTCTCGGAGATCCTCGAGGGCGAACGGCGCTTTCCGTTGGTGGTCAAGCTCAGCGACGGCACAGGCCCGTCACCGGAAAGCCTGCAGAACCTGCTCGTGCCGAGCCCGTCCGGCGCGCGCATCCCGCTGAGCCAGCTGACCCACATCGACGCGGCGACCGGCTTCGCGCAGATCCTGCGCGAAGACAACCAGCGGCGCGTCGCCGTGAAGTGGAGCGTGCGCGGGCGCGACATGGGCAGCATGGTCGCCGAGGCGCAGCACGAAGTGGCGAAGGCCGTCAAGCTGCCGGAAGGCTATCGCCTGGTGTGGAGCGGGCGCTTCGAGGACCAGCAGCGCGCCATGCGGCGGCTGGAGCTGATCGTACCGGCGGTCATTTTCATCATCTTCATCCTGCTGTTCGGCAGCTTCAACTCGCTGCGTGACGCGGCACTGGTACTGGTGCACGTGCCGTTCGCGCTCATCGGCGGCATCGTGGCCCTGTGGATCACGGGCACACACTTCAGCATCTCGGCGGCCGTCGGATTCATCTCGCTCTTCGGCGTCGCGGTGCTCAACGGCGTGCTGCTGGTGTCGTACTTCAACGACTTGCGCACCCAAGGGTTGGCGTTGCACGACGCCGTGCTGCGCGGCTCGCAAGTGCGCTTGCGTCCGGTGCTGATGACCGGATTGCTGGCCATCTTCGGGTTCATTCCGGCGGCGCTGTCGCACGCCATCGGTGCGGAGGTGCAGCGGCCGCTGGCGATCGTGGTCATCGGCGGGCTGATGTCGGCCACCTTACTCACCTTGCTGGTCCTGCCGGCCGCGTACATCTGGGTGGCGGGCCCGGAGCTCGCGCCGCGCACGCCAACGGGGGCGCGATGACGGGCCGGCATGCCAGCGGTCCGCTTGTATGTCTGCTGTCGTGCGCCCTGCTGTGCGCGGCGCAGGTGTCACGCGCCGAAGAGCCGCCGGCCGAACGCGTGACCTTGGCGCAAGCGTTGGACCTCCTGCAAACCCAGAGTCCCGACACGTTGGCGGCACGATTGCAAATTGCGGAGGCCGAAGCGGAGCGCCTGGCGGCGCGTCTGTATGCCAATCCCAACCTCAGCGTCGATGCCGGCGACATCGCCATCGGTCGCACGACGCCGCCAGGCCTGTCGGTCGGCCAGACCATCGGCAGCACCGTTCGACTCGATCAACCGCTCGTCCTCTGGGGGAAGCGCGGCTTGCGCATCGCCGGCGCCGAAGCGGGCATCGCCACCGCCAAGGAGCAGGAGCGCGACACCACGCGTCAGTTGCGCTCCGCCGTCAAGGACGCGTTCTATCACGCCGTGCACGACGACCGCCTGCTCGCCTTCACGACGGACAACCAGCAACGCTACCAACAGATCGTCGCGCTCAACGAGCGGCGCTTCCACAGCGGCGACATTTCCGAGGTCGAGTTTCGCAAGATCGAGTTGGAAAACTTGAAGTACCTGACCGACGCCGAAGAGGCGCGACGTAGTCTGGGCGAAAGCACGCAGTTGCTCGGCCGCCTGATCGGCGTCGACCACCCGGTCGGGCCGGCCGGCGAGCTGACGGCGCCGGATGTGAGCCTCGATGACTCCACCCTGATCAGCGTGGCCTTGGGCAATCGCCCCGACCTGGCGGCGCTGCAACGCGCCCGCGATCAGGCGGACCTCGCCTTGCAGCTGGCGCGCCGCGAGCGCTATCCCGACGTCACCGTCGGCGCCGACTACACCCACAGCCAGTTCGTCGTCTCCGGCGACAACCGCAACAGCATCGGATTCGGCTTCAGCCTGCCGCTGCCGTTACTGAACCAGAACCAGGGCGAGATCGCCAAGGCGGAAGTGGCGCTGCGGCAGGCCGAGACCGACCTCAAGCGGCTGCAGCTGGATATCGCGCAAGAGGTACACGACGCGCTGACGCGCTACGAATCCACGCACCGCCTGCGGCGCACCTTCGAGAGCGGCTACCTCGAGCACGCCAAGGTGACCGTGAGCGCGGCCGAGACCTCCTACCGCATCGGCGCCGCGTCGCTGCTCGAGCTGCTCGACGCCGAGCGTACTTACACGGCGACACAGACGGACTACCTCGACACCATGCTGGCCGCGCGCGAGAGTTTGACGGCGTTGGAAAAAGCCATCGGCAAGGAGCTGACCGAGAATTGACCCGCATCGACGCCGCAGCGTTGGTTGACAAGACCGCGGCACGCCGATAATTCGTGACTGACTGGTCAGTTTCGGAATGCCCGCCGCTCTTCCCACGCTGCAGCCGCCGCACCGCGGCCGCCCACCCACCGCCGGCTTGCGGCAAACCATCTTGCGCGCCGCCGAGATGGTCTTCTGCGCGGGGCGGCAGCCCCGGCCGGGCGCCACTGCGTCGGCAACGGACGAAAGAGGACCTGCGCATGAAAATGCTGATGACCGTCATGACGCTGGCGATCGGCCTCGCGGCCGGCGCCGCCGTCGCCGAGGAGGCGCCACCGCCGAAGACGCTGAGCGAATGCGTCGCCATCGCCATCGAGCACCATCCGAGCCTGAAGGCCGCGGCAGCGTCCGTGCAAGCGGGGCATGCCCGGGTGTGGGAAGCCGCAGCGCCCTATCTGCCGCAGATCACCGCGAGCTACGCTGTCAGCCGGCGCCAGATCAGCCCGGCCGCCTTCGGCAGTAGTGCGCCTACAAGCCGGTCCTACTTCTACAACACGGGCGCCAGCTTGACACAGACGCTTTTCGACTTCGGCCAGACGCTCGAGGCGATTCGGTCTGCGCAAGCCTCCGAACAATCTCTTCAGGCGGATCTGTCGACCCAGCTCGCGACGGTGGTGCTCAACCTCCGGCAGTCCTACTTCACCCTGCTCGCCAACCGCCGTCTGCTGGGCGTGGCCGACGAGACCGTGCATCAAAACCAGAAACATCTCGAGCAGGCGGAAGGCCGCTTCAAGGTCGGCTTGGCGGCCAAAATCGACGTGACCACCGCGCAGGTCCAACTGGCCACCGCTGAGCTCAATCAGGTGACCGCGCGCAACAACGTTGCAGTGGCGCGCGAGACCCTGCGCAATGCGCTCGGGCTCACCGGCCCATTGGACTTCGACATCGTCGACAACCTGGACGTTCATCAGATCACGATCAGCGAGGATGATGCGCTGGCCGCTGCCTATGACCTGCGGCCGGAGTTGCGCAGCATTCAGGCGCAAGAACGCGCGACGGCCCAGCAGATCGCGTCGCTGCAGCGCAGCTACCTGCCAACCCTGCAGGCGCAAGGCAACTACAACTGGCAGGGCGAGGACTATCCGCTGTCGGATGTGTGGACAGTGACCGGCAACGTCACGCTGCCGATCATGAGCGGCGGCTTGACGACGGCGCAGATCGCCGAGCAGAAGGCCAATTTGGCAAACCTCAGATTCAACGAAGAAGTGGAGCGGCAGAACATTGCCCTCGAAGTGCGGCAAGCGGTGCTCAATCTGGCGCAGGCCGCGGAAAGCATTCGCGTATCGGACGAAGGCCTGCGCGAGGCACACGAGAATCTCGATCTGGCCGAGGGCCGCTACAAAACCGGCGTCGGCAACATCATCGAGCTGACCGATGCGCAAGCGTCGCTCACCACCGCCGAGGCCAGCGACGTGCAGGCACTCTACACCTACAAGACGACCGTCGCCGCTCTCGAAAAGGCAACGGCGAAGCAGTTGGAATCCGACTAGCGAATCGGCCCGTCCTAGCAGCCTGTCGGACTTGCGGCCTGGAGCAAGCCAACGGCGAGCGGCTCACCGCAAAGATGCCGGCCGCAGGCCCTAGTCGCCGGTAAACGCCGGCCGGCGCTTCTCGCGGATGGCGCGCGTGCCTTCGAGGTAGTCGTGGCTGTCGGACGCAGGCGTGGTCCAGCCGCGACCGATGCGTCGGAATTGACTCACGTCTGACACGTCACCAGAATGCTTCTGCAAGCCTTCAGGCCGGGCCGGATTGCCGAAAGGGGTATGCAATGGACGAGAGGCGCACTGAGATTCTCGAAGGGCTCAACGTGTTCCGCGCGCTCGAAGCGTGGGGCGCAACGCTCTATGCCGCATGGGCGGCAGATGAAGCAGACGCGCGTCTGCGCGCCGGCCATTTGATCATCGCCGAGCGCGAGGCGAATCACGCCCGTCTGCTGGCCGAGCGCATCCGGGCGCTGGGCGGTGCGCCTGGACCGGCGTGCGTCGACGAGGTCTTGGCGGCGCAGCTCGCCGAGCTGAAGGATCTGAAGGGCTTCGTGGCGCAGCTCGATGCCTTGAAGCGAGTGACGATGCGGGACGCCGAACGCATGGCCGGCTGCCGCCGTGCCCTCGACTGCGGCTTCGAGGCCGCCAAAGCCGCCGATCCGGCGACGCATCACTTCCTCGTCCAGCTCTACAGCGAAGAGAAGGTCAGCGGCGCATGGTACCGCCACACGTACGCTGAGCTGAGCGGCCGGCGGCCGCGCAGCGCCGCCTTGCCGGTGCTCGATCCCGACCAAGTCGTCCGTCGCGCCGACAGCGCCCGCGGCGCCGCCGGCGAGCCCGCGGCATGCGCGGCGGTCGGATAGGCCGCCCGGTCCGCAGACGCCCGTCCGCAATCTCCCGACGCAGAGCTCCCGCCGCGCCTCCACGCTTGCGAGCGGTGCGGCATTACGGTAGTTTCTAGAACTGACTGGTCAGTTTCGGAAATCGATTCGGCCAGTTCGCCGCCGAGGTGGCCATCGCGAGGAATCATGAAGGAAGTGCAGAAGAGAGCAGCCAGCGTCCACGAGCTTCAACCGGCACCCGAACCGCACGCGCCGCGCGCGCCGCGCCGGCGGGGATCCGTCGTGCGCCGGGTCGTGCTGTACGGCGTGCTCGCGCTGCTGGCCGCCGCCGGCACCATTTTCGGCATCAAGACGGTCCTCTTCTACTCGCACCACGTCGAAACCGACGACGCACAGGTCGAAGGGCACATCGATCCGGTGCTGCCGCGCGTGGCGGGCTATATCACCGCCGTCCGCGTGAGCGACAACCAGCATGTGACCGCCGGTGATGAGCTGGTCCGCATCGACCCGCACGACTTCGAATCGCGCGTGAGCATGGCGCGCGCCGCCGTGGACAACGCCCGCGCCGCCGTCACCGTCGCCCAGGCCAAAGTCGAATCCGCGAGGAGCAAGAGCACCAAAGCCGCGCAGGATCTGACGCGCGCCGCGGCGCTGCGCGAGCAGAAGGTGGTCTCGGCGCAGGAGTTTGATGCGGCCAAAGCGGCGGCCGACGCGGCGGCGGCCGATTACAACGCCGCGGTCCGCGAGGTCGGCGCCGTGCAGGCGCAAGTTGCACAGCGGCAGGCGGACCTTGATTACGCCACGCTGCAGCTCTCGTACACGGCCATCACGGCGCCCATGAACGGCGTCGTGTCCAAGAAGAGCGTCGAGATCGGCCAGTACGTCCAGGCGGGACAGCCGCTGATGGCGGTCGTCGAGGATCAGGACGTGTGGGTGGTCGCCAATTTCAAGGAAACGCAGCTGCGGAGGATGCACGTCGGGCAGCCCGTCGAGGTCCAGGTTGACGCCTACCCGCACGTCGTGTTTCGCGGCCGCGTCGACTCCATCGGCGCAGCCACCGGGGCGAAGTTCTCGCTGCTGCCGCCGGACAACGCCACCGGCAACTTCGTGAAGGTCGTACAGCGCATTCCGGTGAAAGTCCTGTTCACCGACCCGCCCGATGGCACGCATCCGCTGCGCGTCGGTATGGGCGTGACGGCGATCGTCGGCCTGCAGTAGCGATGGCCGAGACCGGCGCGCGGAAGTGGATCATCACGATCACCGTCATCCTCTCCTCGGTGATCGAGCTGATCGACACGACGATCGTCAACGTGTCGCTGCCGCAGATGATGGGAAACCTGGGCGCGACCCTCGACGAGATCGCCTGGGTGGTCACCGCGTATATCTTCGCCAACGTCATCGTCGTGCCGATGGCGAGTTGGCTGGCGGCCTTCTTCGGGCGGCGTAACTATTTCGCCGCCTCGATCATCCTGTTCACCACGGCGTCGTTCTTCTGCGGCCACGCCACCAACATCTGGGAGCTGGTGTTCTTCCGGTTCTTGCAGGGCGCCGGCGGCGGCGCGCTGATGTCGACGTCGCAGTCGATCCTCGTCGAGACCTTCCCGCCGGAGGAACTGGGGTTCGCCACCGGCCTCTTCGGCCTCGGCGTCGTCGTCGGGCCGACGATCGGTCCGACGCTCGGAGGGTGGATCACCGACAACTATTCGTGGCCGTGGGTGTTCTACGTGAACATTCCGATCGGCATCGTGGCGACGCTGCTGACGATCACCTTCATCCATGACCCGAAAGAGAAGCGCGAGACCGGCAGCGTGGATTGGTGGGGAATCTTCCTGCTGATCGCCGGCATCGGCTCGTTGCAGATCGTGCTCGACCGCGGCGAGCGCGACGACTGGTTTTCGGCCCCGTACATTACCGCGCTCAGCCTGGTCGCCTGCATCGGCATCGTCGCCTTCATCTGGCGCGAGCTGACGGCCGAGCATCCCGTCGTCGACCTGCGCGTGCTGAAGAACCGCTCGCTCGCGGTCGGCACGCTGTTCACGTTCATCTACGGCTTCGGCATGTACGCCTCGGTGTTCATCTTCCCCGTTTTCGTGCAAAGCCTCCTCGGCTTCACGGCGCTGCAGACCGGGTTGATCCTGCTGCCGAGCAGCGTCACCGCCGCCGTGCTGATGCCGTTCGTCGGCCGTCTCATCCGCCGCGGATTCCCGCCGCAGCTGCTGATCGTCGCCGGCTTCATGGCGTTTTGCGCCTTCACCTGGCAATTGTCGAACTCGACGCTGGCGTCCGGCCAGGCCGAGTTCTTCTGGCCGCTCATCTTGCGCGGCGTCGGACTGAGCCTGCTGTTCGTGCCGTTCACCACGCTTGCCCTGGCTACGCTGCGCGGCAAGGACATTCATCAAGGCACCGGACTGACGGGCATGATGCGGCAGCTCGGGGGCTCGTTCGGCGTGGCGATCGTCGCCACCTTCGTCGAGCATCGCTCGTGGGCGCACCGGCAGGATCTTCTGCGCTACGTCACGCCGTTCGACTTCCCGCTGCAGCAGCGCCTCGACGCCATCGTGCACGGACTGGTGTCGCACGGCTCCACGGTGGTCGAGGCCCAACGGCAGGCGTACGCGGCCATCGACGGGATCGTCACCAAGCAAGCGTATCTGCTCACCTACATGGATGCCTTCCGCACCATCGGGATCTTCTTCCTCTGCTGCATTCCGCTGCTGGTGCTCTTCAAAAGAGGCGTGGTGCCCGCTAACGTCCGGCTCGAGATGGAATGACCAGGGAGAGACGCACATGAAGAGCATCGCCGTTCTGATCGCCGGCATGACCGTGGCCTTTGGGTTGCCGCTGCACGCATCCGCGGCCGCGGCGGAGTCGATCGTGTCCACCACGGAGGCCGCCGCCGTGGTCACCGTTTCCGAAGTGGTCAGCCACGACGGCGCGGTGTCCGGGCTGCTCACCAACCATTCGCAGCGGTTGGTGCGTGACGTGCAGCTCGTGATCCGCCGCAGCTGGCTGTGGAACGACGAGCGGCATCCCGGTGAAGAGGCTCCGGGCCGGTCGGACTTCTACACCGCGCCGGCCGAGATTCCACCGGGCGGCAGCGTGCGCTTCAGGTACGCGGGCGTGCCGTTGCCCCGCCGCACGGACGGGCATTTCGATACCGCCGTCGACGTCGTCGGCTTCACCGAAGTCGGCGAATAGCTTCCGTCCCACCGTTCGCGCTGCACCGGGCGGTGTGCTATGCTGGGCAAATGCATCGTATTACGATACAAATGAGCGGCGCCGCGCCGGACCCGTGCGATGACTGACCACACAGTCACCAGCGGTTCCACCACCGACGGTCTGCCGGTCGCACCGACGCTCGGTCCCACGCTGCAGTCGGCGCACGTGGCGCAGCGGCCGACGCTGGTCGACGCGCGGGTGGCGCTGATCAGCCTGCTGGCGATCGGCGTCGCGCTGGCCGCCGGCGTGATCGCGCGCCTCCTCACCGACCTGATCGGCTTGATTACCAACCTCTCCTTCTACGGCCGTCTATCGACCGACTTCGTGTCGCCGGCGCACCACGCCTTGGGTGCGTGGGTGATCGTCGTCCCGGCCATCGGCGGGGTGATCGTCGGCTTCATGGCCCGCTACGGCTCGGAAGGCATCCGCGGCCACGGCATCCCCGAAGCGATGGAGCAGGTGCTCCTCAACCAGAGCCGCGTGCCGCCGCGCCTCACCTTTCTCAAACCGTTGTCCGCGGCCATCGCCATCGGCACCGGCGGCCCGTTCGGCGCCGAAGGGCCGATCATCGCGACCGGCGGCGCGCTCGGTTCGCTGGTCGGGCAGTTGTTCAAGACTACGGCGATGGAGCGCAAGACGTTGCTGGCGGCGGGCGCCGCGGCGGGCATGACGGCAACCTTCGGCAGCCCGGTGTCCGCCGTGCTGCTTGCCATTGAGCTGTTGCTGTTCGAGTTTCGCCCGCGCTCGCTCATCCCGGTGGCCTTGGCAAGCGCCGTCGCCACCGGCGTCCGCTTCTCGTTTGTCGGCGCGGCGCCGATGTTTCCGGTTGCCGGCGTGTCGGAGCCGAGCGGCGCGGCGCTGGCCGGCTATATCGTGCTCGGCGCGCTGGTGGGCGTGGCGTCGGTCTACGTGACGCGCGCCGTGTACGCGATCGAGGACGGCTTCTCCAAGCTGCCGATTCACTGGATGTGGTGGCCGGCGTTGGGCGGCCTGGTCGTCGGCCTGGTGGGTCTGGTCGCGCCGCACACGCTCGGCGTCGGTTACGACAACATCAGCGACATCGTCGCCGGTGACGTTGCGGGCAAAGCGCTCCTCCTGCTCTGCGGGTTCAAGCTGGTGTCCTGGTCCGTCGCGCTCGGCAGCGGCACCTCCGGTGGGACCCTCGCCCCGCTGTTCACCATCGGCGGCGGGCTCGGCGCGCTGCTCGGTGCCGGCGGCATGCTCGTCTGTCCGTGGCTGGGGATGGACACGCGCATCGCCGCGTTGGTCGGCATGGCGGCGATGTTCGCGGGCGCGTCGCGGGCGCTGCTGGCCTCGGTGGTCTTCGTGCTGGAAACGACGCACCAACCGCTAGGGCTGCTGCCGTTGCTCGGCGGCGGCACGGCGGCCTTTTTCGTGTCGTGCCTGATGCTGCGCAACACGATCATGACCGAGAAGATCGTGCGGCGCGGCGTACACGTACCCGCCGAGTACGTCGCCGATCTGTTCGATCAACTGGTGGCACGCGACTGCGCTTCGGCTCCCGTCGTCGCGCTCCAAGCCGACGATGCGCTGGGCACGGTGCGGGCGTGGCTCGCCTCGGGTGTGGATGGCTCCCACCATCAAGGCTTTCCGGTCCTCGACCCGTCCGGCGATCTCGTCGGCGTGGTCACGCGGCGCGATCTCCTGCATCCGGCCGAGCCGGACACGCGGCGGGTGCGCGACATTGTGAAGCGCGCACCCGTGGTCGCGTACGAGGACAGCTCGCTGCGCACGGTGGCCGATCTGATGGTCGATTTGGATCTCGGCCGGCTGCCCGTCGTCTCACGCAGCGCGCCCAACCGGATCGTCGGCATGCTGACGCGCGGCGATCTCCTGTCGGTGCACAAGCGCCGTTTGAACGAGGCGCGTGAAGCGCGGCGGGTCATCCAGCTGGTGCGCCGCAACCATCGTCGTCCGGAGCAAGATATCGAGGGACCGACGCAAGGTCGCGAGATGGCGAGGGCGTCCGGCGGCGTCTGAAGACGATCGCTACCCGCGCGTTGAAAATCGGTGGCGCACACGTTAGATGCCATTCATGCCAACGCCTCTCGAACACTGGGTAGACCAAGTCGCCGCGCACACGCATCCGAAGCACATTCAATGGTGCGACGGCTCCGACACGGAGAATCAGCGCCTCATCGAGCGGATGCTCGAAACCGGTACGTTGATCGAGCTGAATCAGAAGGAATATCCCGCCTGCTATCTGCACCGCAGCGACCCGACGGACGTCGCGCGCACCGAGCACCTGACCTTCGTATGCACGGTGCGCAAGGAAGACGCCGGCCCGAACAACAACTGGATGGCGCCGGCCGACGCCAAGGAGAAAGTCGGCGCGCTATTCGCCGGCTCGATGAAGGGCCGTACGCTCTACGTGGTGCCCTACATCATGGGGCCGGTGACGTCACCGTACAGCCAGATCGGCGTCGAGATCACCGACAGCCCGTACGTCGTCGCCAGCATGCGTATCATGACCCGCATGGGCCAGGCGGCGCTCGATCGTCTCGGCGCCTCGGACAACTTCGTGAAGGGCCTGCATTCGCTCGGCGACCTCAGCCCCGATCGCCGCTTCATCGTGCATCTCCCCGAAGAGCGCGTCATCTGGTCGATCGGCTCCGGCTACGGCGGCAACGCGCTGCTCGGCAAGAAGTGCTTCGCGCTGCGCATCGGCAGCTTCATGGCGCGGCAAGAAGGGTGGCTGGCCGAGCACATGCTGATCCTTGGCGTCGAGGAGCCCAGCGGCCGCACCACGTATATCGCCGCCGCCTTCCCGAGCGCTTGTGGCAAGACGAATCTCGCGATGCTCGTGCCCCCGGAAAGTGAGAAGGGCTACAAGGTGTGGACGGTGGGCGAAGATATCGCCTGGATGCACACCGGCCCCGACGGCCGGCTGTGGGCGATCAATCCTGAAGCCGGATTCTTCGGCGTCGCACCGGGCACCAACTGGCACACGAATCCCAACGTCATGGCCACGATCGCGAAGAACTCGCTGTACACCAACGTGGCACTGACGCCGCGGGGCACACCCTACTGGGAAGGCATGGACGGTGGGCCGCCGGCGGAAGCCGTGGATTGGCAAGGCAAGCCGTGGACACCGCACAACGGCGTGAAGGCGGCGCATCCCAACTCCCGCTTCACGACGCCCGCACGGCAATGCCCGTCGATCTCACCGCAGTGGGAAAACCCGAAGGGCGTACCGATCTCGGCCATCCTGTTCGGTGGCCGGCGCGCCAGCCTCATTCCGCTGGTGTACCAGTCGCTCAACTGGCAGCACGGCGTCTTTCTCGGCGCCACCATGGCGTCGGAAACCACCGCCGCAGCGACCGGCAAGGTAGGCGTGGTGCGCCGCGATCCGATGGCCATGCTGCCCTTCTGCGGCTACAACATGGGCGACTACTTCGGGCACTGGCTGGACATGGGCAGGCGCCTGCAGCAGGCGCCGCAGGTCTTCCGCGTAAACTGGTTCCGCCAGAGCCCGGAGGGCAAGTTCCTGTGGCCCGGTTTCGGCGAGAACCTGCGCGTCCTGCGCTGGGTGCTGGCACGCGTGCACGGCGAGGTCGGCGCCGCCGAGACGCCGATCGGCTATGTGCCGCACTCGAACGATATCGACACCAGCGGCCTCGAAGTCTCACCCGCGGTGATGCAGGCCCTGCTTGCCGTCGACCACGACGGTTGGGTCGAAGCCGCCGCCGGCCAACGGAAGTTTTTCGAGCAGTTCGGCGAGCATCTGCCGCGCCAAATTTGGCAGGAGAACGAGACGCTGACGCGACGGCTGCGCGGCTAACCAACAGTACCCCAGCAGTCTGTCGGAGTTGGAAGCCCGTAGCGACCCAAAGGGGAGCGGGCCATAGAAATGACGCCGGCCGCAGGTCCTAGCATCCGGCCGCCTTGCGCAGGCCGACATCGTCGCGCTCCGCGGCGCCGATGCCGGGAACCGGAAAGCGCAGACAATGCGCTTCGACCTGGTCGCGTAGACGTTCGAGCAGCAGCGCATCGTCGCGGCCGCGCAAGGCGGCGACGATCCACTGGCCGAGCCGGCGGAGATCACTTTCGGTCATGCCGCGCGTCGTCGCTGCGGGCGTGCCCAAACGAATGCCGCTGGGGCGCAGCGGCGGCTGCGGATCGTCGGGGATCACCTGCTTGTTGGTGGTGATCGATACGGTGTCGAGAATGCGCTCCGCCTGGCGACCATCGATGCCGAAGCTCTTCACGGTATCGATGACCATCATGTGATTGTCGGTACCGCCGGTGACCAGCTGCGCGCCGTGCTCGAGGAGCGCCGCGGCCAGCGCTTGCGCGTTTTTCAGCACCTGCGCCGCATAGGCCTTGAACGCGGGTTGCAGGGCTTTCTCCAGCGTCACCGCGATCGCCGCGATGTTGTTCATATGCGGCCCGCCTTGCAGGCCCGGAAACACCGATCGGTCGATGACGTCGGCGAACTGCTCCTTGCAGAGAACCATTCCGCCGCGCGGACCGCGCAGGCTCTTGTGCGTCGTCGTGGTGACGACGTCGAAGCCGTAATCAAAAGGGTTGCGCGTGGCGCCGCCGGCGACCAGGCCGCCGATGTGCGAGATGTCGGCCATGGTGATGGCGCCGACCTCGTCGGCGATCGCCTTGAACGCCGCATAGTCGTAGTCGCGCGGATAGGACGTATACCCGGCCAGGACGATCTTCGGGCGCATCGCCTGCGCAACGCGGCGCAGCTGGTCGAAATCGATGCGCCCCGCTTCGTGCGGGATCGTCTTGTAACGCACGAAGTGAAACAGCTGCCCCATGTGCGACACCGGCGCCCCGTGCGTGAGATGCCCGCCGTGCGACAGGTCCATGCCGAGAATCGTGTCGCCGGGTTTGAGGAACGCGAGGTAGACCGCCTGGTTCATGGCCGAGCCCGAGAGCGGTTGCACGTTGGCGTGCTCGCAGCGGAAAAGTGCACAGGCGCGTTCGCGCGCCAGGTTCTCGATGCGGTCGGTGAACGTCTGCCCGCCGTAGTACCGGCGGCCGGGATAGCCCTCCGAGTACTTGTTGGTGAGCACCGATCCCAACGCCGCCAAGACTTCCGGATACGTGTAGTTCTCCGACGGGATGAGCTCGACGCCGCGGCATTGCCGTTGCTCCTCACCGGCCAGCGCCGCCTCGACCTCCGGATCCGTCTGCACCAGCAACTCGCGATACGTGCGCATGCCTCGCACCTCCGTGTGTGGCGAGGATACGAGCGCGCGCCTTGATAAGCAACGTTAAACTTCCTATACATTCGGTTCGATGCGGCTGAACGATCTCGACCTCAACAAGCTGCACACCTTCTTCGCGGTCGCCGAGCACCAGGGCATCACGCGCGCGGCGGCGCGTCTCGGGCTGACGCGCGCGGCCGTGAGCCAAAGCGTCTCGACGCTCGAAGCGGCGCTCAACGTCCGCCTGTTTCATCGCATCGGCAAGCGCATGAGCTTGACCAACGAGGGACGCCTGCTCCACGCACGCCTGCGCGACTATCAGGCGCAACTGCAGCAGACGCTTGATGCGATCGTCAACGAGGAGCGTACGGTGCGCGGTGTGGTGCGCATCGGCCTCTTTCTCGGCTTCTCGCGGCTGCGACTCTCCGGTCTGCTGGCCCGCTTCACCGGCCGCTATCCCGAAGCGCGGGTCAAGCTCCTGTACGCGCCGCATAGCGAGCTGAACGCGCATCTCCTCAACGATCGGGTCGACTTCGTCTTCTCGCTCAGCCCCCAGCATGAAGGCGGCGCGAAGATCCGCTCCTCACGGCTGCTGCGGCAGGAATTGGTCCTGGCCGGCGCGCAGCAGTTTTTCAAACGGCCGTTCGGCATCGACGACCTCAAGCGTATGCCGGTGATCGACTACTACCAAAGCGATCCGCTCATTCATCGGTGGGTGCGTCATCACTACCGGGTGAAGCCGCCCGATCTCCGTGTCACCGTCTGGGCCGCAACCACGGACCTCGTCCTCGAGCTGCTCCTCAATCGGGCCGGTATCGGCGTCTTGCCGCGCGACCTCGCGGACCCGTTCGTCAAACGCCGCCGCCTGTTCATCGTTGACACCGGACGCCCCGAGCTCTCCGACTTCATCTGGCTGAACGAGCTGATGCCGACCTTCCCCAACCCGCTGCTCGACGCCTTCCGCGCGGTGGTGCATGAGGAGTTCTCACCGGCGTGAGGGTACTCAAGGGGCGCTGCGCTCTCGTGCCGGCATCCGCCACTAACCGAGCGCCGCGGGACTGGTCGCGACGGAGGCGGCACCGGCGGCAGCGCGCTGCGTCCGCCGCTCCAGTATGACGAAGCCCGGCGCCGTCAGCGCGAGCACGAGCGCCGACACCGACCACGCCGCCGGAATGCCGAGGCCGCGCGCCACCAGACCGATGCAGAGGAGTCCGGTGCCGCCGCCGAGCGTCATGCACATGGCGCGCACCGACAGCACCGTTGCGCGCTGTTCGGGAGCGATGTGCTCGTTCATCCACGCCTGCAGCAACGGCTCGCTCACCCCGAAGCCCATTTCCATCAGCAACAGACCGGCGAGGGCGGGCGCAAACGCGGGCGCGAGTGCCGCCACGCCGAGCATGCTGCCGCGCCATAACACGACGAGGCCAAGCACCGACTCGCGGCGATACCGTCCGAGCAGCCGCGCGATAACGGCGCTGCCGGCCATGCCGGCAACGTTGAGCAGCGCCCAGATCCACCCCATGAGCCACGTGCCTTCGCCGGTCAGCGCACGCATCCGCGGCTGCCAGAACATCAGCGCGGGCATTGTCGCAAACGCAACCGCGAGCGTCAGCCCACAGAGGAGGAGCAGCACCGGGGTGCGACGCACCGTCAGGAGGCCTTCGCGCACCAAACGCACCAGCGAGCGTTGCACACGCGGTCGCGCGGCACGCACCGGCCCGATTTCGCGCATCCAGACGGCCGCCACCACCCCCGTGATCGCAAAGGCGCCCGCGGCCGCGAGCCACGGCAGCGTCATGTCGCGTTTTGCCAGGTAGCCGCCGGTCAAGCCGCCGACGATGATCATCGCCCGCGCCATCATCTGGGCGCGGGCGAAGAAGCGAGCCGCCGGCCGTGCCTCGCCTTCGTGGCGCATGCCGTCCACCGCCCACGCATCCAAGGCGCCGTTCGCCAACGTCGAACCGAGCGCATCGACGAACTCGGCGGCGATAAAATGTTCGAAACGGTCGGCGTACGCGTACATGCCGAACGCGACCATGCGAATCACGCAGCTCAGCAGGAAGGATGTCTTACGTCCGGCGAGGTCGGCAAACGCACCCGTGGGGACCTCGAACAGGAAGGACACGATCCAGTAGACGGCCGGGACCGCACTCATCTGAAACAGATCGAGGCCGCGACTCAGCAAGAACAGCGCGTACATCGGCCCGATGAAGGACCAGGAGAAATTGTAGAGGGCGAAGACGAGATAGTAGGTGCGCTCGGTGCGGGTCATGGATCGTCCACTCGTACCGCGCATCGCCGGAGCAACTCAAATGCCGGCACTTCCACAATCGTCAGAAAGGCCGGCGCTGGGCTTGGACGTCCCGCGGCTACTGCTTGAGCAGCAGCAACAGCATGACCAGCGGCGTCGTGGCGCGCACGCTGTGACGCAGCTGCGCCGGCATGTGCACCCACGTGCCGGCGCGCGCCTCGATGGTGTCGTCGCCGAGCGTCAGACGCGCTTCGCCTTTGATGATCTGCAGCTGCGCCGGCATCGACGCGGTGTGCTCGGACAGCTCCTGGCCCGGGCCGAAGGCAAACACCACCGCCTTGACCTGTGCGTCGTTGTGGAGTGTGCGGCTGAGAATGCCGTCCGCGGGCACGTCCTGCTCCGCCAGATCGGCGACCAGCGTGTAACTCGCGCTCATCGATGCGCTCCTTCCTCACCGCCCGCGTGCGATTCGTCGGTGATGTCCAAGTCGTAACCCGCCCGCGCCAGCGCCCGCTGCGTCGCGGCGACGATGCGCGGTCCGTCAACGTGCGCGTGCACGGGCACTTCCGGAGTCGCGCGTAGGGTCGCCATCAACGCGTCCGCATCGGCACCGGCCAGCGTCTCGCAGACTTCGTACACCCCGCCGGCGTCTTCTTCGAGCGGGTTGTGCGCCGCGAGCACGGCGCGTAGCGCGGCGACGATCGCCGGCGTCGGCGTCGGCACCAGCAGCGCGGCAAGCGCGCCGTGATCGAGCCGCAGCTTCGCCGCCACGTCGAGCCGGGTGCCGCCGCGGGCGCGTTGCGCGGCGGGCAGCAGGACCTTTTCCTCCATAGCGATGTGCTTGAGCAGCCCGGCGCGGAACGCGGCGTAGGCGGTGCGATCGATGTCGGCGGGGTTCGCGGTGGCTCGCTGCAGCAGCTCGTCGAGACGGCGATGATCGGCAATCAGGAAGCGCGCAACGGGTCCTAGTGAGTCGGGCTCTTTCATGAGTTTGGGACTGCCGGCGTGAGGCGTGCGCCCAACAATTGCACCCGGACCCGATCGGGTCAAACGAGGTGCCGCTAAGCCAGCTACAGTCCTCTGCCGGCGGCCAACCCGACTATCGTGGCAAGCAACCCGACGATCACGCTGCCAAACACGTTGGCCGTTGCGAGCAGCATGCTGCCGTTCTCGATGAGCCGGATCGTCTCGTAGCTGAACGTGGAAAACGTGGTGTAGGCGCCAACGAAGCCGATGGCAACGGCCAAGCGGATGGTGGACGACAACAAGTGCGCATCAAGCAGGCCCATGATGACACCGAGCACGAAGCTGCCGGTGATGTTGATGACAAACGTCCCCAGCGGAAAGGTCGTGCCGAATCGGGTCGCGATCCAGCCGCCGAGCAAATACCGGGCATTCGCGCCGACGAAGCCGCCCAAGCCGACCCACCAGATCTCCCTCATCGTGGGGCTCCGGCAGCAAGGTCGAGCGAGGCGGCAAGCAGCGCCGGCCGCGAGACGATGCCAACCAGGCACCCGTCCGCGTCGACCACGGGCAGACGTTTGACGTGCCGCTCCACGGTGATGGTGAGCGCGTCGATGACCGACGTCGTGTCGCGTACGGTCACCACCGGCGTTGTCATGACGTCGGTGGCGCGCTGTCCGTAGGCGCGTTGCATCTGTCGCTGGGCTTCCTTGTTCCACCGGCTGCGCAGCGTCGTCAGCAGGCCGGGGCGTTGGTCGGGGTCGACGCGGGCAACCAGGTCGGTATCGGTCACGATCCCGGCGAGCTTGCCGCGCGCGTCCAACACGAGCACCCGCTTGACGTCGGAGTCCAGGAGCTTGCCGACGACGTCGGCCAGGGGCGTGGTCTCGCCGACGGTCGGGACCTGCCGCTCCATGATCTCGGCGACCGTCTGGTGTTCCTGCGGGAGCGTGCCCGTGTGCGGGCTCATGCGGTGCGTGTAGCCGCGGGCAATGCTCTGCAACACATCGAGGCGGCCGAGGACACCAACCAGTTGACCCACCTCGTCCACTACTGGCAACCGCTTGAGCCGGCGTGCGTGCATGATGTGCGCCGCTTCTTTGAGCGATGTCGTCGGGCTCACGGTTACCGCGGGTGTCGTCATCACGTCGCGGACCGTACCGATCTCCTGCTTCCGTCTAGCCAGCGCGGCACGCACCACCTCGGGGCCGATGACTTTGTGCAGGCTGACGCTCAAGCGCGTCGCGCCCGCGCTCAGCATGTCGGTATCGCTGATCACGCCGACGACCCGACGGCTGTCGTCGACGACGGGCAGCGCCATGTAATCGCGGGCCATCAAGCGGTCGACGACCTCCGGGATTGGCGTGTCCGGCGTCACCGCTTCCGGCTCCGTGCTCATCACGTCGCCGACCTGCACGTCGGGCAGCCCGCCGCGAAAGGCGGCCGAATGAAAGTAGACCTCGGTGTCGTCCATGATGATGAGCCCGGCGGTGAGCATCGCTGAAATCTCGGGTGCCACTTGCTCGATCTTCTCCGCCGCGTCGACGGCGGTGATCACGACGGGGAGATCGATCGACAGGCGGAGAATGTTGGCCGTCTTGATCTGCGAGTGCGCACCGAAGCCGGCGACGCCGCGGGTCACCGTCGCGCCGGCGCACCCCGCGGCCTTGAGATGCTCGAGGATCGCCATGTATAGTGGCCGATGGTGCCATTGATCGCTCTCGCCGATGAAGATCGTCATTCGCTTTCCACGCATGTTTCCCCCGTCCCGTTATGGCGGTCATCGCATCGATGGTCGCGGCCGTTGCCTACTCTGCCGGATCGCCATCCAGCCGACTAGAACCAGATAGAGCGTCGCCCTCAGCGCACCACGAGCACCGAGCACGGCGCGTGATCGACGATCTTGTCGGCCGTCGTACCAAGGAGCCGGCCCCAAATGCCCGAGCGCCCGCTGTGCCCGATGACCACGAGATCCGCACCCACCTCGAGCGCATAGTGCGGCAAGAGCTGTCCGGCGTGGCCCGTGCGGATGTCACTGTGCACGACCAGGCCTGCTTGTGTGACCTGCGTGCTCGCGTCCTTCTGCACCTCACGAAAGAAGCTGTCGGCCGCTTGCTGCTCGCCGTTGATTTCGTCCACCGCTCCGGGGTAGCGCGGCAACTCGGTCACCGAAATTAGAAACAGCTCGGCTTTCGCCGTACGCGCTAAGACGATCCCAGCTTCCAACGCTCGGCGCGATCCTTCGGACCCATCCAGGCCGATGACGATTCTCCGATACATGCTCATCTCCCATGCTGCACGCGCGTGGCCGGCATTGCGACCACCGTTTCAGATGCGGCGGGTGCCGCAGGCGCTATCTGAGGTTGGAAGAATGCCTGCGCGATCAGCGTCGGCACCACCGCGCTGCCGATCACCACCGTCACCAACACCGTGTACTGCGCCTGATCGATCAAGTGGTTCTCCAGACCGAACAGCGCCGAGATGGTACCGAAGGTCAGGCCTGTCGCCATCATCAGCGTCGTGTAGTTCGCCTCGCGTGGCGGCAACCGGAACGTGCGCGCCAAGGGCCACACGCCGACGAACTTCGCTGCAAGCTTGACGCCGAGCAGTGCGACGATCAGACCGGCGCTGCTGACGATCGCCGGCAGCGATACGAACAAGCCCGCCTTGATGAAGTAGAACGGCGTGAGCATGGTGAAGGCGATCGACCGCATGCGGTCCACCAATACCCGGTCGCGGAGGAACACGCCGGCGACCACCAGCCCAATCAGATACGCCGGCAGCACCGCTTCGCTGTTTGCCGTCTTGGCCAGTCCGCCGAGGAAGAAGAGGACGAGGAAGAGGAACTTCACTTCCGGTTCGCTCACCCGCGTGGCCCCGAAGGTGCTGATCACCGACTGGACGAGGCGCGGCAGCGAGGGCAGCACCAGCGCCAGCGCCACCACGAAGACGATCAGCCAGCGGTTGAAGTCGGCGAAGAAAACGCCAAGGGCCAGCACCGTGCCGAAGTCGGTGACGAAGCACGCCGCCAGGATCATTTTACCAATGTCGGTGCGGTTCAGACCGGTCTCCACCATCACGGCGTAGACGACCGCGACGGACGTCGTAGAGAGGGCGATGCCGCAGATGAGCGAGCCGTTATACGTCCAACCCACGACCCAATACGCGAACGCCCACGCGCCAAGGAATGGCGCGAGGAACGAGACGAATCCGATTACCAGCGCCGCCTTCAAATGGGAGCGCAGCGAATCGGGATCGATCTCGGCGCCGGCCAAGAAAGTCAGCAGCCCCGCCCCGAACGTCGCCAGGAAGTTGACCCACTCGTTGGTGTGGAAGCCAAAGAAGTTCCCCGCAATGACGCCCATGGCGATCTCCAAGAGCGCAACCGAGATCCCGATCCGGATGGACAGCACGCTCGCCACGAAAGCGAGCAGCATCCACGCCGCCGCGATGAACCAGATGTTGGTAACGTGTTCCATGACCCCTACCTCCTTGTAAGCCTCGATCTGGTAGGGGTCATCAACCCTGACGGGTGGTTGGCCGGCGAACCCCATCGCCGTTGATTTTGCGTGGAGTGTAACGGTCGATCATAAGGCAGTCAATTGCGCGATCAGGCGTCGTTCGTTTCTAGGCAGATCGGAGGCGGCACCGCCGCCTCCGATGCAGAGGTCCACGCTCGCCTTTGTTCATCTGCTCAGCTACTGAGGAGGGATGCCCAGTCGTCATCCGCCGCCACTCCGGCGCCCCGCGAACTGTGCGCGCTCAACCAGCGCAGCCTCGATGCGCATCAGGCGGTTGTACTTCGCGGTGCGCTCGCCGCGGCACGGTGCGCCGGTTTTCAGCTGGCCGGCGAAGGTGGCGACGGTGAAGTCGGCGAGAAACGTATCTTCCGTCTCTCCTGACCGATGCGATGCGAGGATGTGATAGCCGGCGGTGCGCGCGAGGGTGATGGCCTCGATGGTTTCGGTGACCGTTCCGATCTGGTTCAGCTTGATCAGCACACCGTTGGCGACGCCTGCCGCAATCCCCTTGCGGATGATGTCGGGATTGGTGACGAAGATATCGTCGCCGATGAGCTGGATACGGCTCCCCAGCTCGCGCGTGAGTAGGCGCCAACCGTCCCAGTCGTCCTCGCTGAGCCCGTCTTCGATCAGGATTATGGGGAAGCGTTGCACTGCGTCACGATACAGCTCCACCATCTCCGCCGCGCCGAGTGTGCCCCGTGCCGACCGCTCGAGGGTGTAGCAGCCCGCCTCGGAAAACTCGCTGGCGGCGGGGTCGAGTGCGATTGCGATCTGCTCGCCGGGCCGGTACCCGGCGCGTTCGATGGCCTCGACCAGCAACGCCAAAGCGTCCTCGTGCCCGTGCACGTCCGGCGCGAAGCCGCCCTCGTCGCCTACGCCGGTCGCCAGTCCGCGCTTGACGAGCACGTCGCGCAAGGTGTGGTAGGTTTCGGACGCCCATCGCATCGCTTCTGCAAACGTCGGGGCACCGTGTGGAACGATCATGAACTCTTGGAAGTCGAGATGGTTCAGTGCGTGACGGCCGCCGTTGATGACGTTCAGCATGGGCACGGGAAGCAGTGTGGCATCGGCACCGCCCAAGTAGCGGTAGAGAGGCTGCCCCATTGCCGCCGCGGCGGCGCGCGCCACAGCCATCGACACGCCGAGAATAGCGTTGGCTCCGAGGCGCGCTTTGTTCGGTGTGCCGTCCAACTCGCACAGATAGTGATCAATCTCCGCCTGCTGACCGGCATCACGCCCGCGGATCGCAGGGCCGATGGCCTCCACGACGTTGCGCACGGCCTGCTGCACGCCCTTGCCGCGGAATCGGTGGCTGTCCCCGTCGCGCAACTCCACCGCTTCGCGCTGCCCGGTCGATGCACCCGACGGAACTGCCGCAGCCCCGCAAGCGCCTCCAGCGAGCGTGACTTCCACTTGGATCGTGGGATGTCCACGTGAATCGAGAATCTCAAATGCCTGCACGGCGGTAATCGCCAGCGTCTTCATCCGACCTCCTTCACAAACTCGCGGCTTGCGAGCGGATCATTTCGAGGCGCTGCTCAACGGCCACCAGCGTCGCGAGCTGCCCATCAATCGACGCCTGCCGTGCGGCGGCCTTCTCGCCACTGTGCGCGCGCTCGATGCTGCCGGCCTCGATGGCCTTGCGGATGCCGTCGAGCGTCAACTGGATGCGCTCGGCGGACTGGCGCGAGAAGCGGCCGACACTCTGCTCGATGCGTCGCAGGAAGTCGTAGCGCAAGCGGCCGCAATTGCGGTCGGCTTCCACCGGCACGTGCTTCAGCGCGTCGGCGACCACGAAGCGGCGGGTCAGCCGTCCCGGCAGCAACGTGGAGAAATAAATCGGCTCGATGCTGAGCAGGATCGGTTCTTCGCCGACTATGTAGTACAGCTGACTGTCCTGACTGAGCCCTTCGACACTCGCCAGCGGCACCGGCGGCAGGTTGAACAACGCGGCCGACAACTCGACGACGCGCTCGATGATTTGATTGGCGGCGGCGACGAAGCGTCCCGAAAGCCGGCGAAAGTCGGTGTCCAACCGCTGCTGCTTGGCGCGGCGCCAGCCTTCGAAGTGATCGATCAGCACGCGCTTCAGCTCGTCTTGCAACGCGTAGCCGAGGTCGCGTCCCTTCAGCTCCGGATGGCTGTCCGCGAACGCCCGCAGGACAGCTTCGAGCGCCGGAATCTGCTCCGCCTTGAGTGCCGCTAGCTCGTCGTCGAGGACGCGCATCAACTGGTCGGTTTCGGCCTTCAGCAGCAGCTGGAAGTCGCGGTGCTCCTGCTCCGCCTGCGCGCGCAGCCGTTCGAACTCGGTGAGCTTCCGCTCCAGCTCTTCGAGCGGCGTGCCGAGCGCCTGCTGTTCCACCTGCAAAATGAAGCGCGCCTCACCGGCCAGTCGCTGCACCGCACCGCTGGCCGCGGCCAGCGCCACGCGGCCCTTCTCGTGCAAAAGGAACTGCTCCAGCGTCACAAGGAAAGCGGGCAGGCCACCGTCCGTCCCGCCACGCAGCGCTGCATCGAGCGCCCGTTTCGCCGAGATCGGGAAGATCTTGGGCTCGGTGATGCCCAGCTCGGTATCCAGAACACGCCGCAAGAACTCCATCAGCTCACATTGCTCGGTCTCGCCGACGTAGTCGATCTTGTTGAGCACGAAGAACAGCTTGGCGGCGTGCTCGCGGATGGCGAAGAGGAAATCCTTCTCGGCGCGGCTGAGCGGCGGATCGACGGAGGCGACGAAGATCGCCGCGTCGACCTGCGGCAAGAACTCGTAGGTGACGTCGGTGTTGTGCTCGTAGGTCGAACCGATGCCAGGCGTGTCGATCAGCACCACTCCGTCGCGCAGGATCGCGGCAGGATATCCTACGTCGACCCGTGCGACGTTCTTGGTGTTGCGTGGATTGTCACGCTCGGTGACATAGGCTCCTACGTCTTCGATGGAGATCGCGTGCGCGGTTTGGTCGCGGAAGCGCACAGTGGCGGACGGGTCGTGGCCATATTCGACCATCGTCACGATGGAAGTGAGCGGCACGATCCCGGTCGGCAGGATGTCCGCACCGAGCAGACTGTTGATGAACGTGGTCTTGCCGCGCTTGAACTGCCCGAGGACGGCGAGATGAAAGCGGTCGCGTGCCAGCCGGTCGGCCACCGACGCCAGCCGCTGCTGCAGCGGTGCGCGCATACCGTCGAGGACGCCGCCGAGCTGTGCGGCGGTCGCCTCGAGCTCGCGCTTGAGCCCGGCGTAGCTCACGAGCTGCGGTTCGCTGTCGACTGCGGCAGTCACAAAAAAAGGCCTCGCACCCTCCCGGGTAGAGGCCTTGCTGAAAGATCCCTACCCGCGTTTCTTCGAGTAGGGGTCATTGACCTGCACCGCGTCTTGGCGCCGCGCAAGTGGTTGGAGGCGAACCCCACCGCCTTGATGCTACGACGAACAGTACGGCGGCGCCGCGTACGTGTCAACGTCGGCCAAGTCGATAGCGGAAGGGCAGAAGGTAGCCAAGATTGTGATCCAATTTCCCCGCGAGCCGGCCGGATGAAGCCCGGCCGAACCAGCCGCTCCAGGCGGCGGCCAAAAGCGGACCGCGCCTGAGCGCCAAAGCCGTTAGCCAGGCTCCGTTGCGTCGTGCTATGAGTGAGGTATGGTCGTCGGGTGGCGGACTACCGGTTCACCGACTACTTCGAGAAGGAGGTTCTCCGGAAACGTCCGTACCTGCAGAAAGAGTGGTGCATTCGGGTGCTCACGAATCCGCTGCGCTCTGAGCCACAAGAAAAGAATCGTTACCGCTTTTGGGCGGAGATTGAAGAACTAGAGGGACGGTTCTTGAGGGTCGTAACGCTTCAGGACAAGGTCACGATCCACAACGCCTTCCCAGATCGGCGGTTCAAACCATGAAACTGAACTACTATCCCGATACGGATTCCCTCTACATTGACTTGTCGGAGCAGACCAGCGTAGAGAGCCGGGAGATCTCCGAGGGGGTGGTGCTCGATTACGACGCCGATGGCAATCTCGTTGGCATCGACATCGACAATGCCAGCGCCAAAGTCGAGCTTCACAAGCTTACGGTCAGTAAACTACCGGCCTCTGTCGAAACCATTGCTGGCTAACCCATCGAGACCGGCGCCAAAAGAAGGCGGGGCTCATCACCAAGGCGGCGAACCCAACAAGGAAGCGTGCATGGCGATGGTGAGGTGGAAGAACATCGAGAATCTCGTTGCTGGCTACGGTGAAGTCACGATTGGGAGAGCAGGGCCTGTCCGATGCGCCGCCATAGCTACCGATGAGCTCGCGGCTCTCGTCCGCCGGCCGGGAGAAGCCCTGGACGTGCTCCTTGCCCGCTTGGACGCCGCGATAGAGGCCGCGTACAACGATCAAGGTTTCGTAGACGAGATCAATGCCCCATCGGGCATTGCCCAACACGCCGGAGCGGACCGGCAGGGACTCTGGCGCGAGACGTAAGGGACACCGGGCGGGCCGCTCAGCGCCAAGGCGCTAACCACCGCCGCAAGCGCGCGGCGAGGAGTGCAGACGATGGTGTCCGACAGGCGGTTTATCCGCAACGTAATTTCCCTCGACAGCTGGCGCGCGGTTCGGATAGGCTCATCCCGCCATCGAGCACGGAGGACCCGACCATGCGTATGCGCTCATCATGCCTCGCCGCGCTGTTTCTGCTGTCCGTTGTCTCGCAGCTGCCTGCGGCCTGCGTCGACCCCGCCACCCTCGGCATCGACCTCTCGCAGCAGGCGGCCTGCGATCCGCTGGTGCCGGAGCAGTGCATGCTGCCCTTCCCGAACGACTACTTCAGCGTCGGCGATACCACGACCAGCACCAAGCGCCGCATCCACTTCACAGCCGACGGCCTGCCGAAGAACACGTCGGCGGTGCCGCTCGAGGCCGAGGAGCTCAATCGCGCCGACGGCTTCAGCCCCGGTGTGGCGCTGATCTTCTGGATGCCGTCCGCTGACCTGGTGCAGTCCAATGCGCCGGCGATCAACAACATCGGACGGTCGCTCGAAGCGGACTCGCCCATCGTCATCATCGACACGAAAGGTAACAAGCGCTGGCCGCTGTGGGCCGAGCGCGACCTACTGTCAGCACCGGGCAGCCAATCGCTGATCGTCCGACCGGCCGTCGACTTCACCGAAGGGCATCACTATGTCGCCGCCGTGCGCCATCTCGTCGACACCGACGGGAACCCACTGATGCCCTCGCCCGCCTTCGCGGCGTACCGTGACGCGACGTGCACGACCGACGCGACCTTCGAATCACGCCGTCCCGCGATGGAATCGATCTTCAAGACCTTGAAGAAGGCGGGCATCAACCGAAGCGATCTGCAGCTCGCTTGGGACTTCACCGTCACCAGCAGCCAGAGCATCGCCGGGCGCATGCTGCACATCCGCGACGATGCCTTCGCGGCGCTCGGCAAGAGCGCGCCGAGCTTCACCGTCACGTCCGTCCAGGACAATCCCGCGCTGGAATTCAGCCGCAGAATTCAGGGTACGTTCGAGGTGCCGCTCTACCTGACCGGCGACGGCAGCCCTGGCCAGCGCTTCGCCCTGGGCAGCGACGGCCTGCCGGTGCGACAGGCGCAACCCTACACGGCGACGTTTACTTGCAACCTGCCGAACAGCAGCGTCGCGGGCCCGGCTCGCATGAGCCTCTATGGTCACGGACTCCTCGGCGACCAGAGCGAGGTCAACGGCAAGCTCGTACGTCCCATGGCCGCCACCTACAACGTCGCCTACTGCGCCACCGACTGGATCGGCATGGCCGAGGAGGACGTCCCCAACGCCATCGACGTCCTGCAGGATCTCTCACACTTCGCGACCCTAGCCGACCGGTTGCAGCAGGGACTGCTCAACGTCCTCTTCCTCGGCCGGCTGATGAAGCATCCTCAGGGCTTCACCAGCAACGCCGCCTTTCAGATCGACGGCGCGCCCGCGCTCAACACCCGCGAGTTGTACTACGACGGCAACAGCCAGGGCGCCATCCTCGGCGGCGCGCTGTGCGCGGTGGCGACCGACTTCAATCGCTGCGTGCTCGGCGAGGCGGGCATGAACTATTCCACGCTGCTCAACCGCAGCGTGGACTTCGACGAGTACAAGGCGGTCCTCGACATTTCCTATCCCGAACCTTTCACGCAGCTGATCGCCCTCAACATCGTGCAGATGCTGTGGGACCGCGGCGAGACCAACGGCTACGCGCAGCACCTCACAAAACAGCCGTATAAGAAAACGCCGAGTCACACGTTGCTTCTGCTCGGCGCCGTGGGCGACCACCAGGTGAGCGAGTTCGCGCTGCAGGTCGAAGCCCGCACCGTCGGCGCCGAGGGCCACGTACCGTACGTAGCTCCGGATAGAGAGTTCGGCGGTGAGCACGGCTTCGGCATCACGCCGATTGTCAAGTATCCGTACAAGCATTCGGCCTACTTTCTGTTCGACACGGGGGCCGATCTCTCGCCGCTCGACAACGAACCGCCGCGCAGCGGGCACGATCCGCACGACGACACGCCGCAGATTCCGGCCGCCCAGGCGCTCAAGGACACCTTCTGGCATCCAAAAGGGTATGTCACGGACGTGTGCGGCGGGGCCCCGTGTACCGGGCCCCAGTTCTGATCGCCTGATACGGTGAGCCTGGTTAGCGGTGATTTGGGACGCGTGGGTCCCCTTGACTCAGAACCATAACGGTTGTTAGCTCCGCCCGCTGAGATGACTGTGACGGGCGGCAATCTCGACGGCTATCGTATCCTCGATCTCACCGATGAGCCCGGCTTTCTCGCCGGCAAGCTGCTCGGCGACCTCGGTGCCGATGTCATCAAGATCGAGCCGCCGGGCGGCGATCCGGCACGACGGCGCGGCCCGTTCGCCGGCGGCAGCGCCGGTCCCGAAGGCTCGATCCTCTGGGTGGCGCTCAACACCAGCAAGCGCGGCGTCACGCTCAACCTCGAGCATCCACGCGGCCGCGAGACCTTTCTGGCACTCTGCCGCAATGTGGATGCGGTGATCGAATCGGCCCGGCCCGGTGCGCCCGAATCGTTGGCCGGGCGCGGTCTGAGCTACGAGACGCTGCGCGCCACCAACCCGAAGCTCGTCATGTGCAGCATCAGTCCGTTCGGCCAGAGCGGACCGTACAGCGGCTACCGCGGCTCCGATCTCACCGCAATCGCCATGGGCGGCAACATGTATCCGACCGGAAACCCGGAGCGCGCGCCGGTGCGCTGCACGTTGCCGGTCACCTACTATCACGGCGGCATCGAAGCGGCCGTCGGCGTCGTCTTCGCGCTGTGGGGACGGGAGACGACCGGTGAAGGACAGCTCGTCGATGTATCGTTGCAAGAGGTGATGCTCGTGCCCAACATGACCAGCCCGGCGCAGTTCCCGCTGACGGGATTCAAGGGCGGCCGCGTCGGCGGCGGCTTCCGCGGCGGCAAGGCGGTCTTCCACGAGTTGTGGCCGTGCAAGGACGGCTACGTGTCGTTCGCTCTGCGCGGCGGCCCGGCGCGCATCCCGGGCATCGTGGCAATGGTCAAGTACATGGACGAGAACGGAGCGGCGCCCGACAGTCTGAAGCGCCGCGACTGGACCACCTACAATCACAACCTGATCACGCAACCCGAGGTCGACGAGATCGAAGGCGCACTCGGCGCGTTCTTCAAGACGAAGACGATGTCCGAGCTGTTCGCCGCGGCGTGCGCGCGCAACCTGATGTTGGCGCCGGCGAACACGGCGCGCGAGATCGTTGGCTCACGCCAGCTCGCGGCGCGCGAGTTCTTCGTCGATCTCGAGCATCCACATCTCGGCGCCACCATCAAGTTTCCGGGCGCGTTCGCCAAGACGAATCTCGGCAACGTCGGCATCCGCCGGCGCGCACCGCGGCGCGGCGAGCACAACGTTGAGGTGTACGGCGCGCTGGGTCTGGATGTCGCCGCGCTGGCGAAGGATGGGGTGATCTGATGGCGCAGCTGTTCACCGGGCTGAAGGTCCTCGAGTTCGGCGGCGGCGCCGCCGGGCCGCTGGGCACGCGGTACTTCGCCGATCACGGCGCTACGGTCGTGCGCGTCGAGTCGCGCCAACGCCCCGACTTCATCCGGCTGCTGCGTTACACGCCCGGCACCGAGGGCGGGCTCGACGCCAGCCATATGTTCGCGATGGTCAACGTCAACAAGTACGGCATCGCGTTGAACATGAGCCACGCCAAAGGGCCGGAGATCGCGCGGCGATTGGTCAAGTGGGCCGACGTCCTCGCCGAAAACTTTGCGCCCAAAGCGATGGCGAAGTGGGGGCTCGATTACGAATCGCTGCGCAACATCAAGCCGGATCTGATCATGATCAGCACCTGCCTCAATGGGCAGACAGGTCCGGAGCGCAATTACCCCGGTTTCGGCGGTCAGGGCTCCGCCATATCCGGTTTCAATCATCTGACCGGCTGGCCGGATCGCGAGCCGCTCGGTCCGTACGGCACCATCACCGACTCGCTGTCGCCACGCTTCGTGGCGCTGCTCGTGGGGTCGGCGCTCTTGCATCGCCGGCGCACCGGACAGGGGCAGTACATCGATCTGTCACAGGTCGAAGGCGGCATCGTGTGCCTGAGCGAGAACATCGTCACGCAAACGGCAACCGGCGAAGCGCTCGGGCGCCTCGGCAACCGTTCGCGTCACGCCGCGCCGCACGGCGCCTTTCGCTGCGCGGCGCGGGACGATGACGACGACCGCTGGGTGGCGATTGCCATTCACGACGATGGCGATTGGCAGCGCTTCCGCCGCGCCATCGGCGATCCGTCATGGGCCGCTGATGCACCTTTCACCACGACCGCGGGACGCCTGGCGAACGTCGACGCGCTCGAAGCGCACGTCACGTCGTGGACGCGCACGCGCTCGGCCGAAGAGGTCATGGCCACGCTGCAAGCCGCGGGCGTCGACGCCGGCGTGGTCGAGAACTTCGAGGACCTCACGCGTGATCCACAACTGGCGCATCGCCGTCACTTCCGCGAAGTCGAGCATCGTGTGATCGGTAAGCACCTCGCCGAGACCAACGGCACACGCTTCTCGCGCACGCCGGAAGAGATCCGCATGGCAGCGCCGTGCCTCGGCGAGCACAGCGAGTACGTGTACCGCGAGCTGCTCGGCATGTCGGCGGAAGAATACAGCGCACTCTTGGCTGACGGCGTATTCCAATGACGGACTGACCGATGGACGTCCGCGACCTCACGGGCAAGACCGTCTTGGTGACCGGCGCCGGCAGCGGCATCGGCAAAGAAAGCGCCTTGGCCTTTGCGCGCCGCGGCGCCAACCTCGTCGTCTGCGACGTCAACGAAGCCGGACTGGCTGAGACCGAGCGTCAGATCCGCGCGCTCGGACGCGATGCCATGGCGCGCCGCGTCGACGTCGCCAACCGTGACGCGATGCGCGACTTCGCAGACAGCGTGCATCAGCAGGTGGACGCCCTCGACATCTTGATGAACAACGCCGGCGTCGGGCTCGGCGGCGGGTTCCTCGACACCGGATTGGACGACTGGGACTGGATCGTCGGCATCAATCTGATGGGCGTGATCCACGGCTGCCACTTCTTCATTCCCAAGATGGTGGCGCGCCGCCGCGGCGGCCACGTCGTCAACGTGGCTTCGGCCGCGGCGTTCGCGGCAACCGCGGCGCTCTCCGCGTACAGCACGACGAAGTTCGGCGTGTTTGGTCTCTCTGAAGCGTTACGCGACGAGCTGGCGCCGCACGGTATCGGTGTCACCGCCGTGTGTCCCGGCATCATCAACACGCCGATCACCGCCGCTGCGCGCCTGCGCGGCCCGAACGCCACCGACGCGGCGCGCCGGCGCATGATCGAGATCTATCAGCGCCGCAACTACGGCCCCGAGCGCGTCGCCGGCAACATCCTGAAGGCCGTGCAACGCAACCGCGCCGTGGCCCCCGTGTCTCCGGAGGCGTGGTTCATCTACTACCTGAAGCGCTTTCTTCCGGGCGTCGTCTTCCGCATCAATCGCATGATGGCCGAGCGCATGCAGCGCCAACTTGCAGCCGAACGGTGATGGCCGATCTCGTCGTCGACGTCGATTGCGCCGCGTTGTGCATCGTCGAGATGCAGAACGACATGGTGCACGAGTCGAACATCGAGAAGCGCGGCATCCGGGGCGTGCTGGCAGCACAAGTCAAGAAACGCGATGTGATTCCAAAGCTGCAGGCGGTCATCGGCGCGGCACGCGCACGCGGGGTGCCGATTCTCTACATCAACTTCTGCCTCAAGCCCGGCTTTCCGCGCCCCAACACGCTGCTGCACCGGCGGTCGCAGCGCGAGCCGACGCTGGTCGAAGGCACATGGGGCGTGCAGGTGCACGAGGCGCTGGCGCCGCATCCCGAAGATTTCGTCCTCGAGCGCACCGTCGGCATCGACGGCTCGTACGGCACGCAGCTCTATCCGGTGCTGCGACAGCTGCGGCGGACGACCATGCTCATGGCGGGCGTCTCCACCAACCTGGCCGTCGAGGGCATCGTGCGCGCGTCGGTGAACCGTGGCTTCGACATGGTGGTGATCGAAGACTGTTGTGCGAGCTATCCTGATGAGTGGCACCGCTTCTCGATCGACAACATCATGCCGCTCATTGCTACCGTTACGACCGCGAAAGCGCTCGTGCGTACGCTGCTTCCGCTTGCATCGCCATAGGCGTCGTCGTTGGAGACTCGCTTGACCATTCCAACGTGAATTGGTCGTGGCACGACATGTTGACAGCGGGGTCATCCATGTGATCTACGGTAGCCACCATGATGGGCGAGCAGAGAAAGCCCGCCGTTGTCGGGGTGATGCATCTGATCCGCCCGCTGTTTCGCGGGTGGGGGCACGACATCAGCGGACACAGCGACGGTGAGCTGGCCGACGCGCTGCTGCAAACCTGTCCGCACCCTACGGAGTTCTGGCTCAGCGACGAGCACATCCGCCAGACCGTCCAGAGCCTCAAGGCGAGCAGCCGCGAGGAACAATAGGCTGCGCGCCGAACGCTAGCGTCCCTTCCAGTTTGGTTTGCGCTTCTCGACGAAGGATCGCGGGCCCTCGCCGTGATCCTCAGACTGCTCGACGATCTCGAGATAGCCGGCAGCGATCTCTTCGGCCTGTGGAATCGGCAGTCCCAGACCCTGGAGAATCGCCATCTTCGTGCCCCACACGGCGAGCGGCGAGTTGCTGAGCAGCATGTCGGCCAGCTCGCGCGCGCGGTCCATGAGCTTGTCGTGCGCCACGACCTCGGTGACCAACCCCACCTCGTAGGCGCGCTGCGCGCTCATGCGCTCGCGACTGCCGAGCAGCGCCATGCGCAGCGCGACCGCCACCGGCACGCGCCGCGCCATGTTGACCATCTCGTGCGATGAGACGTAGCCGATCGAGACGTGCGGGTCGACGAAGTACGCCTGCTCCGACGCGATCGGAATGTCGGATTCAGTCACCAGATCGAGTGAGAAGCCGGCGACGACGCCGTTGACCGCCGCGATGACCGGCTTGTGCACGCGCTGCCGGCGCGGCGTGGGTAGCTCGACGATCCCTTCGATCATCGCCAGTTCGCGCCAGCGGTTCGGCTTCACGAAGCCGCCGGTGGCCAGCGCTTCGACGTCGGCGCCGCTCGAGAAGGCATTGCCAGCGCCGGTGATGATCGCCACCCAAATGTCCGGGTCGCCCTTGACCCGCTGCCAGCAGGCGCGCAGCTCGTCCTTCAGTTGCTGGTTCATCGCGTTCTTGCGCTCGGGGCGGTTGAGCGTGATGGTGGCGACGCGATCCTGCACGTCGAAAACGATCGTCGCAAATTCAGCCATGGCTTCTCCTTGTCGCGTTCGGGTTAACACACGGGCGCGGCGTGCCGCAACTCGCGCACGGGTGTGTGCACTCGACCTGCCGGATGGAAACGGATAGTCTGGGGCGCTCGGATCGGGAGCAAGAATGAACCGCATCGAAGCATGGAAGGAGCGGGCCTGCGCGCGCGTCGATGCGCAGCGCTCAGCACTGATCGAGCTGAGTCAACGCATCCATGGTTCTCCGGAGCTGAGCTTCGAGGAGCATCGCGCCGCGGGCTGGTTGGCTGACTATCTCGAAAGCGTCGGCTTCACCGTCGAGCGCGGCGCGTACGGGTTGCGCACCGCCTTTGCCGCGCGCATCGGCAGCGGCGCGCCATGCCTCGCGGTGCTCTGCGAGTACGATGCCTTGCCGGGCATCGGTCACGCCTGCGGCCACAACATCATTGCCGCGGCAGGTGCGGGCGCCGGCACCGCACTGGCCGAGCTGGTGCACGAAATCGGCGGGAGTCTTGTGGTCCTCGGCACGCCGGCCGAGGAAGGCGGCGGCGGCAAGATTCTCATGGCCCGCGCCGGCGCGTTCGACGATGTCGACGCCGCGATGATGGTGCATCCGGCGGGAATGGATCTGCTTGGAATGCACGTGCTGGCGCTCAGCCAGATCGAAGTCGAATACGTCGGCCGCGCCGCGCACGCATCCGCGTCTCCGCACCGCGGCGTCAACGCGCTCGATGCACTGGTGACGGCGTACAACGCGATCGCCCAGCTCCGCCAGCACATTCGCCCCAGCGAACGCCTGCACGGCATCATCACCGACGGCGGGCAAGCAGCGAATATCGTTCCCGAGCATGCTGCGGGCCTCTTCATCGTGCGTGCGTCAACGGCGCACCGCCTGGCGCAGCTCAAAGAGCGCGTGCACGGTTGCTTCGAGGCCGGCGCCCTGGCCACCGGTGCGCGGCTCATCCAGCGCACGCTCGGGGAAGACTACGCGGACATGCTGACGAACCGTCCGCTCGTGGAGTCGTACACTGCGAACTTGGAGCGTCTCGGCAGGAAGATGATGCGCGGCGGCGCCGCCGCCGCCGCCGTCGCCGGCAGCACCGACATGGGCAACGTGAGCAAGCTGGTACCTTCCATCCATCCGATGATCGCAGTCTCGCCGGCCACCGTCCCGCTCCACTCGGCGGAATTTGCGCAGTGGGCAGGATCGGCAGACGGCCATCGGGCCGTGATCGACGGCGCCAAGGCACTGGCCATGACGGCCTTGGATGTCCTCTGCAAGCCGGGGTTGCTCAGCGCGATCAAGACCGCGTTTGCCGCTGACGCAGCTTGATATTCTCCGCGGCGCCTTGCCGAACGAATAGATTCGCTCAACGGCTGTTCGAGCTCTCGGTTGCCGAGACGCGCGTTTGCGCTTCGCGGCGCAGCGTGGCCTTTTCGATCTTGCCGGTTCCGGTGCGCGGCAACTCGGCATCGCTGATCAGGAAGATGTGCCGTGGGACCTTGTAGCTGGCGAGTGTCTGCTTGCAGAAATCGCGCAGCTCGTCGGGCGTCGGTGGGCTTCCCGCTTGTGGCACGACGAACGCGGCGACGTTCTCGCCGCGCGTCGGATGGGAAACCCCAACGACGTGCGCCGACTTGACCGCCGCGTGGCGCGCCAGCGCCTCTTCCACTTCGATCGCGGCGACGTTGACGCCGGCGGTCTTGATGACGTCCTTCAGGCGGGTGGCGAAGTGCAGGTAGCCCTGTGCGTCGAAGTAACCGAGATCGCCGGTTTTGAAGAAGCCGTCGGCGTCGAACGTAGTCGCACGCGGAACCTTGTAGTAGCCTTCCATCAGCGTCGGGCCTTTGACGTGAATCTCGCCGGCGTCCCCCGCCGGCGCCGGCTGACGCGTGTCGGGATCGACAATCTTGACCTGCATGCCTTCCAGCGGCCGTCCGAAGGTCGAGGTGCGCACCGGCTCGGGATCGTCCCAGCGTGCAGCGGTGACACACGTCGCCGTTTCCGACATACCGTACACGCCGATCGCGACATGATCGGGACCGAGCAAGCGCGCCGCCAGCGCGTGATTGGTCCCTTTCTTCAATCGGAGTCTGTGCTGCGGGAAGTCGGGATGATCGAGCAATGGACCGGCTTGATGCCATCCCGCCATGATCGTGCAACCTTCGCGTTCCAACAGCCGCAACGCACCGTCGGCGTCGACGTGCTCATGCAACACGATGCGGCCGCCACCGGCCATCGTCGACAGCGCACCGAGGATGAACCCACCGCTCCAGAACAGCGGCATGTGTCCCCACCAGGCATCATCCGGCGTGATGCCCATGCACGGCGCGATGCGGCGCGCCGACGTCGTCAGTGCACCGTGGCAGTGTACCACGGCCTTCGCCTGCGCCGTCGTGCCCGACGTGAAGAAAATCGTCGCCCAATCCACGGGTGAGACGGTCGCTTCTACGGCGTCGAGAAACGCATCATCGACGCCGGCCGGTACGTCGCTCCAACGTTCCATGCCGGACGCGTTCCCCTCGAGAAGGGTCACGCGGCGCAGCGCCGGCGCACGCGTCGAATACAGGCGGCCGGGCTGCGCTCCTCGCAGCTCCGGAACGATCTGGTTGAGCGTCGCAACATAGTCGTGCTTGAGAAAACCCGGCAAGGTGATCAGCAGCTCGACGTCGGCGTGCGTGAGTCCGTAGGCGATTTCGTCGCGCTTCCACAAGGTCGAAAACGGCACCAGGATGGCCCCGAGCCGCAAGACGCCGAACGCGATCGGCAGCCACTCGATCCGGTTCGAGCACAGGAAACCGACGCGCGAACCTTTGGTGACGCCGAGGCAGAGGAGCTTCTGTGCGGCCACGCGACTCGCCCCACCCAGCTCGGCCCACGTGAGTCGTTCCGTCACCGTATCGCGCGGCGCATAGGCAACGGCTTCCCGCTCAGGAGACCGGGCAACGATCGAGTCGAGGAATGCCCCGATCGTCTCCATTCACCACTCGACATTCACAATGGCGCTCACCCACACGCGCCCGCAGCACGCAACGCGGCGATCTCGTCGTCCGACTTGCCGAGCGTGCGGAGCACTTCGTCCGTGTGCTCGGCCAGGCCCGGCGGCGGGATGCGGAGCGCGCCGGGCGTCGCGCTCATGTGGAACGGCACGTTCATCGTGCGGAACTTCCCCTGCTGCGGATGCTCCCACTCGACCACCGATCCGATCGCTTTGAGCTGCTCCATCGCGAACAGCTCCTTCAGGCCGTTCACCCGGCATGAGGGCACGTCGAAGTCCGTGCACAGCTTGATCCAGTGGTCACAGGTATTGGTCAGAAAGATCTCTTGCAGGATGCCCACGATCTCCTCGCGATGCGCGCAGCGCACGGTGTTGTTCGCAAACTTTGGATCGCGAAGCAGATCTTCACGCTGCAATCCTTGGCACAGTCGCTTGAAGAACGCGTTGGTCAGGCACGCGACGATGAAATAGCCGTCGTTCGCCTGGAATGCCTGGTACGGCACCAGGTCCGGATGGCCGTTGCCGAATTTCTCATATTCGTGACCGGTGCTCAGATATACCGTCGAGATGTCGGCGATCAGCGAGATCACCGCGTCGAGCATGGTGAGATCGATGCGCTGGCCGACGCCCGTCTGCGCGCGATGATACAGCGCCAGCGCGATGGCGTAGGCAGCGTAGATGCCCGAGGAGATGTCGGCGACCGGGCCCGCAGCCTTGACCGGCGGTCCGCCTGGAAATCCCGACAGCCCCATCATGCCGCCGGTGGCTTGCAGAATCAGGTCCATGCCGGGGTTTTGCGCGATCGGCCCGGTGGCGCCGAACGCGGTGATTGAGGCGTAGATGATGCGCGGATTGATCGCTCGGAGCGCGTCGTAGCCGATGCCGAGCCGGTCCATGACGCCGGGGCGGAAGTTCTCGACGACGACGTCGGCGGTGCACGCCATCTCCTTGATCAGCGCCACACCGTCCGGATGCTTCACGTCGACACCGACCGATTTCTTGTTCCGGTTCAGGCCCCAGAAGTTCAAGCTGCCGACCTTCGGATCAGCGCCGCGCGCATAGCGGATGCTGTCGCCGCGATCCGGCTTCTCGATCTTCCACACCTCGGCGCCCATGTCGCCGAGCAGCGTCGTGCACCACGGCCCGGCGGCCTGATGGCTCAAGTCGATGACGCGAACGCCCTTCAATGCTCCTCGATTTTCCATCACTCTGCCTTTCTGTCGCCCTCACCCCGACCCTCTCCCAGAGGGCGAGGGAGAAGAGCTGAGTTGCTGCTTCAAAAGATTCGTCTGCACCTTGTTGGCGGCGTTGCGCGGCAGCGCATCGACGAGCTCGATGCGCCGCGGCTTCTTGAAGCCGGAGAGCCGGGCACCTGCGAAGCTGGTCAGGTCGGCCGGCTCGATGTGCGCGCCGTTCTTAGGCACGACCACCGCGGTCACTTGCTCGCCCCATTTGGGATGCGGTGTGCCGATCACCGCGACGTCGGCGACGTGCGGGTGCAAGCGCAGCACGTCCTCAACCTCTCGCGGTGATACATTTTCACCGCCGGTGATGATGAGATCCTTCACGCGGCCGGTGATGAAGAAGTAGCCGTCGGCGTCCTGCCGCCCAAGGTCGCCGGTGTGCAGCCACCCATCGCGCAGCGTCGTCTCTGTGGCCGCCCGATCGCGATAGTAGCCGGCCATCACCGTCGGACCGCTGACGACGATCTCGCCTTCCTCGGCCGAAGCGGCCAGCGATCCGTCAGCGCGCCGGATCGACACATGCACGTATGGATTCATCCGGCCGACGGTTCCCTCATGATCGAACACGCTGGTGCCACGGGCCATGGCGACGCCGTCGGTCGACTCGGACTGCCCGTACGCCTCGATGATCTCGGCGCCTGCGAAGATGCCGGCCAAAGCGCGTTTTGCGGCCATCGGCGTGGCCGCGCCGCCGACCGTGACCTTCTCGACGCTGCGCCGAATGCGCTCGGGAATGCTCTTCAGCTGGACGACGTCGAAGACCATGCCGGCGATCAGCGGCAAGTCGGTAATGCCGAAGCGCTCAACCGATTCCAGTACGAGTTCAGTATCGAACTTTTCAAGGAGCACCGCGCCGGCACCGAGCAAGACGCGACACAGAAGATGCGACACGAACACCGGGGTGTGCGTCAGCGGGCTGAGGCAGGCGCCGCTGCCTTCGGGCCGGTCGCCGCGCGCCGTCGCGCACGCCAGCGTCGCCCACAGCAGATTCGCGTGCGTCACCATGACGCCCTTTGGCATGCCGGTCGTCCCGGAGGTGTACGCCAGCACCGCCAGCCGCTCCGGCCGCGGCGCGCGCGCCGGGTGCTCGCGGTGTGGCGTGCCGCGCCGCAAGACGCGCGGGCGCAGCGGCAGATCCGCTTCGCACGCATAAGCCGGCGCACCGACGGCGGTGGCCGCGGCACGCGCCAGCTCGCAACGCGATACGTCGCAGAGCAGCGCCCGGGCACGTGAATGGCTCAGCAACTGCGCCGCTTCCTGCACCGTCGAGCGCACGGAGATCGGCACCGCGACGCCGCCGAGGCTCCACACCGCGAACATCATCGCGACCATGGCGGGCTCGTTGGCAGCCATCACGCCGACGTGATCGCCCGCGCCGAGACCGCGCTTCGCCAGCCACGCCGCCAGATCGTCAACCGCCGCCGACAGCTCGCCGTATGGAATCCGCCGGCCGGCGAAGAAGAGCCCGCCGGCGGCGCGGCGGCGTTGGGCCTGGAAGCGGAGGAAGTCCGGAGAAGTCGGCAGCAGCACGTTCATACGAATTGGGTCACGCCGGTTCATACAAATCGACGAACACCGTGCGCCCGCCCTCGATCTTGCGGATCACCAACCAGTCGCCCTTGTACGCCTTGTGATCGTACGGCCCGAGGCTCATGTGCGTGCGCGGCCCGCCGTTCACGGCCGGCAACATGCGCACCTTCTCCAGCCCTTCTTTCAATCCCTTCGGCGTCAGCAGGTTGGCGCGCGCGATGCCTTCGGCAATCAGTCGCGCAGTGTCATAACTCAGCGCCGTCACCGTATGGTCGCGCCGCTTGCCGAGGCGCGCGGCAACGCGGTCGAACATCGGCTGCAAGCGCGGGTTGTCCTCGCACATCTGGTCGATGCCGTACCATCCTTCCAGCGCCGCCATCCATTCGGGCTTGGCGTAGCAGAACTGAAACGCCGAGGTCATGATGCGCGGCGGATCCCAGCCGAGGTTCTTGAACATCGGTCCCATCAAGATCGTCGGGTAGCCGTAGCCGAGATAGGCCAGGCAATCGGGGCGCTGATCGCGGACTTCGCTGAGCACGGTCTCAAGGTCGTCGGGCACCTGCGTCGTGTAGGCCTCGATCAGAACGTCGAGGCCGGCGCGCGCGGCGAAGTGACGAAAGTTCGCAGCGTACTCGACGCCGCCCGGACTGATCTCGTGGATCATGCCGACCGTTCGGTAGCCGCTGCGGCGGATCCAGCTCGCCATGATCGCGGTTTCCTCGGCGAGGCCGCCGTTGCCGAGATTGAAGCAGTATTCGCCGAAGTAGCGATCGGTACCCGTCCACGTGATCGCCGGCACGCCGGTCTCGTTGATCACTGGGGCCAGCGCGAGCGAGTTGTCGGTGATCAGCGGGCCGATCGTGCACAGCACGCCTTGATCGACGAGGTTCAGATAGCCGTCGATCGTGTTCTTCGCCTCCAAGCGCGGCAACCCGATGGCTTCTTTCACGACCAACTCGACGGAACGGGTGATGATCTTTTCCGCGTGTGCCTCATCGAAGGCGAAGCGAAGCGTCGCCAGGAAGTCTTCTTTCGTGCCCATGTCGAGGTCGATGAGGACGCCAACCTTGACCGGCGCGAACGGGAGCCCGTGAGGCAGCTTACGGGGCTCGGTCATCGGCCCCCTCTCAACCTCCCCCGTTCGCGGAATTGCTCACGGGGGCGGCGCCAGAAGGTTCCCTCCCCTGTTGCCAATTCCGGCAACGGGGGAGGGTCAGGGCGGGGGCCGGGTATCGACGTGCAGCTTGGCATGAGTCCCTACTCCTCAAGTCGATCCAGATAGCCGGCCTGCTCGAAACGCACACGCAGCGCCGCGAGGTCGTCCCGTGTGAACGGCCGGAACTCGGTGGCGCCGCGGGGACGCCAGAACACCGCGTCCGAAATCCGGTCGACGAGAAACTTCTCACGTCCCAGGACGCGCTTGAGCACCTTGTTGGTATGCGTCACCGTAATGTCCGGGGCGACGCGCACGAAAGTCGGGCGCCAGCGTGGCGGCAGATCCGCCTCGCCGTCGACGAACGCTGCAAACGCAGCGGGATCGAACGCCGCATCGCCGCGCAGCTTCACCGTTGCCATTACTTGATCTCCGGCTTCCGGATCGGGCACGCCGTAGACGCTGGCCAGCATGACATGCGGATGGCGGCAGAGGATGTCCTCGATCGGCCGCGCCAGGAAATTTTCGCCGCCCACCCGCAGCCATTCCGCATCGCGCCCCGCGAAGTAGATGAAGCCGTCGGCATCGCGATACCCGAGGTCGCCGGTGTAGAACCAGCCGTTGCGCGTGCGCTGGCGCGTCGACTCCTCGTCCTTGTAGTAGCCCTCGAACATGAATGCGCCGGCGGTGTTGACGATCTCGCCCACCGCGGCGCCGGCGTTCAGCAAGCGGCCGGAGGCGGCGAACTGCGCCGGCGGGCATTCTTCGCCGTGGTCGTCGATGATCTTCACGCCCTCGGCGCGGCCGAGCGCGCGCGGCGGATCGGAGCGATCGCGCGAAAAGCCCACGCCGACTTCACTCGCGCCATAACCGTCGACGACCTCACAGCCGAAGCGCTGGGAGAATGCGTCGATGTACTGGCGCGGCGCTTCATTCCCGTAGGCGAGACGCAACGGGTTGTCGGCGTCGTCGGAGCGTTGCGGGGTGTCCATGATGTACGCCAGCGGGTTGCCAACGTAGTTGAACAGCGTCGCGCCGTAGCGCCGTACATCGGCGAGGAAGTTGGTCTTGCTGAAGCGGCGCGCCAGCGCGATGCAGCCGCCGGCGGTCAGCGCCGGCGCGAGCGCGAGGATCTGCGCGTTGGCGTGAAACAGCGGCATCGCAGCATACACGGTGTCGGCCGCTGAAAACTTGCACATGTGCACCGATGCGCCCCAGCCGAGGAGCATCAGGCGGCCGTGACTGTTGCGCACGCCTTTCGGCGCCTTCGTCGTGCCGGAGGTGAAGATGATCATCAGCAGATCCGACGGCTCAACCGCGATCTGGGGATCGGTCGTGGGAAGGGCGGCGAGCTGGTCTCCGAGTTGCGGCCACTCGCCGTCACGTGCCCCGGCCACCAGTACTTGCAGGCGCGCCGCTCGATCGGCGTCCAGCGCCTGCCGCAGCTGCGCGGCGTAGCGCGGTTCTACGATCACCAGCTGACACTCGGCGTACACGATGTCACGCGCCAGGAACGCGCCGGTGCGCGTCGGGTTCAGGCCAACCAGCGTGGCGCCGGCGAGCGCGCAACCCAACTCGGCAAACACGAACGCGGGGATGTTGTCGCTGAGCACGCCGACGTGAAACGGACGGCCCGCGTCGCGCCGTCGCAGAAGAAGGTTGGCGAAGCGGCAGCCCTCACCATAGGCCTCAGCAAAGGTCCACTGCTCGTCCTCGAAGCGCAAGAAAACGCGTGCGCCATTGTCCGCGGCGCGGGCGCGCACGGCGGCCGCCATCGTCGGCGACGGCGCAGCCTGCGGCAGGTCGGCGGTCTGCGGATCCATCGAACAGCTCCATCTCCCCGGTTAACAAGTGTTAGTCTTCGGATACCAGCCCGGTGCGCGCGCTGTCAACGGAGAGACAACAGACTAACAGACAACAGACGACAGACCGGAGATGGCGAAGGTCCTCTCCGAGGTCGTCGTCTGTCGTCTGTTGTCTGTCGTCTGATGTCTGTCGTCTCTCCATTGACCCCGCCGCGCCGCAGCTGGTATCGCTCAGCAACACGCATGAGTCCGATCAGCATCGTCGGCGTCGGAGAGACGCGCTACGCCAAGCGTCTCCATCGTGATCTGGACAGTTTGGCGCTGGAGGCGGCGGAGGTCGCTGTGCGCGACGCCGGGCTGTCGACGCGTGACATCGACGGCATCATCGCGCCGGGCGTCGACTACGCAGGCGTGCATGAGCTGGCGCGCAATCTCGGCATCGACGGCCGTTTCTTCTGCGCCGAGTCGATGCACGGCGGCGCCGGCGTTGTCAGCGCGCCGCTAGTGGCGCAGCTGGCCATCGACGCAGGCTTGGCAACGACCGTGCTGTGCGTGCAAGCAATCGTCTGGGGCACGGAACGTTCGGGCAACGTCGGCTTGCCGCATGCGGCGATGCGCATGAAAGCCACCTTCGAGATTCCCTTCGGCTGGTATCCGCAGATCGTGCACTTCGCCGGCATGGCGCGGCGCCACATGGAGCTCTACGGCACCACCGAAGAGCAGCTGGCCGCGGTGGCCATCGCCTGCCGCAAGCACGCCGCGCTGTGCGACAACGCCGTCATGCGCGCGCCGCTGTCGCTCGATGAGTACCGCCGCATACCGCTCATCGCCGACCCGTTCCGCGCCGCGGATTGCTGCCTGGTGAACGACGGCGCGGCGGCGTTCATCGTCACCGCGGCGGAGCGTGCCCACGACCTCGCGAAGCCCGCGGTGCGCGTCTTGAGCGCGGCGCAAGGCATGGTGCGCGGCGGCGAGTTTTCCACCCTGCGACCGGAATATCTCTGCACCGCCGCCATCGATTCCGGGCCGAAAGCCTTCGCGCAAGCCGGCGTGCGGCCCGCGGACATCGACTTCGTACAGATCTACGACAACTTCACCGCGATGGTGATCGAACAACTGGAAGATCTCGGCTTCTGCGCCAAAGGCGAAGGCGGTCCCTTCGTCGCCGATGGGCGCATCGAGCGCGGCGGCGCGCTGCCGGTGAACACGGCCGGCGGCCAGCTCGCGCAGGCGTTCGTGCTGTCGGCGAATCTGATGGTCGAAGCGGTGCGGCAACTGCGCGGTGAATGCGGGGCACGCCAGGTGGCGAACGCGAAGCTCGGTCTGGTCACCGGCTACACCGGCGCCGAGCACGCCACGGTGATTCTCGGAGCCGCGTGATGGATCCGCGTCCGCTCCATGTGCCCGACGTCGAATGGGAGGTCGCGCGCCCGTTCTGGGAAGGCTGCCGCCAGCGCGAGCTGCGCATGCCGCGCTGCGTTTGCGGCGCGTACATTTGGTACCCGGAACCGCGTTGCCCGACGTGCCGCAGCGATCGAATCACCTGGGTCCCGGTCAGCGGCCGCGCCACGTTGTTCACGTGGACGACGGTCTACAGGACCTTCGTTCCCGGCCACAGCGCGCGTGTCCCGTACGTCACCGGCATCGTCGAGCTGACCGAAGATGCGAAGTTACGACTCGCGACATTCCTGGTCGGCGTCGAAGGCGTGAAGCTGGCGCTCGGTTTGCCGCTACGCGTCGATTTCCAGCGCATCGAGAACGACGTTGTGCTTCCCGTGTTTCGACCTGCTTGAGGCCCAGAGGCTCGATGCACTCCTGCCGGATGATCCTGCTGGCGTGCGGGGGGCCCTTGGTCGGCAACTCGCACCCTCGTTCGTGTCGGGCAGGGCGGGGCGGCTGGCTCTCCATCACAACCCGCAGAATACGATTATTGGGCGTTGCATAAGTAATAGAATTTCAGGACGAGAAGAGACGCGGCAGATCCGAGCCAAGGATGAAGCTGCGGAGGAT
>Ga0209415_10001458_pt1 | contig 45298 bp, 44 predicted proteins | sample PeaSoiSIISIP2007_FD_187696 | JGI IMG/M metagenome (GOLD analysis project Ga0209415, IMG submission 187696) | Peat soil microbial communities from Weissenstadt, Germany - SII-SIP-2007 (SPAdes) (version 2) | ecosystem: Environmental > Terrestrial > Soil > Wetlands > Peat | place: Germany... | reverse complement strand
AGAGCATTTTGCATCGATGAAAGGAACGAAAAGAAACGGTATCCAAGCACTCGTAGGTGCACTCATCATCATCGTCATCATCCTAGCTGCCGTCGCAGGCTACGCTTTCGCATATCCGCCATCTTCGGCAACGACTAGTACAGTCACTTCCACCGCTGTCGCGGGGACGTCGACTGTTACGACAACGGAAACAGCGACGGGGACCGGTGTGGCGAGCGCCATTGGGGGGCTAAAGATCGGAATAATCCTGCCACTCACACCCGCAGACAACTCCTGGAACTACAACGCGTTTGACGCCATAAACAAGCTGAAGGCCGAGTTCGGATTCACGCTAAGCGTTTCAGAGAACCAAGCATCTGGTACTGACGCTGACGTGCCAGCCCAGCAATGGGCGTCCTCGGGCTACAACATCGTCATCTTCCAGGGTGGCCAGTATCAAGCAGAAGCCAACACATTCGCTGCTCAGCATCCAAACATAATGTCAGTCTGCGTCGATTGCACAGTCGCCAACTACTCGAACGTCTACAGGATTTGGCTGGACCTTAGCGGCGGAGGATTCGTCCTCGGCGCCATGGCAGGCATGGTCAGCCAGACTCACAAGTTCGGGCTCGTAGGCGGCGGAGACATTCCATCGATCTGGGAAGGCCACGAAGGGTTCATCGCTGGTCTCACATACACGTTCCCAGCCTGCGCTGGCACGTGCTTCACCAACACATTCGAGGCGTTCGCTTGGGCTGACGTATCAGGAGCCCAAGCTACGGCGACCAACGACTACACGTCTGGTGCCGACATCGTCTTCTCCTCTGGGGACGGCGTCGACGTGGGTGTCCTGGGCGCAGCTCTGGCCCAACCCTCTACGCCACAAGTTTGGGCGTCCAACGTGTACACAAACCTCACAGCTATCCTTCCAGCGGACAACAAGATCCTGCTGGGCTCGATAGTCGTGGACTACTACACGCCACTCTTCAAGGCGATGGAGCAATACGTCAACAACAACTGGCACTGGGGCTACACCAAGGTCGACATGGCCTCGGGCCTGATCACGGTGCAGCCAGGGCCTAACCTCCCAGCTAACGTGAAGGCTGCAGGCCTTCTATTGCAGAGCGAGATCGTGGAAGGACAAATCCAAATAACATTCGCTTCAACATCAGGCGGATCTCCAAACTGCTTCCTCAATCCAACTGCCTCCACTTGCGCAGACAGTACTCTAACGGTGCCAGCCGGCGGCGGAGCGCCGACCGGAAACATGGCAGCCCAGTTCAACTATCTACCACCAGCTTCGAGTCTACCATAAAGGGTGCGAACGGACACGCAGGGCCTTCGATGGCTACGGGCGACGGCGTATAACGTCCTTGCCGTCGGGCTCGGCCTAATCGCCGGGCTCGCGGTGGTCGTGTACGCCGGCGGCAACATCGGAGTCGCCCTGTCCTCCCTTTTTCTCGATCCAATCACGAGCTCGAGCGGGATTCAACAGGTCTTCGTTCTCTTTGTGATGTTCTACACCATGGCCCTGGGAGTAGGCCTTGCGCTGAAGGCGGGCCTTTGGAACATAGGCGCACAGGGCCAGTTCCTGGCCGGTATGGTGATGGTGTTCGTCGTTTACCTTTACCTCGGGTTCATGCCGTGGCCTCTCCTCTACGTTGCCATGATCTTGGGTGCCGCGCTCGGTGGACTCCTCTGGATCGCGGTCCCGACACTGCTCAGAGTGAAATTCGGGGCGAATGAGATAGTCGTCACCATCCTTCTGAACGTGGTGGCGATCAATTTCGGCTTTTACATGCTCAGCGGACCCATCAAGAGTCCCGGAACTGCCCTCGGCTTCCCCATCACTACGGAGCTGCCGGCCAGGTTCCAGATCCCGAACATCATTTCAAGCATTCCAATCACCTATGCTGTTCCGGCAACGATCGCCATTGGGATCATCCTCTATTTCTTGGTCGAGCGCACGCCCTTCAGGATCAAGGCAAATACCGTCGGGGAGAGCTCTGAGACCGCCAGATATGCGGGGATAAGCATCCCCCGCGTCATGACAATCACCATGCTCACCGCGGGAGCGCTCGCTGGGCTCGCCGGCGCCACCTACATGATGGGCTACCGATACGAACTCGACATCGGCTCGTTCTCTACCAACTATGGATTGCTCGCCATCATCGTCGCGCTAGTGGGCAGGAAGCACATGCTGGGGATAGGAGTCGCCGCGTTCTTCTTCGCCTACATAACCTTCGGCGCCCAGTCAATGGCGGTCGCGACCAATGTAAACTCCGTCGTGGTGTTCGCCATGGAAGGCGTCATGATGGTCGGGATTCTCTTGGGCAACTACCTGAGTGAGAGGAAGAAGATAGCTTGACAGTCAACTACTCCGACGTAGCGATTGCCGTGATCTCGACCACCCTCACACTCTCACCCTTCTACCTGTTCGCAGGGATGGGAGAGATCGTATCAGAGAAATCAGGTGTGGCGAACATGGGGTTGGAGGGAATCATGTTGATGTCTCTGGTGACAACCTTCATCGTCGACGCCGTGACGGGGAACCCTTGGATCGCGCTTCTCGCCGCCATTGGGATTGCAGGTGTGTTCGGCGTGGTCTTTGGGTTCTTCGCGCTCCGGGTGCGCCTGGACCAGATAGCCCTGGGGCTCGCCGTCTATCTATTTGGTCTGGGGTTCTCTTTGATACTCTATGATGTCGCTTTTTCCAGCGGGTCCGCGCCGAACTACGTCAGCCTGCCGCCAATCTTCTCAGGCTGGGGGACCGTCCCCGTCATCGGGATAATCCTGCTCAAGCAGAACATTCTGGTCTATCTTTCCATTGTTCTCGTCGTCCTGACCGCCCTGTTCCTAAATCGGACTTCGCTGGGACTCAGGGTGCGAGCCGTCGGGGAGAATCCCAAGGCGGCGGACAATATGGGGGTGAGCGTCAACAAGGTCAGGTTCCTGGCGATAATGTTCGGAGCCGTAATGTTCGGCGTCGCGGGCTCGTACTTCGCAGGCAACTTCGTCCCCGGGTTCGAGACAAACATAATCGCGGGAAGAGGCTTCATCGTGCTGGCCATGATATATTTCGCAAACTGGAAACCCTATCGGGTCCTATTCGCCGCCCTGTCCTTCAACATAGTATACGCTCTCCAGAACGAATACATCTCGATATCCGGCTCCAGCGTCGCATCGGTCTCCACACTCTACAACATGCTCCCCTACATCTTCCTCCTAGTCCTGATCCCCGTCTTTGGGAGGAAAGCGAGGGCGCCAAAGTTCCTGTTGAAGCCGTACCGGAAGGGGTAGCCGACTCTACGCCTTCGCGCCCGACGTAGTCATCAGGGTAGCAAGTTCGCGGATGTCTGCTCCCTTGGCATCGACGATCTTGGCGATCCTCCCTTGATTCATCACCGCTATCCTATCGCTCATGTCCAGGATCTCGTCCAAGTCGGCTGAAATCATGAGTATTGCCCTTCCTTGCTCCTTCTGTCTCATGATGACGTTCCTGATGTACTCGGCCGATCCGACGTCGAGCCCCTTCGTGGGGTTGTTCGCAACTATGACCTTGGGGCCCCAGAACAGCTCCCTCGCCAGCAGGAACTTTTGCTTGTTGCCTCCGCTCAATGTCCTCAGAGGGGCATCTTCCGACGGTGCCATTACGTTGTACTCCTTCAGCAGCTCCTTCGTCTTGTCCCTCAGCATCTTGTCGTCGAGCAGGAATCCTTTCTTGAAACTGTCCGCTATGAAAGGCGCCAACACTAGGTTCTCCTTCAAAGAGAAGTCGAAGATGAACCCCGTCTTGTGCTCCTCGCAGACGTGCGCGACTCCTGCCCTTCGGACCTCGTCGGGGCGGTGGCGCGTAATGTCCTGGCCGTCCAGGTAGACCTTCCCAGACTTGGGTTGTCTCATCCCGGTAACGACTTCGTCGAGTTCCCGCTGCCCGTTGCCGGACACGCCCGCCACGCCGAGTATCTCCCCGGCCTTCAGCTCAAAGGAGACGTCTCTCAGGGCTGGGGTCCCGAGGTCGTTGTCGACGGACACCCCGTCGACCTTGAGGACCGTCTTCCCTATCTCCGTGGCCACCTTCTTGACATTGTACAACACCTCGCGCCCGACTATGAGCATGGCGAGCTGGTCTGGAGTCACCTCGCTACGCATCTTCGTGGCGACCACCTTCCCGAGCTTCATCACGGTGATCCTGTCGGCGATGGCCATCACTTCGTCGATGTGGTGGGTGACGAAGACTATGGACCTGCCCTCCGACGCCATCTTCTTCAGGCTGACGAACAACTTCTCGGTCTCTATCTCGGAGAGGAAGCTCGTGGGCTCGTCGAAGAGGAGGATGTCGGCCCCGATGAAAAGGCACTTCAAGATCTCGACCCGCTGCCTCTCCCCGACGGAAAGGTCCTCGATCAGCGCATCGGGGTCGACCGCGAGGCCATAGGTCTCTTCCATCTTGAGCAGCTGACTCTTGATCCCGCCGAGCTCGAGCATCGGTTTGGTCAGCTTGACGTCGGTTGTTAGGCTGAGGTTCTGAAGTACGGTGAGGTTGGGTATCAGCATGAGCTCCTGGTGCACCATACCTATCCCAGCCCGCATCCCGTCGCGGGGGGAGGCGATCTTCACCTCCTTCCCCTTGACAATGACCTCTCCGCCATCAGGCTTGTAGTACCCGTAGACGACGTTGCAGAGGGTCGACTTCCCTGCCCCGTTCTCACCTAGGAGTGCGTGGATCTCCCCTTTCTTCAGCCCGAAGTCGACGTTGTTGACCGCCAGCAGGCTCCCGAACCTCTTCATCAGTCCCTTCGTCTGCAGCACGAGGCCCTCTTCTTGCATCGCTTTCAGGTTCGTCCCAAAGGGAGTCCCAGACGGTATAAAGCGTTCTCCCTCAATGATTGCAGATTGCGCCTTCCTAGCCCAGGGGCCCTGGCCTACGCCCCGAACTTGTCTACGTAGGCGCTGAAGGCGTCCTTGAAGACCTGCATGGGGAAGGTCACTGTCCCGGCCCCTACCTGGCCTACCCCCGCCTTCCTGTGCGCGATCCCGGTGTTGATGGTCGGAGCCACCCCAGTCTTGAGCACCTTGCGGATGTCGATGCCCACCGGGGTCCCCTTGAAGTCGAGGAAGGGGATGAGGAAGTGCCTGTGCTGGGCCTGGGTGATCTCGTACATCCTCTCGGTCACTTCGAGGGCCGCCTGGACGCTCCCCCCGACCCATGACACAATCGCCGGGGCGGCCGCCATGGCGAACCCGCCGTACCCCGCCGTCTCAGTAATTGAGCTGTCCCCGAGGTCTGGGTTGGCGTCGGCTTCCGTGAATCCGGGGAACCAGAGCCCCTTCGGGATAGGGGCTTTCGTCGTGAACCACCTGTTACCCAACGAGCTGACCCAGATCCCCGCGTCGGTCCCGTTCCTCGACATCACTGTCACCAGGGTGCTGTACCTGATGTTGTGCCCTGCCAATGTCATGGCCTTGCCGGCCGCCATCCCCATGTTGAGCATCGTGAAATTGTTCCCATCGATGAACCTGCTCACATCGGAGAGTGTCTTGGGGTCGAACCCTGTCTTGACATAGAACTGCGCTATCTGTTTTGCGAACAGGGACGTCGTAGCCACGTACCTGTTGTGGCAGTCGTCCCCCATGGTAAGTGCCTGGGCGATCATCGGCTTCAATGGGAGCCCTCCTCCTGCCCTCACCATCGCCTTGACCGTCGCCTGCAGCACCGGAGCCGCCGTATCAGACATCCATTCCAGCCTATCCAGAACCTCCCTGCTGTAGGCCCCATACCTGAGGACCTTCCCAATCCCCTCGTTCATGTTCGAGTAGGTCTTCGTTCCGAATTTCTTGTCCTCCAGCTCGAAGACCGGCATGCTCGGTGAGATTATCCCGGCCATGGGCCCCACCGCGTTGTGGTGGTGGTCGCAGTCGAGTGTCACCTCCCTTTCCTCGACGAGGGCCATGGCCTTCTTCTCGGTCTCAGCCCACCCCTCATAGATCGCCGCCCCGATGATTGCCCCTCTCATGGGCCCGCTGGCGTCCTTCCACCGCATCGGGGGCCCCGCGTGTAGGAGGGTCTTCCCCTTCAGTCCAAGCTTGTTCCGGGCGGGCGCGATGTCCACCCAGGTGGGCTCGGAGTCCATCATCCTCTCGACCGCCTTCTGGTTCGCCGCCTCGACCTCTTCCCTTGAAACAGCCAAGGATCCGTTTTTTCCTCGGATACCTGTTAAACGTTTACGAGACGGAAACGCTTAACACGATTCAGCTCATCGGTTTTTCAATTGCCAGTACTAAACGTAGTCAAGCGGAATCTGTTCCGCGACTCCATCCAGCTCATGCGCCTGACGGAAGACGTGAAGAAGCTAGACGGAGTCGACGACGCAGTTGTCGCCATGGGCACTGACACCAACCGGCGTCTGTTGCAGGACCTGGGGCTCATTTCGAAGGAAACGGCCGCTGCCGGGGACGGGGACCTGATTATGGCCGTCAGGGTCCGCCAGGGCTTCGACGGCGCCGATGTGATGCAGAATGTCGAGAAGCTTGTCATGGCCCCTCCCGCAGCCTCAGGGGGCCAAAGGACCACTGTCCTTCACAGCGTGAGCTCGGCCATCGAACGGCTCGGCGGGGCTAACCTCGCCATAGTATCGGTCCCTGGGGGCCAGGCCTTCGAGCCGTCCATGGAACTGCTCCGGAACGGTATCAACGTCCACCTCTTCAGCGACCACGTCCCGCCTGACCAGGAACTGAAACTGAAGGAGTTCGCTCGGTCGAAGGGGCTCCTGCTGATGGGACCGGGGGCGGGGACTTCGATAATCAACGGCATCGGCCTCGGTTTCGCCAACTCTGTGAAGAAGGGAGACATTGGGATCGTGGCATCGGCAGGCACCGGGATCCAGGAGGTCTCCATAATGCTCGACAGGATAGGGCTCGGAGTTTCGGCGGCCCTCGGGGTCGGGGGGACCGACGTCAGCGAAAAGGTTGGAGGGCTGATGATGAAGGAGTGCCTGGACGTTCTCGAGAAGGACGAAGGGACGAAGATGCTGATGATAATCGCAAAGACCCCCAAGGAGAGGGTCATCCACGAGGTGATGAGCCACGTCGAGAAGGAGACGACGAAACCCGTCATCGCGTGCTTCCTTGGACTGGACGCTCCGAGCGCTAAGCCTGGCCGCATGACATATGCCAAGACCCTACATTCGGCGGTCTTCAGGGCCGCCCGGGCATCGGGGAAAGAGGTCGAGGACGCGTTCGAGGGAAGGATCTCGATGGAGTTCGAAGAAATATTGAAGGCCTCCAAAGCTTCCGCCTTAACCCTCGGGAAAAGGCGGAAGTTCGTCAGGGGGCTCTACAGTGGCGGCACCCTGGCCCACGAAACGCTTCTGATCTTCAGGGAGCTGACGGGAGAGGCGTACAGCAACACACCTCTTTCAGACAGGTTCCTTCTCCCGGACCCCAACAAGAGTAAGAACAACAGCGTAGTTGACCTCGGGGACGAATTCTTCACAGCTGGTCGGGCCCACCCGATGATAGACCCCACATTGCGGAGGCTCCGCATCGCCCAAGAGGCCAAAGACCCAAGCGCGGCTGCAATAATGCTCGACGTGGTCCTGGGCTATGGGTCATCTTCGGACCCCGGAGGAGCCCTCACGAACGAAATCGAGGTCGCGATGCGCGGCGGGTTGGCGGTCATGGCACACGTCTGCGGGACCGATTCAGACCCGCAGTCCCTTGGTGAGCAGAGCCATAAGCTCACATCGGCCGGCGCGACCCTCTTCGCGAGCAACGCCCTGCTCTCCGCCGAGGCTGCCCTGGTCGTCGGTGGAGACCAGGCCTCGTCACGCCTGAAACGACGGTGGGGGGACCTCCTTGGCTAGGACCAAGAAGACGCCAAAGCTTCTCGGGTCGGAACTCGTCGTCCTTAACCTGGGGCTGGACATTTTCAGGCAGGCTCTTGAAAGCCAGAACGTTAGGTGCGTCCAGGTCGACCTGACCCAGGCACCTAAGCTAGACAAGAAGCTAGCCGACGCCCTAGACAGGCTCCTCTAAACCTGCAAAGATCGTCTCCTAGAACTCGATCTCGATGGACGACGTGGGCTTCAACGGCTTCGTCTTGGCCAGGGTTCTCTTGTCCACGGGCCTCGAACCGAGCCAGTTCTTCCCCTTGGCGAAGGGCTTCACGTACTCCTCCCACTGCTGCCTGTTGATGTAGAAGATCCTCGCGCCGCCGAGCTCATGCTGCATTTCAGGCCAGGCCTTCGTCACGTGGTTGAACCTGAATCCGAGCCTGAACCCGAAGGGGCTCTCGAAGGTCGCCCACCACTCGTTCACACCCACGACGTCGAAGGCGTGCTCCATCTTCGACACATAGAGCAGCACTCCCACCCTCTCTGCCCTCTTGAGGACGAGTGTGTGAAGGCTGATGGCGACGTTCTTGTCCCAGAACCTATGGTCGACCAAACCAACCAACTCCCCGTCTTTCTTCGTCGCGACTATGACGTAGGTGTCCTTCAGTCTGTTCTGCTGCCAGGCGAGTATCTCGGCATAAGTCCTGACTCCCACCAGATGATAGAAGTCTTTGTCGTACTTGTTGTCGATGAGGGGCTTCAGGGACTTCTGTATCGCAGGCGCCTCGCTCTTCTCAGCGGCGCGGATGACGAGCTGTTCCCCGCTCTTCATGGTGTACGTCTTCGGCGCGAACGCCTTCTGAAACGCGGGGTTGTCCGGTATGCCGCCCAGGTACCCCTCTATCTCTTCAACTGAGAAGTTGAAGGAGTCGAACGAAATCGGAACTGCTGGCTTTACCATTGAGACTCATGTTTCCAGCGGGCGTTTTAATCGTTGTCCCGAAGATGTTCAGTTTACTGCACTTATCTTCGCGGAAGCCTTTCTTCCACGCGCTTTCGAGTCTTCGCGGTCGAAGCGGACACCTCGGCGACGGCTTCGCGAATCTGATTGTAGGTCCCGCACCTGCACACGAGCCCGCTGGTGGCTTCGGTGAGGTCGGCTTCGCTGGGGTGCGGGTTCTTCCTTAGTAACTCGTGGGTCGCAAGGACCCAGGCGGGGGTGCAGAATCCGCACTGTGCCGCTCCATGGTTCACGAACGCCTCCTGAATCGGGGTGAGTCCTCCTTCGGGGGTGATGCCCTCGACCGTCTTGACATCCTTCCCGTCAGCCTCGACCGCCAGTACCAGGCAAGACTTCACCAGGGCGCCGTCCAGCATCACGGTACAGAGGCCACACTCTCCCCTCCAGCACGCCGCCTTCACGCTCCTGACTTCGAGCCTCTCTCTGAGGAAGTCTAGAAGGAGCTCGTTATCCTTGATCGTCCTCCTCCTAGTCCTGCCGTTGACGTTTACCGTTATCTCTATCATACCATCATCCTCCTGAGAACCTGCGCAGTGATCACCTTGAGCAGATGCCTCCGGTATACGGCCGAAGCGAGGACGTCATCGACGCATTCGACCTTCTCGCCGGCGACGGCTGACGCCTTGCGGACGCTCCCGGGGGTTATCCCATCCCTAATCGCATCCTCCACCTCAGGCGACCGCACGGGAATCGAATTCACCGCCCCGTATACGACCACAGGTTGGCGCTTCCTCCCATCACCCGTCATTACCACGGCCACACTAGCGAGGGAGAACTCCGAGCCTCCGGTGAACTTCTCGAATGCGCTCCTGGTCCCGTTGACCACGGGGATGTCCACGGCAGTCACCATCTCCGTCGGGCCGAGGTCGATGTCGACTGGACCCCTGATGAACCCAGACACCGGTATCGTCCTTGCCCCTCCAGGCGCGGCGACCTCGACGCTGGCTCCAAGTGCGATAAGCGCGGGGGGGCTGTCGACCCAGGGGATCGCCTCGCATAGGTTCCCCACGAGAGTCGCCCTCCTCCTTATCATCGGGTCAGCTACCCTGGAGAGGGCTTCGTGCAGAACTGAGTGATGCTTGCGTAGTACCCCGCTTTCCAGGAGCTCGGCGATGGAGACTGCGGCCCCGACCCTCAGCCCCTTGCCCGGCACTTCTTCGACCTGCATTAGCTCGGCGATGTCCTTGACGTCGATCACGTGGGTAGGGGACATGAGCCTCTCCTTCATGAACGCGATAAGCCCCACTCCTCCTCCCATCACCTTCGCCTCGTCTCCATGCTCCTTCAGCAGCGCCAGCGCCTCTTCGAGGCTCTTCGGCCTGTGGTATGCGAAGTCGGGGAGCGTCGTGTAGGGGGAACCGAAGCTCAAGGTCGCACCTTCATGGTGGTCTCCACCCTCCCGTAGGCTTCCATTGCCTTCTCCATCAGCTCAGGTTTTTGGGCTGAAACCGCCGACCACACTTCCTCTGGGCTCATGGGCAGGTTGTTCAGCCTGACCCCGATGCTCCTGTAGATAGCGTTGGAGATCGCGGACGCGACGGAGATCATGCTCAGCTCTCCTATGCCGCGGGCTCCCATGGGCCCGTCGAACTGCGGCGTCTCGACATACCTTGTCACGAACTCCTTTGGCGCGTCTTTCATCCTCGCGATGTAATAGCTGGTGAAGTTCGGGTTCGTGACCCACCCTTGCTCGTCAAACTTGATCTTCTCGAATAGGGCGATGCTCATCCCCATGACGAACCCGCCGTCCAGCTGCATCTTCAGCAGGAGGGGGTTGATCACCTTCCCCACGTCGAAGACCTGCGCGGCCTTCGCCACTTCGATGGCGCCTGTGATGAGGTCGAGCTCTACCTCGACGGCCGTCCCGCCGAACGTGTGGAATATCGTCGGGACCCCCTGGCCCGTCTGTGGATCAAGGTAGCTGTTGAGGCTGGACGTGTAATGCCCCCTTCCTATGACTGGTCCGCCCACGGTGTTCCCGTTGGAGTAGACGTAGCCGAAGACTAGGTCCTTGAGTGGGAGCGAGACCCAGGGCCTCCCCTGTGCCTTCACCGTACCTTCTGATATCTCCAGCTCTGAAGCTGGGAGCCTCAGTACCTGTGAGGCAAGGTCGAGGATCTGTTTCTTCGCGTCCTCGCACGCTCTTAGTGTCGCGACCCCGTCCGTGAACAGTCCCCTGCTCCCAACGGTCTGCCATGTGTAGGCGGACTTTCCCGTGTCCCTGAGGGGGTCCACTCGGACCATGCCGACTGCCACCCCGAACTGGTCTGCTACCATCTGCGAAAGCGCCGTGGTAGTCCCCTGGCCGAAGTTCCCCGTGCCGACGATGAGGTCCATGGTAGAGTCTTCGTTAAATTTCACGATGGCCGAGGAGGAAGCGTTAGGAGGCTGTGACGGCCCCTTGACGCAGAGCGCGAAGCCTCTGGCCCGCACTTTCCATGGCTCCGATGGGGGCGTGACCTTTCCTTCCCAGTCGATGGCCTCCGTCAGCGTCTGGAGGACCTTCCTTGGGTCGCCGACGTCCTCCCTCACCCTCTCCCCAGTGGCGGTGTGGGACTCCCCGGGCCTAAGCAGGTTGATCCTCCTGATCTTGGCCGAGTCCATGCCGAGCTTCTTCGCCGCCCTTTCGAACACCTGCTCGAGCACCCAGTTGCTCTCCGAATAGCCGAACCCCCTCATGGCCGTGGTCGGGATCTTGTTCGTGTAGACCGCGAGGGACTCACAGTAAACGTTCGGTATCTCGTAGACCCCTTCGGCCGAGTACCCCATGGCTCTCGAGACATTGACCGTGTAGTCCGCGTATGCCCCGGCGTCGAGGACGAACCTGACCTTGTAGGCCACGCACTTGCCTTCCCGGGTGAAACCCGCCTTTACGTTCGCCACTACCCCTTCCCTTGAGGCGGCCGAGGCGAAATTCTCCTTCCGGGAGAGGACGAGCTTCACCGGCCTGTATCCGGCGGCCTTCGATGCCAGAGCTACGAGTGCCTCCCATCCGAGCCCGGCCTTACCTCCGAACCCTCCTCCGACGAATGGCACCCTTACCGTCACCTTGTTGTACGGGACCTTCAGCGATTCCGAGATGATCTGCCTGACGACGAACGGAGACTGGCAGCCTGTCCAGATTTCATAGGTGCCGTCCCTGAACGCCTGAGCTACGACCCCCTGCGTCTCCATGTATGCGTGGCTGACATGCGAGATCTTGAACTCGTCCTCCAGGATTTCGTCCGACTCCTCGAAACCCTTCTCGATGTCTCCGTGGACGAGGCGGAATTTGTTTGCGATGTTCGTCCCCGGCACCGGATAAAATACAGGTGCGTGTTTGTACTCCTCCATCCTTTCGTGCAGGACGGGGGCGTCAGGGCCAAGTGCCTGGACGGGGTCGAAGACAGCTGGGAGGTTCTCATATTCCACGTCGACCAGCTCCGAGGCGCGTTCTGCGGCCTCAAGGGTCTCCGCAACGACAATAGCCACCGGGTGCCCGGCCCATCTCACCTTCTCGACCGCCAGGAGGTCCCTGTCACCGGCATACATCCCGACCCTGAAGGGCATGTCCTTCCCGGTCAGGATGACCACGACGCCGGGGATCTCCTTCGCCCTGTCCAGGGTGATGCCTACAATCTTGGCGTGAGGCACGATGCTGGTGACGAGCTTCGCGTGCAGAGTCCCAGGCAGGTCCCAGTCGTAGGTGTACAGAGCCGTCCCGGTCACTTTCCTGACCGTGTCTTCAGGGGAGACCGGCTTGCCTACGGCGAGGTCGCCTGTCAAGGTACGTCTGAACCCTTCAAAAATATAAAAGCCTTGTCCCGTCTCATCTGCCTCATCAAGGCGTCCGATTACGTCCCATGACTTCTCGGATCCCCATCCCATGCGGCGCCGCATAGTCTGAGATAGACAAAGTAGAATATTCCAGATCGAAGGAGACTTCCGCTGCCCTAACGGAAGGGCGGGCACCCATTTTCAATCGGTTATATCGGAGGCGTTTGCGCGAACGCCCGTGGCGAAGAAGAGCGTCCACCACATGGACCTCGACACCCTGGTAGGGGTGAACAGGGAGGTCGTGGGCCTTTCGGGGGAGACGCACAGCTATTCGGAAGCCGACGGCAAGAAGCTCGAGGCCCTGGTCAAGGAGGTCGAGCAGAGGGCCGATAACCAGGAGTTCAAGGAGGCGGTCTCCGCCAAAGCTGCGCTCCTCGTCTACGACATCGCAAGGGGGCAGTACTTCCGCGCCGGCAACAAGAGGACGGCCCTGGTCGCAGGGCTCGCCTTTCTCCTGAAGAACGGCTACCAGCTGAACGTCGAGAACCCAGAACTGGTCGCCACCGTCGACAGGGTCGGGATCGCCGCCGCCGACCTAGACGACCTCTATGGGGTCATGCACGGCCTGACGACGAAGGGGAAGGCGGAACGGAAGGGGTGGGACGGCGTAGTGAAGGCGGCCGTTCGCATGCACAAGAAGTTCTTGGCTGAACTCGCCTCATAGCCAGAGGTTCCCACTGTTGGGAATCGTGTGATTCCTTATCTTGGATGACCATCGGCGGTCGATTCCGGGTTGACCAATGCCAACGATTCGGGAGTCTCCGTCGGTGCTTACGATAAATATCCATCCGCAGCCCTCGTTGGCCGATGCACGAGTACGTCTACGCCGACAGGATACTTCAGACCGTCCTAGACCAGTCGGGCCGAGGAAAGAAGCCTCGGGCAGTGGAGGTCGAGGTCGGGGAACTGCTGGGGCTGACAAGAGATTCTCTGAGTTCTGCATATTCCGTCCTCTCGAAGGGGACGAAGGCGGAAGGGTCAACCCTCAAGGTTGTGTTCGCCAGAGGGGTGGTCTCGTGCTCGAGCTGCAACTTCGAGGGCCACTTCGCCACGAAAGGCCACCACCACGTGGACCCTGTCTTCGCTTGCCCGGAGTGCGGGGCCCCACTGAAGGTGAAATCAGGGATGGAGGTAGAGCTCAAGGTGATCAGATGGGAGGGTGGCCCCGATGAACAAACCTGAGCCGGTTGGCTGGCAGGAAGAAGTAAGGAGGCGGATTTCAGCTTCGCCCAGGCCGCTGAACTTCGTCGGAGTGGGCAACACCCTCAGGAGAGACGACGGGGCGGGGATAGAAGCCGTAAACTCCCTTCAGAGGGCACTCCGCGGCACTTCCCACCCTGGAGTGAAGGTCCACTCTCCAGGCGCGCCTGAGCGCACCCTTTCGAAAATACCAAGACCCGAAGGCGTGGTCATCTTCGACGCTGTCGAGGCGGGCAAGACCGCCGGCAGGATCTTCTGCGCGTCGCTCGACGACGTAAAATACAGTTTCTTCGGGACACACAACGTGCCCCTCAGGCTGATCCCCGGAGCAACGGGACGTGAGAGGGAAATCTCCGTCATTGGGATAGAACCTGAATCCCTTGAGGTCGGGGAGGGCCTGACCGACCGAGTAAGAAGGTCAGTGGAGATGCTCGTCGCCGAAGTCGTCAGCCTGGTGAGGACAACAGATGTCTGACGTCTATGACGCTCTGCTCGGGCCTGTCATAATCATAGTCGCGGACATAGTCGTCCTCTCTCTGGTCGGGAGGCTTGGATCTCGGTCGTCCGGGAAAGGACTCAGATACCAGCCGTTCACAGGCGGAGAGGAGTCGGTCCCAGTCAGGGGGACCTACAAGTCAAGCCTCTTCGTCTTCGCCGCCCTTTTCCTGGTGGTGGAGGCGTTCGCCCTCCTCCTTGCGGGCTCATACCTCTCGTATGGGACGTTCTACCCCCTGCTTTTCCTCATCGGAGGAGGCGCGGTCCTGACCATAACCGTGTGGTGGTTCCTGTACGTGGGGGGTGGCGAGCTTTAGGACCGGACTGACCCAGTGGGCGAGGAAACGGTCGATCTGGGTCTTCCACGTGAACGCCGCCTCCTGCAACGGGTGCGACATCGAGATACTCGCGTCGCTGACCCCGAGGTATGACGCAGAGCGGTTAGGGGTGGAACTGGTCCCTAGCCCCAGACATGCCGACGTCCTCCTGGTGACCGGGACCACCAACCCGCTGATGAGAGACCGGTTGAGGGAGGTGTACGAGCAGATGCCCAACCCTCGGCGGGTCGTAGCCGTGGGCGCCTGCGCCCTCGGCGGAGGCGTGATGAAGGGGTGCTACAACGTCGGCCACGGCATCGACACCGTCATCCCAGTGGACCTCTACATCCCCGGCTGTCCCCCCAGGCCGGAGGCAATCATATTCGGCATTCTCAAGCTGGTCACAGGAGAGCCCAGGGACCCTGTGGCAGGTGAGCCCATTGTCCAGTGAAGAAATCGAATCCTTGGCCAGGAAGCTCAAGGGAAAGACGTCGAAGTCCATGAACTCCACCGTGATCTTGGTTGATCCGGCCAGGGTGCTTGACGCATGTCTGAGTGTGGCCTCGTTCGAGGGATTCTACCATCTGACCACCATCACGGCCGTCGACATCTGGGAGGACATCGAGCTAACCTACCACTTCTGGAAGGGTCGGTCTTTCGTCTCCGTGAGGACCAAGGTCTCCAAGAAGAAACCCGAAATCCAGTCGATCGCAGCGTCTCTCCCGTCGGCCGTCTTGTACGAGGCGGAGATACGCGACCTCTTCGGCGTCACCTTCGTAGGGAACCCCTACACCGGGAAGAGGCTCCTCCTCCCTGACGACTACCCCGATGACCTGCCGCCCCCATTGCGAGCTGAAGCCGACCCCGAAACCATAAGGAAGAGGATGAAGCTTGAGTAGCGGAAAGCCCTCCGAGGAAAAGAGCGAAGCCGGAGCCGGGCTGATGCAGTACTCCCCGGAGAGCATGATGCCCTTCGGGCCCGTCCATCCTTCGCTAAAGGAACCAGAGTATTTCCGGCTCGTGCTGGAAGGGGAGAAAATCAAGGAGGTCATCCCCAGGATAGGCTACGTCCACCGAGGGATCGAGCGGGCCGCCCAGGAGAGGACATGGGTGAAGGACATCTACCTGTTCGAAAGGATCTGCGGCATCTGCAGCTTCGCCCATAGTATTTGCTTCACCCAGGGAGTGGAGGCGCTTTCGAAGTTCGAGGTCCCCCGGCGCGCGAAGTACATCCGCCTCGTGGTGGCGGAGCTCGAGCGGATTCACTCGCACCTGCTCTGGCTCGGGCTGGTGGGCCACTGGGCGGGATTCGACACCCTGTTCATGTGGGTGTGGAAAGACAGGGAGCACGTCCTCGACCTCTCCGAAGCTATCACGGGGAACAGGATACACAAGTCCTACGCCACCTTCGGCGGGGTGAGGAAGGACCTCCCCGACGACATCAAGGACAAGTTACTCGCCGAAATGAGCTTCATCGAAAAGAGGGTGAAGTATTACGACGAACTCGTCAGCTCAGAGCGGACCCTTTCAGTGAGGACGAAGGGGGTCGGGACGATCACCCAGGACGCCGCGAGGAGGCTCTGCCCGGTCGGGCCGCTCCTCCGTTCAACGGGCATAGCCCGGGACGTGAGGGCAGAGGACCCCTACGCCGCCTACGACGAGGTGCCCCCTGAAGTCCAATTCCGCACCGACGGAGACATCGCATCGCTGCTCTCCCTGAGGATGGGGGAGGTCCTAGATTCCTGCAGAATGATCAGGGTGGCCATGGAGAAACTCCCGTCGGGTCCGTTCAGGACCCCGGTGCCCCGATCTGTCCCGGCCGGGGACTCCGCCTTCCACGTCGAAGCGCCCAGGGGTGAGCTGTTCTACTACTCAAAGTCCGAGGGGCTCAGCTCTCCGGCTCGCGTCAAGATCAGGACCCCCACCATGGCGAACCTTCTCACGGCCACCGAGATGCTCAAGGGGCGCCCCCTTGCCGACGTCCCCATCGTCCTCACAGGCATGGACCCGTGCTTCGGGTGCATGGACAGGGTCTCCGTCATCGATCTGGACAAGTCCAAGCAGTGGGCCTTCACGGGAGAGCAGCTCCGCGAGTATGGCATCGAGTACTACAGGAGGCTCCTTTGAACGCCCTCGAGGTCTTCGAGCTCCTCGTCTTTCCTGGGCTGACCTTCTTCGTCTGGCTGGCCTTCGTCTTCGAGTGGCTCGAACGCAAGACAGCTGCGCGGATGCAGGGGAGGCTCGGTCCCGTGGTGACTGGTCCATTCGGCCTGCTGCAGCCCGTCGCGGACTTCTTCAAGCTCGCATCCAAGGAGGAGATAATCCCCGAGTACGCCGACACCTTCGTGCTGAGGTGGGGGCCGGCGCTCTACTTCGCTGCCCCGGCAGTCGGTGTCGCTTTCATCCCCGTCCTTGGATTTCAGTCTATCCTCTATCAGCCCCTCGACCTCCTGGTGATGTTCTTCCTCCTCTCCTTTTCGACTCTCATGGCGGCCATGCTCGGCTACGCGTCCGCGGGGCGCTACTCGACCATCGCCGTTGGTCGGCTCGTCGTCCAGTACAGCAGCTATGAGGTCCCATTGCTTCTCTCCATGATCACCCCTGCCGTACTGGCGGGAGACATCTCCATCCAGGGAGTAGTCGCGGCCCAGGGGAGCCTCTGGTACATCTTCCTGGCTCCGGCGGCGTTCGCTGTCTTCATAGTCTCGGCATTGGCCGAACTTGAGAAGCCCCCCTTCGACATCCCGAGCGCGAAGACCGAGATAGTCGGTGGGTGGATGACCGAGTTCTCTGGGAACACCCTCGCCTACGTCAAGCTTACAAAGAACTTGAGCTACGTCTTCCTCTCCGCCTTGGCTGTCAGCCTCTTCCTTGGAGGCCCCTCGGGCCCAGTCATCTTCGGCAACTCGAGCGCCCAGGCCGCGATCTACGGAGTCTATTTTCTCGTCAAGCTATTTGCGGTCGGATTCCTCATCTTCGCCATCAGGACGGCCCTCGCCAGGGTAAGGATCGACCAGGCAGCCAAGCTCTTCTGGACGGTGATTACCCCGATCAGCCTCGCCCAGCTGGCCGTGGCCATCGTGATACGGTGAGACCATGGCAAGAAACAAGATAGGCGAAGCCCTCGGGGAGATGTTCAGGACGGCCCTGGAGACACCGGTCACCGAGGAGTACCCCTTCGGGAAGAAGGTGGTGACCGAGAGGTTCAGGGGGAAGCTCGACATCGACCCTTTGAAGTGCACTGGGTGCAGCATCTGCGAGATAGTCTGCCCCGCCGAGGTCATCACCATGGTGACGGTCGGAAAGAAGACAGTGGGGACCAGGACCCTTGACGTCAAGCGCCCGAAGTTCGAGCTCTACTCCTGCATTTCCTGCGGGCAGTGCGTCGACGACTGTCGGTTCGGAGCCCTTACTCTGACTCACGAATTCGAGCTGGCTGTCTTCAGGAAAGAATCCCTCAGAATGGATAAGGCGCTCGAAGGTGTTTAACGAACTCCAGGCGCTCCTCCTTTCTGGAGCCCTGATTAGCGCCTGCGCGTATGCCCTCTTCTCCCCGAAGGTCTCCGGCTCCCTGATAGCGCTCTTCTACGGTTCCTTCTCCCTCGGTCTGATCTTCGTTCTTTTCGGTGATTCGCTCCTCGGGCTCCTGCAGATGGCGACGTTCGCCGGCGCCGTGTCCGTCCTGATGCTGACTGTGATTCTCCTCACCGGGGAGTCGACCCTGCACCTAGGCGCGCGGAAGAGCGTCCTTGTGCTCGCAGTTCCCCTCCTCGTCTTCGTCGCCGTCGGCCTGCTCCTGGTCACGGGGCTTGGAGGGCCGGAGAACCCGAACCCCTACCAGGACATATCGAGCGGGGTCCTCCTGTTCATCTGGCAGCAGCGGCCCTGGGACCTTCTCATCCTTGTCATGGCCTTCGCCTCGGCCATGGTCACGATCACTAACCTGTTCTCGAGGGAGAGCTAATGCAGGCAGACGCACTGACCCTGCTCTCTACAGGCACCATCCTGGTGTTCATGGGGATCGCCTCGATCGTCATGTCGAAGAACCTGGTCAAGACAATAATGTCATTCCAGGTGGTCCTCTTCGGCGCGAACCTCGCCCTCTTCGCTTCTGGGCTCGGCATTGGCTCCCGCCTCACCACCGATTCTTTTGTCCTCCTATCGATCACCGTCGGCGCCGCAGTGGAGGCGGTGGGCCTGGCAATCGTCTTGGGAGTCCAGAGGAAGTACGGCACCCTTGACCCGTCGAAGGTCAGGAAGCTCCGGCATTGAGCGCCGACGCCTGGCTGGTCTGGGTCATCCCACTGGTCGGAGCGTTGTTCGTTCCGATGGTGGAGAGGCTCAGGCGCTCCTGGTGCAGATGGTACGCGATCGTCGTCAGCGCCGCTTCCGCCTTGTTCAGCATACACCAGGCCGCCACCTTCTCAGCGCCCTACGTGGGGACCCTATGGGGGTGGTCGCTCTACCAGGGCGTCCAAGCTGAGGTGTACGTCGACGGGCTCTCTGTCCTACTTGCGGTCTTCGTCTCAGTCCTCTCTCTAGTGATCCTGGTCTACGCGGCCGGAAACATGGAGAGGGAGCAGGGACAGGCGCGCTTCTACGCCCTCATGCTGGTCTTCATCGGAGCGATGATGGGTCTAGTCATGGCAGGGAACCTGCTCCAGTTCTATCTGCTCTGGGAGGTGCTCGGCATCTGCTCGGCCCTGCTGATAGCATTCTGGTGGGACAGGGAGCCCGCGCGCAAGGCAGGGCTGAAGGCGTTCCTGGTGACTAGGATAGGAGACGTAGCCCTCCTGATTGCAGTCATCGTGATCTACACCGGCCTCCACACTACGGACATTTCATCTGTCCTTTCCTCGATCAATTCTCCCGGCTCAGGGGTGAACTGGACCCTGGTCGGGGTCCTCTTGCTCATCGGCTCGATGGGGAAGTCGGCCCAGGTCCCCCTCCACGTCTGGCTCCCAGACGCCATGGAAGGCCCCACCCCCGTCAGCGCCCTGATACACGCCGCGACCATGGTCAACGCCGGAGTCTACCTCCTCGTCAGGCTCAGCCCGCTCTTCGCGGCCCCTGCGACCCTCTCCGGCCCGGTCTTGGGGGTCGGGCTGGTGAGCCTCTTTGTCGGCGGAGCCTGCGCCGCGGCCGCGACCGACATCAAGCGCGTCCTAGCCTATTCCACCATCAGCCAACTCGGCCTCATGTTCGCGGCCGTGGGGCTAGGATCGCCGGCGGGTGCGTTGTACCAGCTGATCGGACAAGGGGTCTTCAAAGCGCTCGCCTTCATGTCTGCAGGGTCCGTCGTCGAGGCAACAGGGACCAGGGAGATGCCGATGCTCGGTGGGCTGGCAGGAAGGATGAAGATCACCTACGTGGCGTTCCTGGCGTCCAGCGTCGCAATGGCTGGGTTCCCTCCATTTTTCGGGTTCTGGACCAAGGAGTTCATCGCAGCATCAGCCCTTTCCTACGGGACCTGGGCCTTTCTCACCCTTGTCCTCGGTTCCGCCCTGACGTCGTTCTACATGTTCAGGGCTCTGTTCAGGGTGTTCCATGGGAAGGTGGGAACCGAGGGCGCGGAGTCGGGCAGACTCACGCTTGCCCCCATGGTCCTCCTTTCGTTGGGGGCAGTGGCGGGGTGGCTCCTGCTGACCTCGGAGGGGGTCTTCGCTCCCCCGCTCGGGACCACGATGTCGTTGGCCGCCGCAGCCGTGTCTGTCGCTGCGATCTCCCTGGCGCTTGTACTGGCGTTCTTCTTCTTCGTCTCCAGGTCGACCTTGGAGCAGAGGCTCGTCTCAGGCGGTTCGGCCATGGGCAGACTGACCAACTCCCTGAAAGCAGGGCTCGGCTTCGACGCCGCCTACTCCGCCCTGGTCCAAAGGGGGTTCTACCCCCTCGCCCGCTCCGCGCTCAAGATTCAGACCGGTGACCTCGGGCGGAACGTGCTGCTCCTGCTCGTAGCCTTAGTAGCGATCCTCCTGCTCTCCGTCTTGGTGGCACTCTAGATGACATGGCTGCTCACCATCATGGAAGCGCTTTTCGCCGGAGCAATGCTCTCCATGATAGCAGACCTGGCCGGAAGGAGGTTCGGGAAACACAGGGCTCATATCATAGGCGCGATGGCAGCGGCCCTCCTCGCCTTCTCCGCAGCCGAACTGCTGACAGGGTGGGGGGAGATCCTGGGCGGAGGCGCCCTAATCATCCAGCCGATCTCGTCGATATTCGCCAGCGTCTATGTCGTGACGAGCCTCGGCAATCTGGTTATACTGGCGGTCCTCGCCGCGGGGACGGCCGTCGCCGTCTACACTGCGGTGACGTTCGACCCGAAGGAGAACATCGGTCCATTCTACGCCCTGCTCATGCTCCTAGTCGCCTCCTCGGTGGGGGTCATCTCTTCCGGGGACCTCCTGACCCTGTTCCTCTTCTGGGAAGGCCTCAGCGTAGCCGCCTATGGGCTCATCTCTTTCGAGCGGAGGGACATATCACTCGAGGCCGCGATGAAATACTTCTTCCTGGCAGCCACCGGGAGCCTGGTCTACCTCTACGGGGTGGGCCTCGTCTACACGACGACGGGGAGCATAAGGCTCTCCGACCTCGGGGCTGTCCTCCAGTCCGGCGGCCCAGTGGGTTTGCTCGGCATGCTGATGATCCTTCTTGGTCTGGGGGTCGAGGTCGCGCTCTTCCCCGTCCACACCTGGCTCCCTGACGCATACGGGTCGGCCCCGGCCTTCACCGGCGGGCTCCACGGCAGGGTGGTGAATGAGACCCTGCTCTTCGCGATGCTCAAGGTGGTCCAGCCTCTGGTCGGCTCAGGCACTCAGAGCTTCCAAGTTGTCCAGCTGGCTCTTGTCGCGGTGGCGGTCATGACCATGATCGTAGGTAACCTCGGCGCCTTCGGCCAGGGGAACCTCAGGCGCATGCTTGCCTTCAGCTCCATCGCTCAGATGGGGTACATGCTCGCGGCGCTCTCGACCTTCACCGTCCTCGGCTTCATTGCCGTCTCCTTCCACATCTGGAATCATGGGCTCGTCAAATCGAACTTCTTCCTTCTAAGCGGAGTCGGCGGCCGCAAGGGGTTCGAGGATGCCGACCTCGACAGGCTCGAGGGCGCCGGCCACGAAGACCGGACTCTCGGGGTGCTTTACACCGCGTCCTCTCTAGCGATGCTCGGGTCCCCCCCCTTCGGGACGTTCTGGAGTGAGATCCTGATAATCCAAGCCTTGCTGTCCGCTTCGGGAGTATTCTCCTGGCTCGCGGTCGTGGTCCTCCTGAATGTCGTCGTCTCGATCGGGTACTATTACCGAGTTGTAAACAGGGTGGTGCTCACGCCGTCAGGGACCCCCCCTCCGAAGCGGGGGCTCTTGGAGACCTTGCCTTCCATCGCTCTGATGGCGTTGAGTGTCGCCACCGGCCTTGCGGCTGCCTACATCATCGGCATCCTCTGACCCCAATCCAATTTAATAGACTCCAGCCTCGCGCTGACCGCGATGTGGTGTGGCTAAGCAAAGGATAATCTCCGAGGTCGACAACATCGAAGACGCCCGGAAGGTCGAGGAGACCGTCAAGACGGGATATGCCGAGCCACTGGCCGAGTCTCTCCTCAACTGGATGGGGGTTGAAGAGGACCTGGCTAGCAGCTATGAGGCGCTCGCCAGGAAGCCTGAATACGCTTCCTCCAGGGAACTCTTCGCCCGACTTGCCGCGGAATCCAGGAAGAATGTGACCGCCCTCTCCGCCGCCAGGGATGTCATCGAGGGGCTGGACGCAGACCGAGTGAAGCGGATAGATCTGTTGAAGAAACTACAGAGCTGAGACCGTCAGACCTTCCGCTTCGCCAAGAGCGCGTTGGTCAGTTCGATGTCGGTCAGCGTGTACCTTTCGAGGTTCTGAACCTGCTTGGTTGTGAGGACGTCGCAGGCGTAGTTCCAATGCACAGACACTGTCGCCCCGCGCTTGATTGAACCGAACGGTTTCACATCTGGATTGTACGCGACCCTCTTCAATTTCCTGAGGGCCAAATTCAGACTCCCATCCTTCAGGACGACCGGACGTTCCTCGACCTCTAGCTCCCTTGGCATGACCTTCGTCACTTTGCCCCATGAGATTCTGCAGTTGTCAATCTGCTCAGAGATCTTCTTTTCCGCCCCGTCTCTGATGGTGGGTCCACCCTTCATCCCCGATGCTGCGAAGGTGTTCATCACGTAGAACGTGTGGTGGGGCGGAGCGCGACCGTTCAGAGCCCTGAACATCTCGTGGGCCGCATCCGGGTCCCTCCCCTGCAGGTCGCGGTGAGAGAAGGCGTAGAAGTCAGGGACGGGAACTCTATCGAGGAGCCCGTTCCCGATCCAGTATGCTTCGGGGACCGAATAATCGAAGACGTCCTTCCCGGTGGATCGGGCTATCAGCTTCAGAAAAGGATAGGCGGCCTCGAATTCCTGGAGGATATTGATCAGGTCGTCCCCGGGCTTTCCGCCTTCAATCCCCTGCTGGATTTTCCCCCTCTCGTCCGGACCGCAGTACCCAAGCATGTTGGGCATAAAGGCGTGCTTCGCATGAAGTATCACTCCGTCCTTCATCGGCGGATGGCCTCGGCTCGAGCCACGACAACAGCCTTTTGGACTTCCCTCCATGCCTTCTTTCTGCTCCTCGCGTCTGCTGCCGTCAACTCAGAGAGAGCGAGGTTGCCGAAGACCTCGACGAAGGCGCCCTTCTTGGCGCCTATCATAGAAACGTCCACACTCTCCAGCGACCTCCCGTCGAAGAACTCCACGGTCGCCCTTCCACCAGAAGCCCCGAGGACCCGCCCGACCCTGGCGATGCACATGGCAGTCGCCTCCCACTCCTTGTATTTAGCAATGGGAAGTGCTCTTCAGGCTCTGCGCCTTGGTTCCCCAAGGAAGAGCGCGACTGCCAACATCAGTACGGCGGGTATCATCGCGTCCAGGGCGACTGCGTTCCCTACCCCAAGGTAGAAGATGGAGGCCGTTATCGTTGGGGCGAATATCGTCGCCACGGACTGAGCAGTGGTAGTGAGCCCCAGGCCCGTCCCAGTCATCCCGTCGCTCGAATCTGCCATCAACGACTGCAGTACGGGGAAGACAGCCGAAGAGACGAACCCCATGGCCAGGGCCGCAATGGCGGCGAACAAGAGTTCGTGCTCCGAGAAGAACACAGCGTACAGCACAACGACCCCTCCTGAGACGATGGCCAGGAGCCTGTCCCTCCGTACCACATCCGAAAGACTCCCCAGGGTAAACTTGCCCACGGCGCCCGATACTGCCACCCCCGCCGCCAAGAACGCGGCCGTGGGGACGCTTGCGCCAAGGACCGTGGCGTAGTAGTAGGGGAGGAACACGACCTGCCACACCGATGCCCAGGTCGCCAAGAGCGCGAACATCATTATCAGGACCGTCCGCCTCTTCTTCACCAGCCGCAGGGCCTCCCTGCCGAGGCCTATCCTTCCCACGGCTTTGTCCGCCGACGCGAACGCAGACCTGGTGAGCATCAGCCCCGCAACGACTGCCACACCCAGAACAGGGGCTACCAGGAACGCGGTCCTCCAGTCCCCGGTGTACGCAAAGGTCGTCCCGCCGATGAAGAGTCCTACAGTCTGGCCGACATCGAACCCTACGTAGAAGACCCCGAGGGCGAACCCCTTCCTCGCCCCGAAGTACCCGGCGATGAACGCCATGGCGACGGGCCAGAAGAGCCCCTCCCCCAGCCCGCTCACGAAACGGAACGCGAAAGCCTGGGCGAAGTCTGTGGAGAACGCCACGAGCCAGGTGAAAGCTGTGAAAAGGACGACCCCGATCACGATGATCCTCCTGGCGCCGTACCGGTCAGAGAGGCTCCCCGCGAGGAACACCACGGCTCCAACCCCGATGTACTGAGCCGAGCTAAGGAGTCCCGTCTGAAGGTTGGAAAGGCCGAGGGAGGCCGCCATGGGTTTGAGTACCGAGGACAGGACGAGCCTGTCAGCGGCGTAGACCGCGTACCCTAGGAAAAGGAGGGCGAGCAGGAGTGCGCCTTCGGACGAAAACCCGCTCCGCTTCCACAAGCCCAAACCTCGGGGGTGCCTACTTTGGTCTGGATAAGCCTGAGCGGTCGGTGCCGGGGCTAGGCTGTCTGGGCTAGCTTGACCTGGGCCCCTTCGGACGCGGTGACCTTCTCCCAGTACGAGTTCACGGCCGCCTGTATCTTCTGGATCGCCTCGGTCCTTTCGGTGGGTTTGAAGAGATGCTCGAACCTGTCCTGGGCCTTCAGATATTCCCTGACAGGGGTCAGCGACCTCGGGATGACAGTATGCCGGACGACCCCGTCCACAGACTCCTTCAGGGGCCACACCCCGCACTGCACCGCCATCTTCTCCAGCTCGACGGAGTCCTTGGGGTCATATCCCCACCCCGTCGGGCAGGCGGCGAAGGCGATGTACATCTTCGGGCCCTTCACGCTCTCTCCCTTCTCCACCTTCCTCAGGAAGTCTACCCCGTGGGAGTTGGCGAGTGTAGCCACATAGGGCGCCCTCATGGTCCTCCAGACTTCGAAGAGGTCCTTCTTCGTATTGGTGTTCCCGAGCGGGAAGGCCGGTGTCGGTGGGGTCGTCTTGGTCGACGAGCCAAATGGAGTGGACGAGGACATCTGGAACCCGGTGTTCCCGTAGGCCTCGTTGTCGTAGCACAGGTAGTAGAAGTCCAGGCGCCTGTCCAGGGCCCCGGCCGTAGACTGCAGCCCGATGTCGTATGCCGAGCCGTCTCCAGTGACGACCACTACTTTCATGTCTTCAGATCGAGAGAGCTTCCCCTTCGCCATCAGCACGTCAAGGGCGTCCCTCACTCCCTGGGCACCCGCCGGGGCACTGGCGAACGCCGTGTAGAGCCAGTTGGACTTTATCGGGCTGAGGGGATATGACATAGTGATGGTTATGCACCCTGCGGCGTTGACCCACGCCACGTTGGGCCCTAGGACCTTGTGGAATATCCGCACGGCGAGGGCTCCTCCGCACCCAGCGCAGAGCGTGTTGCCCGGAGTCATGTAGTCGTCCTTCGGCATGTCCTTGAGGGTCTTGAACCGGGTCGCCGTCTCCATCAGCTCTCCCCCTCCGCGATGGCCACAGTCTTCTTCACCCTCGCGAGCTCGTCGTCCCGCATCAGGAACATCGGCGAGGGCGCCTTCTCCCCTCTGTCTATCGCCTGCATCTCTTCGAATATCATCCCCATCTCCTTGGCAGTGATCTGCTTCCCTCCCAGCCCTCCGACCACCGGGAGGATGGCCTCGGGCCTCCCCTTGGTGTGATACAAGGACGCCGCGATCTCCGGATAGAATATCCCGCCCAACCCCGGAGAGAGGTTCTGGTCGAAGACCCCCGCCACCTTCCTCCCTCTGAGGGCCGCCGAGATCTCCTCCGATGGGAACGGCCTGACCATCCTGAGCTTCAAAAGCCCCGCCGCCACCCCCTGGTCCCTCATGCGGTTTACCGCCTGCCTCCCCAACGCCGTGAACGAGTTGGAAATGACGAGGACGTACTCGGCGTCGTCGAGCATGTACCCCTCGACCGGCCCGTAGCTCCTCCCGAACAGTTCCTCGAACTCCGAGGCGGCTTCGTAGAAGACCTCCTTCGACTTCAGGGCGGCAGCGTGCATGTTGTAGCGGAAATAGCTGTAGAGGTACCCTTCCATTACGGCCGAACCCCTCGTCACAGGTTTGCTCGCCCTCATGGGGCCCACCGGCTCGTACGGAGGGAGGAACTTGTCCACGCTCTCCTGGCTTGGCAGGACCACCGGCTCCCTCGTGAACGACAGATAGAACCCGTCCAGGTTGACGATGGCGGGGAGCATGACCCTGTGGTCCTCGGCTACCCTGTATGCCATCAGGACGAGGTCAGCCACCTCCTGGCATGTCTCTGAATGAAACTGCAGGAAGCCGCTGTCCCTTGCCGCAAGGACGTCGTTGTGGTCAGGCTCAAGGACTATGGGCGCGGCCAGCGCCCTGGACACGTTGACAAGCAACATCGGCGCCCTCCAACCGGAGACGTTGTAGAGCATCTCCATCGCGTACAGCAGCCCCTGGCTGGACGTGGCTGTGAACACCCGGGCTCCGGCCAGCGAGGCCGCCCCGGCGGCCGTCATCATCGAATGCTCCGACTCCAGCTGGACGAACTTCGAGTCCATGGTCCCCTCCCTCACCCAGTTGGCTATGGTCTCGATTATCTCCGTCTGTGGAGTTATGGGGTAAGCTGGGATGTAGTCCACCCTCGCGAGCCTTGCGGCCGTGGCCGCCGCCGCGTTCCCGGTGAGGAGCTTCCCGTTCATCTGAGGTCCCCCTCCCTGACCTGCCCGATCGCCCTGAGCGGGCACTCTGTCAAGCATATCATGCACCCCTTGCAGTTGTCGTAGTCGATGACGACCTTCCCATTCACCTGGAGCGACATCGCCGACTCCGGGCAGTACGCATAGCAGATCATGCAGTTGGTGCACTTGGCGTAGTCGATGGTCGGCCTGTAGGTCCTCCAGTTCCCCGTGTGCCTCCGGGTCGAGTTCCCGGTATGGGTGACGACCTCGATCCCCCCTCCGACCACGACCGCCGCCAGCGGGACAAGCTTTTCCATTGGGGACAGCTCCTCTGTCCTAAGTTCCATCGGTCGGACCTCCTTGTAGATGCCGGCGGAAAGGACCTTGTTCTTCTCAGTCATCTCATTGGAGATTCCTATGTCGTGAAGCTCTTCGACCAATCCGGTCAGAAAGGCCTCCTCCTTGATCCCCGAGACCCTCGCGACCGCCGCGGCTATCCCTGCGCTAAGCACAGGCCTTCCTAGGATCTTCAGGGCCTCGCCTGTCAGATCGACTGTGAGGACTGTGACGTCGTCCCTTCCGGGGAGCACAGATTCCCTCGATTTGGTCGTGTTGACAATCGCGACCCCCCCTTTCCTCAGCCCGACAAACGGGTTGGCGATCGGGTCGGTAATCAGGGAATCGTCCATGACTGCGACGATGTCCGGAGAGAAGACGAACCCTCTTTCCGTCACCGCCCTGTCGGAGAACCGTGTGAATGCGGCCACCGGCGCCCCCCTCCTTTCTGCACCGTAGATCGGGAAGTCCTGGGTGTAGAGCCCGTCGTTGAAGGCGGCGTTCCCGAGTATCCTGCTTGCAGTCTTCGCACCCTGTCCCCCGCGACCGTGGAAGCGCACTCGTATCATGACCTAACGCCTTAGGGTGGCTCGCATGGGTTACGGCAATTAAAGAGCGACCACGATTCTCAATACTGAAAACGGACGACGCTCCGAAAATGGAATTCAGGCCGTGACGGCTGTGGTCTCCGTCGCCATGGCCGCTTGGGCCGCCGCCAGCCTCGCGACGGGCACTCTGAACGCCGAGCAGCTGACGTAGTTGAGCCCCGCCTCGGCGAAGAACGCTATGCTCTTCGGGTCCCCGCCGTGCTCTCCGCAAATCCCTATCTCCAGGTCGGGTTTGACCCGCCGGCCGTCCGCCACTGCCATCCTGACTAGCCTGCCGACCCCCTTAGTATCCACGGAGTCGAAGGGGCTCTGGGGGAGGATTCCCATCTCCTTGTACTTGGGGATGAACTTCGCTTCCACGTCGTCCCTGCTGAAGCCGAAGGTCGTCTGAGTCAGGTCGTTGGTCCCGAATGAGAAGAAGTCAGACAGCTCCGCGATCTCCCCGGCCGTGAGTGCGGCCCTGGGAGTCTCGATCATGGTGCCCACCTTGTAGTCCACCCTCTCCCCTAGCTCCTTGAACAGGCTCTCGGCGGCCGATTCGACCACCCCGCGGAGGAACTTGAATTCCCCCGCAAGGGCCACCAGCGGGATCATTATCTTGACCTGGGCTCCTTCCTTCCCTTCCCTTCTCAGCTCGATGGCCGCCTGCAGTATCGCCTTGGACTGCATCTCATAGATCTCGGGGTATGTCACAGCAAGTCTGCACCCCCTGTGTCCTATCATGGGGTTGTGTTCCGACAGCTGTCTGACTCGATCAAGGAGTTTCTCTGCCCTGTCCAACTCCTCGGTGGGCGCCCCTTTCTCCCGCATGGACTGGATGTCAAGGATCAGGTCTTCCAGGGGAGGGAGGAACTCATGGAGCGGGAGGTCGAGGAGACGGACCACTACGGGCTTCCCACCCATCGCCGCGAATATCTCCTTGAAGTCGGAAAGCTGGAACGGGTAGAGCCTGTATAGATGCTTGGACCTAGAATCCGAGCCGATGCTCATTATCATCTCCCTAACTATGGGGAGTCTGTCCGGCGCGTTGAACATCCTCTCCGTCCTGCAGAGGCCTATCCCTTCGGCACCGAAGTCCCTCGCCTTCCGGGCCGCCTCGGGAGTATCGGCGTTCGCCCAGACCCCTAGCCTCCGGACTCTGTCGGCCGTCTTCAGGAGCTCCGTCAGCTCAGCTGAAGGCTCCGGGTCCACCATCTTCACCTGGCCGCGGTAGATCGAGCCCGTCGTGCCGTCGATGGTTATTGTCTCTCCTTTCAGGACCTTCTCACCGGACTTCGTGATGAAGTGGCTCCTGTCCCGGGAGATCTCGATTTCGCTACAACCAACCACTGCAGGCTTGCCCATGCCTCTAGCGACCACCGCTGCATGCGACGTCATCCCTCCCCGCATGGTAAGCACTCCCTGAGAAGCGATCATGCCTTTGATGTCTTCGGGAGTTGTCTCATGCCTCACGAGTATCACCTTCCTCGACGCGCCCTCCCTGGCCGCCTCTTCAGTTTCGAAAACCACCTCACCCGATGCCGCTCCCGGCGATGCGTCCAGCCCCTTTGCCAGTGGTGTGTCAGCCGCCTTGGGGTCCAGCCTCCTGTGCAGCAGGGACTCGAGCATGTCGGGCTCTACCCTGGCCACCGACTGCTCGGGGGAGATGAGTCCCTCTTTAGCCATGTCCACCGCTATCCTCACCGCGGCCTGTGCCGTCCTTTTTCCATTTCTTGTCTGCAGGGTGTAGAGCTTCCCATCCTCGACGGTGAACTCGAAGTCCTGCATGTCCCTGAAGCGCGCTTCGAGCTTCTTCGCCACGTCACTAAGCTGGGCAAGTATCCTAGGGTCTACGTTGTCCATGCCAACGGGGGTCCTTATCCCGGCAACGACGTCCTCCCCCTGCGAATCCGATAGGTACTCCCCGAACATCTTATTCTCCCCCGTCTTGGGATTTCTGGTGAACCCGACCCCTGACCCAGAGGTCTCGCCGAAGTTGCCGAACACCATGGTCTGGATATTCACCGCTGTCCCCAGCGAGTCGCTGATCTTGTAGAACTTCCTGTACTCCTTCGCCCTGTCGTTGTTCCAGGACTTCAGCACCGCCTCAACCGCCATCTCGAGTTGGACGAACGGGTCCTGGGGGAACTCCTTCCCTGTCTGCCGCCTGACGGTCGCCTTGAACTCTTCCGCGACACTCCTGAGTTCCGCGGCCGGAAGCTCGATGTCCATCTTGACCCCGAGCCTGTTCCTGCGGTCCTCCAGTATCTTCTCGAACTCTTCTGCGTCCGCCCCCATGGCCACCTTCCCGAACATCTGGATCAGGCGCCGGTACGAATCGTAGGCGAAACGCTCATTCTTCGAGATCGCGGCCATCCGTTCTGCAGTTCTGTCGTTGAGCCCGAGGTTCAGTATCGAGTCCATCATGCCGGGCATAGAGAAGGGGGCGCCTGACCTGACGGAGAAGAGAAGGGGCCTATCTTCCCCCCCGAATCTCTTTCCCGTTTCGCCCTCCACTTCTGCGATCTTCTCCCGAATCTGGTCGAAGAGCCCCTCTGGGATTTTACCTCCCTGACCGTAGTATTGTTTGCAGACCTCGGTGGTTATCACAAAGCCAGACGGGACAGGGAGCCCAAGCGACGTCATTTCTACGAGGCCGTACCCCTTTCCACCCAGCAGGAACTTGTCCCCGCCCTTCGCCTCTTGGAAAAGCAAAACTCTGTCCAACAAGGTCGACCTCAAAACGAGCCGAAATCGCGGAGGATATATTTGTAGGGGCTGGAGAATTACTCTACGGCGGCGCCAGATTAGGGGTCCTATGCCCGTTGTGGCGACTTCGGAACCCGCCCAAGCCCTTCCTGGTCTAGCCTGTAGAAGTACCAGTCAGAGAGCCTACGCGCCCCGATTTGCTCGTAGAAATCAAGGGCCTTCTTGTTCCAAGTGAGGACGGCCCACTCCATCCTCCCGCACCCCTTTGATATCGCCTCATCCACACAGCGCTTGAAGAGGCCGAAGCCGACTCCTTTCGCCCTGTACTCCTCCAGCACGAAGAGGTCTTCCAGGTACAGCGTGGGCCTGGCCAGGAACGACGAATAGGTGAAGAAGTGCAGCGCATATCCGACGAGCTTCTCCCCCTCCTCCGCCACGAACATGTTGATCCTCTTCTTCTCGAAAACGTCTTCGGCCAACCTCCCTCTCCCTTCCACCGATGGGGGTTTCAGATGCTCGAACTTCGCCAGTGCCAACACGAGCCTAATGAACTGCTTCGAATCGGACGCCCTTGCTCGGCGTATCCTCACCTTACTCATGCTAGGAGGGAGCCTTGGTGCTGGATAAATCGGTTGGCTTCTGAAGAATGGAGGGAGAGGCCTGGGACCTATGGGTGCTGGTCCAGGTCTCTGTTCATCTGGTCGTATTGCTCCTTCGTGATCTCGCCCCTCGCGTATCTCTGGCGAAGTATCTCTCGCGCGTCCCCATAGCCGTAGCCGTACCCATAGCGTCGTCTCCATCCCCCTACGCCACCCCAAGGCCCGAAGATTAGACGGCTCACAAGGAAGATGATGAAGATGAAGAAGATGAATCCGAATGGGAAGAAGAACCACCCAAATCCGGGGTAGCCGTAGGAGTATGGTCCGGGACCCGTGGGGTACCCGTGGAATGCTAGGACTGCGAAGAACGCGATGACCGCGATTACAACTATCGCGAGGATTGCCCAGGCAAACGGATTGCCACGGTGAGGGCGCTGATCTCCGTATGTAGTCTGCGTTGCTTTTCGCCTCTTCTCCTCCCTCCTGCCGGTGGTTCTTAAGCATATTGGAATTCCTATATCAAAATTCCTATAAGAGCGGAGGCGGGCATGAGACGCCATGTGGCCCTTCAAGTTCGCGATGCGGAACAAGCGGGGCCTTCCGCACATGGTCCTCTACCTTTTGTCGTCCTCCCCGAAGAACGGCGTGGAGCTGATGGACGGAGTACAGTCCATTACGCGCGGCTGGTGGCGCCCCACCCCAGGGTCCATCTACCCTCTGTTGAGCGAAATGACCAAACAAGGGTTGGTGGTCAAGAAGGATGACGGCAGGTACGAGCTCACTCAGAAGGGGAGGTCACAGTCGCAAGGCCACTTCGATTCCGGGCGACGCGGGCCCCAATCCGCCGGAGACATGGTGAACCAGATGGAAGGATTCGTCTCCTACTTTGAGGACCTCAAGGGCTCCAAGAACGAACAGTTGGACCCCCACAGAGGCAAGCTCAAGGAACTCGCGAAGAGGCTTAGGGAGGTCGCCGGCCCTGCCGAAGACCAGAAGGAATAGGGGGACTGACATGGTATCGACTGGCGGCCGTACGCGGCGTGCTGGTGGGGCTTAGCCCCAATCCAAAATAAATGGCAAACGCACCCGCACACCGCGCCGTGGAACTCAAGCGGGGGCTGTCCTACTTTGACCTGATGAACATAGTCATCGGTGCAATAGTTGGGAGTGACATCTACATCATCCCGGGCCTCACTGCAGGGTTGATCGGCCCGTTCGCCATCGTCGAGTGGATCATCGGAGGCGCCATGGCGATGGTCCTCGCGATGGTGTTCGGATACTGTGCCTACTACGTGCCGAACGTCGGGGGGTCCTACGCCTACGTGTCCAAGGCGTTCAACAAGTTCTATGGCTTCATCGCCGGGTGGAGCATGTGCATCGCAGAGATAATCGCCCTTCCTGTGTTCGCCATCGTGTTCACAAACTACCTGCAGTATTTCATCCCGCTTGACAACGCGGCCACGATGCTGGTGAGGGTCGTCTTCGTCGTGGTCTTCGTCGCCATCAACATCCAGGGGGTCAAGGCCGCCGGGCGGATCAACGACGTCCTGACCCTGGCCAAGCTCGCTCCCTTATTGATGATAATCGTCTTCGGACTCGGCTCCATCCTCCTGAAGCCCAGCCTGGCGGGCAATTACAGCCCGTTCATCCCGTCCGGCTTGAACAACTTCGGGACTGTGATGGTGCTCATCTTCTGGGCCTACGCGGGATTCGAGCTGGGCTCGCTTCCAGCCAGCGAGGTGGTCGACCCCAAGAAGAATGTCCCCCGGGCACTTATCACAGGGATGGCCATCGTGATCTTCTTCTACGTGATGACCAATGTCGCCGTCTTCGGCCTGACGAGCTCTGCGACACTATCAACGACTGCAGTCCCACTGGTCCTGGTCAGCACGGCCTTGCTTGGGACCGCAGGAGCGGTCATCACAGGGGTGGGGGCCTTAGCCTCGGTCTCAGGCACGGACGAAACCGAAGTCCTCGGGACAGCTCGGCTCATGTATGCCATGTCCGCCGACGGACTCCTCCCCGGCGCGATACGCAAGGTCCATCCGCGCTTCCAGACCCCCTACGTCGCCATACTCATCGAAGGTGCGATCGCCCTCGGCCTATCCGTCTTTTCCGGGATCACTCAGCTCATCTCATTCGCCGTCTTCAACCTGGCCATCTGCTATCTATTCGTCTGTCTGTCACTACCGGTCTTGAGGAAAGACGGCGACGGCGGGCTGCGCGGGGAACGGATCATACCGTGGCTCGGGGTCGCGGTCAGCCTCTACCTCGTATATTCCACATCCCTGACCGACATCCTCATCGGAACAGTCGCGGTCCTGCTCGGCATCCCCGTGTACCTCTATTTCTCGAAGACATCGGTCGGCGCCGTCGAGGCAAAGCTAGTCTCCGAGGAGGAAATTCTGCGCGTCAACCTGGCGAAACAGGACAGATTCCTCGCTAGACTGGTCCGATGGATACGGGGGGCCGTAGCTCGCGGCGCGAATGGAACACCCGCAGGTTGAATGTCGGAGCATTCCTCGGCAACTCTTTAAACGAGCAGAGGCCCGCGCCAGATCTTGTTCCAGAGGGAACTGAAATCGCTTGGAATCTGACCTTCAGACCGGACTAAAGCAGGCGATGCGTGTCTTTCCTCAGGGGGTGACGGTTGCCACCACCCAGGGGGCGGGCGGCCCCGCCGGGATAACGGTGAGTTCCTTCACCAGCGTCTCCCTCTCGCCACCACTCGTGCTAATATCGATCGCCAAGAGCTCGGGTCTACACGAGGTCTTCCGAGATGCCCAAGCATACGCCGTTAACTTCCTCTCAGATGACCAGAAGACTGTTTCGGACAGGTTCGCCGGCCGTACCCGGGAGAAGGACCGGTTCGCAGGTATCAAGGTGACAAAGGGGACGACGGGGTCTCCTGTCATTTCGGGCGCAAGGGCGGTAGTCGAATGCAAGGCCTGGAAGGTGTATGACGGAGGAGACCACTCGCTCCTCATCGGAGAAGTCGTGGCCGCGAAGACGTTCAACTCAAAGCGTCCCCTCGTCTACTATTCGCAGCAGTACACGACCACCGAGGCGATGGAGTATCCGGCTCCTCCCTCCGACATAGTCTGGTGAGCCCTAGCGGACTGAAAGGAGGTAGTCCGGCCTGTCCTTTATCTTCGGGGACTTCAGCCCTGCGAACTCCCCGGTCTTGGGAGACCGCACCAGCATCGCCTCATTGAACCAGCTCGCCGGGGTCGGCGCGCCCCAGAAAGTCTGCCTCTGGGGGTCGTTGAGCTTCCATCTGATGGGGACCCAGTCTGGGTCGGCGCTGATGTAGTCTCCCGTGTACAGCTCAATCCTGTTTCCGTCGGGGTCGCGCAGGTATAGGAAGAAGGCGTTGGACACTCCGTGGCGGCCAGGCCCCCGCTCCATGCTCTCCAGGTATCCGCTCGACGCAAGCAGGTCGGCCGCGTCCATAATCGACCCTCTGTCGGAGACTGTAAAGCCCGCATGGTGTACCCTCGGCCCCTTCCCCGTGGTGAGAGCGATGTCATGGCAGGTGTGCTTCCTCCTCAGCCAGGCAGCCCATAACTCCGGCTTCGACCCCTCCGTCTCCGTGATCTCGGTGCACCCGAACCCAAGTCCTTCGACGTACCACTTGTACGCCGAAGCGGCGTCCGGGAGCATTATGTTGAAGTGGTCTAGCCTCATCACCTTCGCTCCTCTGTAGTTCTGGAACTTCTGGAGCATCCAGTCCTCGGAGGCCATATTGGTGTAGAATTCCACGGGAAAGCCGAACTTGTCTTCTGCCACTAGTGCCCTCCCCAGCCCCTTTTCGCCTTCTGGCTCTTCCCACCTGACGTAAGCCCCGTCCTCCTTAAGCAACTTCTCGATGGCTTTGAGCCCCGATTCCGAGGACACCCTGAACGCGAAGTGCCCGACGCCCGGGGAGCCGGCCTCGGTGAGGGTGAGGCAGTGGTGCTGCCTGTCCTCGAGTCCGCGGAGGTATATGTGTGACCTGTTGGACTCGGTCACGACGAAACCAAGTGTGTCGACGTAGAACCTCTTGGCCTCCTTGAGGTCGGTGACCAGGAACTCGATGTGCCCTGCCTTGACTATCTCGAACCCTCTGTCCGCTGCCGTCGTCAGTCCCTCCTGTGAAGGAGCTCCCTCACACGCTCCTTGTACGGTTCCTTGTTGTACCATGCGTAGTAGGCGCTGGACATCCTCACCGGGTCCCCGAAGAAGAACCTCTCGTACAGGTCCTGCCTCCCTCCGAACGAGCTCCCGGCCGCATCCCAGGCGAGCTTGAAGAGTCCGATCCTTTCCTCTGCGTCGGCACCCTTTGCCTGATAGTACCTGTCCACGTCACCCCTGGCGTCGGAACGAAGGATCTCCTCGGGCGGGATCGCCATCAGCCCGCTCGCGGCTGTCTGTTTCAGGACCATGCCAAGGGCGGGGGCTATCCTCGGCCAAATGTTCCGTGCCGTGTTGATGGGGACGTAGTCGGGGGTCATCAACCCCCACCTGTTGACCCTTGCGCCCGCCTCGCTCGCAGCGATGAACGCCTTCATGGTCTCGACATTCATGAGAATCTCAGCGATCCTTTCCTGCACCTGGGGGAACTGGTCGACGCCTATTGTCTCGGCCACCAGTGTCACGAGCCCGGCTATGAACTCGGCCTTGGCTGCCTCCCTCACTGTCGCCTGGTGGGCCATGAACACTATTGCGTCGGTCGCTTCGTTCGCCTTGTTCGCCTTTTCCGGGTCTTCGAGGATGAAGACCCTCTCCCAGGGGACGAGGACGTCGTCGAAGACCACCACGGCGTCCTGTTCGTCGAACCTCGAAGCCAGAGGGTGGTCGTAGGTCGAGTCCGATGCGAAGGACTCTCTGCAGATGAACTTCAGCCCCTTGGTGCTCACGGGGAGGGCGAATGCGATGGAATAGGGCACATCGTCCTGCCCGGACCTGATGACCGTCGATGGGAATACCATGATTTCGTCTGCTATCGGCAGAGTCGCAAGCATCCTTGCGCCGCGGACCACCACTCCGTCAGACTGCTTCTCGACCACCCTCGCCGCTATGAAGGGGTCGGCCTGCTTCGATGGGCCCACGCTCCTGTTGGCCTGCGGGTTGATCAGGGTGTGCGTCAGGACCAGGTCCTTCTCACGGACAAGCTCGTAGTACTTCTGGATGTTCGAAGCGTAGTCTTTCTCCCCTTTTCCGAAGAACTCGTTGGCCCCGGCCATCGCCATGATCGAGCTGTTGAGGTAATCGGCGGTCCTCCCCATGACGCCTCCGGAATAGTTCGCCCACGCCCTCATCATGGCCGTCCGCCTCGACAGGTCCTCTTTGCTCCGGGGCTGAAGGAAGCTCATCCCAACCCGTTCCCCGCTCGTCGGCGACTGGTATGTCATCAAATCTCGCGTAGACTGGTGAGTCTGCATATCGCATAGGGCTGCTATCGACTTCGCGACCCCCCTGAACGCCGGGTGAGAAGAGACACCTCCTGTGATCTTCTTGTCGCCGTGCCAAATCTCGCGGGGTGTCGAGTCTAGTCTCTGGAGGAATTCCCTGCCGCTAACTGCCCCCATCTAACTACCGACCTCGTCTAGGAGCTTCCGTAAATGAAGCTTTGCGACGACCTAGCGGAGGGTCACTGGGTTCTGAAGCTTGCCTATGCCCTCGATTTCGAGCTCCAGGGTTCCTTTCGTTGACGGAAGGATGAACTCCGTTGGATCGAGATTCCCCAGCGCTTGGGGGGTCCACCCCACGCTCCCGCAGGAGACAACGTCACCAGGCTCGAGGGTCAGGAACTGTGAGACGTAGGCCGCTATTTCGCCAGGCTCGAAGATGTACTCCGATGTGGACCCATCCTGAACGAGTTCACCTTTGAACTTCGTCGTCATCCTGAGATCCGACCAGTCTTCGACTTCGTCTGGCGTGGCTATCCACGGGCCCATCGGACAGAACGTGTCATGGTTCTTCGACCGGAAGAGCGGCCCCCTCAGGGTCGCCTTTCTGATCTCCCCGGTCACCTTGTCGCGCCTGTAGGCTTCGTAGGCGTCGTTGCGAGAGTCAGCCGGCGCAGTCACATCGTTCAGCACAGTGTATCCGAATATCCCTGCTTCAGCCGCTGCCCTGGTCGCCCTAGTGATCCTTTTGCCCACGATGGCCGCCAGCTCCACTTCGGGCCTAATCCCGCTGGCTGGCCCAATAACCCCCACTCCGGGCCCCACCACGGTGCTGGGCGCTTTCATGTCCAGCCTTGGCCTGTCGAGCCTGACGTCCCTTCCACCAAGCATCCCCTGGGTGTTCACAATGGTCGCGACGATCTTCCCTGGTCTGGGGACCGGGGCGCGGAGGACCACCTCTTGGAGCGGGTATCGCCCCTTCTTGGGTTTCCCGACACGCCCTCGTCCGCGGATTAGGTCGACAAGGCTCGCGACTTCCGTAAGTTCTTCGACCTCATCCCCTTTCACTAACCCGACTCGCTCTCTGCCATTCTTGTCTCCCTTGGTCGAGAAAGTACAGAGAAGCATCGGATGCCTCCAGCTCGACCAACCCTTTTTTACCTTTGACACACCCGCGAGGCGATGCTCGACCACCCGCTGACGCCCGGTCCAGGTTCAGCCGTCGAGAAGGGACCGTGGCATTACGGTGCAGACTACGTGGCAGTGTACTTCGAAGCCAACGGGTCGAAGCTGGAGAAACTTCTGCCCAAACCATTCGAGCTGGTTGTCGGGCCGTGCGTCGCCTACGTCTGCGAAATCATCTCTGTCGGAGATTCTGCCCCTGAAATGGTGTCGGAGCGTCCTGACAGGACACTATACCAGGAAGCGGCGGTCGGGATCAGCTGCAGGTTCGGAGACAGGAAGGGAGTGTTCTACCCTGTGATGTGGGTCACGACCGAGTGGTCCCTTCTGAGAGGAATCCTGAACGGCTATCAGAAGCGCCTGGCCGACAGGATCTCCCTCACCAAACTCCATCCGCTGAACCCGGGGCTGAAGCCAATCTCGAAGGGGTCAAGCTTCGGGGGATTCTGCGTGAAGGGGCCTGAAACCACCCTCTCACTGAAGGCGAACGTCGAGAAGGAAGGGACCCCCGACGACATCCACAAATTCGGGGCGACGTTCGGAATGAGGAAATTCCCCAAAACCGACAGTTCCCAGGCGTCCGTGGACGAGCCCGTGGAAATCCTAAAATCGAACTCGCGGGTGTCCGACGTCTGGTTGGGGAAGGGCTCGATGGACACGACCCTCGACATAGGGAGCGCCAGGGTTCTTTCTGGGTCGGTCTACCGGAGCGGCTTCACGATATCAGGCTCGAAGGTACTCCGTTAGGAGCACCGCATTTATATCGAAAGACGAGTGTCTCGGCCCAGTTTGCCGACGAAGCACCAAGTCAAGACTTTCACTAACTACATCGGTGGAAAGTGGGTCGAGACCTCTGGCGGCACCATAGAGAGCCGGAACCCTGCGACCGGGGAGCTGGTGTCTAGGTCCGCGAATTCAAGACCCGAAGACGTGACCCATGCCGTCGAGCAGGCGAGACTGGCTTTCGATTCAGGCGCCTGGTCGTCCAAGCGCCCTCCGGACAGAGCGAAGGTCCTCAGAGAGATCTCCGAAGCGCTGAGGACCAATATCGAGCCCCTATCTTACCTTCTGACCCTCGAGACTGGCAAGCCTCTCACGGACTCCAAGGGTGAGCTACTCAACGCTGCGAACGTCCTGGAATACTATGCGTCTGCGGCCAGGCACATCGTGGGGAATGTCCCGAGGTACGCGGGGACAGACGTCAGCCTTGTCGTCCACGAGCCCATCGGAGTCTGCGGGCTGATAGTCCCTTGGAACTCGCCCATCTCCCTTCTCTCATGGAAGCTCGGCCCGGCTCTGGCTGCCGGGTGCACCGTCGTGATCAAGCCCGCGGGCTACACCTCCGGGGTCACCATGGAGTTCGTGAAACTCATTGCCTCCATCGAGGGCCTGCCACCCGGGGTTGTCAACGCGATATCCGGGCCGGGTGAGACCATAGGCGCCGAACTCGTGAAGAGCGCGAAGGTGGACAAGATCTCGTTCACAGGGTCCACGGAGACCGGACGTAGGATAATGGAGATGGCGTCGGCCAACCTGAAGAAGATGAACCTCGAATGCGGGGGCAAGTCAGCAGACATCGTCTTCGACGACGCGAACCTCGATTCAGCCCTCTCAGGCGCCGTCTGGTCGATATTCAGGAGCGCAGGCCAGTCGTGCAACGCCGGCTCGCGGCTGCTTGTACAGGACACCATCTACGATTCGTTCATGAAGAAATTCAAGGAGCTGGCCGCAGCGATCAAGATAGGAAACGGCCTCGATCCCGCGACTGAGATGGGGCCCGTGGTGTCGGAGTCACAGCTCAACCGCGTCTTAGGGTACATCAAGTCCGGGGGGGAGGACGGGGCGAGGCTCACCCTCGGGGGGAAGCGGGTGGTCGAAGGGGGCTACGCCAAGGGCTTCTTCGTGCAGCCTACTGTGTTCGAAGGGGTCGAAAGAGACATGCGAATATTCCAGGAGGAGATTTTCGGCCCGGTGCTCTGCGTCCTCCCCTTCGGGGACGAGGACGACGCCATCGCCATCGCCAACGACACGAGGTTCGGCCTGGCCGGTGACCTCTGGTCGAAGAACCTGACGAGAATCATGAAGGTCTCACAGGGCGTCAGGACTGGGACGGTCTGGGTCAACCGCCATCTGAACCCGGGGCCCGAGGTCCCCTTCGGGGGGTACAAGCAGAGCGGGCTGGGGAGAGAGACGGGGATGGAAGGGTTGATGGAGTTCCTCCAGACCAAGCACATCAGCCTTCAGCTGACAGACTCGTTCGAGCGCGCCCGCAGATAGGCGTCTGCTTGCATAAGCAGCCATCATCTGGCTGCTATTTTGACTCCCCTGCGGCCCAGTTCTGTTAGGAGCGCTTGAACAGCCTTCCCCTTCACCGCGACTTCCGGAGGGATCACTCCTCTGCCCTTGATCTTCCCTCCCCCGAGCATCTGGGTCACAATGGACGCAGTGTAGCCAGTCGTCTTCCCCATGGAAGTCACTCCCGCCTTCTCGTCGAACCTGTCGACCATGTCGTAGACCTTCTGTCCCTTCTTCCCCTTGGCGATTACTCGCATCACCGTCAGATCATGGGGGTCCCCTTCCGAGAGCTTCTTGCCTAGGACCGCCCAGGAGACCTCCAGCGGTGAGATTTCTGACCCGCCCGCCTTGACCTTGTCTCTACTGAAGTATCCTGATTGCAAAAGGAGGCTCATCTTCTCCGCGTGCCCCGGCCATCTGAGCGTTATCTCGTCCAGCGTCTTCATCCCCTTCATGGTGTAGACCAGGCTGGCCAGCCCGTCCGTGGGGAACCCTTCAAGGAGTCCAACCGGCGCAGGGAACTCATACGTTTCAACCGCTGAGAACGGCATCACCTTCACCATTTTCCCGTCCCTCACCACCCTCGCCTCCTCGATGTACTCTCTCAGGAGCCCCACGATTGAGAAGACGAGCTTGTAGTCGAAAGGCGGGCGAGGGTGCTGAGGAAGGCCGCCGACCAGAATGTGGCCCTCATCCCCTCCTCCTATCTCCTTGAGCGCATGGGTAAGGAGTATCCCCCCGAGCCCCGGGGCGACCCCGCAGCCTGGAATCAGGATTGCGCCGGACTTCTTCGCGGCCGCATCCAGACCCATCTGCTCGTCTTCGAACGCGATGTTTACCATCCTCGCCCCTGCCTCCACGGCCGCCAAATCAGAGTGATGAACTATCCCATGGGGTAGCGCCGAAGCTGTGACATCGAACCTCTTGAGGAACGAGACCACGCGCTTCCTCTCCTTGATGTCAAGCAGCTCCACCGACAGTTTCTTGCCAGGGGCGCGCCTCTTGAGTTCCTTCAGTCTGTTGGCGTCAATGTCTGCAACGACGACCTCGTCCACACCTTCGGAACGCGCAAGGTCCCAACCGATAACCGAGCCCATGAGCCCAGAACCAAGAACTGCCGCCTTCACGGCGTCGGCCTCGCCAACCCCGCTTATGAGTTGGCGGTCTGCACATCTTAAGTAGGGATGTGCCCCGCCTTCGAACTGTGAGTCTTCGGGAATCCCTCGACGACCCGGTCTCCAAGTATGCATCTGCCTCGTTCGCGAAGGTGTCCGCCTCCGACTCTGTGGCACGCGCGGCGAGGATCATGCAGGAAGCTGGGGCGACCGAGGCCATCGTCGCCATTGAGTCTGTACCCGAAGGGATAGTCACCGAGAGGGACATCCTCTACAAGGTCGTGGCGGCGGGCGAGAACCCTTCGCTTGTCAAGGTCCGGGACATCATGAGCACCCCTGTGCAGACAATCGATGAAGGCTCGAAGGTGGGCGAGGCCATCGCAAGGATGTCGAAGCTCGGCATGAGGAGGCTCGCAGTCACAAGGGGCGGTAAGATAATCGGAATGATAACTCAGAAGGCCATGGTTACCGGGAACGTAGAGACGAGCATACCCCTCCCAGAGCTCGCCCCGCCTAGCGCCTTCGCCTGCCCCTACTGCAATGCCATCGTGAAGACAAGAGAGGAGCTGTCGAAGCACATCGACCAGACCCACATGGGAGGCCTCGGGCTGCTGCAGGGCGACTTCTCGAAGTGGTAACTAGGAAGCAGCGAACAGTTCCATCGTGTTAGCTATCCAGAGCATCCCTTTGCGCATGTTCTCCAGCTTGAGGTTCTCGTTGGGGGCGTGTATCCCTCCGTCCACGGCCGACACCCCAATGTCCACCGAAGGCATGTTGTACCTCCTCGTGAACAGATAGAGGGGCCCTGTCCCCGGCGAACCAAGCTCGACGATCGGCTTCTTCCCATACACCTTCTCCCCTGCCTTGATGGCTGCCTGGGCGAAGGGGTCCTTGTACGAGGTGCGTGCAGCAGGCTCCATGCTTTCGAGTTGCATCTCCACATCTGCGAACCCATTGTCGTCGAGGTACTTTCTGAGTTTCTTCCATAGGTCCTGCTCGTCCTGCTCGGGGACCAGCCGGAAGTCCATCTTGACGTGTATCTCCTTTGGGAGGACTGTCTTCGAACCGGGCCCTTCGTATCCCGCATAGATGCCCGCGATGTTCCCCGTGGGCCGCTGGACCAGGGCTTTCTTCGCCTGCTCGTCCCCGATGTCCCCGAGGAACTGCTTTGCCCCATAGGTCTGCTTGAACTCCGCCCCGTCGAACTGGTTCGACTTCAGAACCTCCAACTCGTCCTCCGCCAGGTTCGTCACCGCGTCGTACCACCCCGGCACCTTGATCATTTCGTTCTCGTCCTTGAGCAGGTTGAGGAGCCTCACCATCCTCCAAGGCGCGCTCGGAAGTATGGCCGCGTAGCTGCTGTGGGCGTCCTGGGAAAGCGACTTCAGGACGAACTCCACATAGATCATCCCCTTCACTCCTAGCGAGACCATGGGGGTCCCCTTGGTGTCCACCGTCCCATACTCCCAGATGACGGCGTCCGCCTTGAACAGGTCGCTGTACTTCGAAATGTAATCCCCGAGATGTACGCTCCCGGTCTCCTCCTCTCCCTCAAAGCAGAACTTCACGTTGCACGGTGGCTCCCCCTCGGTTTTCAGGTACGACTCCACGATCTTCAGCCTCGAGACCAGCTCCCCTTTGTCATCTGAAACCCCCCTCCCGTAGAGGACGCCGTCACGTATCTCCGGCTTGAACGGCGGCGACTTCCAGAGCTCCAGAGGCTCTTCGGGCTGGACGTCATAGTGGTTGTAGAACAGGAGGGTCTTGGATGACCTGCTTGACTTCAGCTCGCCGTAGACCAAAGGCGCTACCCCCTCAATCCTGAGGACCTTGGTGGTCGCTCCTATGCCGCCTAGCATCTGCTCCACGAGTCCGGCGCACTCCTCAATCCCTTCCTTCCTTGCCGACACGCTTGGTTGCGAAGCGAGCCTGATTACTTCCTTCGCGAAACCGTCCAGGTTGTCGGCGACGTATTTCTCGTATTTCTGGCTGACCATGCGGGCTTCTGATTTCGAGGCACTTTCTGACGGGAATTAAACGTTAGACGATGGCCTGGGATTGAACCGCATGAGAAGCAGGGAGTTGCCCACAACCGACACCGAGCTGAGGGCCATCGCCGCCCCCGAAAGGAATGGCAGGAACGAGTAGACCCCCACCCCATAGAACGGAATCAACAAGCCGGCCGCGACGGGGACAAGGATGATGTTGTACCCGAACGCCCAGATGAGGTTCTGCCTTATCTTTCTCAGTGTGGCCCTCCCAATCTTCAAGGCGTCCACCACATCGGACAACCTGTCTTTTATCAGAACGATCCCCCCGGTCTCTTTTGCCACATCCGTACCGCTCCCTATGGCGAGGCCAAGGTCGGCCCTGGCCAGGGCCGGAGCGTCGTTCACTCCGTCCCCTACCATCGCAACGACCCTGCCCTGGGCCTGGAGGCTCTCCACCTCCTTCTCCTTCCCCAGGGGAGTCAACCCAGCCCGAACATCGGATATGCCGACTTTCTTGGCGACTGCTTCGGCGGTGGTCAGGTCGTCCCCTGTGAGCATCATGACTCTCAGCCCCATGGAGGAAAGCTCGCGAATCGCCCCTGCGGCGTCGGGCTTCACGGCGTCCCCGACCAAGATGGCTCCGAACCGCCCTCCAATTGAAACGTAGACCGCCGTGTTTCCTTCAGACCGGAGCCTGGCTACGGTTTCGTCCCCAGGCCAGGCGCCCTGGAGCCCCACAAAATCTCGTCTCCCTGCTCTCGCGACATGCCCTTCCACGCTCCCCGCGACTCCCTCCCCGGGACTCGAATGGAAGTCCTTCACCTCCACCATTTTCAATCCCATGGAGGCCGCCTCGTTGACTATGGCGCGGCCGATGGAATGCTCCGAAGCGGATTCGAGCGATGCGGTCAGCCTCAGGATCTCCTCCTTGCTGTCACCGATGACCTCGACCACACGCTGCCTGCCCTCGGTTATGGTGCCTGTCTTGTCCAGTAGGACTGTGTCGACCTTCGCCGCGGCCTCGACCGCGTCCCCTCCTTTCACCAAGATCCCTCTCTTAGCGGCGTTCCCAGTCCCGACGAGGAGCGCGGCGGGCGTCGCGATGCCGAGAGCACAGGGGCACGCGATTATGACTACTGAGACGAAGATCAGCACTGAGGTAGAGACGGAAACCCCTCCGAGGAGCCTCCAGCCAAGGGCCGCAATGAGAGCTATGGCGAGGATCAGTGGCACGAAATACTGGGCTATCCTGTCTGCAAGACGCTGGATGGGTGCCTTCCCAGCCTTCGCCTCCTCGACAGTCTTGGTGATCTGTCCAAGGACTGTGTCCTGACCTACTGCCGTGCATTTGACCGTCAACCGTCCCCCCGAGTTGAGAGACCCGCCGATGACCTCGCTCCCCTTCAGCTTCTTCACAGGGGCGCTCTCGCCTGTCAGAAGCGATTCATCCGCCTCCGAAGAGCCTTCGATAACAATGCCGTCGGTCGGGATCCTCTCGCCTGGTCTGACTACCGCGAGGTCCCCTTCGACAAGCTCGTCCACAGGGACTTCAGATTCCTTCCCGTTTCTTGTGACATGAGCCAACATGGGCTTGAGCTTGAGCAGGCTCCTGACAGACTCCGACGCCCTTTCCTTTGTCAGGTGTTCGAGGAGCCTCCCGGCAAGAATCAGAGTGATTATGACGGCGGCTGCGTCGAAGTAGACCCCCTGGACCCCGATGGCAGAGGGGACAAGGGTGGCCACGGCGCTGTAGCCGAAGGCAGCAGTTGTCCCAACTGCAACAAGGACATCCATGTTGCTGGTCTTCGCCCGGAGCGCGTGGTACGCCCCGCGGTAGAACCTCCCTCCGACCACGAACTGTACTGGTATGGCGAGCAGAAACAGCAGGTATGCCGAGGGCTGACCAGGTAGGAGAGGCAGGTAGGTGAATGCCAGGATTGGAACCGTCAGGACCGCACCAAGAACCACGAGGAGCCTCAGCCTGGCAAGCTCCTTCTGAGGCATGGTGTACTCGAGCATGCAGGCTTCGCTGCAGAAGTAGAACGTGGTCCCTCTCACTGTCGCTTTGAGGGCGCCAGGTCCCTCGTTGACTGCCATTCCGCAGACTGGGTCCTTGGCCAAGTTGCTTCGAAACCCGCCGTTACGGCTTT
>Ga0209415_10001457_pt1 | contig 45301 bp, 43 predicted proteins | sample PeaSoiSIISIP2007_FD_187696 | JGI IMG/M metagenome (GOLD analysis project Ga0209415, IMG submission 187696) | Peat soil microbial communities from Weissenstadt, Germany - SII-SIP-2007 (SPAdes) (version 2) | ecosystem: Environmental > Terrestrial > Soil > Wetlands > Peat | place: Germany... | reverse complement strand
ACCTGCTCCTGCATTTCGCGCATGGCGAGCGACCCGGTCAGCTCCAGCAGGCGGTCGGCCAGCGTGGATTTTCCGTGGTCAATGTGCGCAATGATCGCAAAATTGCGGATGCGAGCGGCTTCCATGAATAGGTTGATTCTAGCAGGGCGCGGCGGGAGCGCCCGCGAAGTACCGGTTCTTGAGATGACCAGAATCCGGTATCATAGACAGACAACCTTCCCGGAGGGGTGATGGCAGTTCCTGTATCTCAGATGTGGACAGTGGCCTCGTACGTCCTGCGCCAGAAACTGGCCGGACGCACGCGCTATCCGCTGGTGCTCATGCTGGAGCCGCTGTTCCGCTGCAACCTGGCTTGCGCCGGATGCGGCAAGATCCAGTATCCGGCCCACATCCTGAAAACCGATCTCTCCCCGGAAGAATGCTTCAAGGCGGTCGATGAGTGCGGGGCGCCGATGGTGTCGATCCCGGGCGGCGAGCCGCTGATGCATCCGCAGATCGAGAAGATTGTCGAAGGCCTCGTCGCGCGCAAGAAATATATCTATCTCTGTACCAACGCGCTGCTGTTGAAAGAAAAATTGCATCTGTTCAAGCCCAGCAAATATTTGAGCTTCTCGGTGCACGTGGATGGACAGAAGGAGCATCACGATTTTTCCGTGTGCCGCGAAGGTGGATACGAACTTGCGTTGGACGGAATTCGCGCGGCCGTCGCCGCCGGCTTCCGCGTGACCACTAACACCACTCTGTTCGATGGCGCCGACCCTAATAGCGTTCGCAAATTTTTCGACGAGATGATGGAAGTTGGCGTCGAGAGCATGATGGTCTCGCCCGGATATTCCTACGACAAGGCTCCTGACCAGAAGCACTTCATGGGACGCGCCCGCATTCGGCGCATGTTCCGCGCCATGCTTTCGAATCGCAAGAAGACGTGGCGCTTCAACCAGTCGCCGCTCTTCCTGGAATATCTGATGGGCAAGCGCCACTACCAGTGCACGCCCTGGGGCATGCCGACGTACAACATTTTCGGATGGCAGAAGCCCTGCTACCTGCTGCAGGACGGGTATGCCGAGTCTTACAAAGAGCTGATGGAAACGACGGAGTGGGCCAGCTACGGCACTGAGTCGGGTAATCCGCAGTGTGCCAATTGCATGGTGCATTGCGGCTACGAACCTTCGTCGGTTAACGACACGTTCGGGTCGCTCGGCGGATTCGTGGACACGGTGAAGGCTACTTTCTCGCTCTATCCGGATAAAGATGCGCTCGCCGATCTGGATCGCGAGGTGCGGCCGGTGCATTCCTACAATCCGCTGGTGCAGATTGAAGCGGGTGCTGCCGCGCCGCAGGCGGAGGAAAGCCGGGTATGAGCGGTCGCGAACATGGGCACGATCCTTTGTTGCCGCACGGCGCGCAAGCGGTTGCCGCGCCGCCGCACCCGAGCCATGAACTTCCGAGCCTCGAACTTCCGAGCGACGAACTTGAAGTTGTCCCTGGATTCGAGCGCGAAAATCTTCAGGGATGGATTCCGCAACTCGCTACCGACGCCGAGGTGCGGGCGGTCATCGAAAAAGCATTTGATTATCGCGGCGACGTAACCATTACGCGTAAGAATGGCGCGGACGTCACTGGATATCTGTTCGACCGCCGCATTGGATCGACGCTGGCGGACTCCGTTGTGCGTCTGATCCTCGCGACCGGTAACGAGCGGCCGGCCATACCCTACTCCGAAATCGCCGCCATCGCCTTCACTGGACGCGACACCGCCGCCGGCAAGAGCTACGAAGCGTGGGTTAAGAAATACTGGGAAAAGCGCGCCAAGGGCGAGATGAATATTTCGATCGAGCCGGAAGCGCTGGAGTAGCGTTTTTCTTCTTCGGCCTGCATCGATCAGACAAGAACTTGGGTTGTGAGTGTAAACGCCTGATAGCAACACTTATTGGACAGTGTCTTTCGTGGCACACAAACACAGATCCTCGGAATAGGCTGCCTGCCAACGGTTACCATCGTCAGCGCAAATCCGATTTTTTTCGTGCGTTCACCTCATCCCTATCCGGTACCCTTCAGGAGGAGATGGGCTATGCGCTATCGGACCGCTGGTATCCTGTCCGCCATACTGGTTGTTGTGAACGTCGGTATGTTCAGCCTGCGAGCCGCCGTGTGGGCTGTTTTTCTTCCCTTAGAACAGGCAGCACAGGGCGTAGACCCGCCGACCTATGAAAAAATTCTTCTTGTTGCCGCTGACTTCTGCGACATCTGGAAATGGATAGTCGCGGTGCTCACGCCCCCGATTGTAGTGGCATTGTTCATCATTGCGGCGTTCACAGGCGTAGCGCGGGCACACAAGCTCACGACGGGAGCGCCATCACCAACCAGCCCGCCACCTGCTCTTTGAGAACTGAACGCCTCCATTGGCGAAACATCTCGATTACACTCACAACCCTGCCCCGTAGGAGTTCTGAGTGTAAACGCCTGATTACATCAGTTATCTCCTCGGCGTACCCTGTTCCCTCTGATAATTGAACGGTCGATCCATCACTCAGCGTGATCGCACACACAATGGGATCGCTCTTAAGCAGACTCTCGGAACGGAATTTTGTCATGCTCGGCATGGGGATTTTCGTGCTCTGGGCGCTGCTCTCGCACCCGGATGTGGAGTTTACCTACTATCGCTCCACCAAGCCCTTCCCGAATCAGCAATTGGCACGCGTTGTCTTCTACATTGCGGGAATTGTGTTAACTCTCGGAGGGCTGTGGGGTTTGTGGATCGACTGGCATGTTGGTCGTTGACACCAACAGCTCCTCCGACAGTCAGTGAACTATTGGCAATGTTTCAGTTGACGTAACATCCCCATTGCACTCACTGACCGCCGCCCGGCAGAGACCCGTACAATGCTTCCATGCTCGTGCTTGCCTCCGCCTCTCCACGTCGCCAGGAATTGCTCCGCAGCGCCGGGATTCGTTTCGAAGTGCAGCCCGCCGACATTCCGGAGGATCCGCTGCCCGGAGAAAGCGCGAAAGAATGTGCCGAACGCCTGGCGCGCGAGAAGACGCTGGCGGTGGCGCGGCAGCGTTCGGATCTGCGTCCCAACGATTGCGTGCTCGGGGCCGATACCGTGGTTGTCGTGGATGGCGAGATTCTTGGCAAGCCTTCCGATGCAGCGGATGCTGCGCGCATGTTGCGCCGGCTTTCGGGACGCGAGCATCAGGTGATTACTGGCGTCTGTTTGGTGGTCAGTGGCCAGTGCTCGGTGGTCAGTGAAACCACTTCGGTGACCATGTCCGAAATCTCCGAGAAGGAAATCACCGACTACATCGCCAGCGGCGAGCCTCTGGACAAAGCGGGAGCCTATGCGATTCAGGGCGTCGCTTCGCGCTGGATTCCTCGCATTGAAGGGGATTACAGCAATGTGGTGGGACTGCCGGTGGCGCTGGTATGGCGGATGCTGCGGCAGGCTGGGGTGATGTAGCGCAGATTCGTGATTGTGCCGGCACGCGGGCGAGGGCGCCCGCGCTACACGGGCTATCTAGGCGGCAGGTGGCTTGGGCGTCTCTTTTTCTTTGTCGTCCTTCGCGGGCTCTTTTACCGCGGCCTTGAAATTCCTAATGCCTTCGCCTAGCCCTTTGCCTAAATCGGCAAACTTACTTGGTCCGAAAAGCAGCAGCGCAATGCCAATAATCAGCAGAATATGCAGCGGCTGGAACAGTCCCTCACCCATAAAAGCCTCCAGTGATGCCCTCGAATGCGGCCGGGCACACCCTGACCCCATATCGGATTCTAGGTTAGTGTGGACCTTCAGGTCAAAGCTGCCTGTATTGCGGGTCACAGGGTATTGTGAACTTGGTCACGCCGCTTCGATCAAACCCGCGAGGAGCGCGGCGCGGCGGGGCAATTCCGAGATGAGGATGTGCTCGTGCGGGGCGTGGGCGCCGTCGCCTACGGCGCCGAGGCCGTCCAGGGTGGGGATGCCCAACCCGGCGGTGAAATTGCCATCGGAACCGCCGCCAACGGCGGCTTCGCCTAGCTTCCATCCCAGGTCGCGCGCGATGGCTACGGCCTGCGCGTACAGCGCCGCCACTCCCGCGGTACGTTCCATGGGTGGACGATTGATGCCTCCGCTGATCTCGATTTTGCACTTGCGATTGAAGGGGCGCAGGCTGCGCATCTTCTTGTCGATTCCGGCAGCGTCCTTCATGCGCGCAATGCGAACATCGACCTGGGCCGAGGCTGCGGCCGGAACCACGTTGGTACGCGATCCGCCGCTCACGATGCCAACGTTTACCGTCAAACCTTTTTTCAGATCGGTGAAGCTGGAAATCTTTTCGATTTGGCGCGCCAGCTCAAGAATCGCGTTCACACCTTTCTGAAAGTCGAGTCCGGCATGAGATGCCTTGCCGGTAACTTTGACGAGGTATTCGCCAACTCCTTTGCGCGCAGTTTTCACGGCGCCCTCAAATCCATAGGAAGGCTCGAGGACGAGCACGGCCGCAGCTTTTTTCGCCAGCGACTCGGTGATGGCTCGGGAGGAGTCGCTGCCTACTTCCTCGTCGGACACCAGGAGCACGGTTACGGGGCGCGGTAATAGGCCATGCCCGGCTTCTTCATGCCAGTCCTGTTTATGCCAGTCTTGCAGAGCGCCAAGCGCAGAAATCATCAGGGCGATGCCAGATTTCATATCGAGGACGCCGGGGCCCGTGAGTTTGTTGCCCACGGTGCGGCACGGCATGGTGGCTAATGTGCCCAGCGGATACACGGTGTCGTAATGGCCGAGCAGCAGCACCGGCTTGGCGGCGGAGTTGCCGGGAAGGTCCACTTGCAGATGATTGCCAAAGTCCTGCGCTGGATGGATGCGAACTTCACCACCAAGCTGGGAAAATTTATGCGCTACCGCCTCCGATACGCGGTCCACGGCGGCTTTGTTGTCGCTGGGAGACTCGATTTCGACCAACTCACGGATGGTCGAGATGATCTGGTCTCGGCGGTCCTTGAAATACCCAAGACGGAAATCGACTAGACGACGTTGTCCCTCGATACTGGATTTGGTGGATGTTTTCCTGGAAACCGGCTTCACGGGTAACCGTCCCTTCCATTAGAAGCTATCGCATCAGAGGGCACTCGGGATAGTTGGTGCGGCTACCCGAGTTTGGCTAGACTGAGCCTTCCCCGCTCGCCGCGTTCCACATATCCCCAGGGCGTTGCGTCATCGTGCGTGAACACCGTCAGCCATTTCTCCGGGATCGCCTGCGCGTAGTACTTCTTGCGGCTCTCGATGGTTTGGAGCGGAAACAGATCGAATGCCATGACCCAGGTCAGGTCGAGATGATTGGAGGTGGGAATCAGGTCGGAGATGTAGCAGGCTTTCTTTTTCTCGTTGCCCCAGCCACCGCTCTCGATGATCACCGCTTGCATATTCGCCGTGTGTCCGGGAAAGACTTTGACCGAGATGCCGGGCGAAAGCTCCTGATCGCCATTCAACAGCACCATCTGGCCGGTTTGCAGCAGCGGATCGTAATTCGGGCTCATGTAGCTGATGGCGTCACGCTCCAGTTGCAGGCGGCCGTGCTCCCACTCTTTCTCTTGCACGTAATACTTGGCCTTCGGAAACGTGGCCACGACCTGGTCGCCACGGCGCACCGTGTTCCAGCCGCAGTGGTCGAAATGCAGGTGCGTGTTAATGACGATGTCGATGTCTTCGGGGGCAACTCCGGCGGCGTGAAGGTTATCGAGCAGCTTGGCGGGCTGTTTGTAGATCTGCACCAACTTGTCGGGCAGTTTATTGCCGATGCCGGTCTCGATCAGGATGTTCTTATCGCCGGTGCGCACGAGCAGCGAATTCAATCCCGCGTCGAGGCGGTTCTGCTCATCGGGCGCGACCTTTTTCGACCACATGGTCTTAGGGACGACACCGAAAAAGGCTCCGCCATCGAGGAAGTAAGTGCCATCGGAAACGACTGTAAGTTCGAAATCGCCGAGAGTTGTGCGATGCATGAAACCAGCTTTCAGCTATCAGCTCTCAGCCATCAGTTAAATCTCGCGTCCGGCGAGCGCCGAAAAACTGATAGCTGACGGCTGAGAGCTGACAGCTTCTATTTCAATTCCTGGTTCCAGAAATCTTCCATCATATGGAACAACTGCGTGCGCGCGCTCGTTCCCGAAATGCCGTGCGTTTTGTCGGGATAGACCATCAGCCGGAACTGCTTCTGGGCTTTGATCAGCGCGTCGGTCATCTGGATCGTATTCTGGAAGTGCACGTTGTCGTCGCTCGTCCCATGCACGAGCAGCAACGAGCCGTGCAGACTGCTGGCGGCGTTGACGACCGAATCGTCGTAGTTGCTGGCGTTGTCCTTGGGCAGACCCATGTAGCGCTCGGTGAAAATCGAATCGTAGTTGCGCCAACTGGTGACCGGCGCAACCGAGATTCCCGCTTTGAAGCGGTCGGAGTGGGTCAGCGCGTAGAGCGTCATCGAACCGCCTTCCGACCATCCCCAAATCCCGGTGCGCGCGCGGTCGAGCTGCGGAAACTGCGCATACAACTGATCTAGCGCCGTGAGCTGGTCTTTCAGTTCGACTCCGCCCTTCTGCAAGCGGGTCGCAGCCTCAAATTTCCTCCCGCGATTCGGGGTTCCGCGATTATCTACGGAGAAAATCGCGAAGCTTTCGTTCGCCAGAATTTGGTGGAACAGCGCGTTGGTTCCGCCCCATACGTTCCGCACCATCTGGTCCGCCGGTCCACCGTAGATGTAGATGATGAGGGGGATTTTCTGGTTTGCCTCCACATGGCGGGGCAGAATGAGATAACCGTACAACACCGTGCCATCCTCGGCTTTGAATTCCATCATTTTTGGGGCAATCGGGTCGTAGCCGGCGACACTGCGCCCTTCCCAGAGTTTCTGGCAGGCGCCGCCCGGCGCGCACACGGAAATCCGCGGCGGCGTCAAGGTTGCAGAATGCGTTTCCACAAAATGCTTGCCGTCATCGGCGAAACTGGCGATGTAATTACCTTCTTCTGATGAAAGGCTTCGCATTCCCGAGCCATCGAGCTTTACAGCAAAGAGCTGCTCTTGTCTGGGATCGCCTTGGTTAGCGGTGAAAAAAACCGTGCCCGATGCATCATCCACGCCGCTGATCGCGAGCACCTCATAGTCTCCACTTTCGAGCTGGCGTTCCAGCTTGGCATCGGAGGCCGTCGGGTCTTGTGCGGTGAAACTGTAGAGATAGATGTGGGTGTGGCCGTCGCGCCAACTGGTCCACAGAAAGCGGTCGCCGGATTTCAGTATGCGGAAGTCGTCGTTGACGTTGACCCAGGCATCCGGAGCTGATTCGGTCAGCACTTTGCGCGATTTGCCGGACCTCGCGTCAATGAAATAAAGGTCCAGCACATCCTGCTTGCGATTCAAGACTTCCGCCCAAGCCCAGTTTTCGCGAATCCAGCCGAAACGCGGCACGTAGGTGTCATCGTCATCGGTGAGTTTGATCCAGCGCACCTTGCCGCCGTTGCTGCCCACCACTCCCACACGCACGGTGGGATTCGGATCTCCCGCCTTGGGATATTTTTCCTGCTCGACGTGAGGATGCGTGGGCAACCAGTTGGTGATGGGATAAGCCGGAACGCGAGTCTCATCCATTTGCAGAAAAATAATGTCGCGGCCTTCGGGGGACCAGAAGAAGTTGCTGCGTACCTCTAATTCTTCGGCGTAAACCCAATCCACTCCGCCGTTCAGGATGTTGTCTTCTTTTTCCCTGGCGATATCCTTGTCCTTCTCTTTCTCGTCGCGCGTGAGCGCAAATTCACCTTCCTCACCCGACACCAGATGCACATAAAGGTTGTGCTTGCGGACATAGGCCAGCCGCTTGCCGTCCGGCGAAAACTTCGGGTCTTCGCTCGGGTCCGGAGACGACGTGAGCTGCACCGCCGTTCCCGTATCCAGGCTGTAATACCAGAGCTGTCCCTGGGAATCGAAGAGCAGGTGTTTGGAGTCGGGCGACCAGGTGTAGGCGGCGACGTGATAGCGCGTCACGCGCTCCCTTTCGCGCTCGTCATGAATCTTGCCCACTGGAGGGGCAAGCGGTGATAGCTTGGTCTCGCTGGCTAGTATTTTTTTCTCGGCGGTCACCGCGTCCATATACCAGAGTTCGCCGTGCTCGCCGGCGTCATCGCGCTGGACGAAAGAAACCTTGGTGCCGTCCGGACTCCACTGGATCGTCTCCGGGGCGCGCCCCTCGACTCCGCCTTCCGCGAAGATCTGGTCAATCGTAAGTTGCTTGGGAGGGGCGGCCTTGGCGGCGGTCTGGGCCTGCCCGGCGGGGAGCAGAACCAGCAGGTTGATGGAGAAGGCGACGAGAAGATTTCTCACGAATGCACTCCGATTCTGAACGAGGTGTGACCCAGCACCGCGCTAACAGTGAAAGTCAAAAGTGTACAACGTGAAGGGATTTTGCGTCAGACGGATTGGGGCATGGGTGCGTGTGGACGGGCGAGGCGCCCGTCACTGCACCGTCAGAATCGCCTTGATTTCGGCACGCACCGGATGCTTTGCTTCATACGCCTTGATTTCTGCTTCATGCTGCAGCGTCAGTCCGACATCATCCAACCCGTTCAGCAGGCAATGGCGGGAGAATTCGTCCATGCCGAAGGTCGCGGCAAATCGTTGTTCTTGTCCGTCTTCCACTCGCAAGGTTTCGAGATCTACCGTGAGCTGGTAGTTCTCAATTTCTTGGGCGCGGCGGGTGATCTCCGCCACTTGCTCTTCGTTGAGGCGCACTGTCAGCAGTCCATTCTTCAGGCTGTTGTTGGCGAAGATGTCGGCAAATGACGACGCGATCACCACGCGGAATCCAAAATCCGCCAGCGCCCAGACGGCGTGCTCGCGTGAGGATCCGCAGCCGAAGTTTTTCCCCGCGACCAGAATCGAGGCTTTGGCATAGCGCGGCGCATGCAACACAAAATCAGCAATCTTCTTGCCGTCACCCGCAAAGCGCCAGTCGTAGAACAGGAATTCGCCGAATCCCGTGCGCTCGATTCGCTTCAGAAACTGCTTGGGAATGATCTGGTCTGTGTCCACGTTGACTTTGTCGAGCGGGGCAACGACGCCGGTGTGCTTGCGAAAGGGTTGCATAATTTTCTATTCACCTTGTGTGCAAGTGGGGCTATGCCCCGCTTGGACGGGGCATAGCCCCGTCACCACACGGTACTAATGAAATCGCCAATTCCTGATGTCGGTGAAATGCCCGGCAATGGCCGCTGCCGCCGCCATCATCGGACTGACCAGATGCGTGCGTCCGCCGCGGCCTTGGCGTCCTTCGAAGTTGCGGTTGCTGGTGGATGCGCAACGCTCGCCCGGTTGCAGGATGTCGGGATTCATACCCAGGCACATGGAGCATCCCGATTCGCGCCATTCAAATCCGGCATCCAGAAAAATGCGGTCCAATCCTTCTTGTTCTGCCGCGCGCTTGATTGCCTGCGAGCCCGGCACCACCATGGCGCGAACTTTCGGATTCACGTGCTGCCCTTTCGCCACTCGCGCCGCCGCCCGCAGGTCTTCAATGCGCGAGTTGGTGCACGATCCGATGAACACCCGGTCGACAGCAATCGCTTCAATCGGCGTTCCGGGATCGAGGCCCATGTAAGCGAGCGCCTGTTCCGCCGCGCGCCGGTCGGAATCCTGCACGAAGCTCTTCAGCTCGGGGATGCGCGCGGTCACCGGCACAACCATACCGGGGTTCGTCCCCCAGGTCACGAAAGGTGCGAGCGATGCGGCGTCGATCTCAATCACACGATCGAACTTGGCTTCGCGATCGCTGGCCAGTGTCCGCCAATTGGCAAGAGCTTCTTCCCAAGATTTTCCTTTCGGAGCAAAGCGGCGGCCGCTGACATAGGCGAATGTCGTTTCATCGGGAGCAATCAGTCCGGCTCTCGCTCCCGCCTCGATGCTCATGTTGCATAGCGTCATGCGGGCTTCCATCGACAAGGCTTGCACCGCATCCCCGGCGTATTCGATCACATATCCGGTGGCGCCATCGGTGCCGATTCGTCCGATGATTCCGAGCGCCAGATCTTTGGCGGTCACGCCTTCGGCCAGCTTTCCGCTCACCTGGATCTGCATGGTCTTTGGCTTTTTCTGCGGCAGACATTGCGTCGCCAGCACGTGCTCCACTTCCGACGTGCCTATGCCAAAGGCCAGCGATCCGAAGGCGCCGTGGGTCGACGTATGGCTGTCGCCGCAGACAATCGTCATCCCCGGCAGCGTGATGCCGAGTTCCGGGCCGATGACGTGGACGATGCCCTGCTCGGGCGAGTTCATATCAAAGAACGGAACCCCGAACTCCCGGCAATTTTTCTGCAGCGCTTCAATCTGCCTGGCGGCAATCGGGTCGGTGATGGGAAGGCCGCGCGGGGTGGTCGGGATGTTGTGGTCAACGGTGGCCACGGTGCGCAGAGGTTGGCGCAAGCGGCGTCCGTTGGCACGCAGACCGTCAAAGGCCTGCGGCGACGTCACTTCGTGCACCAGGTGCAGATCGATATAGAGCAGCGCCGACTGCCCTTGGGGAGCAGCGACCACGTGCGCATCCCAGACTTTCTCAAACAGCGTTCGAGCGGGCATATTCTTAGTTTCGCCTATATCTTGCCGATAGTTCAAGGCAGAGGCCCGGGTTTCCATTTATTATTCTGACAGACCCTCGAGGAAAAGACTGCATGATTAACGGCAAACGGATTGCCGTCGTGTTACCCGCTTACAACGCGGAAAAGACGCTGGAAGCTACGGTACAGGAGTTGCCTGAGCTAGTTGATATTCGCATTCTGGTGGACGATCACAGTTCCGATCGCACCGTCGAAGTTGCGCACCGCCTCGGCTTGCAGTTTTTCGTTCACGACCGCAACTACGGCTATGGCCGCAACCAGCAAACCTGCTATCGCGAAGCACTGGCCGCCGGGGCCGACGTTGTCATCATGGTGCATCCGGATTACCAGTACACGCCGCTGCTCGTAACCGCGATGGCGAGCATGATCGCTTACGGCGTCTATGACGTTGTTCTCGGTTCGCGCATCATTGGCGGTACGGCGCTGCGCGGTGGCATGCCGCGTTACAAATACGTCGCCAACCGCCTGCTCACCGCTTTTGAGAACCTGTTTCTGCGCGTCAAGCTGTCCGAGTATCACACCGGCTACCGCGCTTTCAGCCGCGAAGTGCTCACCCGGCTGCCGCTGCGTGAAAATAGCGACGATTTCGTCTTCGACAACCAGATGCTCGCGCAATGCGTTTACTTCGGCTTCCGCATCGGTGAGGTTTCCTGTCCGACGAAATATTTCAAGGAGGCCTCGTCCATCAATTTCCGCCGCAGCGTGCAATACGGGCTCGGCGTGCTCGGTACCACACTTCAGTTCGCTCTTCAGCGTGCTGGCATCATCCACAACGCCATCTTCAACGAAAAGGGAAAGACTCTTGAGTCTGGTCCTGACGCTTACTATGAAGAAGGATTGCCGACCGCTTCACAGCGGCGCTGAGAACGCTGCCCTGGCCCTCAGCGGCTAAAGCCTTCGGAATTGGGCCCAAGATCGCAGCGGTAAACCGCTCCACCCCATCACGCCAAAACCGCGCGTGTTGGGGACCCCGGCGCTGCGCCACCCAAGATCAAGTGCGAGAAAAGAGCTGCTTAGCGCTTGCGCGAGAGGAAGCCCAGAATCTTGCTGGCAAACTCATCCGAGAAACCGAAGCGCGCCTTGGCTCGCGAGTAGAGATCTACGGCCTGCTTATCCAACCAGATCATGCTGGATTTCAGCGGGCCGTCTTCCGGCCGCGAACGATAGTTTGTGGAACGCGTTTTGACCTCGGCGCCGGACTCGACGGTGTAGTAATACAAGGCCAGGCTCTTGCGAGATTCGCCCTCAGGACAGCGCAGGGGGTCGGGGAATCCGTGGTAGGAAATCTCATCGGTGCGGAAGATCAGCGCCTGGTTGAACAGCGGCGGTATTTTCACCACGCACCGGCGCACCTCGCGGTCCCACAGCTCGATGGCGCCGCCCCACTCCTCCTGCCAGGTGCGGTTGAGATAGAGAATCAGGTTGACCTGCCGCCGCCAATGCTTATGGTAGTGATGATTGCTGAAGTCAGTGTGCACGTTCAGGAATCCACCCGCGCCCGACTGGTGCAGCCCGCCACCTTCCAGCATGTCGTCCGACAGAAGGTCCGGAATTCCTGTCAGTTGCGAGAGCCAATCGACGAACGCCGCCGAATTCAGTTCATCGACCACCTCGCCCAGCAGCGGCGGAAAGAGGGATCGTTTGGCGAGTCCCACTTTGTTTTCGTTTGGGTGTTTGTAGCGCGTCCAGGCGTCGGTCGCCAAGCCTGGGAACTCGCTGGCGATTTCAGCGGCCACGTAGGGGTCCAGAAATTCCTTGAGATGCACGTGCGGATAGGGCTGGTTCTCCCGGAACTGCCGCCGCAAGCCGGGTAGCTGGGAGGACCATTTCACGTAGGGAAACAGTGGCCGGGTTGCGGGGGCTACAATCGGGTCCGCCATGCGCTTAAGTCAGTAAGGCTAACACATCGTTGGATGCGCGTCGGCGTCTCAGTTCACTCTACAGACACGCACAGCCGAATTCTCATACGGGCATTCCATCGCGGCCGGACCCGGCTGCTCCACCACTACCCAACTGACCCCGTACTTCTGTCGCAAACGTTCGAAGTCCTCTTTCCCGAACTTCTCAAAATTCTTCTGGTCCGCGATCTGTTCCGCCCACTTCACCGACATTGGCGGAAACATCGAACAGGCACCTTTGTCCTTGACCAGATCGGCCAGCATGCTGCGTTCGGCGCGGGCGCGAAATCCATTTTCGTCTTCACCCGGCAGCTCCATGTGCCGGGGATCGAGCGCGAACAGCGCATCCACCGGCGTATTGCCGCGAATCCACTCAAATGCTTGCGCCCACTGGTTGCGCGGCTGCGCCCATGGCCACTCGATATGCTGGCTTGCCGGAAACACCTGGCGTTGGGCAAAATACATTCCCAGGCTGAGCGGGACGAACAGAGCCAGCCAGCGCCATATCTGGCGTTGCAGCAGGTATCGCCCCAGCAATCCTCCGCCCACCACCACCAGCACCATGTAGCACAATGCCAGGCAGCGCAAGGGCTGGAGCCGCGTTAGAGCCTCGAAGCGAACCGGGATTCCGAGCACAATCGCCGCGGCCAACGCCACCAGTACGAAGGGGACCATCGCCCTCGATACCAATTCCAGATTCTTCATGCCGCGCCGGCGCGCCCAACCTGCGAACCACCAGAACAGCAGTACCGGGCCGATCACGCCCAGCCACTCGTACCACTCCCAGCGCAGGATGAAGTGCGAACGTTGGCGCAGTGCGACCTCGTGATACGTGGCCGGCGGCGGATCGAAGGTGATGCCGAAGGGAAGCGCGACCGCGAAGCCCAACATCCGCGGACGAAACCAATCCAGCAAGACGATCCACGCACAAAATAAAATCGCGAAGGCGGCCATGAACGGATGCATGACGGCGGCAAACGCCAGCCACAACACGGCGCGGCCGTATTTTCGGTGCAGCACTTCCGCCACCGCAAAGAGCGCCGCGAAGGCCGCGAGATTCCGCGGATTCAAAAATTGATCGAGTATGTACAGCCATGTGCCTGCGATGGGCAAGGTCAGCAAGGCGGCCATCGAGGCCACTGCCGCCCAGCGCGCGCGGTCGTCCTCGGGCGATTCTGATTCATATAATGCAGACGCCAGTCGCCAGCTCGCCGCCAGGAGTAAGAAGATCGAGATCAGGTGCCACAGAAACGCGACCCACGGCAACGGCAGATGCGTGGCTCGAACCGAAAAGGCAATCAGGTTCGGATACAACGTGTGACCGGCATGCTCGCCAAAGAACTCCGCGTTCACCGGGAACAAGCTGGGATTCAGAATTTTGAGAACACCGGGAAGGTAGATCTCCGAATCTTCGGCATAGGGATGATAGCCATGAATCAGAAGTGCAGCGGCGGTCAGCAGAAGAAGATAAAGGGCCGTCTTTCGTCTGGTTGAGTGGGTTCCGTTCATACTGGCACCGATCCCCCGCTCTTTATCTTTATCTTTAGCACCGCGACCACGGCTAAGATCACGAAAAAGGGATCGATGGGCCGCCGATAGTAAACCTCCGGACTCGTGATGTAGTAAATGAGCGGGAACGAGAAGAGCACGAGCGCATAGGGCAGGGTGCCAGAGCAATCCGCCTGCAGCGCGCGCCGCAGGCCGAGAAGCGCGAGGACGGTGAGTGTGGTGCAGAACAAAATGTTGGGCGGATCGAGCGGCTCCTGGGAGAGATAGGCGCGATCGAGGCTCCAGTAGCCTGTCCACATGTAAATGGCGCGGCGCACCGTGGCCCAGGCGTACCAGCCGGGATGGGCGCGAATGAACTCTAACGCCTGCTGTTTTTTCCTGTCAAAGTATGCGAGTTCGCCGAGCTGTTTGAATTCATTCCATTCCTGGTCGTTGTGCCAGGGCCCAAGCTCGTAGGGTCCCCAGTACGAGGTGCTGCCTTTAGTGCCTAGCCGCAGGACGATTCCCATATTGTCGCGAAAGGGAATGACGCGATGGAAGACTTCATAGTTACGGATGAACCAGGGTGAGATCACGGCAACAAATACGATGGCGGCCACGGCATTGACGGCAAACCAGCGTTGGCCGCGGCGATGACGGCGATAGATGACCCATCCGGCGAGGAAAGGCAGCACGGAGAGCAGAGCCGGGCTGGTCAGTGCGGCCAGTCCCCAGAGCAGGCCGAAAAGAGCCCATTTTCGAAACTTGTTTTCATTCTCGAGATCGAGCGTAATCAGAAATATCAGGCAAAGGAGCAAAGTCGCCAGCCAGGTTTCCCAGATGCGTTCGACGGGAAAATAAATGGCATAAGGACAAAAGGCCCACGCCCATCCGGACCATTTAGCGACGCGATCTCCAAAGCTGATGCGAGCGATCAGGAAGACGAGAACGCAGGCAAGCGCTGACATGAAAGCATTCAGCGAAAACAGCACGATTGCGGAGAGCTTGGTGTAGGTGCCGAACAGCTTGAAGACGCCGGCCACCAGATAGGGATAAACCGGGGTCATCCAGGCGGTGGGGCCGGTGTCTTCGAAGAGTGGACTGCCGAATCCGCGGCCCTGCACGATGGAGCGGGCGATTCTGCCAGCTTCGTATCCGAAGTGCCAGTGGTCGCGCTGCGGATCGAGTTGCTCCGGCAGCAGAAAGATCATCACAACCAGACGGATGGCCAGCGCCACCAGGACCATGGAAATCAGGAAGGATGGCAAACGTCGTTGGTTCGCAGTTGGTCCAGATGTTTCGAGGCCTGCGCACGGGTTGGAGGAGAGTGATGACGGCGACATTTCTTGGCTTGCGTTTGATAATAAGGCCTGGCGGTGGTGCTGACAATCTACAACCCTTGGCGTGCGATACTTGTCGTGCTCGTGCTGGCCTGATGGTGTAGCATCTTCCCGAGAACGCGACGGCAGCAAAACTCATCGGCAACGATGTCGAATCCCGGTTCTGAGTTCTAATCTCAAACATGCAAAACCCGACGCCGCCTGCGGTTGGTCCCCTTGCCAAGTTTGCGGCTTGCCTCAACAGCAAATGGTGTATGGTCCTGGTGGCTCTGGCCATCCGGCTGGCCGTGGCCGGATTTCTTTACCCTGATCAGATGGACCCGAGTCGAAACCACTGGCACTTTGCCTTTGAAAACGGCAAGATCGCCTACTCCATTGTGCAAGGCCACGGATTTGGCAGTCCACTCTTTGAAGACACGGGGCCGACCGCCTGGATGACTCCGATTTATCCCTACCTGATCGCGGGCGTCTTCGAGATCTTCGGTATTTACAGCAGAATGTCGGCGTTGGTATTGCTCTCTCTGCAGGCGTTGATATCCGCCTTGACCTGCCTGCCGGTTTTCTTCGTGGCACGCAAGACTTTCGGTGAGCGCGTCGCGTTGTTCTCGGGATGGGCGTGGGCGCTTTTTCCCCTGGGAATTTATTGGCCGGCGGAGCGCATCTGGCCGACCTGGCTGGCGGCGCTGCTGCTCACCATATTGTTTTGGATGACATTGCATTTTGAGCGCCCGGTCGGCTTGGGTGCGTGGATCGGATATGGATTGCTTTGGGGATTCACTGCGCTTACCGAGCCTATCTGCCTTACCGTCCTGCCGATCATGTTGGGTTGGGTCGGCTTGCGCCTATACCAGCAGAAAGAACGCTGGTTCCTGCCTCTCGCGGTAGTCTCACTTGCGTTCTTCCTATCTGTAAGTCCGTGGTTCGTTCGCAACTATGAGGTATTCCACCGCTTCATTCCTTTTCGCGACGGGATGGGGCTAGAGCTACTCATCGGCAACAACGGCGATACTTCCTACTGGGCCGGGGCCTCCCTGGGTTCGGCCCGGACAGAGAAAATTGGTCCCTGGCACAACGACGCCGAGTGGCAGAAGTATAAGCGAATTGGCGAGATCGCTTATATGGAGGAGAACAAGGAAAAAGCTGTTGCCTTCATCCGAGCAAACCCACGCTGGTTCGCCATCGTCAGCGTGCGCCGTTTCGTCTTTATCTGGACCCACTTCTGGAGCTTCAGCCACTACTACCTGCAACAGGAGCCGGACGACCCCATCAATGTTGTCTTCAACACAATCTTTACGCTGTTGACGTTGGTTGGCCTCCGCCTCGTGTTTCGGGTAAATAAACCGGTTGCGACTCTCTATGCTCTCGTGTTCCTGTTTTTTCCTGTCGTGTTTTATTTCACACACGTCGAAGTGTACTTCCGCCGCCAAATCGATCCCTTGATGGTGGTGTTGGCGGTCTATGGGGTAGCAGGCAGCGGCTCGAATCTGCAATGTGAGTCCGGCAACGACTTGCGGCCCGCTCCGACTGCTCGTAGCATCTAGCCAGAAGCATGGCTACAGCCGGTCCCACAAGCGGACGAAGTCACCTGGCGCTCGGCGAGATTTTCACGTTTGCCTTTGACACCTTCCTCAGCAATAAAGTGCGCTTCGCCCTTACTGCGCTCGGCATGGTCATAGGGACCGCTTCGCTCATCCTGGTCACCACCATCGGCTTGACCGGCAAGCAGTACCTCCTGAATCAGATTCAAGCCATCGGGTCAAACTGGATCTACGCAGAATACGAAAGCGGCGGAGGACGCATCACCAATACCGGCAACGACGCCCTGACCATTGAAGACATGGAGGCCGTGCAGCACCAGGTTGACGGCATCGTCGCCGCCACGCCCGTACTTCCTCTCAACGAGCGCGTGGCTATTGGCGGCGGCAAAGAGCGCGATCTGCAGATCATGGGGGTTTACCCGGCCTACGTACAGATTCGCAACCTGCTCGTCCTCTCGGGACGTTTCTTCGACCAGCAGGATTCTCAGGCGCACAACAAAGTCGGCGTCATCACTCCGAAACTGGCCATCGAACTCTACGGTTCCGAGGAAGCCTCGCTCGGAAAGACGGTCAAGCTGAGCGGCTTGCCCTTCACCATCATCGGCACCTTCCGCGAACGGGTGGACACCTTCGGACAATCGGAGGTGACCGACAACACCATGCTGATCCCCTACACCGTGATGCGCTATTTCCAGGAAGCGCCCGTGGTGAAGCAGATTTTCTTTTCCGCCGCCGACGCTTCTTTGGTGGTGCCGATCACGGCCCAGGTGCAGCATGTGATCCAGTCCCGCCATCGGGCAGAATCGGTTTACAGCGTCAGGAATCTGACCCAACTGGTGGCGGTGGCCGACAAGACAGCGACCGCCATGACCATGGTTCTGCTGGCGGTGTCGCTGGTCGTTCTTCTGGTCAGCGGCATTGGCATCATGAACATCATGTTGGCTACGGTCAGCGCCCGGATTCGCGAAATTGGCATCCGCAAAGCGATGGGCGCCACCAACCGCGAAATCCGCTTTCAGTTCCTCTCCGAGGCCATCCTGATCTCCCTCATCGGCGGCGTTCTCGGCATTGTGGTCGGCCTTGCCATTCCTTTCTCGGTACGGTTTTTCACCGAGTATCGGATCCCGATTTCGGGGCTTTCGGCGATCATCGCCATCGTAGTTTCGTCATTGGTTGGCATCCTGTTCGGCACCGTTCCCGCCGTCCGCGCCGCCCGACTCGATCCTGTCGAAAGCCTGCGCTACGAATAGAATCACGTAGGGATGGACGAATGCGTCCGTCCCCACGCAAGTCCATGAAAAGTCTTCAACTGTCATAAGATTAGAAGGAAGCAGTTGCAAGGCTTAACTAGCAGTCATGGCATCGAACGCAACCAGCAACCGGAGCCGCGCCGTGGTCCTGCTGAGCGGCGGCATGGACTCCTGCGTGTGTGCGGCGCTGGCGGCCCGCGACCACCAGGCTGCCGCGGTTCACGTGAGCTACGGGCAGCGCACCGAAGAGCGCGAACGGCGTTCCTTCGAAAGCATCTGCGACCGCCTCGGAATTCACGACCGGCTGCTGGTGCGCAATGAGGCCCTGCGTTCGATCGGCGGCTCCGCCCTCACCGATGCGAGCATTGCCGTTCCCGAAGCCCACCGGATCGGCGTCGGCGTTCCGGTCGGCGTTCCTGTGACTTATGTCCCTTTCCGCAACGCCCATTTTCTGGCGGTTGCGGTCAGCTGGGCGGAAGTGCTGGGGGCCGAAAACGTCTACATCGGGGCGGTCGAGCCCGATAGTTCCGGCTATCCCGATTGCCGGCCGGAGTATTATCGAGCTTTCAATGAGGTGGTGAAGGCGGGCACGAAGGAAGGGTCAATCCGGGTAGTGACGCCACTGATTGCGATGCGTAAACATGAGATTGTGACGCTGGGCCTTGAATTGAGGGCCCCCTTCGATTTAACGTGGTCATGCTATCAGCGTGAAGATCGCGCGTGCGGTGTCTGCGATAGTTGTGTGCTTCGCTTGCGCGCATTTCACGAAGCGGGCGCGGACGACCCCATTCCGTATGCGGAGACCGCGGCCCGATTGAGCTAGAACTGGTTTCATAACGGTCTTAAAATTCAGATTCATTTGCCGGGAGGCTAAATCATGAGGAAATATTTCATCCTTCCCTTGCTGCTCTTGCTCGCCGTGGGGATCGCTGCTCCGCTGGCGTTCGCACAAACCACGGGCACCGTGAAGGGAACTTGCAAAGACATCGAAGGGAAACCGATCGCACAGGGCGAAGTGGATTGGACCGGAACCGAATCCGGCCACGTTTATAAGCTCAAGACCAACAACAAGGGCGAGTACTTTTCGCTCGGCATCGTTCCCGGCAAGTACAACGTCAAGCTCAGCAAAGACGGCAAGGAACTCTGGCACGTCAACAACGTCTCGGTAGGCGTGGACGAAGAAGTGCTGGACCTCGACCTGAAGAAAGAGCAGACGGCCGCAATTCAGGGCCAGGGATTAAGCGCTGAACAAGCCGCGAAGGCGAAGGAAGCTCTGGCTAAGGCAGAGAGCGAAAGGAAGACCGTTGGCACGCTCAACGAAAAACTGGCCGCCGCCAAAGCGGCATCCGATGCCGGCGACTTCGAAACCGCAATCACCACCCTGACCGAAGCCAACCAGATCGACGCCACCCGCGATCTGATCTGGTTCAAACTCGGCGACGCCTACCGCATGTCGGCGCCTAAGCAGACCGATCCCGACGAGAAAAAGAAGCGTTACGAGATGGCGGCAACCGATTACCAGAAGGCGATTGACCTGCGCAGCGCCTCGGAGACGGCACAAAAAGACCCCGACAACAATGTGAAAATGGCCGCCTACTATAACAACCTAGCCGAGGCGTATTCGAAGTCCAACAAGGTCGATGATTCCGTGGCCAACTACAACAAGGCGGCCCAACTGGATCCGACGCACGCCGGCACCTACCTGTTCAACGAAGGCGCGGTTCTTACCAATGCAGGCAAGGTGGATGATGCGATTGCGGCCTTCGACAAAGTCATTGCCGCCGATCCGACCAAAGCCGAAGCCTATTACTGGAAGGGTGTGAACCTGATCGGCAAAGCCACGCTCCAGGGGGACAAGATGGTTGCTCCCCCAGGCACAGCCGAGGCCTTTCAGAAGTATCTCGAGCTTCAGCCCGAGGGCAAGCTCGCGCAGCCAGCCAAGGACATGCTGGCCAGCATCGGTGCGACTATCGAAACCGGCTTTGGAAACAAGAAGAAGCCAGTGAAGAAATAGCGAAACCACCACGCTGGATTCGGTGGAGGGACGGGCGTCTCGCCCGGCTCTCCACTGTCACCCGTCTTCGGTTACCTAGGTCTATGACCTACTTGTCCTTCGCCGTATTGCCCATCCGCGTTACATTCAAGGTATAGGTTTCTCCAGGTTTACGACGTTCTCCCCTCTGTGGCGTTAAGGCTGATAACTGGGAGTGTGTGGAATGGCGGCTCCGGGGAATTCCCCGATTTCGATTGCCTTCGAGGGCATCAGCGGAGCGGGTTCGATCCCGACGCCGGTGTTGCTGGCCGGCATGTTGCGCGCATCGGACAAGGTCAGCGATCTCATCTTCTCGCCCGGGCGACGGCCCCAGGTGGAAATTCACGGACAGCTCACGGCGGTCGAAATCTCCGGCAGCAGCACTCTTTCGGCGGATGACACGCGCCGCATCGCGGCCGATCTGATCGGCAACAATAAGCAGGCTGTCAATACGCTTCGCGAACAAGGGTCGTGTGACGTTTCCTATGGCTTGCCGGGAATGGCCCGGTTCCGGGTTAACGTCTTCATCCAGCGCGGCAGTTGCGCGATTGTGATGCGCGTCATCCCGACCGTGATTCCGACATTCAGTTCACTTCATCTGCCAGCGCAATTGGAAGACGCAGCGAAGGTTCGCAACGGGATCATCCTGGTGGCGGGGGGAAGCGGATCAGGCAAGTCCTCGACGCTGGCCGCTTTGATTGACCGCATCAACAGCCAATTCTGCTATCACGTTCTGACGGTGGAAGATCCGATTGAGTTCTTGCACAATCACAAGAAATCGACGGTGCACCAGCGCGAGTTGCACAGCGATGCGCCGAATTTCACGCTGGCGCTGCGAGCGGCGCTGCGCCAGGCGCCGCGCGTCATTATGATCGGCGAGATGCGCGACCGGGAGACGCTGGAGATTCTGCTCGAGGCCGCCGAAAATGGCCACATCGTTCTTTCCAGCATGAACACCGTCGATACCTCGAAGACGGTGGAGCGCATCGTCGGCACATTCTCTATAGCTGAACAGCAGTCGGTACGAGAACGCCTCGCCAAAACTTTCCGCTACATCATTGCCCAGAGGCTGATAGCGCGCAGCGATGGCGGTGACCGCATCCCCGTGGTAGAAATCCTGAAATCCAATTCGCGTACTCGCGATTGCGTCGAACAAGGCGAACGGCCGGGCCGCACGCTGCTGGATGCGATCAAGGGCAGCGAGAACGAAGGCATGCAGCATTTCGACGGGGAGATCGCGAAACTGGTGCGCTCCGGCCTGGTCGATCTGGAAACCGGCCTGTGCTTCGCCAGCAATGCGACGATGCTGGGGCAGGAATTGGCGCGGTAAGGCGGCTGTGAGTTCTCAGTTCCCAGTTCTCAGAAAAAACCATTCGTACTCTCTTCTTTCGCCTTGATTCAACGGGGTATGATTCCTGCATGTCCTCCTCCAAGCCTTCATCTGCAGCGCCTTTGACTCGGGTGGTGAGCTTCGAAGAGGCTCGCCACTTGGTTGAGCAGCATGCAGCCCGCGTCCAGCTGCGAGACGTAGAGACAGTCGAGCTGCTGGCGTCGCCGGGACGGGTGCTGGCAGAGGCAATTGTGGCAGACCGCGATTTTCCTCCTTTTGCGCGGGCTACTCGCGATGGATATGCGGTGCGGGCGGCGGACTTAGCGCAGGTTCCGGCTCGGCTGGAAGTGTTGGGCGAAGTGAAGGCGGGCGATTGGCCAGAACCGGATAAGTGCTCGGTCGGGCGTGGGCAGGCGGTGGGGATCATGACAGGTGCTCCGCTGCCGTCGGGCGCTGACGCGGTAGTGATGGTGGAATATACGGCTGCGACGGGCGGTATCGTCGAGATCCAACGGGGCGTGAAATCCGGCGAGAACTTTGTTCCGCGTGGGGCGGAAGCGCGCGCGGGACAACTCTTGCTGGATCGGGGACGGCGTCTTGACCACGCGGGCATCGCGATCGCGGCCTCTGTAGGCAAGGGCCATGTGCAGGTCTTCCGGAGGCCGCGCGTGGCGGTGCTTTCGACCGGCGACGAGGTGGTGGAGGTTGACGCAACGCCGGGGCCGGCGCAGATTCGTAATTCAAATTCTTACTCGCTGGCGGCGCAGGTGCAGGATGCAGGGGGCGAGGCGGTGCGGCTGGCCATCGCTCCCGATGAGCGCGGGCGGTTGCGGGAGTTGATTGAGGAGGGATTGGGGTGCGATCTGCTGTTGCTGACGGGTGGCGTCTCCATGGGGAAGTACGACCTGGTGGAGCAGGTTCTCGGGGAGTTGAAGGCGGAGTTTTACTTTACGGGAGCGGAAATTCAGCCGGGGCGGCCGGTAGTGTTCGGTTCGTGTAGCAAGAAATATTTCTTTGGGCTGCCGGGAAATCCGGTCTCGACTATGGTGACTTTTGAACTGTTTGCCCGGCCGATGATCGAAGCTTTGGCGGGGATGACACCGCAGTCGCTGATCTTTCTTCGCGCGCAACTGAAGTCGGAGATCCGAACCAAGACCGGTTTGAAGCGCTTTCTTCCAGCGGTACTTTCGGGAGAATTTGAGAATGCGGAGGTGGAACTGGCGCGGTGGCAAGGGTCGGGCGACATCGCGGCGCTGGCTCGGGCGAACTGCTATGTGGTGATTCCTCCGGATCGTGAGCGGATTGAGGCGGGAGAGTGGGTGCCGTTACTGATGAGATGAAAGGTGGCTTGAACGGGCGAGACGCCCGTCCCCACACGAGCCCAGGCTAGTACGATAACCTGTTGAGGATGCCGAAAAAGCTTTCCCACTACGACGCTCGAGAGCAGGCCCGCATGGTGGACGTGTCCGCAAAGGCGCGAACGGCGCGAGAAGCGGAGGCGAGCGCCTTCGTTCTGATGTCGCCGGAAGTGCTGCGGGCGCTGCCGGCAAATCCCAAGGGCGACCCGCTGGAGGTGGCGCGGACGGCGGGAATCATGGCGGCGAAGCGGACGGCGGAGTTGATTCCGATGTGCCATCCCGTGGCGCTGTCGCACATTGCTGTGACCTTGCGCGTGTGCGAGAATGGCGTTTCCATCGCCACAAAAGTAAAGACTATGGCGGAGACGGGCGTGGAGATGGAAGCGCTGGTCGCGGCCAGCGTGGCAGCTCTGACCGTGTACGACATGTGCAAGGCGCTCGACAAGGGTATCGAAATCCGGGAAGTGGTACTGGAGCGGAAGTCGGGCGGCAAGAGCGGAGATTATTGCAGAAGCGGCAAGCGGAAATAGCATTCTAGCAACCTGTTTATGGCGAGCGACGTCAAAATCCTGCTGGTGGACGACAACCCGATGGTGCTGGGGATGCTGCAGCAGGCGCTTTCAACCATGGGAAAGGTGACGGTCGCGACCGACGGCGCCGATGCGTTGTTGAAAGCGGTCGACGACCTGCCGGATGTAATGATCAGCGACTACCGCATGCCGGGCATGGATGGCCGTCAGTTGTTGGAAAAACTGAAAGCCCGGCCGGCAACGGCGGGAATCGCGGTGATCATGATGGCCACGAAGGCCGACATCAGCGAGCGATTGTCGATGCAGGATCCGATCGAAGATTACCTGGAAAAACCTTTCTTCCTGAAAGATGCGACGCACAAAATCAAGCGGGTGGTGGACCGGATCGCGCTGGAGAAACTGAGCAAGGCGGCGTCGACCGATGGCATATTGCGCGGCAGCCTGGCGCAGATGAATGTGATTGACCTGGTGCAATCGCTGGAGATGGGGCGCAAGAGTTGTCTGCTGACGATGACCAGTGGCAACAATAACGACAAATGCGAGATCTATTTCGCCCAGGGGCAGGCCAAGCACGCCGCGTATGGCCCGATTACGGGCGACGAAGCGGTTTTCAAAGTGCTGCGCTGGACCGAGGGAAACTTCCAGGTTGATTTCAACGGAAAGTCGACGCAGGAAACGACGACGCTGAATACACAGGGCCTGCTGATGGAAGGACTGCGTCTGTTGGACGAGGCGCAGAGGGACGCGGCGGCTGAGGGTGAAGATGTCCTCCTCGACACCTGAGGCCTCGTTGGATAGGACGGCGGATAGGACGACGACGACGGCGGCGGTCCTGACGGTTAGCGATTCGTGTTCGCGCGGCGAAAAACGGGGAAGAAAAAAAGACCTCTCCGGCCCGGCCGTGGCGGAAGCGCTGGAACGGCACAATTTTCGAGTGGTGATACGCGGCGTAGTGGCCGACGAGCGCGCCGCGATCCAGGAAAAACTGATTGAGATGTGCCGGTCGGCTCGTCTGGTGGTAACCACGGGCGGGACGGGAATCGCTCCGCGCGACGTGACCCCGGAAGCTACCGGCGCGGTGTGCGAACGGCTGGTGGAAGGGATCGCGGAACAGATGCGTATGCAGGGGACGCGCAAGACGCGCTTTGCGGCGCTAAGCCGCGCGGTGTGCGGGGTTCGAGCTACGAGTTTGATCCTGAACCTGCCGGGCAGTCCGGCGGGGGCGGTCGAGTCGCTGGAAGCGGTGATTGATTTGCTGCCCCATGCTCTGGAGTTGATTGCGGGAAAGACGGAGCATGAGTAGCGAGGACGCTGTTTGTCGTTCGCTAAGGCATATTCTGCGAGCTGTCGGAACGAGCTAGTGACGCGAACTGGGACGCTTGGCGAACAGCGAATAGCGGACAGTGAACGACGCTCTTCCCTTCTCGCGTAAACTAGTCTCACCTACTTGAACAAGATCAAACATTTTGTCCACGCTTACGGCGAGTGGATCAAACACGTTCTTGCGCCTCTGGGGCCGTGGGGCATGCTTGCGTTTGCGGCAGTGGACGGATCGTTCATGGGCCTGCCGCTGGATCCGATTTTCGTGGCCTACGTTTACCACGATCGGTCGCGTTTCCTGATGTATGTGCTGCTGGGTTCGGCCGGGTCGGCGCTCGGGAGCATCGTTCTCTACGTCACCGGCTATACGGGTGGCGAGATGCTGTTGCGCAAGCGGCTTTCGGTGGAGCGCTTCGCGAAGATTCACGCTTCCTTCGAGCAGCATGAATTCTGGGCGCTGATGTTTCCGGCAATGTTGCCTCCGCCAGCGCCTTTCAAGATTGTGGTGCTGGCAGCGGCGGCGTTCGAGATGAGCTTCGCGCGTTTTCTGCTGGCGATTTTTGCCGGACGTTTCGTGCGTTTTCTGATCGAGGCGCTGCTGACGCTCTGGTTCGGCCCGGAGATTGCGACGCTGGCCGGCAAACTTTTCGCCCACCACTTCGTATGGGTTCTGGTGGGAGTGGGAGTGCTGGCGGCGGGATGGTTGATCTGGCGGCGGGCGAAGCGAAGCCGAGCTGCGCTCGGCCTGGACGGGGCATAGCCCCGTCCCCACACGAACTTATTCGACTAAGCGGCTGCGGTCCCGTGCGGCTTGTGCATGGAGCGGGCCACCACACCAGCGATGGCTGGCAATCCAAACATGACGGCGGTGAAAAGCATGTCACCGGCGATTCCACGGCGGAAGAACGGCAGTCCGGCGGCGTAGCAGGTCATCAGGCCGGCCAGGGTCTTGGGATACATGGCCCAGCATGCCCAGACGGCGAAATTACTGACCACGAAGAAAGAGACGGAACTGGCCAGCGCGGCTCCGCCAACCCGCAGCCAGCGGGTGTTCTCGCGTAATCGGGTGCCAAGCAACAGAATCGCCGCATACCACGCCCAAGTCACGAAGTGATCCCAGGAAAATTGATAGGTGTACACGAACCGCGTGAGTATGACGTCCGAGGCGGCCAGCAGTGCCAAGGGCACCCACAGTTGGCGCCGCGAACCGCGCGCGCCAAAATAAAGCAGCGCTGCCGCTACCGGAGTAAACGCCAGAGGATGCGGCATGAACCGCACCGCGACCGCGAAGAGGACAAATACGTATGCCAGCATGATCACCTCGTTAAGGAGCCAACTAGGATTGTTGCGCGAGCGGATGCCGCCGGTCAAGCGAGCCATGACAAATTCAGTTTCGACGACGCAGGTTGCGGGTTCGCGGTCCTCATTCCAAACCGTTCTTCACTACTTGCAAATCTCGATTCAGGAACACCTTGGCCCCGAGGGTGGTGCGGCCGCTGCGTCCAGGATAGTCATAGCGCAGATCGCGGAAGCGCACCACGTAGGCTGCGCGTGTGTGGTCCACCGCATCGTTCTCTAGCTGCTCGGTTTCGATTAGGGGATACTGAGCCCAGCTTAGATACACGCGTCCAAGGTAGGTTTTCTTGGCGGCCAAGGTGACGGGCGTCTCTTCGGGCTTGTAGTGAATCTGCATCTGGGCGTCGCGATCGACTTCGGGCGTAAGCGAATCAACATCCATGGTGGCGAAGAAAGCGGACGTTTCCACTACCCCATGCCAGCGGAACGGATTCGTCATGTAGGAATACGCGGATACGCGAATCGCATCGGCCCCCTGGTAATTACGCGACTGGAGCGCGGCTAGGGCGCGGCTGTGCTCGTAGTCACATAGTCCCCAGTACGCGAAGACAGCGAGCAAGGCCAGAGTCGCGGCCAGTCTTCCGGCTGGCTTGGCGTGCGGGCCTTTGTTGTGGGCACCGATCTCCTCGTTGATGAGCGCAGACAATGCGGGGAGGATCAGGCCCAGAATCAGTGCGACCAGAAGCACCGGCTCGACGATGAAGACGATGTCCCAGGAAATCCAGCGCTCGGAAAACGGCCAGAAAGGGCGAACTCCGTAGCTGGTGGTGAAGTCTAGAAGAATATGGCTGAGGCCGGCAAGGCAGGCATAGGCGAAGAGCAGTCCCCAGCGCGGAGGCAGGTTAGGATTGCGGGTCTTGCGGCCGCGCAAGCGCCAGAGAAGATAGACAAATCCCACAACCACGGCAGCCACCAGCGGCACGCCCAGGAACGAATGTGTGAAGCCGCGGTGATGGTTCAAGGCGAAGGCGGAGCCGCCGAAACGGCTGAAGACGTCGAGGTCAGCGGCTTCCGCGGCCAGGGTTAACGTGGCCGTGGCGAGCGCCGTCTTGCGGTTAAGTCCGGCGCGGCCCATGGCGGCGCCGAATAGGAAATGGGTTACGGGTTCCAAGGAGGTTAGAGGTCAGAGGTTAGATTGCAAAGGTAAGAATCCAATCCGGAGGTCTTCACCTCTGCAATCTAACCTCTCACCTCTGACCTTCCCAACTTGCGCTGATTACGGGCGTGGCCCACTCGTTTAGGGGATGCACTGCGCCGCAATCCAGGCACTTCGTCGCCGCAAACTGTGCCCCACAGTGGGGGCAGACGCCTTGAGTCTGGAAAATGTCGAAGGGCTGGCCACAGCGCCCGCACCTCCACAAGTCGCCGATCGGCGGCGCGCTTTTGCACGCCGGGCAAGCAAATCCTTCCCGGCGCGGCAACTTTGCGAAACGCAGCAGCGCCTGTGCGTGCCGCAATCCGCCCCAGCAATTCAATAGCAAGAAGACGGCGATTGCCCCAAGCCAAATGTCCCGCGTCCAGAAGGCGATACCGATGAAGCCGACGACTCCCACGAAGCCGAGGACGGTGGCTACCATCAGGCTCCGAGCGCGTCCCATCACAAACCAGAGCAGCGACCTGAGGATCTGGCCGCCATCCAGGGGGTAGATAGGCAAAATGTTGAAAACGAGCAGGCCGACATCGATATAGAAGATAGTGTGAATCAACGGCCGCAAGTCGGGGACGGCCGCATACCAACCCAACAAAAGGCTCATGCGCCCGACGCCCATGATGATTGGAATCAGGACGACGTTTACCAGCGGGCCAGCTGCGATGCTCCAGAGCGTAGCGCCGGGACGCGGCGGCGGATCCACATAGGCCACACCACCGAGGGGCCAGAGCACGATCTGGTTCGCCTGCCCTCCAACCTGGCGGCAGGCTAACGAGTGACCGAACTCATGAAGGGTCACGATCAGAAACAGCGCCAGATATTCCAGCACGTTCCAGCCAATCGAGGAATAGGATCCCTTCCGACTCTGGATTTCATACGCCGCCACCAGAAACCAGGACCAATGCAGGAACACAGTGATGCCCTTGAACTGAAACAGGCGAATCGATCCTTGGCGAGAACTCGGCATGTGCGAGATTTATAACACAGGCTGGACAGCAAGAAGACGAACGAGAGTGTCGTTGTTACACGTCATGCGGGGACCACCAGCGACAGCGCATCGGGAACCATGGTCATGCGTGCGGGCAGGCGGCCGAGCAGTTCGCCGTCGGCTTCGACATAGACGCGGTCGTCGCTATGAACATCGCTATGGTCACCGTTGCCGCTTTTCTCCGGCAGGCGGCAGACGACCTCCGAGCAACTGACTAGATCGATGCCGTCGATAGACCACTGGCGGCCGAGCAGCGCGCCGGCCACATACTGCAGATAGGCATTGCGGCTGGCAGTGCGGCACATCACGGCGCGCAGTTCGTTGCAGTCGAGCGAAGCTCCGGGAACAAGTTCGCGCAGGATGTTCCCGAAAAAGCGGATTCTCACCGCCAAGAGTTCCGTTAGTGAGGCACGCTGGCGATGGCCGTTTCCGTTGGCATATTCGACCTCGAAGCGGCGCATGTTATAAGTCGCCCACAACTGCCAGGCTTTGAGGTAGTAGGCGGTCATGCCGGTCCGGTTCTTGAGTTGAGAGGTGAGTTTATAGAACAAGTGCGCGTCCACACCGATTCCAGCGGCCACGGTGAAGTAGCGTGCCGAAGACTTGCCGGTGAAGTCCTCATACTCAACTCGGCCCAGCGGGATGCGGCGGACTCGGCCTGCAACCGCAACTTGCGCCGCGGCGCTGGGGCGGAAGGGAATTCCAAGGTCGTGGGCAAGAGCGTTGGCCGTGCCGAAGGGGAGAATGGCGAGAGCGACCGGTGTGCCGGCCAATCCCTGAATCACATCGTGGATCGTGCCATCGCCCCCGCAGGCAAAGACCGTGTCACTGCCGTCAGCCACAGCACAGCGGGCGTTGTCGGTTGCTTCCTGGCTGGAGAGGCAAACTGTAAGTTCGGTGTGGATGCCGGCCGATTGGATAATGCCAATGGCGTGGTTCAACTCCCGGTCGCGCTTTATTCCACGGCGGCCAGAGTTGGGATTGAACAGAATTGTGGCTTTGTGCATGCGTCGGCTAGGCTGCTTTGAGTTTAGCGCAGGCCCCCACTCCCACGTGTCCAGGGTAGAACGACGAGGTTAACAGGCAGTTGCTTTCGGGACCAAATCTGCACTATGCTTGCGCGCAAAGTTTTTGGGTATTCCTTCAATCACAATTGACGTCCGGTAGGCGCATCTTCAGGAGGTCTGTATGAAACTGCCGACTTGTGGTGTCAGAGACGCGACAAGCTCTACTTTGCGCGGCTTGCTCGCTGTCGCGATCGTTCTGGGCCTAACCACCATGGCTGCCGCTCAGGAGCACGCCATGGGAGCGGCGAAGCCGGTCACTATGATGACGGGCCTGGGCGACTTGCATCATCCGGTTTCGACCAAAAACGCTAGCGCGCAGGAGTTCTTCGATCAGGGACTGCGCCTGATTTACGCATTCAACCACGACGAGGCGGCGCGCTCATTTCAGAAAGCGGCGGAACTTGACCCGAAGCTGGCGATGGCTTACTGGGGAATTGCGGAGGCAGTAGGACCGAACTACAACGATCCGGCAAGCGCGGACCGTTTCAAGCGGGCGCACGACGCGATCCAGAAGGCGGTGGACTTGAGTGGCAACGCCTCCGACGCCGAACGCGGCTACATTTTCGCGATGGCAAAACGTTTTCCGGCGGACCCCAAGTCTGATCTGCGGAAGGCGGCGGAAGATTATCGCGACGCGATGCGGGAAGTAGTCAAGAACAATCCCGACGATCTGGACGCGGCGACATTATTTGCGGAGTCGGGGATGAACCTGCATCCGTGGGGCCTGTGGCATCAGGATGGAACGCCCCACGAGGGCACGGAGGAGATTGTCGCCACGCTGGAGTCGGTGATCAAGCGCGATCCCGACCACCTCGGTGCGCTCCATTACTACATTCACACCGTCGAAGCCTCGAATTCTCCGGAACGGGCATTGGCGGCGGCGAATCGGTTGGCTGCGCAGGCGCCGGCTGCGGGACACATCGTGCACATGCCGGCGCACATTTACATTCGCACTGGAGATTATGCGGCGGCGGTGAAGACCAACCAGGAAGCCGCGGCGGCCGATCGAGCCTACCTCAAGAGCAGCGGCGCGCAGGGCATTTACCCGATGATGTACTACAGCCACAACCTGCACTTCATCGCCATGTGCTCGGCCATGATCGGAGACTACGCGGAAGCGCACAAAGCGGCGGAAATGCTGGCCGAGCACGTCGGGCCGTCAGTAAAAGACATGCCACCGCTCGAGGGATTCATGACCATCCCCATGGCGGTGAATGTGCGCTTTCACAAGTGGGACGAGATTCTGGCGATGAAGGCTCCCGACGCCGAGATGAAGACCACGACTGGCTTCTGGCATTTTGCGCGCGGCATGGCGCTGGCGGGAAAGGGCAAGATCAGCGAAGCGGAGGCGGAATACAAGATCGTCTCCGAAGCCGAGAAAGCGACCTCGCCGGATGTGGTGTTCCAAATGCCTATTAACAACAAGACCAAAGACATTCTGAAGATTGCTGAAAACGTTCTGGGGGCGCAGGTGGCGCTGGCGAAAAAAGACAACGCGGCTGCCGCGGGTATGCTGCGCGACGCCGTCGCGGTGCAGGACACGCTGAAGTATGACGAGCCTCAGGATTGGTTTTTCCCGGTGCGCGAGTCGCTCGGAGGAGTGTTGCTGATGAGCGGCGACGCCAAAGGCGCGGAGCAGGTCTTCCGCGAGGACCTGGCGAAGAATCTTAGGAATCCGCGGTCGTTGTTTGGCTTGCATCAGGCGCTGCAGGCGCAAGACCGAGATTCCGATGCCTGGTTCGTGGAGCAGGAATTTCGCAAGTCCTGGAAAGGCGGCGAGGGAGAGTTGAAGGTGGAGGATCTGGTATAGCTGGCCGATAGCCGGTGCCTCAGCACTCTGTTCTTAAGTAATCCGGATCGGGCCAAGAAAACCCTGTCCCGGAGGGACAACTGACCTTAGCCCAGCGCTTCAGCGCTGGGAAACCTGGCGAGAAAATCTAAGTCCCGTAGGGACGACACTGTTCTATCTACCGGAGACGAGTGTTTTCTCCAACAAATAGACATAGTGTGCGAGCCCGCGCCAGTTCACTTCTTTCCAGACGGTCATGCCGATGCGCTCGGCAACCCGCCTTGAAGCCAGATTCTCCGACCGAATCAGCGAAATGAAGCGCTGGGTTCTCAGCCGCGCGAAGCCCCAGTCGCGGCAGGCGATGGCGGCTTCGGTTGCCAGCCCCTGTCCCCAGAAGTCGCGCCGCAAGTGGTATCCGATTTCGTAAAAGCTCTCGCCTTCGACCTGCTGGCAGGTGATCCCGCAATCGCCGATTAGTTCGTGTGGCGCGGGCGCCCCCGCCCGCGTGCTGGCAGCAGAACCGCTGTCTGTAAGATCGGGAAGCTTCGCGTTTCCAGAGTTCGATTTCAGGGGTGTGGGCTTCAGTAGCATAGCCCAGAGTCCGACGCCGTCGTCTCGGTAGCGTTGTCGGTTGCGTTCAATCCATTGCTCGACTCCGGCGCGGTCGTAAGGGGCGGGGTAATAGCGCATGGTTTCGGGGTCGGAGAGGACTTTGGCTAGGGCATCGACGTCATCGGGACTGAATTCGCGCAGGAGGAGGCGGGAGGTTTGGAGAATCGTCATCGCTCAAACTTTGCTGCGGAATTCAGAATACATGTACTCATCGCACAGACAAGCCACCGAGGGTTATTGGTGAAATGGCGAGGTCACAACAGCAATCCTCTTGAGCCACCGCCAACTCCATGGCTTTCATTGACTTGCCCGTTTCGCGGACGTAAGATTCGCGCCAGTGATCGGCCAAACTATCTCGCACTACCGCATCGTCGCGAAGCTGGGCGGTGGCGGGATGGGCGTGGTCTATAAGGCTGAGGACGTAACCCTCCATCGTTTTGTTGCCTTGAAGTTCCTGCCTGACGAGGTCGCCAGAGACTCCCATGCATTGGCTCGCTTCCAGCGAGAAGCGCAAGCCGCGTCCGCACTGAACCATCCCAATATCTGCACGATTCATGAAATCGGGCAGCAAGAGGGGCAGCCCTTCATCGCCATGGAGTTTCTGGACGGGCAGACGCTGAAGCAGCGTATTGCCGGGAAGCCGCTCGACAATGATGTTTTGCTCGGCTTAGCGATTGAGATTGCCGATGCACTCGACGCCGCTCACGCCAAGGGGATCGTTCACCGCGACATCAAGCCTGCCAACATCTTTGTCACCGACCGGGGCCATGCCAAGATTCTCGATTTCGGTTTGGCCAAGATAACTGCCCGTTCAAAGACCGAGGCAGGTGAGGCCAACGCGCAAACGGCTTCGGCAAGCACGGACTTGACCAGCAAAGGGACGACGCTCGGGACGGTGACGTATATGTCGCCTGAGCAGGTACGGGCCAAGGAATTAGATGCACGCACGGATTTGTTTTCGTTTGGAGCTGTCCTCTACGAGATGGCCACCGGGCAATTGCCGTTCCGTGGGGACAGTACAGCAACCATCTTTGAGGCGATTCTTAACCGAGCGCCTGTACCTGCTGTGCGGCTGAACCCCGATGTGCCGCTCAAGCTAGAAGAGATCATCAACAAAGCTCTGGAGAAAGATCGCAACCTGCGTTATCAGAGCGCGGCGGAGATGCGAACCGACCTGCAAAGGCTGAAACGGGACAGCGAGAGCGGACAGAGTGCAGCGGCAGAAGCTCCTGCGGCTCGGATTGGGAAGCTCTGGAAGATTGCGGTTCCCGTTCTGCTCGTTGCCTTGCTTGCAGCGGGCGGGCTTTACTATCGCTCGCATCAGCAAAGCAAGCGCCTGACCGACAAAGACACCATCGTTCTCGCTGATTTTGCCAACACCACGGGCGATGCGGTGTTCGATGACAGCCTGAGGCAGGCACTGGTCGTGGGGCTTGAACAATCGCCGTTTCTCAGCCTGGTTTCCGAACAAAAGTTGCAGCAGACGCTGCAACTCATGGGTCGCGGAGCGGGCGAACGGGTAACGCCAGACATAGGGCAGGAGGTGTGCCAGAGACTAGGCAGCAGGGCTGTGCTCGCAGGCTCGATTGCCAGCCTGGGCAGCCAATACGTGATCGGTCTTACGGCGACAGAATGCGGCACCGGAGATCGCCTGGCCAGCGAGCAGGCTCAGGCAAAGAATAAAGAGGAAGTGCTTAAGACGTTGGGGAGCGCGACTTCCCGCTTGCGCGGAAAGTTGGGCGAGTCGATGGCCTCGCTGCGGAAATTCGATGCTCCCGTAGAGGAGGTCACGACGCCATCGCTGGGAGCGCTGAAGGCTTACAGCCAAGGCAGGAAGGTCGGCTCCCAACAAGGGGTTGCGGCAGCCATCCCATACTATGAACGCGCCATTGAGCTGGACGCAAATTTCGCCATGGCTTACGCCGCACTGGGAATGGCGAAGGCTGTGGCTGGAGTCGCTGGGTCCGCGGACACGATGCGCCAGGCCTACCAGTTGCGCGACCACGTCAGCGAGCGAGAAAAGTCCCGCATCACTGCGATGTATGACGAAGAGGTGCTCGGGGACAGTGAGCGATCCAATCAGGTCTACCAGCTATGGGTGCAGAGCTATCCCAGAGACAGCGTGGCCCACAACAACTTAGCCGTTTATTTAACAACGCTTGGGCAGTGGAAGGAAGCGATTGCAGAGGCACGCGAGGCACTGCGTCTGGATCCAAGCAATGTTGTTTACCGGAATAATGTAGCGATGTTCTTGCTGAGTACGGACGACCTAGAGTCGGCCAAACTACTGCTCAAGCAGAGCGTGGCGCAGGGCACGCAATCGGCATGGCTTTCCTCTGCGCGCTACCAATTGGCATTTCTCCAGAATGACGAGCCGGGAATGCAAGGGGTGCTGGCCGAAGCCACAACCGGGGAAAACGAGGAGTCGCTGCTGGCGGCCCAGGCAGATACGGAGGCTTACCATGGCCGGATGCGCCGCGCCTGGCAACTCTCTAGTACTGTGGTCGCGCAGATGAAGCGACGCACCGGAGGAGAGGAGAGCGCTACGCAGCGCGACGCCATCGCAGGTTTGTGGCAAGCGGAAGTTGGTAATCTTGCGCTGGCCCGAAAGTCTGCTGCACCTGCGCTGGCGTTCGAATCAAACTTGGGTGGTCGAGTTATGGCAGCCTTGGCGCTGGCGAGGGCCGGAGACTTGCGGGCAGCACGGGTTGCCGATGAGTTGGAGAAGAGTCATCCCCGGAATACGCTCTATAAGTTTTATTGGCTGCCGGCGGTGCGGGCGGCCATCTTGATTCGGGCGGACAGGCCTGCCAAGGCGGTAAGTATCCTCGAAGCAACCATCCCCTACGAACTCAAAACCTCCTTCAGTCTAGGAAATTTTGGTTCGATGTATTCCGCCTACTTGCGCGGCGAGGCTTATCTCGCGCTAAGCGATGGCCCGGCGGCCTCTGCCGAGTTCCAAAAGCTGCTGGATCACCGTGGGTTACTCAGGAATTGCCCGTTGGGTGCGCTGGCCCACCTTGGCCTCGCTAGGGCCTCGGTCATCGCCGGAGACCGCACAAAGGCACGGACAAAATATCAGGATTTCCTCACCCTCTGGAAAGACGCCGACCCGGACGTTCCCATCCTGAAAGAAGCCAAGACGGAGTACGCGAAGCTGCAGTAGCTGAAAAAATCCATCCTCGTCGCATTCTGCCTAGCGCAAACTGTTGTAACCAACCTTTACACCAACTTTCCCGAATGTAGTTTGGCAACCGGCGGAGTTAAACTCGAAGCATGGCGGAGATGGGACGGATGCTCGTGATCCTCGGCGTGGCCCTGGTGGTGATTGGTGGCTTAGTCATGCTGCTGGGGCGGACGGGCCTGCCGCTGGGGCGGTTGCCTGGTGACATCCTCTATCGCGGGAAGAACACGACGTTCTACTTCCCCTTGGCGACCTCGATTGTCGTGAGCGTGGTGCTCTCGGCCATCCTGTTTCTCATTAGCCGCCTCAAGCGCTAGGCTGTGGAATCGTGCCGCTTCGCGCTAAGTCTTTGATTTATAAATACTTTATAGATAAGTCATTATTATTCAAAGACCTAGCCCACGCGAGTCCGCTAAGTCTTTGACTTATAAAGACCCGTGCTCGGGGGGTCTCTCGAAATGTACCTCGTGAAGCATCACTTCCAACGCACGGTACACTGATCTTCGCAGCGTGATGCTTATGGCCTGATCATCGCCTTGACTTTCATGGCCTGACTTTCATGGAAATGTCCGACCAACTCGGGTTCCAGTTTCGTCCTCCAGAGCGGCGCGTCTGGACGGTGCGCGCGCTGGTCTCGGCGGTGCGGTCGCACATTGAGCGCGAGTATTCCGATTGTTGGGTGGAAGGCGAGATTTCCAATCTGCGCAATCCCGATTCCGGCCATTTGTATTTCACCCTGAAGGAAGAGGCCGCGCAGATTCGCGTGGTGATGTTCCGGTCATCGGCTAAGCTGCTGCGGTTTCGGCCGGAGAACGGATTGCACGTCACGGTGCGCGGGCGCATCACCGTGTATGAAGATCGCGGCGAGCTGCAGATCTCCGCTGAGTTCATGGAGCCTAAGGGCGCGGGTGCTCTGCAGTTGGCCTTCGAGCAGCTGAAGGCGCGATTGCAGGCCGAAGGATTGTTCGAAGCGTCGCGCAAGAAGCCAATCCCTCCGTTGCCGCAACGAATTGGCGTCATCACCTCACCGCAGGGAGCGGCGCTGCGCGACATCCTCAATATTCTGGCGCGCAGGCATCACTCGGCGAATGTTCTGATCTATCCCGCGCAGGTGCAGGGAGACGCGGCTCCGGCCGAGGTGATGGCCGGGCTTCGGCATTTTCATCAAGACTTGCGCCGCAAAGGCGCGGTCGAGGTCGTCATCATCGCGCGCGGCGGCGGTTCGGCCGAAGACCTGGCCTGCTTCAATCATGAAGGTCTGGCGCGCGCGGTTTCGGAGTCGAAGATTCCGGTAATTTCGGCGATTGGGCACGAGACGGACTTCACGATCGTGGATTTCGTCGCCGATCTGCGAGCGCCTACGCCTTCAGCGGCGGCCGAACTGGTGATCCGGTCGCGGCAGGAGATTGAAGCGCAGACGGGAGATTTGTACCGTCGATTGGAGCGCGCCGTGCGATACGGGCTGCTGATGGCGCGTCAGGAGCTGACAGAACACGCGCAGCACGGGGCATTTGCGCGCATGGTGGATGGTATCCACCGGCGGCAGCAGAAGCTGGATGAGCAGCGCTTCCGGCTGGAAAAAGCGGAGCGGCAGCTTCTGGAGCGATGTCACCGCCGCTGCGAAAGCGTTGCTTCGGCCGTCCGGCACTATGACGCACGACGCCGTCTGGCTGCAGTAGGGCAGCAACTGGAGGCTGAAGTTGCGAACCTGGCCGCCGCTATGCACACGCGGCTGCTGCAGAGCCGCGGGGCGCTCGAGCGCCGGACCGCCAGCCTGGAGGCGCTTTCGCCGCTGGCCATTCTGAATCGCGGATACGCGCTGGTGTTCGACGCGCAAGGCCAGCTGGTGAAAGATGCGGCGCGGCTCGAAGCTGGAGATGATCTGTCGGCGCGCCTGGCTCGGGGACGGGTTCGCGCCCGCGTCACCTCGACCGAGCGCGGCGAAACCTAATCCCAACGGAATCCGACGACTTCCATCGCGTGCGGTGCATTAGAATGAAGGCCAATGCAACTTCCGGCGTGAGGGTGGCGTGACGCTGTCGCAGGTCTGGTCGCACATCTCGATCATTTCGATTCTGGATATCGTGCTGGTCGCGATCCTGATCTACCAGTTTCTGTCTCTGGTGCGGGGGACGCGCGCGGCGCCGATGCTGGTGGGAGTGGCAACGTTGGGACTGGCGTTTTACCTGGCGCGGTTGGGAGAATTGCGGACCCTGAACTGGCTGCTCAGCACGCTGCTGCCGTATGTTGTCTTTGCGCTGATCGTCGTCTTTCAGTCGGAAATCCGGCATGCACTGGCAAACCTTGGGAGCCGCATTTCGCTGATGCGGTCCTCGAGTTCGGTGGCTGACGTTTACGACGATATCGTGTTGGCTGCCAATCTTTTTTCGCAGAACCAAACGGGCGCGCTGATCGTGATCGAGCGCGAAATTGGCCTGCGCACCTACATCGAAAGCGGCGTGGCGCTTGACGCCCGGCTGTCGTATGACTTGCTGGCCACGGTGTTTCGTCCCAGCGCTCCCTTGCATGACGGCGCCGTGATCGTGCAACGGGATCGCATCGCAGCCGCCGCTTGTTTCCTGCCGTTGTCAATGAATCCCGTGCTTTCGACCCAGCTGGGCACGCGGCATCGCGCGGGGATCGGAATCACCGAAGAAACCGACGCGGTCGCCGTCATCATTTCGGAAGAGACGGGCACGATCAGTCTGGCGGTAGCGGGGAGGATCGAGCGCGAGTTGACGGTGGAGCGTCTGCGGGAGCGGCTGAGCTATCTGCTGCGCCGTTACGCTCCCGCGCCATCGCTGCCCAGTGCCAGGGAGGAAAGTTTTGTTGAAGAAGAGCCGCCCAGTTCGCATCTCTCCAGCCGGCAGGATGCAGGAAGGGACGACTGACCAATGCCGGGATCTGTGAAGCGGGTGTTTGTGCAGAATATCGGACTGAAGGTCGTCTCCCTTCTACTCGCCGTCGGTCTGTGGTTCGCAGTTGCGCGCAGTCCGGTTGCCGAAGTCGAAATGAGAGTTCCAATCGAGTTTCATAATCTTCCCGAAAGTCTTGAAATCGATTCCGCCAGCTATACCGAAGCGCAGATCCGAGTCCGGGGACCGCAGCGCGTGATTCACCAACTGCAGCCCACGGATGTACGCGCCGAAATTGATCTGGCAAGCGTTCAGCCCGGGGAACAGACTTTCGATCTAACCGGGCGGCACGTGCATGTGCCGCAGGATCTGGAAGTGGTGCAGATCATACCCGGCCAGTTTCATCTTTCGTTCGATAAACGATTCACCAGCGTGGTCAAGGTTCAACCGCGCGTGACCGGGAACTTTGCGAGCGGCATGCGAGTGGCCAAGGTGATTGCCGATCCGCCGAATGTGACGATTACTGGCCCGCGTCGCCGCGTCGATGCCGTGGAGGCTGCCACCACGGATCCGGTGGACGCCAGCGGAACCATGACGCAGGCTACTTTTGTGACGCAGGCCTATGTTCCCGACCCTCTGATCCAAGTTGTGCATCCCACTCCGATTCATGTGACGGTTATCATGGAACCCGCGGGAGACGAGAAGAAATAGGGCAGTCGCCAGTCGCTGGTCGATAGTCGTTAGCCGTTCGCCAATTTCAAATGGATGGCGCACCGCGACCGACTAACGACCGACGACTATCGACCGATTCATGACGCAAACCAGACAACTCTTTGGTACGGATGGAATTCGCGGCGTGGCGGGGGAATTTCCGCTGACGCGCGACAGTGTTTATTGGATTGGGCGGGCGCTGGGACATGATCTGGTGCGCGTGAAGTCCAAGCCGCGAGTGGTGATTGGGCAGGACACGCGCCTCTCCAGCCGCTGGATTGCCGACCGTTTTCTGCAGGGGCTGGCGTCGGTGGGTGTGGAAACTCGCAGCGCGGGTGTGATCACCACGCCGGGCGTGGCGTTCCTGGCGCGCTCGCAAGGGTTCGACGCCGGAATCGTGATTTCGGCTTCGCACAATCCCTGGACCGATAACGGGATCAAGATTTTTTCTGGCGATGGCTACAAGTTGCCGGACGCACGCGAACTGGCGATTGAGAAAGAGATTTTTGCGCTGCTGGACTCGGATGCGGCTCCGGCGCCGGATTCCACTCCAGAACTTGCTAGCCTGCCCGGGGAGGAAGGCTTGCGGCAAGCTTATGTTCGCTGGCTCGCGGGTAGTGTTTCCGCCGATTTGACCCAGCTTCGTGTGGTGGTCGATTGCGCCAATGGCGCAGCGACAGCGGAAGGTCCGGAACTATTTGGGGCTCTCAAGATCGGCACGACTTTCTTGCACTCGGCGCCGAATGGACAGAACATCAACGAGAATTGTGGCGCGCTGCATCCGGAAGTGGTGGCGCGCTTTGTCGCCAGCAACGTCGCCAGGGAAAACCAAGCGCGTTTCGATGTGGGTGTTACTTTCGATGGCGACGCGGACCGCGCGCTCTTTTGCGATGCGCATGGGCGAGTAATCGACGGGGACGCGGTTCTGCTGTTGGCAGCGCGTGAAATGCAGTCCCGCGGCGCGCTGGCCAATGCCACCGTGGTGGCGACGACTATGTCGAATATGGGATTGGAGTTGGCGCTCAAGCAATCGGGGATTCAGATGCTGCGCGCCAATGTCGGCGATAAGTATGTGCTCGAGGAAATGCAGCGCGTGGGCGCCGTGCTGGGCGGCGAACAGTCGGGGCACATCCTGTTTCGCGATGCGGATGCGACCACGGGTGACGGATTGTTGACCGCGCTCCGGGTGTTGGAAATCATGGTACGGACGGGCAAGCCGCTGGCCGATCTGGTGAGCGAACTGAAAGTATTTCCGCAGACCATCCGCAATGTGCGGGTGCGGAACAAAATTCCTTTTGCGCAGGTTCCCGCGGTGCAAGCGGCGATTGCGGCGGCGGAACGGGAACTGGACGGCAATGGCCGTGTGCTCGTGCGTTACTCCGGCACCGAAGCGTTGGCACGCGTCATGCTTGAAGCGGAGTCGAAAGAGCAGATCGATCGCCTTGCGGAAGCGATCGTCGAAGCGCTTCGAACGTCGCTGGGCGCGTAGAGAGTCCCCTTTTCACACCCTCCAAGTACGTCCCTTCGTACGGCGTAGTTATCTTGTGTGCTGCGGCGGTTGAGTCGAGAATGAGAATCGATTCAGAATCAGCCGATTTAGAAAAAGCTCATGAGAATTCTTATCGTGGAAGACGATGCGGCACTTTCCAGCTTTCTCCGAAAGGGACTGGAAGCGGAACATCATGCGGTGGATGTCGCCAACGAGGGCAACGAGGGTCGTGCCATGGCGATGGAGGTTGACTACGATCTGGTGGTGCTTGACCTGAACCTGCCGGGAATTGACGGGCTGGCGGTGCTGAAAAGCTTGCGGCAGCGCAAAGCCAACTTGCCGGTCATGATTCTCACCGCGCGCAGCCGGGTCGAGGACCGCGTGCAGTGCCTCGATTCAGGAGCGGACGACTATCTGGTCAAGCCTTTTTCCTTTCTCGAATTGTCGGCGCGGGCGCGGGCATTGTTGCGGCGCAGCCACCTGCCATCGGAATCGGTTCTCACCGTCCGCGACCTCTGTTTGGACCGTGTGGAACGAAAAGTGGAGCGCGCTGGGCGGCACATTGAATTGACGACAAAGGAATTCGCCCTGCTCGAATACCTGATGCGCAACGCCGGCCGGCGGCTGACCCGGGCGATGATCATCGAACACGTCTGGAACCTGACCTTTGACACGACCACGAACGTTGTGGATGTTTACATCAACTATCTGCGGCGCAAGGTGGACGACGGCTTTTCGCCATCTTTGATTCACACGGTTCGCGGGGTGGGCTATCAGATGAGTTGCGAAGGGGCATCGGCATGAGCACGAGCCCGCACTCCTTCCGGAATTTGCCGTCAAGTCCGAACGTGCTCGACGAATTGCTGCACTCGTTAAGCCAGCCGCTCACGGGCCTGCGCTGTTCGTTGGAGCTTTCGCTCGATCTTCCGCTCGAACTGTCGCCCGAGGAAGTTGCGGAGCAGCAGCAAGAGAGCGTTGCAGTAGCTCTGCAACAGACGGAAAAAGTCATAGGCATGATCCAGTTGATGCGGGAATATCTGGACGCCGAGCAACCCGCGCCGGAAGCCTGTTCGGCGGCGCTGGCACAGGTCCTGCGGAGTGTGATCGAAGAGCTATCCTCGATTGCCGCGGTTGGCGGCATTCAGTTGCGCTTAGTGGGCACCTGCACAGCTGCGCTGCCGGTGCCGGAGTCGCGGCTACGGCTGGCTTTACAGTATTTGATTGCGACCATGATCGAAGCGCAACCGGTGGGCGGTAAAGTCACGCTTCTACTGGGTGAGGGTTCGGCAGGAGCTGTGCTCCGCGTAGAAGGCGACCGTCGTTTTCGCGAGGCGGTAACAGCAGCGCCGGTATCGACCTTACGCAGGGTGAGGCTTGCGGTCGCCATGCGCGTGCTCGAAACCGCCGGAGCATCGCTCGAATTCGCTGACGGCGACTCTGGTCCTGCTGGATTCGTTCTTCGCATTCCGCGCCCCGTTGGGGCGCCTGCTGGATGCCTTGATCCTGAAATTTTGCCGGATGGCGCTTACCGCAAGTAGTACAATCCAGCTTTCCTGGAGGTTGCGGTGAAGCGCTTGATTGTCCTGCTGATTGGTCTGCTGAGTGTTCTTTGGCTGGTTCCCGCTAGTTGGGCCCAGCAAAACGCGCCGGTGACAGTGATCCGGGCGGGCGTGCTGATTGACGGCGTGTCGGCTTCGGCTCGTCGCGACCAACTAATCACCATTCGCGGAAATATGATTACCGACGTCGCCGACGCGGGACCGGCGGGCACCCCATCGAACCTCCCGACCGGGGCTGCCTTCATCGATCTTTCACGGGCTACGGTACTTCCGGGGCTGATTGACGCCCACACCCACATCTTTCTGCAAGGTGAAGTTCCCGCCGAGGGCGGGTACGACATTCAGTTGCTCAAGTATCCGCTGGCGTTCCGCGCGGCCCGGGCGACGGTCTCGGTGCGGCGGGCGCTCGAACAGGGATTTACCACCTTGCGGGACATGGAAACCGAAGGCGCGGGGTACGGCGACGTGGGCATCAAGATGGCGATTGAAGGCGGATATATTCCCGGGCCGCGGCTGTTTGTTTCAACTCGCGCGATTTCGACGACGGGCGGATATGCGCTGGAGGGTTACGCGCCGGAGATCGAAGTGCCGAAGGGAGTGCAGATCATTGACGGTCCGGTTGAGGCGCGCAAGGCTGCACGCGAGCAGCTTGACCACGGCGCGGACTGGATCAAGGTGTACATGACCCATCGCTCATGGGTGGGAAAGAACGGCGAACTGGTATCGCAGCCAACTCTAACCGTGGAGGAGTTGCGCGCGATTGTGGATGAGACGCACGGCTGGGGAAAAAAGGTGGCCTGCCACGCTTACGGCGGAGAAGGCTTGCAGCGCGCGCTCGATGGGGGCTGCGACTCGATTGAGCACGGACTGGTGCTGACCGACGCGCAGATCACGCAGATGGTCCGGCAGGGCACCTGGCTCTGCGCGACACTGAATATTTATTACGAAGACTGGGCGCCGGCCGACACTCCGGCAGGCCAGCGCGACCGCAAGCGCGCCTCTGCGCACGAAGAGTCGTTTCGCAAGGCGCTGAAGGCGGGCGTCAAGATCGCTTTTGGAACTGACATTGGGGGCATGCCGTGGACCGAGCCGATCGCGCAAGAATTTCCGCGAATGGTCGAACTGGGCATGACGCCGATGCAGGCCATCCAGAGCGCGACTTCGCGGGCCGCAGAGTTGCTGGAAATGAAAGGACGACTCGGTGTGATCGCGCCGGGCGCCTACGCGGATGTGGTTGCCGTCTCGGACGATCCTCTGGCGAACGTCAAAATTCTGGAGAATGTAGGTTTTGTAATGAAGGACGGCAAGGTATTCAAGAACGATCTTGTCTTAAAGTAATGAAGCCTTGAAATACCAGACGGGACCGAAAAGGTGAGCGAATGAACATCCTGGAAATGTGCGATTGGGAGGCGGCTACGGTTCCGTTGGATGCGACTGCGGAGCGGGCGATCCGGACGATGCTGGACCGGCGGGTGGGAGCGGTTGCCGTCATTGACGACAACCGTCGCGTCGCTGGAATTTTTACGGAACGCGATGTGCTGCGCCGCTTGTCGCTGGGCGAACACGACCCGCGAAAGATTGCCGTTCGCGAAGTGATGACGGCTCCCGTCGAGATGGCGACCCGGGCTACCACTCCGGGCGAAGCGCTTGCCACCATGGTGGAGCGCCACTACCGGCACTTGCCCATCGTCGATGATAACGGGCAGTTGCTGGGCATGCTTTCCATTCGCAATCTGCTCCAGGCGCGGATCGACACGCTGACCCATAAACTGGATCAAGTGCGCTCGGTTGTGCTTTAAGAACGTCGTTAATCGGAAAGCCGGAGTCAGTTGTGGGCGTGCGGGCTCTGGGCGGGGTTCTTCCTCGGCGCGGGCGGAGCCTTGGCAATCTTCACATCAAAGCTGATCGGCAACTGTTTTGGCGGATAGCAGGCCGCGTTATCGCAGGCCTGGTATTTCAGACTTCCGCGGACGACATACTTACCGGTTTGTGCGGAATGCAAGGGACGCACCAGCACATCCACTTTGAAATCTCCGGTGTAGACATTGAGTTTTTCGTCAGGCGCGAAGGCAAAACTCATATCCTGGCCCTCGGGGTAGGTGGTTTTGCCGATGACGATGTCGGTGGCAGGTTCCACCTTGAGCACGGTCGGGATCAGAAACTCCGACTTGGGCTTGTTGGAATTAATGTGGTAACCGGTCGAAACGCGGAACGAGAGCGGGACAGTAATCGATTTGCCTTGTATGACGGTGACGACCGGAGCGGGCGCCATCTTCACGGCGGGGCCTTGCGGACCTTGCGGGCCGAGGTCGTCCTGTGCCGAGGCCCATGCCGAGAGCAGAAGAAGCGTGCTCGCCAGAAGTGTTTTCATTGGCTACCCTCAGCGGCTAAAGCCGCTAATATGGCAGGTTCTCACGGCATGGCTGAAGCCATGCCCCTTCAAAGCCACCCGGAACCAACCCAATCAAAGTTCCTAAGGACTCTAGGGTACTCCAGCTTCAAGTGCGGTTTGTAGTTACTTCTGAGCCTGTACCGCCTGGCCTTGGCCCAGAGCCTTTTTGATGTGGTCGACGAAGACGCTGCGGCTCTGCAAGCCGAATTCGCGGGCGATGAGTTTGCCGTCGCGGTCCACAAAGAACGTGGTCGGCAGCACGCCGACGCCGCCGTAGCTCTCGCCAACCGATTCTTTGCCGAGCAAGATGGGGTAGTTGACGCCCATTTCCTTGACGAATTTGGCGATGTCTTCGGTGCTGGCGTCGTCCATGGCTACGCCGACAATCTGAAAGCCTTGCGGGCCGTACTCCTTTTGGAGTTCGACAAACCACGGCATCTCGATCTTGCAGGGGCCGCAATAGGTCGCCCAGAAATTAAGCAGAACGGCTTTGCCGCGAAGGTCGGAGAGCTTGAGGTTCTTGCCATCGAGTTCAGGCAGTACGAAGTCAGGCGCCAAATTGCCGATGAGTTGACCCTTGCCCGGACCGTTGGCGCGGTTGTTGCGCGCCATGCGAACGCCGGCGAATAACATGGCCGCGACAAGGGCGGCGATGAAGAACAAAATCAGAGGATTTCTTTTCACTGATAACCTCAGCGGCTAAAGCCGCAATCAAAAACAATGCAGTTACCGCAGCGCTGAAGCGCTGCGCCACCCAAAACCTCATGCGTGCCGCTATAGCGCAAAGCGGTTCAAGAACGAGAAATAGCCGGAGATGAGCGCGAAGCGGCCCATCACCAGCAGAATGCCCAATGCGATCAACAAGCCTCCGCTCGCCACTTCCACGGCGTGCATGTGGAATTTGAAGCGGTTGTAAAACTTGAGAAAACGCTCGATGCCGAGCGAAGTCAGCAAGAAGGGTACAGCCAGTCCAGCCGAGTAGATGGCCAGAAGAAAGATGCCTTTCCAGACGGTATCCTGAGCAGCGGCGAATCCGAGCACGACCGCCAAGATGGGACCAACGCACGGCGTCCAGCCAAAGGCGAAAGCGAAGCCGATTACAAACGCTCCCCAGGCGGAAGAACTGCCCTTGAGTCCGTGCAGGCGCGTGTCGGCCAGCAGAGCCTTGATCTGAAAGATGCCGGTCAGGTGCAGGCCGAAGAGAATGATAATCACTCCGGCGACGCGAGCCAGCAGCGATTTGTACTGCGCGAGGACCTGGCCGACTTCGGTCGAGATCGCGCCCAGCGTAATGAAAACTATGCTGAAGCCGATAATGAACGCGACGGAGTTGAGCATCACCTTGCGGAAAAGCTGTCCTTCTTGCAGCTTCAACTGCTCGACGCCTACGCCGGAGATCAGGGAAACGTATCCGGGCACGAGCGGAAGCACGCA
>Ga0209415_10001456_pt1 | contig 45324 bp, 47 predicted proteins | sample PeaSoiSIISIP2007_FD_187696 | JGI IMG/M metagenome (GOLD analysis project Ga0209415, IMG submission 187696) | Peat soil microbial communities from Weissenstadt, Germany - SII-SIP-2007 (SPAdes) (version 2) | ecosystem: Environmental > Terrestrial > Soil > Wetlands > Peat | place: Germany... | reverse complement strand
AGGCCCGTCGAATAATGGTGGCTGTCGACGGTTCTGAGCGGTCCGTAAGGACGACACGACGAGCCATAGAATACGCCAAACTCTTTGGCGGCTCGGTGGTCGTTATCCATGTGATTCAGCTCCCAGAATATGTAGCAGTCGAAGTCCAGAAGAAGATGAGCCATGATTTAGCAGCGAGGGCAGACGGCGTCTTCGAATCAGCTCGCAGTTTTGCAATTGAAGCCGGCGTCGAAATCGAGACGAAGTCCTTGGAGACCACGGGCTCCGTGGTCACCACCATCTGCGAAGCGGCTGCGACTGACCGGATCGATCTTCTGGTGGTAGGGACAAGGTCGGCGAGGGACGTCACTAAACTGATGCTTGGTAGCGTCTCAGAGGGCATCATTGTAAATGCGAAGTGCGATGTACTTGTCGTGCGGTGAATTAGACGTGACAGTCGCCATGTCCCAGCACCTATCCCGTAGGTGAGGGCTCTTGGAGAATAACGTAGTAATCAAGAGCAGAGAGCAGCTCATGTTCATGCTGTGCGAGGCCGCCACCCTCGAGCACATGATCATGTGCGAATATCTGTTCGCTTCCTTCAGCCTGAAGCAGAACGTCTCGGAGGGGATTATCGCAGAGCAGTTGGAAGCGATTAGGAGGTGGGACAGAGTCGTTTCCGCGGTCGCCGAACAGGAGATGCTGCATCTCTCGCTTGCGAACAACCTTCTCACCTCTGTAGGCGGCTCGCCGTATTTCGGGCGGCCGAACTTCCCTTTCAGGTCGAGATACTTCCCATCGAACGTGCGCCTGGCCCTCCTTCCTTTGAACGAGACTTCCTTGCGGTACTTCCTATTCCTTGAGCGCCCAGAGGCCCTGGCGATAGAGGATGTTCCTGGCTTTCAGAACGTCATGGGGGAGCCCGTGGGAGGTAAGATTGTCCCCGAGGGACAAGAGTTCGCGACTGTGGGCCAGCTCTACCGTGGGATAGAACAAGGATTCAGATACCTGTCCGAAAACTATGGCGAGAAGCAGCTCTTCATAGGGAATGCCCACGACCAGGCGACCGAGAAATACTTCGGGTGGAAGGAGCTGACAGCCGTGACTGACCTGGCGTCGGCGTTGAAGGCAATCGAGACCATAATCACCGAGGGGGAAGGAGCGAGGGGGGACTGGAAGGCAGCCCACTTCGGCAAGTTCCTAGGGATTCTCAACGAATACAAGGAGATCAAGGGCAAGTATCCCGACTTCGACCCCTCCCGGCCGACTCTGGCGGCATTCGTCCGCCCTCCCAGCGACGTGGAGTCTCCCGAGCTAATCGACGACGAACTTACTGCTGGTATTGCAGATCTGTTCAACGCGTCATACGAGGTATTGTTACAGCTACTCAACAGGTTCTTCCTCCAGGCAGACACCTCGAACGAGGGACTTAGTGTGCTAAGCGAAGCCTCCATCAAGATGATGGTTACCGTGATCAGGCCTCTCGGAAAAACGATTACAGCCATGCCCGTCGGGCCTCACAGGCCCGGGCTGACGACGGGGCCCACTTTCGAAATGTACCAAATGAACTACCTGCTCCCCAGGGGAAAGGCCGCGTGGGTAGTCCTTCACGAGCGCCTGCTAGAGCTAGTGGGGAATGCGTCAGAGCTTTCTCGGAAGACTAACAGCCCCAAGATACTCCTCGCAGTCCAAAGGACCCTGGGCTTAATTGCCAAGGCCCTGGAACCCTTCGCGACAACGGATACTTAACCAGAAGGCCGGGTCGAAGCCGAGCGCCCCACCCATGGCGGGAGGGGACGGATCACGAACTCGGAACACCACTTAGACGGATTTGCACACTAGACCGGTTGGCTCCCTCTAGGCCCGCCTTTTGCAAGGGTCGAATGCCCCTCCCCTTCTTATCCGCTCTTGTGCTAAGGGTTTTGAGGCAATCCCCTTGACGCAAGCCATCAGTCGTCATAGGCGCTTCTAGAGGGAAGCCGCCACCATGCAGACGATGATACCTACAAGCAGAGCCAGCCCTAGGCCTGTGGATATCTTGAGCCTCATGGCGAGCTTCGGGAGCATAGGCGGTTGAGGGGACTGGTTCTTCATCATCGCCTTTGTGATGTTGATTATCTTCTTCCCTGTCGGATAGACCACGGCGAAGGTGACCACCAAGGCTATCAGCGAAAGGAATGCTCCAGCAGAGATGTAAATACCATAGTTAGTGCTAGGGGAGAAGAAACTAAAACTCCAATTCGAGGAATAAAGAGCGGTGATTAATCCGAGAATGGGCGTCAGGAAAGTGCAGATCAGGATGAATCTGAGGTACTTCGGCAGTAGCTTCACCACGACCTCCCCGCTGGTCGCCGGTGTGAAGTCGCCGATTGTCGGCCCTACGACCATGGCGAAGAGCATGACTGCCCCGAACCATGTCGCAGCGCTGAATATGTGAAGCCACAGCAGGATGCCGAAAAGAGTCAGAGTAGCCCCTTCGCAGCCTGAGTTTATGAATCTACGCGCGCCGGTCTGTCGTTGTCTCCCCTGTCTGCCAATGGGCTCGTGGTAATTTAATCAGGCAGAGGTGCATAATCAAGGCAACCCTGAAGACGAGGGCTCCATACCTGCCCCTTCCAGATTCAGGGGCACCGCCGCTTTGATTTCCGCGTCGGGGACGAACCTCAGTATCATCACCACTGCAATGACCGTGCCCACCACGCTCGCGACAATGGGAGCCTCATAGCCGAGGGTCTGATACAGGAATCCGCCGAGTATGGGGGCCGGAAATGCTACCAACCCGCGGACGGCCGCCACCTTGCCCCCTATCCCTCCTCTTTCCTTGGCAGGCGAATTGGCCATCAAGATGGAAGAGACACCAGGGACCCATGTGGTGACCGAGACCCCGAAGACCACGGAGAGGAGTACGAAGTCCAGGAACGAGTTCGCCAACCCCCAGCCTATCATAAGGACCGTCCCAAGCGCCTCGGAGAATGCAATGGTCTTCCTCCCCCCGAGGACCATCAGGAGGCGCGTCGCAGGATACTGGGAGACAGTGATGGCCAGAGAAAATACCGCCACGATAATCCCAATCTGGGCAGGGTCGTACCCGAACTTGTCGGTGATCATAGCATAGATTATGGACGACGTTATCCCGAAAGCGAAGGCGTCCATGGCAAGGGCGCTGAAGTAGCGCACGGAGCCCTTCGGGATCCTGAACGACTCCCTCAGCGAGAACCCCGCCCCGGCGACTGCGTCCCTGGGGTGGACTACGTGAATGGTCTCGGTCAGTTCCCTGACGTAAAGGAACAGGTCTCCCAACTCCAGCAGCGCGGCTGCCGCGAAGATGACAGCGTATCCGTATGCATCGACTGTCGCTCCCGCTATGTAAGGGGTAATCGCTCCCGGGATGGAACCGAAGAAGAAGACGACGCTGTATGCGACATTCATCTTCTTTAAGTCCATCTCCACCGACTCCGCGACCATCGCCTGGGATGCGGGGCTCCCTAGGGCCGACACTCCGAAAGAGAGGAAAGCCACGAAGAGTAGTATCCAATTGGCGTTGAAGGCGGCGCCGACGAAGCAGATCATGGATAGTATTGTCGCTATGCTGCCAATGATTATGACGACCTTTCTCCCGAAAATGTCGGAGTAGCGCCCTGCGATGGGCTGCGCCACCGACGCCGCTATCCCAGAGAACCTGCTCCCTGCCGCCTGTAGAATCCCAAGGGCGACGAACCCGAAGCCGAGGCTCCCGGGGAAGAGTTGGAGGATGCCGTTGAGCATGCCGATGTATATCCCAGAAATCAGACCGGTGATTGCGATTACCCTGATGTTCCGATTCAGGAGGAGCTTCCGAGAGAGGCTGAAGATGCCCCCTGAATCAGACATTAACCCTTCCCTTGCCCAAGATGATTAATGAAGTTGGGTCGGGTCCTGCGATTGGCCCAACGACGCGAGGCTCGCGTAGTTCACTACGTCGTTTACGCCCACTGAGCTTTCATCGAACCCACCGACGCAGTAGACGTAGCCCGATGTCGCTACGCAGCTCGTCCCGACCGTGTTAGGAAAGGCTGGCCCTTCCTTCCAGCTCCCTAAGCCCCCGGCCGAAGCCTGAGCGTAGTAGACCCCACTCGCAAAAGACGGAGGCTGTCCTCCCGACGTCTCGCCGCCGACGCAGTAGATGTACCCGCTCGAGGCAGAGCACGCTGCGCCCACTATGGAGAGGGGGTACGCCGTGGTCTGAATCCACTCTCCGACGCCCGCTACCGTCAACGCCGCGTAGTACGTCGTCCCCAAGGGGTTCCCGTTGGAGTCCGAGCCTCCAAGGCAGTATGCGTCTGCGCCAGCTGCGACGCAAGTAGGGTCGAATATGCTCGACGGGTAGGGGGTAGTTTTACTCCAGTTCCCGATTCCAGCAGGATAAAGGCCTGCGAACCAGACAGAGTTGCTCTGGACCGAGTTCGCGTTGGTTCCGCCCGTCTGGTTGTTGCCAGCAATGCAGAAGATGTGCGACTCCGAAGCGACGCAGGACTCCGAGTCCACCGGTATGGGGTACGGGGTCGTAGATTGCCACGCCGCCAACCCGCTCGCCGTTACCTGGGCATAGTAGCTTGAGGCGATGTCGTCACCAGCGTCGTCATGTATGCCTCCGACACAGTAGACATACGCGCCCGACCCCACGCAGGACGCACCGCTGACATCCTGTGGGTAGCTGGCTGCTTCCTGGGTCCAGCCGGTTATGTTGCCCGAGGCCGAGATTGACCCGGCGTAGACGTCGCTCCGCGGCCCGCCGTTGGGGTCCACGCCCCCGATGCAGTAGACGTTGGAAGAGTTGACCACACACTGCTCCCCCGCTATTCCGAAGGTCCCCCCAACTTGGACGGGGTAGGACGCACCGCACTTCCAGGTTACCGTGCAGGGACTTGCAGGCTGCTGCAGCAGAGAGTAGGCGATCAAGCCGGCCGCGGCGATTATTATGACTACGACAAGGATGACCAGGGTCCTACTGAACTTCATCCCATGGCCTTCCCAAAAACCCGGACGGAATTCGCCGGGCGACGCGGAGCCGAAGTCAACAAACTCGAACCCGGACCGATGTTTGGAGCATAAAGGTTGCTCCGGCTCGAATCTAAGGAAGAACGGTGACCGTCCCGGTCATCCAAGGGTGGTACTGGCAGTAGTAATCGAAGGTCCCGGGGGCGGTAAACGTGTAGGAGTATGTCCCTCCAGGGGGGATGGCAGGAGACCCGAACTCACCTCCCCTCGCCGTAACCGTGTCGAAGGAGATCGATCTGCTCACCCAGGTTACCGTGGCGTTCACCGCCAGCACCACATTGATCTGCTGCGGTGAGTACTGCCAGGAGATCGGCGTCTCCGAGATGTAAACGACCGGCCCGCCGGCGTGCACCGGCGCCGCGGTCCCCAGGGCATACGCCGTGTACCCGAAGTACCCGACTAGTGCCACCACGAGCACCAGGCTGAACGTGGGCACGACCCACCTGGGGATCTTCGCTCTGTTGACGAAGGTAATCCGTTTGCCGACAGGGCCCGCCTTGGAGCTCGAAAACCCGCCAAGCCAGGAGGGGTTTCTCGCTATGACGTATGCCACTCCGATGATTATCGAGGGCCCGGTGAGAAGGAGGACCCAGCCAAGAGTGATTTGGTTGGAAAGTGGGTAGAGAGAGTACACCTGGGCCCCCGTCGGCGCGATCAGGACGACGGCGTATCCCATGTGCCCGAAGAAGACCCCCATGAGCGCGCCTATCTTTCCGGAGTCGGACAGTAGTAGTATCCACGAGCCGCTGAGGAGCCCCACCGCGAGGAAGGAGAAGTGCTCCAGAAAGTGGACCCCGGGGTTCAGGACTGCGGCGTCCCACGGACCCGGAAGGTGCCAGAAGACCAAGATCAGGGCGGAAACAAACAGGGCGAGCACCGGGAGAAGGCCGCCTCGTCTCGAGTTCATCAGGTTCCTCCCGAGGTGCGGGTATGCGATCATTACCCCGGAGAATATGATTAGCACGTGTTGCAGCATGTGGAGGGTCAGGTCCACTTCTGTGGCGTCATCGAAGGGCGGAAAGCCCGCCGAGAAGACGAATAGTAGGATCCCAAGGAACTCCGTGGAGAATAGGTTCCTTCGATTCAGCCAGCGTCCCAAGGGGTTCGGCCGGTTCATGCAACCCTACTTAAGCAAGGCTCAAACCGTTGATGAAAAAGAGTGGGTAAGATGAACCGTCTGGTTATGGCGCGGACGGTCGCACCTTACACTAGCTCAGACCTCGTAGTCTTGGAGATCGGGAAATGTGCCACCGCTGTCCTTGTCAAAATTACAAACTGGGGATTTAAGATTATATAGAGACATATAGATTTTATAGGGGATATTGAAATAATGGGCAGAGACTGTCATAATTCGTGAAGACTGATAGCGGCTGGTTCGCTCCTACTGCTTCCGCAAATGTTTCGATTATCGCAGTGACGGTCGTTCTGTATACCATCGGAAAGGGCCTCACCGCGTATATCCCCACACCGTGGCTGGTCGGTCAGGTACTTGTTGGAATTTTCCTTCCCGCGTTCCTGGCAGTCGTGTCAGACACTGTCCCAGTCGCTGTCGGCGCGGGCGTAGGCACCTTTGTTGGTGACGTTCTCTTTGTGGCCCCCGCCGGAGTAACGAACGCGCCGCTCAGTCTAATAGCAGGCGTCCCGGCGAATTTCGTTGCTTTCCTGCTCTTCGGATGGTTCGTCAAAAAGTATAGGACATGGTCAGGATTCGTGGCCGCGACCATCGCTTTCGTCACGCTGGGAAACCTAATAGCCGCCATAATGGTCGTGAGATTCGCTTCTCTCGTATTTGCGCCAGCGGCCGGACTTGCTGCCTTCCCATCTCTCAACCTAATCCTAGGCTACACTGTCTTCTGGAACATGACTGCCATCCCCGCCATCATCATAGCCGTTCCGGTCCTTATACGGGCGACCCGGCCTCTTCAAGGTCGGTCGCAGATAGTGAGGTTTGATCCACATTGGTCGGCCACTTCGTCGAGGAGGCAGTCGGCAATCTCTCTGGCCTTCGCCATCATATTCCTTGGGCTGGGTGCGATATTCCTCTACGGTTACTACGCCTCGGTCTCGGCTATCTGGTCGGGGCTAGACTTCTATGTACCCGTGACAGCATTGCTCGTACTGGTATTCGCCCCTCTGGTCAGCGTAATCGCTGGTACGGGCCAACAGGCGAAACCTGCTGCCAACTAGGCTTTTCAAGGCCTTCGCGCCCGCCGCTATCACAAACTTCTTCGCCATAGACTACGATTCTTCCTTTCGGCCATTGGGCGCCACTGGGGGTGGTTACATCCTGTCAAGGGGGGCGGTCACCGAGGCATCTTTCGCTTCCGCAGAGAGATACGAGCTAGATACGGTGGTAAATGGCGACATGAACTACAACGCCAGGACGACGAGGAGAGCCGTCGACCTCCTGCTTTCGGAGAACAAGGTTGCACGGGGAAAGTTGACACTGGAACAGAAGGTCGAGACCCCGATCGGAGGAGGATTTGGCGCGAGCGCGGCTTCGGCCACATCCGCCGTCTTAGCGGCCGCAGCAGTGGTGGGAATCGAGAGACCCAAATCGGAGCTCGCCCTTTTCGCCCACAGAGCAGAGATTATAGAGCAGACTGGCCTTGGCACCGTGTCGGTGATTTTCGATGCCCTTGGAGCAGGCGCCATAACAGTCCCCGGGGAGCCGGGCAAGTCCCGATTCGTCACTTTCGACATTCCAAGTGACCTGAAGATCGTGACGGCGTTCATCGGGCCCTACGACAAGAAGGACGCTCTTTCTTCGAAATCTGTCAGTGAAAGAATCAATAGGTTGGGCGAGGCGGCGCTAAGGACCTTCCTGTCAGACCCCAACTTGCAAACCTTGGCCGACGAAGGCGAGAGGTTCTCGGCAGGTCTTGGCCTCGAGTCCAACGAGGTGAAGAAGCTCATCAAACTAGCGAAGGCAGCGGGCGCTACCCACGCCAGTCAGAACATGATTGGCTACTCCATTCACAGCCTCGCCGAAGGGGAAAGAGCGGGAAAGGTGGCCAGTGCCCTAAGGAGGTACAGCCGCGAGGTCAGGGTGGACGAATTCGAAGTAGGTACGAGGAAAGCGGGTCTCGTCTAGCCGCAGGTGACGAGGTCCTTCGTGAACCTTGTCAGCACTGTCGCCTTCTTCCCGACGACTAGCGTGTCTTCGATCCTGATGCCGTACTTTCCCACAAGGTAAACACCGGGCTCGTCCGTGATTACATCGTTCTTCGCCAGCCGGACCTTGTTCCCTTTGAATATCCCAGGCATTTCGTGGATGTCTATCCCAACTCCGTGGCCGACGCTGTGGTTCAACAGCTTGTCCATCTTGTTCTTCCTTAGGACATCGACCGCCGCATCGTTGACGACCCCGCACCGGACGCCTTCTTTGGCCGCGTCTAGGGCGGCCTGCTGGGCCTCCTTAACGATGGCATAGTGCTTCTTCATCTCCAAGCTCACCGTTCCGATGGCGAATGTCCTGGTTTCGTCGGAGTTGTACCCCTGGTACCTGAAGAAGAGGTCCGCCACGACGAAGTCACCCTCCTTGAGCCGCCTGCTCGAAAGTTCAGAGTGCCCGTAGGCACCGTGTGGTCCCGACGCGATTATCACTGGTCCGAGGGAGGAGTCAGAATTCGAAGGTGTCATCCCCTGTTCGATTGCCACCTTCATCACCTCGGCAGCCAGCTCCCACTCCGTCTTGCCTGGCTTCATCGCCTTCTCGAGGGCCTCGTAGGCCTTGTCAGTCCCGGCGCACGCCTTTCCGATGAGCTCAAGCTCTGCCTCGTCCTTGTAGCGCCTCGCGTCCAGGAAGACGCTCGGCCTGGCCTTGAAACGTTTTGAGTTCACGAAGGCCGGTTCCTCGTCCACGAGGACCTTCCCCTTCTCAAGCTGCCTGTCGATTTCCTTGGCCACCTCCTTCCACTTCTTCACTACCACGATTTCAGCCTCCTTGCACACTTCCCCCGCCCTGTCTGCCTCTAGAGGGGACGTTACCACGACCGTTTTGTCCGGATGGACTATGGCGGCACCCCCGCCAAAGAAGGAGGTCAGATAGAAGAGGTTGGGGGTGGTAAAAGCGGCTACCTGCTTCCCCTTGGCGAGGGAAAGCAGTCTTTTGCGCCTTTGGGCGTAAACTGTCATCTTCCTGCCTTGGAAAACCAAGCGCTTATATCCATTCCCTGCCGTGTCCTCATACGGGGCAAATCATCCTGTGACGTATATTCGAAGGCTGGAGATGCGCGGATTCAAGTCTGCGGGCCCCCGGACAGTCGTCGTAAACTTCGAAAAAGGGTTCACGGTCATCACCGGCCCCAACGGGAGCGGAAAATCTAACCTCGGCGATGCGATATCATTCGCGATCGGGGAGAACTCAGTCAGGGCGCTGAGGACCGGCAACAACAGACTCTCGGGCCTGATCTACACGCCCAAGGAAGGAGACGCGTCCACCACGCCAAAGCTAACGTCTTGCAAAGTGACGTTGCAGTTCGACAACTCCGACAGGGCCATCCCCGTCGATTCAGACCTCGTCACGGTAACGAGAGAACTCAGGGAGGACGGAGACAACACCTACTACATCAACGGGAGGAAGACATCGAGGGGCGCCCTCACCGACATCATAGACATCGCAGGCTTGTCTTCGGGTGGGTTCAACATCGTGGCCCAGGGAGCAGCGTCGAAGATGGCGGACCTGACCCCCGAAGACAAGAGGAAAGTCATCGAGAGCATCGTCGGGATTTCGAAGTTCGACGAGAGGAAGGCAGAGGCTCAGAGGCAGCTCGGCCAGGCCGACCAGAGGCTGGAGGTTGCGATGGCAAGGATCGGGGAGATGCGGAGCACCCTCGAACAGCTCGACTCGCAGAGGACGGAGATGGTCAGGTTCAACACCTTGGAGTCCCAGATCAACTGGCTCAACGCCGTCATGACGTCCAAAAGGATCGCCGACCTCAAGGACAAGCTGGCCATACAGCGTTCGCAGGAGCAGGATCTCACGAGCCGGATCGCAGACCTCAGCGCAAGGCTGGTGGAGCTGGAAAACAGGATCGGGGCTGTGGACAACGAGAAGACCCGGTTCATAATGGAGGTCATCCAGGGAGGGGGCGCAAGCCACGTGGAGCTTCAGTTCCAGCTCGAGCACGTAAGGAACGAGCTCGCTTCCCTTGAAGGGGAGCTCAAGGAGGCAGAATCGAACGTTGTCGACCTTGAGGGAGACACAATTCCCCGCTTGAAGCAGATTGTCTCGGAGAAGCAAAAGGAGGTCAACGGGGTCCAGTCGACGGTTAAGCAGTTGACCGGAGAGATCGAGAAACTTGACGCTAAATACGTGGAGCACTCTCAGAGGCTGAAGGAATTCTTCCGGGCCGCGGAGGAGCTGAGAGCCACCATGGAGAAGAAATCGAAGCAGAACGCCAGGGTGCAGGTAAAGCTCGTGGACCTGGCCCAGAAGATGACCCAGGCAGACCTTACCATCAACGCGACGAATGCGAGCTTGAGCGTCGAGAAGAAGCGCCTGGAGGAGCTGAAGCTCAGGGTTGACAGCTACTCGGGGATACTTTCCAAGATCGAGTCCCAGACCAAGGAGCTGTTCGGGCTCTACGAGAGCTCGACCAAGGAGCTCAACAGCGTCGAAGACAACCTCTCCGGGGTCGAGAAGAACAGGGAGAAGCTTGTATCCTCCATCCAGAGCGCTTCGAAGATACTCGAGAAGGCGTCTGCCGAGGTCACCAGGGAGGAGGCGTTCAAACACATGTCTGAGAGCCTGTCCGGGGAGAGGAGCGGACAGCTCAAGCTGCAAGAGTTCTGCGACGAGGGCGGGGTCCCCGGATACGTGGGACGACTCGGTCAGCTCATCAAGTATCCTCAGCAGTATTCGAGGGCGGTCAACTCTGTGATGGGACGATGGATGGGGGCGTTCATAGTTCAGGACCTGAAATCGATGACCCAGCTGATCAAGGCCGCGAAGTCCCTGAAGGCGCGCAGCTTTTCGGTGATACCTCTGAGCGAGGTCGAATCGGTGAAAGCAGTCGACGTCGACAACTCCGCAGGGGTCGTGGGACCCCTTTCCGAGGTAATCAAGAGAGAGGAGGAGTTCGAAGGCCTCGTGAACTTCCTGGCAGGGGACTCTGTCCTGGTGGAGACCGAAGCGATTGGATACATCCTTGCCTCGGAAGGGGTGAGGGCGGTCACGGAGGCCGGGGAGACCTTCGAGCCCGGGGGCCGCGCCTTCAGCTACGGATACCAGGAGCTCATGGTCAACCTCATGGAGGGGCTGGAGAACCTCGAGGGGATCAGCGAGGTCGAGGACGCCGTCGGCGCCCTGAAGAGCGCAATACAAAGGCGCAGGTCCCAGCTGGAGTCCATGGAGTCTGACTCCCGCACAATCATGAGGGAGCGGGTGAGGAAGATTGTCACCACCACCAGCCTGAAGGCTGAAGCTGACACGATATCGGGGATACTCAAGCGCAACAGGAACCTATTCAAGAACATGAGCGCCGACTACCAGAAGCAGGCTGCCACGGTCGCGAGGCTCGAAGAACGGCTCAGGGTGAGCCATGAAAAGAAAGACTCGATCGCGAAGGGGATCGCCTCCCTCAACCACGTCCTGGCCGACACGCAGGCACTCGGGCTGGACGCGATGCTGGCTGAGCTCGACGCCTACAACACTTCTCTGTCGGGGGACATTTCGACGATGCGAAACAGGTTATCCGACCTCGAACTTGTGCGATCCAGGGAACGTGCGAACCTCGAGAACGTGCTGCTCGGCGCTCTCGAGAACAACCAGCTCGACCTCCAAGCTGCTTCGGACGACCTCCAGACGTTCAAGGTGACTGCAAGAGAGGCGCCCCGACAGATCAGGCAGCTGGGAGAGCAGAAGGGTTCCCTAGAGGGACAGATTTCGAAACTCATGGAGTCGTCCAAGAGGAGCCAGCCCGTCCTCGACGAATTCGACTCCAAGGTCAAGCGCCTGAAGGAGGAGAGGGACTCCGTCCAGCGGTCTGTCAACGCCAACCAGAAGGACCTGTTCTCGCTCTCTGGCCAGGCATCCGCCACCGAGGACAGGGTGGAGGAGACCCTCGGAGGCCTGAGGATGCTCGGGTACACCGAGGAGCAGGAGTACTTCGAGTCGAGCCAACCTCTGCTGGGCGAGCTGCAGATCGAGTTCAACCAGCTCATCGTTTCGGTCAACCGGGGTGCGGACAGGCAGTACACGGAGATGTACGTCAGCTACAAGAGCCTGTCAGTAAGGCACAACGAGCTCGAAGCCGAGAGGAACTCGATAATCTCCTTCATCGAAAGCGTGGAGGGCGAGAAGAGGAAGGTCTTCATGTCTGCCTTCGAGAAGGTGGGCTCGGAATTCGGGGCGATTTTCCGGAGGCTCACCGGCGGACAGGCCCTGCTGGAGCTGGAGAACCCGGACGAGGTCTTCAGCGGTGGCATAATCATGCGAGCGGATTTCGGCAATGGCCTGCGCGAATCTGCCCAGCACAGCGGAGGCCAGAAGGCGGTGACAGGGGTCTCCATGATCCTTGCCATGCAGGCAGTCCAGAAGCACCCCTTCTACCTCTTTGACGAGATTGACGCGGCCCTGGACGCTGTAAACTCCAACAGTCTAGCCCGATTCCTGAAGGAGAAGTCTGCCGAGGCCCAGATCATCTCCATAACTCTGAGAGACGTCTTCATATCCGAAAGCGACATGACCTACGGAGTGTACTCGGCCGGAGGGATGTCAAGGGTGGTCCACTACAAGCCCGCCGAGGTGCCGCGTCGTGCTTAGCAACGACCTCGGGCGTCCGCCGCTTAACGTACTGATCGACCCATCGCTTGCGAAAAGGAAGAGCCCCTGGGAGATCAACCTGACCCAGCTCCTCGACCTTTTCCTGAAGGCAATCTCGAAGAAGGAGTTCATCGACATGCGCGCCGCAGGGACCGCCGCCCTTTCTTCGGCCACAATCTACCGCCTCAAGGTGGAGAGCCTTTTCCTGTTTGAGAGGCTGAGGCTGCAGCACAGGCTGTTCGACGCGTCGGAGCCTCCACAGATCATAGTCATGCCGTTCAGGTACGAGATCTACTCGACGAATATCGAGGAGCTCTTCGACGAGCTGGGGCACATATTACAGGAGATAGTCGTGGAGGAGGAAAGGGGAGGAGGGGCAAAGGACCTCCTCGTGGAGGATCTGCCGCCTCCGGTGTTCGGCGACTACGTCATCTCCCTCCAGGCAATGCTTTCGGAGTACCGTAAGATCCTAGTACAAAGGCTCACGGCGACGGGGAAGGCCCTGCTGTCGGAGCTCCTCAAAGGATTCCGGCCCGTCGATGCCGCCCGCATCTTCATCTGCCTCCTGTTCGCGGCCAACAGCGGCGAGGTCGTGATAAACCAGGAAGAGTCTGACGAAGACGCGCTGGTAGTGTCGGTGGGGCAGTTTGAGTGAGACTGTCAAGGAAATCCTCCCCAAGGAGCTGTTGGCGAAGGTCGAAGCTGCGCTTTACGCTTCAGGCCGTCCCCTGTCTGTGGAGGAGCTAGCGCACGTCGTAGGGACCGCCTCCGAGAGGAAGGCCACGGCCATGGCCCGCGAAGTCGCGAGGACGGTCAACGGGTCGATGCAGGCGGTGGAGGTGGTCGAGTATTCGGGTCCGAGGTTCGCGATGCAGCTGAAGGCCCAGTACACCCAGACAGCTCGGAAGTTCGCGACGCGTCCGCTCCTGTCACGTGCGGCCATGCGCACGCTTTCGTTCATCGCGTTCTTCCAGCCGATATCCGGGGCTGATCTGGTTCTCCGGAGGAGTTCCACAGTCTATCAGCACCTGAAGGAGCTCGAGGAGGTCGGCTTTGTTGTGGGGGAGCGGCAGGGGAGGAGCAAGGCCTACAAGACGACCCCGAGGTTCGCAGAGTACTTCGGGCTGAGCACCGACACAGCTACCATGAAGAGGCAACTCGAAAACAGGACCCTGACGCTCAGATAATCAAAATACTTAACATGGAGCCGCGGAGGGCGACCCCGAAAGGTCTTCAAACTTGACACGGCCCATCGAGAACCTCGTAAAGCGCAAGCCTACCGGTGGCAGGTCGAAGCCCCATAGAGGAAGGAGGGCGTACGAGAAGGACGGCTACGCCATCGAACCATTAGTCGGTCCGGTCTCCCGCAGGCCCCTCCGCAGGCGCGGAGGGCGGGTAACCGCTGGGGTCATATTCGCCGACTTCGCCAACGTCTCGGACGCCTCAGGAAAGACGAGCAAGTCCAAGATCCTCAGGGTCAAAAAGAGCCCGGCGAACCGCGACTATGAGAGGAGAGGGGTCATCACCAAGGGCTCGGTCATTGAGACGGAGGCAGGGGAGGCGCTGGTGACGTCCCGCCCGACGGCAGACGGGGTCGTCAACGCCACGCTGACGTCCAAGAAATGAAGGACTACGACAGACAGATTTTCTGGCTAGACTATTTCGACTCCGAGCTGAAGCGGAGCGAGGGGAGGCGCGTCCCCCTGAATTCGGCCACCCGTGCCCCGACCCTGCCGGAGCTTGGAGAGGCGTGCAGGAAGCTGAACCTCCAGCCGCAGCCTCAGCCCGCCCGGTTCCCGTCGAAGACCAGCAGGGAGTCAGGCTACGTCTCGGTGATCAAAGCGAGCCCGAAACAGATTCTCCTGATGAAAATCGCTCGAGAGCTTTCCGTTGTCCGGGGGATGGCGCAGAAGCGGCAGCCCCAGGCCCAGCCGGGACGGAAAAGATGACAGAATTCCGAGAAGGTTTAAAGCCAACGTAGGCCGCCTTCGACTCTCTTGTTTCAAGTCGGCATCCTCACTCACCAGGCCAAGAGTGGCCGACTCATCATCAAGCTTTCGAAGGAAATCAGACCCGGGGTGTTCCTCTACGACGGAGAAAAAAGGAAGCTGGGCCGGGTCGTGGAACTGATAGGACCAGTGAGGGCCCCCTATGCTTCTGTCGCGGTTGTAAGCAGCAGGTTCGGGAAGCCGGGGGACCCGGCGTTCCTGGAGGGGTAGTGCCTTGAGCCTTTGGAACACCAGCAGGGACGACGGCTTCAGGACCTCCTGCCCGGTCTGCGGCAATAGGCTGATCGGGGACTCTGAGAAAGGAGAACAGGTCTGCCCTACCTGCGGTTACGTATCCTCGGCCCCGGCCGACTCGGGCCCAGAATGGAAGGCGATGGACCTCGAGGAGAAGAACAAGAGGGTGAGGGTCGGCTCACCGACGACGCTTGCGCTTCACGACTTCGGTCTCTCTACAGAGATAAGCCGGACCATGAGGGACTCCCATGGGAAGTACCTCGACCCTGCAATGCGGGCAACCGTGGAGAAGATGCGGAAGTGGCAGAGCAGGACGAGGACCATCAACAGCGAAGAAAGGGGGCTATCAAACGTCCTCTCGAAAATAAGCGAGCTCTGCGAGGCGCTGAACCTCCCCGACAATGTCGCGGAGACTGCGGCTCAGATCTACCGAACCTCGGCCAAGATGAAGGTCGCCAAGAGCAAGTCCATCATCGGGATGACGGCGGCAACGGTCTACCTCGCCTGCAGGAAGTGCGGCGTGTCCCGGACGCTCAAGGAAGTCGCCAGGGCAGCGGGGATGGAGAAGGGGAGCGTCGCCCGATACTTCAGGCTCGTGCTGAAGGAAGTGGAAAAGGAGTACATCCCTCCCCCGTCGGTGGAGAAGTACATCTCCAAGCTGATCAACATGGCGAAGATCGATCCGAGGGTCGAGCACCTCGCCCTCAACCTGTCGCGCAAGACGAGCGACTCGAAGATCTCCAGCGGCAAGGCGCCGGCAGGACTTGCAGCTGCTTACGTCTACCTCTCATCGGTCATGGTGGGAGAGCACCTGCCTCAGAGGGAGGTGGCCGAGGTCGCCGAAGTGACGGAAGTCACCGTCAGGAACAGATGTCGTGAAATACTCGACAATTTCGTCATCCGACAGGAGTTCCTGCCAACCAAATGAAGCAGAAACCGAAGGGGTCCAAGCAGAATCCGAAGCCAGCCAAGACGCAGCCGAAGCAGTCGAAGCCTAGGGCCCCGAAGAAGGAGGTTCCTCAGGAACCCGTTGAGCGGACAGAAGAGGAGCTCGTCGACCTTACCTCGCGCGTTTACAAGCTCGTTGTAGAGCGGGGTCGGGACGGGGTCCTGCAGAGCGAGATCTGGAAGGAGCTGGGGTTGACAAGCAGGGACGGCTCCCGGCTCGCCATAAGGCTCGAACGCAGGGGCCTGATCGGCAGGGTGAAGGTTCTGGAGGAGGGCAGGTGGACCTACAAACTGACACCGTTGCGCTTCCCCACCAACATGGCCTCCATCGAAAAGGCTCCGTGCATAATCTGCCAGTACGAGTCGAAGTGCTCGATTGACGGCGAGGTGAGCCCCTACGTCTGTCCGTGGATCGGCCCGTGGGTCATCGAAGAGATGAGGGCGGACAGGACCCAGGTCCCCCAGGCAGCCCCGGTTTCTGTCCGCTAAGGTCGTAGCCATTGGCCCCGAAGAAGCTCGATTCCCTAGTGGAGGCAGCCAAGGCGGCAAGGCTTAGGGCGTACTCGCCATACTCGCGCGTCAAGATAGGAGCCGCCGTCCTCACTGCTGACGGCTCAATCTACACCGGGGCCAACATCGAGAACGCCTCCTATGGGCTGGCATGCTGCGCCGAGCGGACAGCCATCTTCAAGGCCGTCTCCGAGGGTGCGAAGAGGATACTCGCGATCGCCGTGGTAGGCAAGTCAGAGGACTTCACGAAGCCCTGCGGCGCCTGCAGGCAGGTCATGGTGGAGTTCAATCCGAATATGAAGGTCCTGAGGCGGGGTCTGGACGGGTTCTCCGAAGACGGGACTGCTTCATCTCTGCTCCCCGAGCACTTCAACCCCCCCGGGCTCGCGAAGAGATGAGGCTCAATGAGGCGAGGCACGACCTCTACAGGCGCCTGGCGAGGGAACAGGGTTACAAGAGCAGGGCTGCCTTCAAGCTCATAGAAGCCGACGAGCGATACCACATCGTAAAGGATGGGGACAGGGTCATCGACCTGGGTGCGGCTCCCGGGGGGTGGCTCCAGGTCGCGTCGGAGTTGGCCGGTCCGAGTGGTATCGTGGTAGGGGTCGACCTCAGCCCCATTAGGCTCAAGCTCCCAAATGTGGTGGCGTTGAAGCTCGACGTCTACGATTCAGGTCTCCCCGTCATGCTCAGGAAGGTGATGGGTGGAGAGGCTGACGTCATCTTGTCCGACCTATCCCCCACGGTTTCGGGGGTCTGGGAACTCGACCAGACAAGACAGGTCGAGCTCACTCTGCACGTCCTCGACCTGGCCCCAGAGCTCTTGAAGCCCACCGGGGGGGTCTTCTGCAAACTCTTCGAGGGGGATCGGTCTCAGGAGGTGAGGGACCGTTTCAGGAACACGTTCGCATCAGTCAGGACAGTGAAGCCGGCGGCCAGCAGGAACGCAAGCTCCGAGTTGTATTACTACTGTGAGGGCATCAAGGTGCAGCCCGTGCCCTAGGGAGTGCAGTCTCCGCCTCGTCCTTCCGCCCAACGCTGTCTTTCACAGCGGATACCACTTCCTCCTGACTGGCAACTGTCTTGAGCCCTGTCTTCTCAAACGGGGTCCGCATCGCCGAGAAACCCGCTTCCCTGAGGCTTCTGTAGACGGACGATTCGGGGACGGTGGCCATCCCCAAGGCGGAGCAGATCCCTTCGATACTGTAGCTCCATGGAGGATAATTATCGAAGCCCTCCAGTCCACCGAAGATATCAGCAGCATTCATCAGACCCCGTCCGACCGCCGCCTTCCGCGCCGCCCCCAGGACCATCGAGTCCGTCAGTGGGCCTGTCCAAAGAGGGCCGGCAAACTTTGCCTTCTTCCCGCAGCTGGCACACACAGGGACCGCGCCGAGCGCAGTCGAAGTGTGTCCGCAGGCCGGGCACCACAACAGGTACCCAAGTTTCCCGAGGGATTCGTCCGCCTTGCTCGCCCCCGCTCTGACCCTGAAGTAGAGCCTCAGGTAGTGCCTGGTTGAATGGGACGCGATGGGCTCAACTCCGATGTCGTTTGCCCCCGCGCTTCTTGCCACCGAGCCGGCTAGGACCCTTATCGCGGTTTCGTGGCGGAAGTGGTTGTTCAGCGGCATCCCGCCGTACCTGCGGACAGACACCTTCGGGTACAAGCCGCAGAGGACAGCGGAGTCGGTAGCGGTGATAGACAACACCCCTCCGTCCGCGGTTGCGCACAGCGCCCCCGGGATCTGACGGACCGGGCTCCCGAACGGGTCCACATCCACTCCGGCGAACCTGGCGTCCCTGCCGAACCTGGAGTAGAGGTAGGAGGAGGTTTCAGAGACTGCAAACTCGCATTTTCGGACGACGTGGTTCAGAGAGGCGGCCTTCCGGCCGAGCTTCATGGCGGCCGAGTTGAAATCCACCAGGCTCACCCTCTCCACTTTCTCCACCTCGTTGGCCAGGCGGAGTCCTCTGGCCCCTACCCCTGCCATCGAGTCGCAGAAGGTCTTCGTCCCCAGGGCAGACGCCATGGCGACGCTGACATCCCTGTTCAGTGAGGCAGCTGGATTGAAGAAAACAGGAGAGGTCGGAGGGGGGTCCTTCGTCAGGCTCACCCTTGGGACGAGGAGGCGCGTCATTCCCTCCATGTGCTTGGCTGGTACCACGGTCAGTTCGCGGCGCAGGGGTTCCGCTGTTAAACGATTCTCCCCCGGTGCTACCTTCATCTACTCGGCGAGCCGAGCGGGCCCCGACTTGACTGCAATCTGGCTCGTCACCGGCCCGCCGGGGGTAGGGAAGTCGACTGCCGTTTCGAGGGTCGTGATGAAGCTGAAGAGCGCCGGGGTAATAGTAGGGGGGTGCACCACTTCGGAAAAGAAGGAGGGCGGGGCCAGGGTCGGGTTCGTGATACGCGACCTCACGTCTGGGAGGACCGGAGAGCTCGCGTCAGCCGCGAACAGGGTCGGACCGAGGGTGGGGAGGTACAGGGTCAACCTCACCGACCTCGCAGGCATAGGGGCGGCGGGCCTTGAAGCGGCTGCCAATTCATCGGAGCTCATCGTCATCGACGAGGTCGGGCCCATGGAGCTCATCAGCCCAGAGTTCAGGAGGGGGATCAGGAAATGCATCGACTCGGGAAAGCCGCTCCTCGCCGTGGTCCACGAGCGCCTGGACGACGACCTTCTGAACGAGCTCTGGGCCAAAGCTGACACTACCTTCCCTCTGACCGTAGAGACGAGGGAAGAGGTCGCCGAACAGGTCGGTGAGCTGCTCCTCAAGGCAGTCGGGGGGCCCAAGGTCTGAACCGCGGCGGCCTGATTATCGGTGGGGTCGACGAAGCCGGTAGGGGTTGCCTCCTGGGGCCGTTGGTCGTCGCAGGAGTGTCGGTCGATTCAGCCGGGCTCAAGGAGCTGAAGGAAATTGGAGTAAGGGACTCCAAGAAGCTCACCCCCTCACAGCGGGAGGCGATGCACCCAGAGATTCTTCGAATCTCCAAACAAGTCCACTGGGAGGGGATACCACCGCAGGAGATAGACGAAGTGGTCACCAAGGGGCGGAGGCTCCGTAAGCTCAACTACCTCGAGGCGGTCTATTTCGCCAGGGTTATAGACAACCTGGGGGCCCAGAAGGTGACGGTTGACGCCTCTGACATTCTGCCGAAGCGGTTCCGGGACGATATACTGGCCAATCTAGGAAGGGGGTGCAGGGTCGCCGCCCATCACAAAGCGGACAGGGATTACCCCGCGGTATCTGCGGCCTCCATCGTAGCCAAAGTCCAGAGGGACAGGGCCGTGGAGATGCTCAGGGACGAACACGGAGACTTCGGCTCGGGGTACCCGTCCGACCCCCAGACCAGGGCCTTCTTTGTGAACAGGATGAAGGTCGGTGAGACGCTCCCGAGCTATGTGAGGAAGAGCTGGAAGACCTGGCTGAACCTCGAACAGAGCCTTCTCGATTCGTTCTAGCGTGAAGCATGGATTAGTGCGTGGTCTTTCTCGAAGGGGCTGAGCTCGACGACCTTCAGCACTTTGAACCCCGCGCCTTCGAGCTTGGCCTTCTCCTCCGTATAGACCCTCCCTGGGTCTTTCAGGACGTCGATGCTTCTCGCCTTCACCACCAGGAGGAGGGCACCGCCGGGCTTCAGCATCTTAGTGCAGTTCTCTACGGCGATTTCAGTCTGGTCTGGTTGTGCGATATCGCAGTACACCACGTCCACCTTGGCTATGGCATACTTGGAAGGGTCCCTTGCGTCGGAGACGAAGGGGATGACGTTCTTCCTCTCTCTAGCCACGTGCTCCACGAACTCCCTCGCAACCCTTGGGGCGAATTCCACTCCTATCACCAAACCTGTTGGCCCGACGAGGTCAGAGACGTGGGAAGCCGTTGTCCCCGTCGACGCCCCAAGATAGAGCACATTTGCACCCTCTCGGACAACATCGGCCGGGAGTCCCTTGATGATCGCTGACGCGAGCTTGCTCCTGAAGGGGTCCCAGGTCCTAAACTCCTGGCCGTCCCGGATCACCAGGTCCTCGTTGTAGACTCTCTTACCTGGAGTGAGATTCTTCGTCAGGAGGGCAGTCCTCCCCCTTTTTTCTTCCCGCAGCAGGAATGTCATCTTCGGCGCGGCTTGTCGCGCCTGAAGGGCCTCCGTTCTCGGCGAGGCGCCCCTTTCCCATCGGGCTTGCGCTGAGGCGGCTCCTTGTACCTCTCCTTGATGCTCTCCAATCTCTTGTCCAAGGCCACCTTAATCGAAGCTTCTTCGGACCCACGATAATAGTCGACCCGGGCCGCTATTGCTATCTTGTTGGCCAGTGTCCTCGCGATCTTCCCCCTCTGCCACTTCGGGGCCATGTGGACCGCCTGGTGCTGGAATAGGATGCCGTGCTTCGGGGGCCTCGCCCCTGTCCTCAGAGAGCGGAAGAGCGCCTTTTCAGCTCCCAGTATCTGGATGGTGCTGGCCGGGAGGACCGCGAGCCTGTCAAGGCCCCCCGCCTTCGCCATGAGCCTCGCCCCGATGGTGGAGCCTGCCACCTCGGAGACGTTGGGGGCGACCTTCTTCATCTGATTCTCAATATAGCCGTTCAGACCGTCCCTAATGGACCCGAGCTGGATTGCCAGGGTTGCCAATGCCTTGACCCTACCCAGGTCACCATCGGAGATGGTCCCGCCCTTCGACCTGTCCCTCGCTTCAATGATCGCCTCCATCTTCTTGTCGGTGAAACCCCTCCCCGCCAGCTTCTCCTTGGAGAACCCATCTCTGCCTCCGATTTCAGAAATGATCTTGCAAAGTGCGTTGTTGTCCTGAATCATCTGAGTGAGCTCCGGGAAGTGGAGCCCGTACCACTCGGATGCCCTCGTTGCGGTGATGTTCAGGTACTTGTCTGTGTCATCCAGCGCCTGAATCGCCTGGACGAGATGCAGGTCGGGCCTGGACGAGGCCTCGCGAATTGTCGCCTCGGCGGCTGCTATGCTCTTCTGCCTCAGGGCCTCAAAATCAGCGCTTCCGGGCGTGCTTTCATCCAACAGAGTTCAGCTCCGCTCCCGCCACTTACCATTAAAGGGTTTCAGAGGTACTTTTCGATTTGTTCCTTGAGGATGGACCTGTGGCATCGGGCACTGTCTTTTTCGACGCACAGGAGCGTTATCGTCCCACGCTTTGACTCTCGGGCTATGCCCTTCAGTAGTTCCTCCTTTCCCTTCAGTGACCGCTTGTACTCGGCGGTAAACTCCCTCCACGTTACCTTCCCCGCCTTGTACCGCTTGATCAGATCCCTCGGGGTCCCGAGCTCTTCATCCAGGCGTCGACCTTGGCCTTCGATACCCCTCTTGGCCAGAGGGTCATGACGAGGACTCGTCTGCCGTCGGAAGGATTGATAGGAGAGTAAACGGACTTTTCGATGCGTATCAACGCCGAGATGACCCAACAATGCGAGGGCTACAGATAAATACCAACTTCGGCGGTTGGAGATAAAAGAGGTAGAAAGCCGTTCCAACTCACGGATCCCTTACAAAGGCTGGAAAAGTTCGGAGTCAGACTCCCAAGCTAGAAGGAAAGCCCAAGGCGAGTAAAATCCCCAAGGTCCGGAACAAGCGGACCTACGAGAAACGCTTTACTCTGAAGCGCAAGCCAGGTCAGAACTGGATGCGCCGGTGACCGAACAGGCCTCTGAAGAACTGAAAGCAGCCGCCGCTTACATCGCCGAACAGGTCTCCCAGGGCAAGATAGGCTCCCGCCTTCAGCTCGAGAAGCTGAAGAAGAAGGCCGCTTCGGATTATTCGCTGGACCGGTATCCCTCCAATTCCGAAATCCTCGTCCACCTTGGACCTGGAGCCAAGCCAGAGTTTGTCGAAATCCTCAGGGTTCACCCCCGGCGGAGCGCCTCCGGAATCGTGGTCGTGACAGCCTTCTCCGCCCCTTTCCTCTGCCCCCACGGTACCTGCGTCTTCTGTCCCGGCGGGCCCTCAGTGGGAACGCCGCAGTCGTACCTCCCGCAGAGCCCCGGAATGAAAACCGCCCTCGACGCCAAGTTCGACCCCTGCCTCCAGGTCAAGCGATCTCTCGCCAAATACACCGCTAACGGCCACGAAATCTCCAAAGTGGAGACGATAATAGAGGGCGGGACGTTCATCGCCGTCCCCAAGGACTACCAGACTGACTTCGTCAAGGGAGTCTACGAAGGCCTCAACGGCGTGAAGTCATCTTCGCTCGAGGAGGCACAGGTGTTCAACGAGTCAGCCGCCAGCCGCTGCGTGGGGCTCACCCTCGAGTCGAAGCCCGACTGGTGCCGGCCCCAGGATATCGATCTGATGCTCGCCTACGGGATAACTCGTTTGGAGATAGGTGTCCAAAGCCTCCGTGACAACGTGCTCACGAGGAGCAACCGAGGGCACAGCGTGGACGACACCGCGCAGGCCTTCAAGGTCGCCAGAGACGCCGGCCTGAAGGTCACGGCCCACATGATGCCCGGGCTCCCTAGCGCCACTCCGCAGGAAGACCTCGAGGACCTCAAGCGGCTATTCGAAGACGTAGCCTTCAGGCCCGACATGTCGAAGCTCTATCCCACCCTGGTAATCCCTGGAACCTCCCTGGCTCGCCAGTTCGAAGTGGGGCTCTTCGAGCCATACCCCGTGGAGACCGTGGTGGAGCTGTTGAGCGAGATGAAGAGGTTCGTCCCGCCCTGGCACAGGATAATGAGGATCCAGAGGGAGATCCCTGCCAGCGAGATACAGGGAGGAGTCCCCTGCGGCAACCTGCGGCAGCTCGTCCTAGAAAGGGCCAGGCAGAAAGGGATTGACTGCAGATGCATCAGATGCCGGGAAGTCGCCCTCAGAGCTCCAGATTCGTTCGCCGGGGAAGACACCCTGCAGTACAAGGAAACGAGGTACAGGGCGTCGGAGGGAGAGGAAGTTTTTGGGTCTTTCGAGTTCAGGGACTCGGGGGTAATCTCCGCCTTCGTGCGGATGCGGGTCCCCTCCCCATCGGCCCACAGGCGTGAGGTGGACAACGCGGCAATCATAAGAGAGCTGAGGGTCTACGGCCAAGTCGTCAAGCTCGGGGAAAGGGAGGAGGCCGCGTGGCAGCACAGAGGGCTCGGGACATCTCTTATGGAAAAAATGGAGAAACAGGCCAGGGAAACATTCGGCGCGAAGAAGCTCCTCGTCACCAGCGCTGTCGGGACCCGGAACTACTACCGAAGGCGGGGGTACGAACGGGAAGGACCGTACATGGCCAGACCACTGGACTAGAGCCGCATTCCCCAACAATACTTTAAGACAGAACCGGGTCGGCTCCCTTCGCATGGGGGACCTCTCGGGTTACAGGGAGGACGCCGTGCGTTTCCTCAATCAGGCAGGGGCGTCCATCGGGGACGTCCTTGAGGTCCAAACTGACTGGGGTACGGTCACGGGGACCCTTGTGCCACGCTACGCGTATGGTGTCGGGGACTACATCGTACTGAAATTAAAGTCGGGATACAACGTCGGACTCAGCCTCTCCGGACTGAAAAGCGCGAAGGTGAAGGAGAAAGGGGAGAAGCCTTCCTTCACCGCCCCACTGCCTCCAAAGCCCGCCAAGGGACTCCCCCGAGTCCTCATACTTGGCACAGGTGGGACCATCGCGAGCAGGATCGACTACAAGACTGGGGCGGTCCACCCTGCGGTGTCCTCGGCAGAGCTCCACTCTCTCGTGCCGGAGCTGTCCGAAATCGCAAGGGTCGAGCCGGAGATAATGTTCGACATATTGAGCGAGAACATCACCCCGAAGCACTGGACTAAGCTCGCCCAGCGGGTCAAGAAGGCGGTCGACGACGGAGTCGATGGGGTGGTCATAACCCACGGCACCGACACCCTCGGATATACAGCGGCCGCCCTCAGCTTCGCCCTCGCCGGTGTTCCGATCCCCGTGATCCTTGTCGGGGCCCAGAGGTCGTCCGACCGGCCGTCCTCAGACGCCCCCCTGAACCTGCTGGCTTCGACCTATGTCGCCGGACGGGCTGAGTTTTCCGGGGTCTACGTGGCGATGCACCTGGGGGAGGACGACGACAAGGTGGTATTCCACCGGGGAAATAGGGTCAGGAAGAACCACACAAGCAGGCGGGATGCCTTCGTCTCCGTCGGAGTCCCCTTCGCCGCCGTATGGGGAAGGTCAGGTTTGGAGTTCGTCGGGGAAGGCCTCCCGAAGAGGGGAGGACCTTTCAAGCCCCGTGTCAGGTTCGACGAAGGGGTCGCGCTGCTCAAGTTCTATCCATCGATGGCGGGTTCTCTGGTGGCGGCGGCCAAAAAGGGGGGTGCCAAAGCGCTCATAGTAGAGGGCACCGGCCTTGGCCATGTGGACAAGGAAGTGATGCAGGAACTCAGGGCGTTCGTCAAGGGAGGGCGGCTTGTCTTCATGACCTCCCAATGCATCGAGGGGAGGGTGGACCTCAACGTGTACGCGACGGGGAGAGACCTCTTGGAAGCGGGAGTGATCCCACTCGAGGACATGCTTAGCGAAACGGCGTTGGTGAAGGCGATGTGGGCCCTCGGCAACAGCACGAGCATCGACAAGGCGAAGGAGCTCATCATTAGCGACATAACCGGGGAGACGACGACCAGGACGTTTCCAGAGAAGAAATGAGCAAGCCCTCCGGCTCCAGGGACGGGCTGCTTGTAGGCCTCGAAGTCCACCAGCAGCTCTCTTGTAGCACCAAGCTCTTCTGCTCCTGCCCTCCTTTGAAGTCCGAGGAGCTCCCGTACCGGTTCGAGAGACGACTGAGGCCCGCCCAGAGCGAGACAGGGGGCGTCGACCCTGCGGCGATTTTCGAATACTCGAAGGGGAAGTCGAACAGCTACTATTGGAGTCCCGAGTCGTCCTGTCTAGTGGAAGCTGACGAGGAACCCCCCCACCCACTGAGCGAAGAGGAACTCGATTCGGCGATCCTTGTGGCCAAGACCCTCGGGTCCAACCTCGTCGACGAAGTGCACGTGATGAGGAAGATTGTCATCGACGGGTCCAACACCGCGGGCTTCCAGAGGACCACCGTGGTTGGCCTCGGAGGGCAGATTAACGTGGGGGGGACAAAGGTTGGTGTTCAGTCTGTCACCTTGGAGGAGGACGCCGCAAGGATCCTCGGAGAAGACGGCGGCTCCCGCCGCTTCGCACTAGACAGGCTGGGAGTCGCACTCGTGGAGGTCGCCCTTGAGCCTGTGAAAGGGGACCCCGAGGTTGTCGGAAGGGTGGCCCTTTACCTCGGACGGGTCCTGCGTTCGACGGGACGCGTCGCCCGAGGGCTGGGTACGATTCGTCAGGACCTCAACGTCTCGCTGGACGGTGGAGCCGTTGTGGAAGTGAAGGGAGTCCAAAAGCTGAACCTCCTTCCAAGGGTCGTGGAGTATGAGCGCGCCCGACAGATGGCGCTCAGCGCGGTGGCCTCCCGCCTTCGTGAGAGGGGCATCCGGAAGGTTCGGTGCCGTAGGATGGATCTGACGAAGGCGATGCCTGGCACGTCCTCCAAACTGATCAGGCAAAAAGTAGCCGCAGGCGGAAAGCTTGTGGCCATCGTTGCCACAGGCATGCATGGCATGCTGGGGTGGGAACCTTTCCCCGGGGTCAGGCTCGGGAAAGAGCTCGCGGAGGTCGCGAGAGCGGGCTCGTTGGGAGGGATCATGCACTCAGACGAATTCGAGAAGCAGGGGATCACAAGAGAAGAAGGGTCGAAGATCCGAGAGTTGACGGGCGCCGGGGACCAGGATGCCATCCTGCTTTTGACCGGGCCTCAATCTTTGGTAGACGGGTGTGTCCCTAAACTTATCGCAAGGCTCGAGCTCGCCCCTCTCGGGGTCCCGGCTGAGACCCGGGCCGCGACGGAGTCAGGCGAGACGAGATACATGCGGCCGAGGCCCGGCTCGCAGAGGATGTATCCGGAGACCGACATCCCTAACATTCCTATTACGAGCGTAAGGCTGGAAGCGGCCTCGAAGTCGGTCCCTGAAAACTGGGAGGCGAGGGTCTCTCGGCTCGCCGAGTCCCATTCTCTGAGCAGAGACCTGGCTCTGAAGATCTACGACGCCGAACTCGACGAGGACTTCGAGGAGCTGACGAAACGGCTCAAGGTCGAACCGTCGATAATCGCTTCGGTCCTGGTGGACGTGCCTGCCAGGCTGAGTAGGGAAGGGGTCCCGGAAGAGGCGCTAACCCTCCCGATTCTTTCGGATGCTCTCCGGCTTGTATCAGTTGGAAAAGCGGCCAAGGAGGCGATCCCGGACATCTTGAAGTTCGCTGGGACTAGTGGCGTCTCCCTGGAGGCAGCTGTGATGTCGCTGGGTCTCGAGACTGCGGGGGAGTCGCGGATTAGGGAGGTGGTCGAGTCGTTGGTCGAGAAGAACAGGGGGCTTTTGGCGGAGAAGGGGGAATCTGCGTTCTCTCCGATGATGGGAGAAGTGATGAAGGAACTGCGTGGAAAGGCGGACGGAGCCGTCGTGGCGCGGGTTCTGAGGGATGCCATCCGAAGCAGGCTCACATAGAGGCGAAAAGGTCCCCCCGATAATTCTGACGTGAATCAACATCTAACATCTTCGTTGAATTCCGCGGCAGCATTCCGAGGATGTCCCAAGATCTCGACGAAGTCGAGCTATCCCGCAGTGTCATCCTCCGTGAGAGTACATCGTTGTCATGCCTTTTTATCTGACCCTGGAGTAGGGGGAGATAGTCCATAGAAGCGAACACAATGACTTTGCCATTTGTAGGGAACCTGCACTTCGGTCTGCTGGTAGGGTTCGTAGCCACCCTTGCGATAGCTTCCGCTCTCAACGAGTTCGGGGATGAGATGTTCAAGAGGGGTGTGGCCAGGCCGTTCTTCTTCGGGAAGCATCGCCTGCACCACCGGAGTTTCCTCTTCATCTTCCTCCCCTTGGGCTACGTCGCGCTGTCCTTCCTGATACTCCTTGGGTACATCCAGATAGTCTGGAACGACTTCTGGACGGGAATGGTCAGCACAATCGCCATAGCAACCGCGTGCCTTCTGCTCGACCTCGCGGTGGACCGCGCCAAGGACAGCGGCGGGTGGGGCTTCATCCACCACGAGCTGATCTACCTAGCAGTCCCCGCGTTCGCCTTCTCCAACTTCCTCAGATTCACAATCTGATAGCTGGCGGGCCACCGACCCTCAGCTGGACTACAGCTCCAATCTCGCTATGCATGCGTCCGGTGTCGCCCGTACCTGGACCTTCATGGCTAGACCATCTTCGAAGATCCCCCTGATGACGCCCTCGTAGTACATGGACCACTTCATGCCTGTCCCATGCCTGATCAAGATTACATGCTTCCTTCCCTCCTCGCTGTGCTCAAACTCGAATCGGCCCGCATATTGCCCGAACCTTCGCAGAAACTCCATGGCGTAGCTGGGAGTGAAATCGACAAAGATTGATTCCACCGCTCCTCTCGCGGAGTCTCGGACGGTCGTCCTTCCCAGCTCCCGTGCTTCATCGTCCAACTGCCGCTCCATCAGCTTTACCATCATCGCCGGTGTCAACGCTACCATCCCAAACCTCCGTGCGTGGACATCCCAGTCCGTAAACTTCCTCAGCAGCCGGTTGACCAATGTGTTGACCGAGACCTTCTCTTACAACGCTATCTTCTGGAGAACCTCGTCAAGTTCCTTGTCGAGGCGCAACGTCCTGGTGACACTCACGCCGCTCATGACGCTGTGCAAGGAGGTTTGATAATAAGTTTCGTCTGTGTTCGAATTGGCCCCAAATGTTCACTTGTAAACGTAGTATACATTAGGGCACCCCCCTGCTCATCTATTTCAAGGGCGAATGAGAATCATGAGTAGCGGTGGAGGCCGGAAATCCAATCCTGACGGAAGTTGGAAGAGGTTGAACGACATCTGGGAGAAGTCGAAATCCGATGATTTGATCCGAGCGAAGGAGATCATGGTCTATTATCACGCGACCGATCGGCAAGTCTTCCAAGGTTCCGTGGAACTGAAGAATGTCCCAGGCGCTCTGGCTGGAGTCTCGGCAGAGCTGGCCCGGTCAGGGGTCAACCTTGTGGCGACAGCGTCCTGGAACATCAATAGCACCGGTCTCGCAGAGTGGGGATTCTTCGCTGAAGCGGGCGCAGAATGGAAAGGGATAGATCGAATAGAACAGGCTGTTGGAAGTGCCCCTCATGTCGTCAGTTGCGCCTTCAGGGAAGGGAGGGAAGGAATGGTGGTGGACACCCTCCACTACCCTCTCCGCCTGAACACAGGCGAGCCAGCGATGGTGGTGAACAGGAACACCTTCGCAGAGATGTTCCAGAATCTGTTGACCGTCTTCGGGTCAGGAGGGAGGGTCATGATTCACCAGATGGGAGTCGCCAGCGGAAAGGAGACCTCTAGGAATCTTCTCCGAATCCTCGGACGGGAAGGACTTGAGAAGAGGTTCCCTGAAGCTCTCTCTCTTTATGCCGCCATGGGCTGGGGGAGAGTGGAACTGACCGATTTCTCCCTCAAGCCGTTCAGGGGAAGGCTGTTTCTGTACGACAGCTTTGAATGCACGGGGCCAAGGACTGGGGCCCCCAAAAGCGAATTCATCCGGGGGCATGTGGAAGGACTCGGCCAGGCGCTTCTGGAAAAGGCCGTTGTATGCCAGGAGACAAAGTGCGTCTCGGCTGGCGACCCATTTTGCGAACTTAGATGCGGGGAAAGGTAGCGGCGTCTACAGCCTGTAGAAGTCAGTCGAGTCAGGTTCCCTATGACAAGTGTGGGGCCCTCCATCGCTAGATATCGAAGTGTTTGTAGTAGCACTTTGAGGGGCGATGAATGTTTCTGACAAATCAGTAGTTGGGAACTGGGTCGCCGCGACCTCTGCCGTCTCGATGCTTATCTAAGGCGAGAAGCCGCTTGGAACGCATGAATTACTCGGAACCATACATCCCGACGCCGGAAGACATCATACCCAGAATGCTCACCTTGGCTTCCGTAAAACCAAACGAGACGCTGTTCGACCTCGGCTCAGGCGACGGCAGGACGGTGATAACAGCGGCAAGAGACTTCCATGCCAGGGTGGTCGGGGTGGAGATTCGGAGGCGCCTCGTGACGGAGTGCCGCAGAAAGGTGAGGGAGATGGGGCTTTCCCATCGGGTCACGATAAGGTGTTCCAACTTCAAGGAGGTAAGCTTGCGCAAGGCCGATGTCCTTGCCATGTATCTCTCGGACTACACCCTTAACCTACTGGCGCCGAAGTTCGCGAAAGAACTGAGACCTGGCGCCAGAATCGTGAATTTTCACTATGAGATTCCAGATTGGACGCCTGCGAGTCGAACAGAGGTCACACCCGCGGGTTGGAAGGAGCCTCATTCGATATACCTGTATGTGATGTAAGTTCGGGCAGGCTTAGAGTTACGCGTCGAAGAGTTTGTAGCAATGGCATTGAGATGCTGACAGATGTGGGGCCAGACAGCCTTAAATTGGCGATGGCTTCACTCTAAAACATGGAAAATCCATCCCTCGCGGTCGAGCTGGGACACCTGAAGAACCACGTGAAGTACCCAGCGAACAGGGCACAAGTCGTTGCAGCATGCAACAACATGTCTGACCAGCTCCCTGGGAACGCAGAATGGTTCGCGAAGAACCTCCCAGAGGGTAACTACAACAGTGCCCACGAAGTGTTAGGTGCCCTTCTAAAGCAGGTCTAAACACCATCTGCATTGGGCCCCTCAGGGCCCGTACCCCCTTTTGGACTACTGGCAAGCAGTCTAACCAAGAAATGGTGCTGTCGTTACAAATCGAAGTACAGGTAGAACTCGTAAGGGTGGGGCCTTGCAGCCACCGATCTGTAGGCGTCCATCTCGAGCTCCATCATCACTTCAACAAGGTCCTTGGGGAATATCCCCTCCAGGAACGTCGAATCGCTCTGGAGGCTCTCCACCGCCTCCTTGAGGCTCCCTGGGAGCTCTCCCACCCCGAGCTCCTTCCTCTTCTCAGGGGTCAGCTTGTAGATGTCCTGGTCGACTGGATTTCCGGGGTCCAGGTTCCTCTTCATGCCATCGAGTCCGGCGGCCGTGATGGCGGCGAAGGCGAGGTATGGGTTGCATGAAGGGTCCGGAGTCCTGAACTCCACCCTCTTCGCCCCCTCCGAGCCCTTCTCGTAGGCTGGTATCCTTACGTTGGCCGACCTGTTCATCTTGCTCCAGGCGATGTACACCGGCGCCTCGTAGCCTGGGACAAGCCTGTGGTAGGAGTTTGTGGTCGGGTCGACTATGGCGCAAAGCGCCCTGCTGTGGCTCATTATCCCACCGATGTAATAGCGGGCGGCCTGGCTGAGCTCGGCATAGGAGTCCGTTGTGTCAAAGAACGCGTTCTTCCCGCTCTTCCAGAGGCTCGAGTGCACGTGCATCCCCACCGCATTGTCCCCGAAGATAGGCTTCGGCATGGTGGTGGCTATCATCCCCATCTTTGTCGCGACGTTCTTGGTGACGAACTTATACGTCATGGTGCTGTCTGCCATGGTGACAAGCTCGTCCCTGTAGACGTCAATCTCGCACTGCCCAGCCGTCGCGACCTCATGGTGGTGCGCGTTGGAAAGGATCCCGAACCCGTCCCGCATGTAGTTCACGCAGTACCCCCGAAAGTCGCTCAGGGTATCGACGGGCTGAGCGGGGTAGTAGCCGTCTTTGAACCTGATGGGGAAGTTAGTCCCCCGGGCTTCGTTGGCCGACTCCTTCGACTTGATGCTGAACCCCGATGCGAACGGGTTGTTCGCCTCCCAGGTCACGCTGTCGAAGACGAAGAATTCCACCTCGGGGCCCCAGAGCGAGTCCGTGAAACCGGCTTGGCGAATCGCCGCCTCGGCCGTCTGAGCGACGTATCTCGGGTCCCTGCTGAACCTTCCTCGGCCGTAGCCCCCCCTGACGTCGCAGATCAGCCTCGCCGTCTTGACGCTGTCTTCGATCCAGGGGACCACTCCGTAGGTCGACGCGTCGGGGACCAGGAGCATATCTGACTCGTTGATGTCAACGAACCCCCTGACCGAAGACCCGTCGAGTTTCGCGACCCCTTCTGAGAACATCTCCTCGTTCATCATCTCCGTGGGCATGGTCACATGCCTCAGCCTCCCTGGGACGTCGGTGAACTGAAGGTCGACGAATTTGACTGCGTCCTTGTCAAGCAGGTCGAGTGCCTGGGAAGGGGTGAAGGTCCTCTTCACGAACTTGCCGTCTTCTGTGATCTTGAGTACCAACCGCAGGCCTCTCATACCCAAACTATTAAGACAAACCACATGATTGTGGAAGACTTTCCCATTACAGGTTGAGTCTGTTTTTGCTATATCGGATATTTGACAAGCTAATGTCTACGCTTAAATGCGCAAAGAACTCTCGAGGCCCCCAGTTCATTCTTGACCAAGATCAGGGTCAGACTCGGGCAGGCTGAAGCAGAGGTGGAGGCGGAACCCGAACACCTCAGGGAGGCAATAGATCTCATCCCAGAGCTTGTCGCGAAGATCCGGGTCCCGGCAAGGGAATCCGCGACCGAAAGGGGGGAGACCGTCCTTGGCCCCTCGAAGGAGGCACCTGATCAGTCATTGTCGTCCCAGACCCCGGTCATCTCCCTTGAGAAGGGGGATTCTCTTGCGGACGTGATTGGGAAGTTCTTCTCAGGCCCCTGGGGAAGGGAGAAACGCAAGCTCTCCGACGTCAGGGAGGCACTCCAATCATACGGCCTGAATTATCCGAAGCAGTCAGTGGCGGTCGCGCTCTTGAGGCTCGCCAAGACCACGAAGCTAAGGAGATTCAAGGCGGAGGACGGAGAGTATGTGTATACCTCAGCTCTTACCATGTCAAATATTCCGCAGGCTCCAGATGACCGCGTCTTCGGGGAACTGACGGCGCCCCAGCCCGATTGAGACCTTCCAAGTCGCGGATCCCCGCGATACTAATTTAAGCGAATCAGAATCTTGACCGCCGCGGAGCTCGTGGGGAACTGTCAAGCGAAAGAGACCTTTCAATATCGGTAAGCTACGGCGACTCTAAGGTCGAATTCTCGGGCTCACCAGAAGTAGTCATGCGCTCGTTGCACGAATTCGTTTCGAAGATGATACCCAACATGGATCTAGCGAGGGTGATCAGCGTCAACTACTCCTTGAACGACCTCGTCCAGATGTTCAAGGAATACGTCCGTGTCACCCCCGAAGGGCCAAGGGTCTGGACCCAGGACAAGAAGCTAAGTGACAGGGACGTTATCATGCTCCAGCTGGTCGCCGCCAGGATTGCAAGCCTGAGCGGGAAGACGACGATGGATGCCATGGGGGTGGCCGAAATTGAGTCGGCCACGGGGCTCTACCCGAAGACGATAAGCTCGAGGCTCAGCGAGTTGACAAAGGCTGCCAATGTCGAGAGGGTCGAGTCTGACCAAGGGGGCAAGTACAGGATAACAACGGTAGGGACGAACAGGCTCGGCGAGCAGCTCTCTAAGAAGCTCCGTTCTGGCTCTTGAAGGGGTACTTCTGGACGTACCGATAGTTCCTCATGCTCCCGTCTCTGAACAAGGACCCCTCCCTGACGAGGTCTACAAGGGTGTGGGACACAGCTGTCCTGTCATAATGATACCCCCGCCTACTCATCTCCTCGTGGACTTCGGACAATGCCTTGGGTGTAACAAACCAACCCTCCTTCCACATCGTCGTGATGACCCCTCTGGAGGTCTCGCCCTTCCTGTCACCAGGAAGAGCCTCTTGAGATTCCACTAGCATCGGCTCCTTCGACGCCATCCCTGCCAGAACGCTCTCTACCGCCTGCTGCACCCGGTCCTCCTGCGAGGTTATCTCGATCTCCCATGCTCCCCGCTTAAGCCTGACCGTGACGCTCGGAGGTTTCTCGTTTTCCGACAACTGTATCTTGTTGCGCCTGTTGTCCAAGATGCCATTATTTGAACTGGAGACTTCCGTCGTTCGTTGAAGTATAACCGCTTCTTCCATGCCTGCAAGGTATCAGCCATCAGATGTTTATATCTATTGTGCATGTTGCTCATGCGCAATAGTTTTATAGTGCGCAACATGCCCATAATGCGCGCAAAATGGCCATCGAGACCTTCCAAGATACCGAAGACGAGCGCCTCTCCGTCTTGGACTCTCTCGCCAGGGAGTTCGAAGAGGCATTCGTTGAGCTCTCGGAGAGCGCCGAGAGACAGCTCGCTGGGAGGACGTTCGTCTTCAGCAGCTACGGGAAGGAGCTCTATCCGTACTTCGAGTCGACAGACGCGCAACTGGCCCCTGGGTGCATAATTCCTATCAAAGAAGGGCGGCCGGTCGCGTCCGTCGATTCGACGTGCGTCCTCGTGGGGGAGACTGCGGAGGGCGCGCTATACGCTGCCCGGACCGCCGTAGGCATCTCCTTCGAAGGCTCCCTGCGCAGGTTCTTCAGGCTCGGGCCGATACTTGTCTTTGCTAATTCGTCCGGGCTGTCGGGGCTGACTCCACGCCTCCCCTCCTCGGAGATGGACCTGCTTCTATCTGACCACGCGGTTGCTGAGAGATACATCAGAAACAATGTGGAGAGGCGGGTGATCGAGGCGCTCTCGGGTTCAGACGGCGACACCATAATCATGGCAGACGGTTCCCTCAAGCACCCCATGGGCCAGCTTGCCAACAGCTTCCTTCTCAGACCTGGGGCCGGCAGGTGCTTCGTCGGGTTCTCAAAGTCGAGCAATCTGATACTTAGTGAACAGATGGCCGGTGCTTTGTCGCGGACCCCCGGGCCCTCCTACTATGTCATCGATCGGGGGGCCGTCGGCACGGTCCTCGCGAAGTTCACCCACGACGGGCTGGTGTTCAGGCTTGACCTTTCGGGTCCCGAACCGATGGAAACCACCTTGGGCAGGGTGCTCTGGAACGACGCCTTCGCGTCAGGCTACCCCGATTCACTGAAGGTCGCACACCATCTCTCGATCTTTTCAAAGGCGGATGACCAGGCGCTGAAGGCCTTCGTCACAAAGAAGTTTCGCGTCCGCCAGCTACACACGTTCCCTCTGAGGAAGATCGCCCTGGGCGGATTCAAAGGGAGTGCCTAGCGCCTGAAGATACTCAAGAAAGAGTCGGACGACATACTCGTCATCGCCTCCCCCAGGGAGCGGGTCCGCGTCGGGGACTACCTGGTCGCTTCTGAGCCCCAGAGGAGCCTGGTAATGCAGGTCTACGACGAAAGGTACCTGGACGTCGAAGGGATAGAAGAAGAGATAGCCAGGGAGGAGATACTCTCTGCATCCGCCCCGGGGACGACATCGGACCCCACGGGGCTTTCTACTATCTCCACCCTCATTAGGGACATGCGGATACTGTTATGCAAGGCCCGGGGGACGATTTCGGACGGGCGGCTCACCCCTCGCGCGAACTGGATGCCCTCGAGGACGAGTTCCGCGGTGACCCGTCTGATGGTTGAAGAGCTGGCAGGGGCGGTCGAGCCGTTGGGGGTCAGGGACATCCGACTCGGGACCGTCGACTCCGAGTCGGCGTTCAGCATCCCGGCGGAGACCCTTGACGGCAGGATCACGGTCATTACTGGGAGGAAGGAGTCGGGGAAGTCTCACCTAGCGAAAATCCTGCTCAGGGGCCTCCTCGAGAATGGCGCCTACGCCGTGGTATTCGACCTCAACGACGAATACGGCTCCGTGGGCCAGCGCAAGGACGGCACAGAGACCTCTGAAAGCCGGAAGGTGCAGGTGCTCCGCCCAGGGCGGGACCTGAAGTTTTCACTTGCGTCGGTGGGGCTCAGGGCGATCACCAACCTCCTTTCGCACTCCCTCGACATGCCCGGGACGTCGCTCAGGGAGTTCGTCAAGATTTGGGAGCAGCTCGACAACAGGGACGAGCTGACCCTGGCCACCCTCGAATCTGGCATCCAGCAGTGGAGGTGCAACGAGTTCGTGAGGGACGCTCTCTTCGCCAGGTACCACACCTTGGCGTCATGCGGCCTCTTCACCGACTCCCCCCGACAGCAGTTCGACCTGCAGGACTTCTTCTCTATGAACCGGGACGGGGGGGCCCTGGTGGTGTCCCTGAGCGGGGTCTCCCCCCTCAACAGGAAGATGGTCGTCGAGCTCATGCTTTCCAAGCTGGTGGAGCTCCTCGAGCGGCGCAAGATTCCGCCTGTCTTCCTCTTCGCCGAGGAGGCCCACCTGTACCTGCGCGACACCTACTGGGAGGACCTTATCACGAGGATGAGGCACTTCGGGGTCTTCACCGTGTTCGTCACAAACCAGCCCGACGCCATCGACCAGAAGATCTACCGCCAGGTGGACAACATATTCCTCTACAACTTCAGCAGCGACTCGGACCTCGGGCTGGTGTCGCAGGCCTCGATGGCGGACACGGACACCGTCAAGGCCATCGTGAGGACCCTTCCTCCCCGAATGTGCCTCCTGCTCGGGTACGCGGTTAGGAACCTCCCCGTCGTGGTGAGCATTGATCCGTTTGACTCGCCTGCTAGCGGGATGACGCGAAGGTTCTTCGAAGAAACCCTAGAGCCAAGAATCCGAGGCTAGTACCCAGCCCCAGGCTAGACGGGGTGATCACGAACACGGTAAATGCTGGCTAGGGGTCCAGCTAGGGACCTAAAGACAACTGTGATAGGATACACCTCCTCCTCTAGGAGTCAAGCTGTTCGCGGCACGGTCGATTATGGACGGAAAAGATAACATTCCCGCGGATTTGGTACTTGCGCATGAATACGGACGAGGTTCCCCTTGAAGTACCCGAAGGGTCCCAGTTGATAATCGGCCAGGCTCACTTCATCAAATCTGTTGAAGATCTGTACGAGACACTTGTAACTTCGATGCCCGGCATCAAGTTCGGGGTCGCCTTCTGCGAAGCTTCCGGGAAGGCCCTGGTGAGGTCGGACGGCACTGACAAGGGCTCAACCGAACTCGCCGAGGACTTCGCACTGAAGCTAGGTGCAGGTCACTGCTTCGTCATCGTTCTCAAGGGGGCGTTCCCGATCAACGTCCTCAACAGGATCAAGGTGGTGGACGAAGTCACCGAGGTGTTCTGCGCCACTTCGAACCCCGTAACAGTGGTGGTAGCTGACTCAGGGAAAGGGAGGGGGGTCCTGGGGGTGATAGACGGGGTCTCTCCCAGGGAGGTAGAGAGCTACAAGGACAAAGAAGAAAGGCGGGCTTTCCTCCGAAAAATAGGATACAAGCGCTAGCCGACCTGTGAATTCGAGCCCTAGAGCATTCACTTGACCAATGGGGAAACGTGAATAACACTTTTACAATACCCCCTCATATTCTATGGATTGACAATCCGTTCTCTTAAAAGCAAGGCCACTATCTACCTATTCGGTGGAATCAAACATGTACACCAGCACTGAGCAGGCGATGGCCCGGACCTGCGGTGTTTGCGGCCGACGGCTCGGTGTAGGGTTCTACTACTCATGCCACGTTTGTGGGGCAAGCTACTGCTACGCCCATAGTCCCCAGAAATGCCCTCACACCAAGGCAAGAAGTTCTGGTCAGAAAGCTCCTCTCGTAAGATAAGCATAAACCGCCCTTATCGGAGTCCCGACAAGCTTGAAGGTCTACCTCTCGGTGCCTATGATAACCAACAGGGCTCTATCCAGGGCGCATTTGATGGCGAAAGCGATCGAGGACTCCGGGCATGAAGTGACGTCCCCATGGGTACTCGGTCTCATAGAGAGGTCAGATTCCATGGTGAACGTCTTCCGACGGGACATGGCCAGCTCTGAGGACTGCGACATCCTCGTGGCAGACATCAGCGAGCCGAGCATCGGCGTCGGCATGGAGATCATGGCTGCCTACAAGGCGGGACGGCGAATAATTCTCCTCGTCAGGAAGGGAAACGTCACCTCCAGGATGCTTCAGCACATGGACAAAAAGGAGACCATCGAATATGAGACAGATGACGACGTCTATCGGAAGCTCAGGCAGCTCCTCGAGGCCAGGAATAATCCTCACGCGTTCGAGGCCAAACCGAAATAGTGGTAGTCGGAGGGCTCCAGACCATCCATGAAGAAGGCCGTCAGGACAGATTCAGCCCCATCACCCATAGGGCCCTACTCTCAAGGGATAGACGCGGGGTCGGTGTACTGCTCCGGCCAGATAGGAATCGACCCCGAGACCGGGAACATAGTCGAGGGGATAGTTGCCCAGACGGCGCGTGCACTAGCGAATCTAGAGGCGGTCCTCGGTGCGGCCGGGCTTGGCCTGAAGGACGTGGTGAAGTCCACGGTGTTCATGACCGATCTCTCGGAATTCCCAGTCATGAACGAAGAGTATGCCAAGCATTTCGCGGTTCCGTTTCCTGCCCGGTCTACCGTCCAGGTTGCCGCTCTGCCGAGGGGGGCGAAGGTAGAGATCGACGCCGTGGCGGTCCGCTGACCCTAATTCGGTGACCAGGCCTTCCTATACGGACCTCTCGTCCGCTTTCTAGCCTTCTTTTTTCGTTCCGCCTTCTTGAGCAGTTTGTCTTCGCTCATTTCCCTGTCTTGCTGAACGCCACGATGCTCACCATCCCCGCGACCCTGAAGGCCAGCTCCTTGTAGACGACGGACTCGGGGGCGTTGGGCTTGGCCGAGACAACGGGCACTCCAGTGTCCGACCCCTCCCTGACTGCCAGGGCAAGCGGGATTTCCCCAAGGAATTCAACTCCACGCTGGGCCGCGATTCTCTTCCCTCCCCCGCTGGAAAAGATGTCAGCCCTTTCTCCACAGTGGGGGCAAATGAAGTAACTCATGTTCTCTGCCACGCCGAGGATTGGGACGTTCAGGCGCTTGAACATGGCCAGAGCCTTGGCCGCAATGTTGAGGGCCGCTTCTTGGGGGGTCGTGACGATGATGACCCCTCCCAGTGGCACAGTCTGAGCGAGAGTCAGTGACGCGTCCCCTGTCCCTGGCGGGAGATCGCACACGAGGTAGTCGAGGTCCCCCCAATCCACCTGAGTGAGCAGTTGACGGACCGCGCCCGCAACCAGAGGGCCCCTCCAGATCACAGGGGTCCTCTCGTCATAGAAGAAACCCAGAGAAGCGATCTTGACCCCGTGCGCTCTCGGCGGGATTATCAAGCCGTCCTTCACTTCGGGGGCCTTACTCACCCCCATCATCAGGGGGATGTTCGGCCCATAGACATCTGCGTCCAGGATGCCAACCTTGGCACCGGAAGCGGCGAGGGCCACCGCCAGGTTCACGGCCACCGTCGACTTGCCCACTCCTCCCTTCCCGCTGGCGACGGCGATGATGTTTCTGACCCCCTTGAGCATCTCTGCGCTCGCGTAATCCCTGGTGGCGGCGACTGTCGCTCCCGTCTTCATCTCGACCTCCCTGACCCCCGGGACCGCAGCGACCGCCTCCTTGGCCGACTGCTCCAGCCGTGTCCTCAGCGGACAGGCGGGTGTCGTCAAGTTGAGCGTGAACGTCACCTTTTCTCCCTCGACCTTTACACCATCGATCATGTTGAGAGTCACGACGTCCTTTCCAAGCTCAGGGTCCTTTACCGAGGCCAGGGCGTTCAGGACTTCTTTCTCTGTGGGCAATGATGAAACGAAGCCTCCCTCAGGCCCTTAAAACGGTAGCCCCGACGAGCAGAGTCTTTATCGGACTTCAACCGTGAGGCGCCGAGCAACGTGGGTCGAATCGAGGTCATCCCGCTCAGGGGGATTCCAGAGGTAAGAGGAGGGGACGACCTCGCAGGCTTGATCCTGGCATCACTGGTTCGCGGGGGACTCCGGCTGCAGGAAGGGGACGTCGTGGTGGTCAAGCAGAAGGTCGTGTCGAAGGCGGAGGGGCGTATAGTCAGGCTCGAGGAAGTCGTCCCCGGGCGTAGGGCAAAGAGCCTCGGCAAGAAGGAGGGCAAGGACCCAAGGCTCGTCGAACTGATGCTGAAGGAGTCTGTGAGGGTAGTGCGTGCACGGAACGGGGTGATCATCACCCAGACCAGGCACGGCTTCGTCTGCGCGAATGCCGGCATCGACCAGTCAAACGTGGGCGGAGGGAACGTGGCCCTGCTCCCCATAGACCCAGACGGGAGCGCACGGAAGATCAGGAAGAAGCTTGAGGAAGCGACCCGCAGGAATGTCGCCGTGGTCGTGACGGACACCTTCGGAAGGCCATGGAGGATGGGCCAGACAGACGTGGCGATAGGGTGCTCGGGGGTCGTACCATTAGTCAAGTACGCGGGCAAGATGGACAGGTTCGGTTACGAGCTTAGGGTGACGGAGCCTTCGGTGGTCGACGAGATCGCTGGAGCGGCGGAGCTCGCCATCGGGAAACTGAAGGGGATTCCGGCGGCCGTAGTGCGGGGTGCAGAATACGTCCGGGGAGAGGAGGGGGTGGGGTCGATGATCATGCCCCCCGAGCGGGACCTATTCAGGTGAGAGTACGCGGGTCGTCGCTCTCGCCGGGGGGACGGGGTCAGCGAAGCTGCTCCGGGGCCTGTACAGACTCCCCGTGGACCTCACCGTCGTTACAAATGTCGGTGACAACTTCTGGGCCTACGGTGTCTACGTCTGCCCCGACGTGGACGTCGCCACCTACACTCTGGCAGGGATCGCAGACGAGTCGCATGGTTGGGGAATCTCCGGGGACACCTATTCTGTTCTCTCCCAACTCTCAGCTTTGGGGGAAGAGACCTGGTTCAGGCTCGGGGACAGGGACCTGGCACACTGCCTGGTCCGGACTTCGATGCTGCAGCATGGGGCAAGCCTGACCGAGGCGACAGAACGGGTCCGCAAAAAGCTTGGAATCAGGTGCAGGATACTCCCTGCGACCGACGACCCCGTCGAAACAAGAATCCTCACACAGGAGGGTGACCTCCACCTCCAGGAGTTCTGGGTCAGGGAGCGCGGTCTCCCCAAAGTCACGGGAATCCGCTACAAGGGCGGGAGGAAGGCAAGGGTGACCAAAGAAGTTTCGGACGCAGTTTCCAGAGCCGACAGGATAGTCGTCTGCCCGGCGAACCCGATCACCAGCATCGGACCCATTCTCGCGATCCCGGGATTCACCAAGCTCCTTGCGGACTCCTATGCGAAGGTCGTGGCCGTGTCGCCTATTGTTGGGAAGGCCCCCTTCAGCGGCCCAGCGGGCGAGTTCCTGCGAGCCCGGGGGTCGAGGGTCGATTCGTTCGGGGTCGCTGAGCTCTACTCGAAGTTCCTCGATTGCATCTTTATTTCCGAAGAGGACAGAGAATTGGGGCCAGACATCAGGTCGCTCGGAGTCGATTTCACGGCAACTGACATCCAGCTCGACGGTCCAAAAGCACAGCTCCGGCTTGCCAAGGAGCTGCTCAAGGTTTGATCCCGCTTGCAGTGCTTATTCCTGTCAAATCTCTTGGGACGAAATCTAGGTTGGCGGGGGTCCTGACAAAGCGGGAACGTAGAGAGTTCTCCGAAATACTGATCGCAGAAGTGCTGGGGGCACTCCGATCAGCCGGGCTGTTGAGACGGACATACATCGTGTCATCGGATGTCAGAGCCCTGGAACTGGCGGCCGAGGAGGGAGTCGGGGCAATCAAAGAAGACGCAGACAAGGGGGTCAATGCCGCCGTCCTGCTGGGAATCCGGAAGCTCAACCCCGGCACTGTCCTCGTCCTCCCCTCAGACCTTCCTTTGCTCCAAGGAGCGGAGGTCAGACGGATGCTGCGATTGAAATCGGGACTCGATGTCTCCATCGCACCCTCCATGGGTTTCGACGGCACAAACGCCCTCGCCTTCTCCACCAAGCGTAGCCCCGACCTCAGCTACGACGACGACAGCTTTTGGAACCACATCGAGTCCTGCGGCAGAAAAGGTCTTTCTGTCGGTGTGGCCTCAGAGTTGGGTATCATGTTCGACGTCGATTCGCCCGAGGACTTCAAGAAACTGGCGAGGACCCGCTTCGGGAGGCAATCGGCCGCTTTTGCAAGAAGGGTGCTGAAATGAGCGGCCTGCTAATCCGCAACGCGAAGGTGAACGGGGAATCAGGGACCTCGGTCCTCTGCGAGGGTGGAAGGATCGCAAGGATCGCCCTCGACGGGTCCATTTCCTCTTTCGAAGGCAATGCAATTGAGGCCAACGGCGGGACCATGGTCCCAGGATTCATCGACACCCACTGCCACCCGTTCGAATTCGGGTGGTTGAAGCGGAGCGTGGACCTGAGAGGTACGTCAAACATCACCGGTGTCCGACTTAGGCTGTCCGCTGGGATGCAGAGGGCCCGCCCAGGGGAGTGGGTGACCGGTATGGGTTGGGACCAGGAAGCTTTCCCAGGCAGGGGCATGCCGACGAGGGAGGACATAGACGACCTGTCGCGGACCAACCCCGTCGCCCTGAGCAGAGTCTGCGGCCATATCGCCTTGCTGAACAGCGTCGCGATACAGCAGCTGGCGCTCGAGGGGAAGAATGGGCCAGAATACGAGAGGGGCGCCGACGGGAGCCTCACAGGCATCGTGAAGGAAGAGGCCCTCGCCGAGGTCTACAGCTGGATCCCCCGGAGCGTCGAAAGATCCGCCGCCGACATACAATCTGTCGAGGCTGAGGCGGGGAGGCTCGGGCTGACCGCCCTCCACTGCATCGTTTCCCCCGAAGGCTACCGCGAGGAGCTCCAGGCACTGGCTTCCCTGCATGCCTTCGGTGCGCTCTCGCTAAGGTACAGGGTCTATGTCCCCCCTGAGGCCATCCCCTATCTCAAGGAAGGCATCAGCGACAAGCTCAACGACGACCTGGCTCGAATCAATGGGGTGAAGATATACGCGGACGGCTCTCTGGGTGCGCGGACCGCCGCCCTCCGGGAGCCGTACTCTGACGACCCGACCAATAGCGGAATGCTCAGACGCAAGGACTCCGAACTGGAGGAGCTCGTGGAGAAGGTGGATTCTATTGGGTACCAGGCGTTAATCCACGCAATCGGGGACCGAGCCGTCGAGCAGGCAATCGGAGCCCTGTCGAAGGTAACGGGTTCCGGGAACCCAAAGAGGCACAGGATAGAGCACGCCAGCCTCCTCCCGAAGGATTTGAGGAGCAAGATGGCAAAGTGCGGGATCCGCGCTACTGTCCAGCCGCTTTTCATAACGTCCGACACATGGGCCGTCGACCGCCTAGGCGAGGAGAGGGCGAACGACCTCTATCCGCTCGCGTCGATGCTTGAGGACGGCATCGTCGCATCTGGGAGCTCAGACTCCCCGGTGGAATCCCTGAGCCCAGTGCTGGGAATGTGGGCTGCGATGACGAGGGGAGGGATGAACCCCGACGAGTGCCTGAACCTTAACCAGGCCCTTTCACTTTACACGGCGAACGCGGCTTCGAACGGATTCGACGACCTGTCAGGCACACTGGAGGTCGGGCACCCGGCGAACCTGACTGTGTTGGATTCTGACGTCGAAGGGATGCACCCGGCTCTCTTCAGGAAGGTAGGGGTGCTAGCGACAGTGGTAGAGGGTGCGGCTGTCCACTCCTACGGCGAGAGCTAAGCCCTTGTGAACTTCCCGGACTTTCCGTCGTAGTTCAGAAGCCCGGCGTATATCCCCCAGTGGATCAGGAGTGCCTTGATGAGAGGCTCGTTGATGTCCGGCTTGTAATGCCATTTCAGCCCCATTTCGGCCAGGGCGTCGGAGACCTGGGCTGCGGTGACCGGCTTCCCCTTCGAGGCTATCTCGAGGGCGGTCCGGAAGGGCTCGATGGTGGCTATCCTGTCTTTGAGGATGTGGAGCTTCTGCTTCGAAGTTTTCTGAAACTTCAACCCGAGCTCAGTGAGGCGCACGTCCCCTTTTTCGCTCCGGACGAGCCCGAGCATTTCCGCCGCGTCCAGAATAGGCAAGAGGACGGCTATGTCATCCCCCAGCTCGTCGGCTAGTTTCGATACGTCCACCTTTCCCCCGATGCTCCCAGTGACTTCGACTAGGCTGATGACCTGGCCTCCGCGGACATTGGCGGGCATCATGAGTGCGGTGGGAAGCGCCCTTCGAGGTTCAGCCAACTAGCTCTCCCTCGGGCCGGATTTCTTTGCTGATTTAAGCAAGCTCTGGGGAGTCAAGATAGCAGGGAATACACCTTGTCCACCCATTGGAAGAACTCCTCGGACTTTTTGTTCCTGGGCCTCGGCAAGTCCACCTTCAGCTCCCCGACGACATGCCCCGGTCTGGCTGACAGGACGACGACTTTGTCCGCTAGTTCTATTATCTCCTCGACATTGTGGCTGACTAGGATTACTGACTGGACTGAAGTCTGCGGGTTAATGAGCAGGGCATGCATCTCCTTCCGGAGCCTCTCCGCAGTCAGATCGTCAAGAGAGCTGAAGGGCTCATCCAGCAGCATCACTCTCGGGTCCGTCGCCAGCGCCCGGGCGACCCCCACTCGTTGTTTCATTCCGCCTGATAACTCTCCAGGATAGACGCTCTCGAACCCCGCCAGTCCTGATACCTCAAGGGCGCTCTCGGCCTTCGCCTTCTTCTGGGCTTCGTTCAGGTCCTTCCTGGAACTTAGACCAAAAAGGACGTTTTCCAGCGCCGTCCGCCAGGGGAGCAGGACAAAATTCTGGAAGACAATCGATATGTCGTCTCTTGGGCCTTTGACCTCCGAGTCAAGGACCTTCACGCTCCCAGTGGTTGGTTTGATGAGGCCGGAGATTATCCGGAGCAAGGTCGACTTTCCGCAACCTGAAGGTCCAGTCACCGCAAGGAGTTCATTCTTAGACGCCGTGAGAGAGATGTCCACGAGCACAGGAAAAGGCTCCTTCTCCTGGTGGTAGTCCAGGCTGACATGGTCAACCGTGACAATTGCCCCCGAGGTGATCTGGACCTGGTTCTGCGACAATTTAATGCCCCGCGACTCCTATCGATTATACGTATAACGCTTCGTAACATGATGGTACAACCTCCTCCAGACAATAAGGTTGAATGAGACGATGAGCACCGTCATCGATAAGACCGCCAAGGTAAGGGTGAGGTAGTCAGCGTTGTTCGTCGCTATGACGATGGTCTTCCCAATGCCGCTCCCCACCTGGGTGAGGAGTATGGTGTTTCCTTTGGAGGTGGTTTCGGTGAAGTACTCGGCTATGATCAAGGCGTTCCAGGCTCCTCCGATGGCCGTGATTGAGCCGGTGACGAATCCTGTGAGGGCTCCTGGGAGGTAGACGTTCCGCCACGCCGCCCACCTTCCAGTGTTGTATACGTGAGGTAGGTCCTTGAGGTCCGCGGGAAGTGTCCTAACGCCGGCCATGACGTTGAAGATGATGTACCAGATGATTGCCAGTATGATCACTATGGCCGCCACTGCCTCGGACTGCCCCCCGATTATCGGGATGAGGACTATTGCCGGCAAGAGGATCGGAGCAGGGATGGAGGATATCACCTCGAGGATGGGCGAGACGGTGTCGTACAACTTGAAGTTCAGCGAAATGATGATTCCCATTGGAAGGCCGATTGCGACGCAGATCGCATACACGTACCAGACTCTGATGAAGGAAACCCCCAGCGCATAAAGCACCCCCGCTTCGTCCGAACCTATTGTAGACAAGGAAGGCATGCTCCCTAGGTTAAGCCCCCCAGAATGCAATACTGAGCTGAAAAGCAGCAGCCCGAACAGTGCAAGGAAGATTAGAACTGCATACTTCAGCCCTTTCCCGAACCTGGAGATGGTCGAGGTGAACTTGCTGACCCCCACGTCGTGGCCTATCAGGAAGAGCTTCGAGATCGCCCTATGGTTCACGTAGGAGTAGAACCTGGTGATGGGATCGCTGTGCTTCTCCCTTGGCTCTTCCATCATCTTGAACCTTTCAGACCACAGGGCGAAGGCCCTGAGGAAGAGGTATCGCCAGATCACTACGGCGACGACTATTCCTACGATCAGGAGTGCGTAGTCCGCGTAGTCGCCGGTGGTAACGAACCACTTCTCGCCGGAGAG
>Ga0209415_10001455_pt1 | contig 45352 bp, 35 predicted proteins | sample PeaSoiSIISIP2007_FD_187696 | JGI IMG/M metagenome (GOLD analysis project Ga0209415, IMG submission 187696) | Peat soil microbial communities from Weissenstadt, Germany - SII-SIP-2007 (SPAdes) (version 2) | ecosystem: Environmental > Terrestrial > Soil > Wetlands > Peat | place: Germany... | reverse complement strand
AACAACCTATCGCTTATGGCGCTCACCATCTCCACCGGCTTCGTGGTGGACGACGCCATCGTCATGATCGAGAACATCTCCCGTTTCGTGGAGGAGGGGGAGACCCCGCTGCAGGCGGCGTTAAAGGGCGCCGAGCAGATCGGTTTCACCATCCTGTCGCTCACCGTTTCGCTGATCGCGGTGCTCATCCCGCTTCTGTTCATGGGGGACGTGGTCGGGCGGCTGTTCCGCGAGTTCGCCATCACGCTCGGCGTCACCATCCTGATCTCGGCGGTGGTTTCGCTCACGCTTACGCCCATGATGTGCGCGCGCCTTTTGAAGCACGTGCCCGAGGAGAAACAGGGACGCTTCTACCACTGGTCCGGGGCGCTGTTCGACCGGATCATCGAGAAGTACGGGCACTCGCTTAAGTTCGTGCTCAAGCACCAGGGGACCACACTCTTGGTGGCCGTCGGCACGCTGGTGGCCACCGTGCTCCTCTACGTCTTCATCCCCAAGGGGTTCTTCCCGGTGCAGGACACCGGCGCCATCCAGGGGATCTCCGAGGCCTCCCAGACCATCTCCTTCCCGGCCATGGCAGAAAGGCAGCAGGAACTGGCGCGGATGGTCCTCAAGGACCCTGCGGTGGAAAGCCTTTCCTCCTTCATCGGTGTGGACGGCACCAACACCACGCTCAACTCCGGGCGCATCCTGATCAACCTGAAGCCGCTCGCCGATCGCGACCTGTCGGCCTCCGAGGTCATCCGCCGGCTGCAGCCCGAGATCGCCAAGGTGCCGGGGATCCAGCTTTTCATGCAGCCGGTGCAGGACCTCACCGTGGATGCCCGGGTGAGCCGCACCCAGTTCCAGTACACGCTCGAGGACCCGAACACCGACGAGCTTAAACAGTGGGCGCCCAAGATCGTGGCGGCGCTTGCCAGCCGGCCGGAGCTGCGCGACGTTTCCAGCGACCAGCAGGACCTGGGGCTGATGATGGCGCTCGACATCGACCGCGCCACCGCCTCCCGGCTCGGCATCACCCCGCAGGTGATCGACGACACCCTCTACGACGCCTTCGGACAGCGCCAGATCTCCACCATCTTCACCGAGCTGAACCAGTACCGGGTGGTGCTTTCCGTTGCCGATGCCTACCGCAGGGGACCCGCGGGGCTCGGCGACATCTACCTGCGCACCGGCTCCGCTGCCGCCGCGGCCTCAAGCTCCGCCGCGGGTTCCATCGGCGCCACCGGTATCGGCGCCGTCGCCCCTTCGCTCAGCTCGACCCCGGTTGTTGGCGCGGCCAGCGGCACCATACCGCTCTCCTCCATCGCCCGCGCCCGCGAAGGCGTGACCCCCTTGGTGGTGAACCGGCAGGGGCAGTTCCCGGCGGTCACCACCTCCTTCAACCTCGCCCCCGGCGTCTCCCTGGGCGGCGCGGTGGCGGCCATCGAGGAGGCCACCCGGCGTATGGGGCTTCCCGCCAGCATTCGCGGCAACTTCCAGGGGACCGCCCAGGCCTTCAAGGACTCCCTCACCAACGAGCCGCTTTTGATCCTGGCGGCGCTGATCACCGTCTACATCGTACTGGGCGTGCTCTACGAGAGCTTCATCCACCCGATCACGATCCTCTCCACGCTCCCCTCGGCCGGAGCCGGTGCGGTGCTCTCGCTTATGGTCTGCGGCAACGACTTAAGCGTCATCGCCATCATCGGCATCATCCTTTTGATCGGCATCGTCAAGAAAAACGGCATCATGATGGTCGACTTCGCCATGGAGGCCGAGCGCAAGGAAGGGAAGAGCCCCGAAGAGGCGATTTTCCAGGCCTGCCTTTTGCGTTTCCGGCCGATCATGATGACCACCATGGCGGCACTTCTGGGTGCGCTCCCTTTGGCGCTCGGGCACGGGGTGGGGAGCGAACTGAGGCGCCCCCTGGGCATCTCCATCGTCGGCGGCCTGGTCATCAGCCAGATACTCACCCTCTACACCACCCCGGTCATCTATCTCGCCTTCGACCGCCTGTCGCGGCGCTGGCGCAAGGGTGAGCAGTCGCCGGTCGCGCCATGAACATCTCGGCTACCTTCATACGCCGGCCGGTGGCCACCGCGCTTTTGACGGTGGGGCTCGTGCTGGCGGGGATCATCGCCTTCCACCTGCTGCCGGTCTCGCCGCTGCCGCAGGTAGACTTCCCCACGATATCGGTCGCCGCCTCGCTCCCCGGGGCCGACCCGGAAACGATGTCCACCTCGGTGGCAGCACCCCTTGAGCGCCAGTTCGGGCGCATCGCCGGGGTGACCGAGATGACCTCGACCTCTAACCGCGGCGCCACCAGCATCACGCTGCAGTTCGACCTGAACCGGGACATCAACGGCGCGGCGCGCGACGTGCAGGGGGCGATCAACGCGGCACGCGGCTTCCTGCCGGCGAACCTCCCCTCCAACCCGACCTACCGCAAGGTGAACCCCTCCGACGCGCCGATCCTGATCCTGTCGCTCACCTCGGAAACCATGGCCAAGCCGCAGCTCTACGACGCGGCCTCCAGCATCCTGCAGCAGAAGCTCTCGCAGGTGAAGGGGGTGGGGCAGGTGTTCGTAGGGGGAAGCTCGCTCCCGGCGGTGCGCGTGGAGTTGAACCCGTTGCAGTTAAACCGCTACGGCATCAGCCTCGACAACGTGCGCGGGGTGATCTCCGCAACCAACGTCAATCGTCCCAAGGGGGTGGTGTCCGACGGCAAACGCAACTGGGAAGTGAGGACCAACGACCAACTCGGCAAGGCGGCGGAGTACCTGCCGCTCGTGGTGAGCTACCGCTCCGGCGCGGCGGTCAGGCTGGCGGACGTAGGCCGCGTGCAGGATTCCATCGAGGACATCCGCACCACCGGCATGGTGAACGGCAAACCCGCAGTGATGGTGATACTCTTCCGCCAGCCGGGGGCCAACATCGTGGAGACGGTGGACAGCGTGCGGGCGCTCTTGCCGCAGTTGCAGGCCTCGCTCCCCGGCGCCATCGACCTGCACGTGGTCCTGGATCGCACCCCCCCGATCCGCGGCTCGCTGCACGACGTTGGCGTATCGATGATGCTCTCGGCGGTGCTGGTGATCCTGGTGGTCTTCTGGTTCTTAAGAAACGTGCGCGCCACCCTGATCCCAGCGCTGGCGGTCGGCGTCTCCATCATCGGCACCTTCGCGGTCATGTACCTGTGCGGCTATTCGCTGGACAACCTCTCCCTAATGGCGCTCACCATCGCCACCGGCTTCGTGGTGGACGACGCCATCGTGGTCCTGGAGAACATCACCCGCTACCGCGAACAGGGGATGTCCCCCCTGGAGGCGGCGCTTACCGGCAGCAAGGAGATCGTCTTCACCGTCTTCTCCATGAGCATCTCGCTAGTGGCGGTCTTCATCCCGATCCTGTTGATGGAGGGGATGGTGGGGCGGCTGTTCCGCGAGTTCGCCGTCACCCTGTCGGCGGCTATCGCCGTCTCGCTCGTGGTCTCGCTCACGCTTACCCCGATGATGTGCGCAACGCTCCTAAAGCCGGAAGTACTGCGCGAGCACGGCTTCCTCTTCCGGTTCTCCGAACGCTCCTTCGACTGGCTGCACCGCGGCTACGAAAGGACGCTGGGGTGGGCACTTAGCCACTCGCGTTTCACCCTGTTCATCATGATCGCCACGCTGGTGGTAAATGTGGTGCTATTCCGCATGGTGCCGAAGGGGTTCTTCCCTGAGCAGGACACCGGCCGCATCGCGGGGAGCATCCAAGCGGCGCAGGACACCTCCTTCCAGGCGATGAGCATGAAACTCGGCCAGATCGTGAACATCATCAAACAGGATCCGGACGTTGAGTACGTGATCGGCTTCACCGGTGGCGGCGGCTCCACCACCAACACGGCCCGCATGTTCATATCGCTTAAGCCGTTTGAGGTGCGTAAGACCTCGGCCTCGGGGATCATCAAAAGGCTCAGGGGGAAGATCTCCTCGGTCCCCGGCGCCCCCGCCTACCTGCAGCCTGTGCAGGATTTGAGGGTCGGGGGGAGGATCAGCAACGCGCTCTACCAGTACACGCTGCAGGGGGGTAACCTCGCTCAGTTGAACGACACCTCCCAGAAGCTCTTGAGGAAATTGAGGTCGGTGCCGCAACTGGTCGACCTCTCCAGCGACCTGCAGGACAAGGGGCGGGAGGCGACCCTGGTGATTGATCGGCCGACCGCCTCGCGCCTGGGCGTCACGCCGCTGGTGATCGATTCCACCATCTATGACGCCTTCGGCCAGAGCCAGGTTGCGGTCACTTATACGCTTTTGAACCAGTATCACGTGGTGATGGAGGTAGACCCTCAGTTCTGGCAGCGACCGGAGATGTTGAACGACATCTGGGTCCCCTCCGCAAACGGCAATCTGGTGCCGCTTGCCGCCTTCAGCCACTTCGAGCCTTCCGCTTCGGCGCTGGCGGTGAACCATCAGGGGCAGTTTCCTTCCATCACCCTCTCCTTCAACCTGGCGCAGGGGGTGGCGTTGGGGGACGCGGTGAAGGCGATCGATCGTGCGACTCGCGAAGTGGGGCTGCCGCCCGGCGTGCTCGGCAGCTTCTCCGGCACTGCCCAGGCGTTCCAGGCCTCGCTCGCCAACGAGCCGCTTCTGATCCTGGCGGCGCTGATCACCGTCTACATCGTGCTCGGCGTGCTCTACGAGAGCTACATGCATCCTTGGACCATCCTCTCCACGCTCCCCTCGGCGGGGGTGGGGGCGGCCATCGCGCTCATGCTCTTCAATACGGAGCTCTCCCTGATCGCCATCATCGGCGTGATCCTTTTGATCGGCATCGTCAAGAAAAACGGCATCATGATGGTCGACTTCGCCCTGGCCGCCCAGCGCCGGGAGGGGAAAAGCCCGAAGGACGCAATCTACGAGGCGTGCCTGTTGCGCTTCCGGCCGATCATGATGACCACCATGGCGGCGCTTCTGGGCGCGCTCCCGCTGGCGCTCGGCACCGGCATCGGCTCTGAACTGAGGCGCCCCTTGGGCATCTCCATCGTGGGGGGGTTGATCTTCAGCCAGATGCTCACCCTCTACACTACCCCGGTCGTCTACCTCTACATGGACCGGCTGAGGATCTGGATCGATCGCAAACGCGGCAAGAGCCGCCAGACCAGGGAGTACGAAGCGGGCAAGGAGAAGCTTGCCCACAGCTAGCGATCAACGCTTGTCATCCCGAGCGTAGCGAAGGATCTGCCGTCAGAGCCTCTTGTCGGCTCAAAAGCAGATCCTTCGCTGCCGCTCAGGATGACAGGCAAGCCGCCTAATGGAATAACGGGAAGGACGCCATGCGCAGATACCTCAAACATAGTCTTTTGTTCGCCGCCGTCGCGGCGCTTGCCGCCTGCACGGTCGGGCCGGATTACCTGCGCCCGTCGGCGCCGATGGCCCCCGCCTTCAAGGAGGCGGCCGGTTGGAAGCTCGCCCAGCCCAAGGACGCAAGGCTCGGCCGGGGATGGTGGCAGCTCTTTAACGACCCGCTGCTTAACTCGCTGGAAGGGGAGGTGGCGATCTCCAACCAGAACGTAGTGGCCGCGGAAGCGCAGTACCGCCAGGCGAAGGCGCTGGTGGAGGCGGCACGCGCCGGGCTCTACCCGACCGTGAGCGTCGCCCCCGGTGCCACCCGTTCCCGGCGTTCGGCTTCCGTCGGCGGCTCCGCCGCGGTGAGCGACTACACGCTTCCCGTCGATTTCGCCTGGGAGGCGGACGTCTGGGGACGGCTCCGCCGGTCGGTCGAGGCCAACCGCGCCGGCGCGCAGGCGAGCGAGGCGGACCTTGCCGCCGCCGAGCTCTCCGCCCAGACCGCGCTGGCGCAGGAGTACTTCCTTTTGCGCAGCCAGGACGACCAGAAGCGGATCCTGGACGGTACGGTGGCGAGCTTCCAAAAGGCGCTGGAGCTCACCCAGAGCCGCTACGCGGGAGGCGTCGCCGCCCGCTCCGACCTCTTGCAGGCGGAAACCCAGCTGAAGACCGCCAATGCCCAGGCAATCGACCTGGAGGTGCAGCGCGCGCAACTGGAGCACGCCATCGCGCTGCTGGTGGGCAAACCCGCCTCCTCCTTCTCCATCCCCGTGGCACCGGTAAGCTACCTCTTCCCCGACATCCCGGCCGGCCTTCCCTCCCAGCTTTTGGAGCGGCGGCCGGACATAGCCGGCGCCGAGCGGCGCATGGCAGCCGCCAACGCCGAGATCGGCGTGGCCCAGGCAGCCTGGTATCCCGATCTCAGGTTTTCCGCCTCGGCGGGGCTTGAGGCCGCCACCCTGGGCAAATGGATCTCCCTCCCGAGCCGTTTCTGGGCGATCGGTGGGACCTTCTCCGAGACCCTTTTCGACGGCGGGCTGAGAAGCGCCCAGAACGAGCAGGCTCGCGCCGCCTACGACGCCACCGTGGCCGATTATCGCCAGACGGTTTTGACCGCCTTTCAGGAGGTGGAGGACAACCTCTCCGCCCTGCGCATCCTTGAGGCGGAGGCCAAGGCGCAGGAGGAGGCGCTCTCCGCCGCGCGCCAGACGCTGGCCGTCGTCCTGAACCAGTACCGCGCCGGGATCGTCAGCTATCTCAACGTGACCGTCGCGCAGGACACGGCGCTCACCAACGAGCGGACGGCGGCCTCCATCCAGGCGCGGCGCCAGACGGCGAGCGTGCTGTTGATGAAGGCGCTCGGCGGCGGCTGGGACAGCACCCGGCTCAAGTAGTGGGGAGGGAAGAACTTGTCAAGCATGCGCTGTTAGGATAGTATTTCTGCTCTATGAGATATCTGCTGCCATGAAATAGTGTACGGATTGGTGCTATGAGAGAAACGGGAAATCACAGAAAGCTTGCCGGTTTTTCGCTCCGGGTCCGGCTCTGCCTGGCGGCGCTGCTATTGGTCTTGACCGCCGCCTGCGGCGCCGATTTCTTTCCCGCCTACCACCGCCCCGCCACTACGCCGGACCAGTTCACCTTCCAAGCCCAGACAGGCGTCGCCGTCGGCACGCCGATCACCTCAAACGCCATCACCGTCGCCGGGTTGACCGCCGACTCCAGTCCCATCAGCGTCGTCAGCCCCAGCGGCAGCACCGCCAGCTATGCCATCAACGGCGCGGCCGCCACCAGTCAGGCCGGCACGGTGAAAAACGGCGACCAGGTCACCGTGATCCTCACCTCAGCGAGCGCGCCCGGTATCACCGGTTCCGCCACCCTGACCATCGGCAACGTCTCGGGGACCTTCACCGTCACCACCGAACTGGTGGCCCCCCTCGTCTTCTCCGCGCCGACCCTGGTCGGCAACCTGGCGCAGACCTTTGCCACCGTCGTCAGCTTCGACGGGGTCGTCAACACCCACCAGATCAGCATCAGGGATTCCCTCAACTCCGGCAACGCCGTCTATGCCATCGGCGACGCCACCGGCAACCCCACCGCCTTCACCAACCTGCCGGAAACGGTAGCGGTTTTAAACGGCGTGCGCATCTTCGTGCGCAACGTCCCCTCCAGCGCCACCGTCACCACCCTCACCATCGACGGCGTCAACAGCAACGTCACCCTGACCGTCCCCTAAGCGTCCCGAGCCCCACGCACTCTGCCCTGCTTGTCCCGCTCAGCTTGCGGCCGACCTGCGTCCGCGGCACTAACGTTTGCCCGCTCCGCCTCCTCACGTTGACAACCCCCCCTTGTGTGGTATGCCTACATGTGGCAAATTTAAATCATCGTCTCGGGAGGTACGGGTATGAAGCTGTCAACGTGGAGGCGCGCCTTTTGTACGGCGGCGCTCGGTGCCGTTCTGGCGGGAGGCGGCGCAGCGTTCGCCGATCAGCCGGCCGGGGTCGATACCGGCAAGGAACTGCAGGAGATGCCGCTTTTGACCGGGGTGCAGTGGCGTACGCTGAGCCGGGACGCCAAGTTCGCCTTCGTCCTTGGGATCGGGCACGTGGTCACCATCGAACGGCACGTGGTGCAGCGGCATCCCGAACTTGAGCGCGACGATTTCGTGGCCAAGCTGGGCGAGGGGCTCAAGGGGGTGCCGATGCAGGACATCGTGCAGGAACTGGACACCTTCTATCGCAACAACCCCGACGATCTCGACCTGCCGGTGATGAGGGTAATCTGGGCCCAACTGGTGAAGCCAAAACTCGCCAGCGGCCCGGCCGGACATCCCTTCAACCCGGAGAACGACAAATAGCCTGAGCCGGCCGCGAGCTCGCGGCCAGGCGATAAGGAGGAGATTCATGAACTTAAGCAAATTGCTGGCAGTGGTCGCGGTCGCAGCCGGCATCTCCGGCTGCGTCGGCATGTCGTCGCGGCAGCAGAGCACCTTGAGTGGCGGTGCCATCGGCGCCGGCGGCGGAGCGCTCCTGGGTGGCATCTCCGGGGGGAGCCCGGCCGTCGGTGCGGTTTTGGGCGGCGCGGCCGGCGCCCTGACCGGCTACATCCTGGGCGACCCCGGGCATCCCCGTCACCGCTACCGGCGCGGGTACTGAGACGGGCCTTTAAAAGACGGCAAACGGCTTCCGGACCAAGGACATAAGGAGGTACACCATGAAATCGGGCAAATGGCTTTTGGTGGCAACCGCCGTGCTGCTGCTGGCAGTGGCCGGGGGGGGCACGGCCTCGGCCAAGGACGAGGTGAAGACGGTCAAGGACGCAACCGACGTGCTCGCCGAGGTGATGAGGATCCCGGAAAAGGGGATCCCGCCGGCATTGTTGCGCAACGCCAAGGCGGTCGCCATCATCCCCGGGGTGATCAAGGGGGCCTTCATCGTCGGCGGCAGACACGGCACCGGCGTGGTGCTGGTCAAGGGCGAATCCGGGCGCTGGAGCGATCCCGTCTTCCTCTCCATCACCGGTGGCTCCGTCGGCTGGCAGATCGGCGGCACCTCGACCGACCTGGTGCTGGTCTTCAAGACCCTGCGGGGGGTAGAGAGCCTGATGAAGGGGAAGTTCACCCTGGGAGCCGACGCGGCGGTGGCGGCAGGTCCCGTGGGGCGTAACGCGGAGGCGGCCACCGACGTCGTGCTCAAGTCGGAGATCCTCTCCTACTCGCGCAGCCGCGGCCTGTTCGCCGGCGTGTCGCTGGAAGGTGCGGCGCTGCTGGCGGACAACGACGCCGATGCAGCCTACTACGGCAAGGACATTTCCACCGCCACGATCCTTGCCGGCGGCGGCAAAAAGTCGCCGGAAACCAGGCGCCTGCAGCAGTTGTTGCTGCGGTATTCCCGCCGCTGAAGCCGGCTTTCGCAGCTATCGCTCCTTGCTCACCGACCTGCCCGGGAGTTCTTCCCGGGCAGGTCCATTTCCCGCCTGCCTGACTCGCCGCCATCCGGCCTTCACCTGCCCAATTTGTGGTTGCCTGCCAGGGGCCGATATGCTAGCCTGCGCTGTCTAAAGCCGGCTTGCGTGCAATCGGCGCGGGGTGTGCCGAAGAGGGCGCGCGCTCCCGAGAGGACACTGAGAAAAGGACGCTGGATGTCAATGGAAGGGACCACCATTCTTGTGATCGTCAAATCCGCCGATGCCAGGGCCTCCTACGAGGAGGCTCTGGCCAAGACCGGCGTCGCCTACGATGTTGCCGCCTCCTTCACCGACGTTGCCCGCATGACCATGGAAAAACCGTACAGCGGGCTGTTGATCGATATCCTGACCCTGATCCGCGCCAGCAAGGAAGAGAAAGCCATCGCCTACGACTGCATCAACTGCTACCCCTCGCTCAGGGTGAAGTGGGATGCCCGGCGCAAGATGATGAACCTCACCCCGCTGGAGCAGGCCTTTTCCGTCGACACCCAGGCCACCTTGAGCTTCTTCGTCGAGGGAAGGTGCAAGACCTTCACCGCGCGCTGCATGCGCCGCCACCCACGCAAGGAGAGGGTGATCAACCTGCTCCTCTCCCGTTCGAGCGACGCCCCTGAAGCTCGGTGCCTCAAGACCTTCACCGTCAACGTCTCCGAAGGGGGGGCCTTCGTGCACTCCGCCGACCCCTTCGCCATCGGTGAGCGCGTCTGGTGCCGTTTCCTGGAGATGGCGGAGGAGCCGATCGAGGCCGAGGTGCGCTGGCAGCTGGAATGGGGGGGATGGCGCGGCATTACCGGGGCGGGGGTGATGTTCCGCTTCTCGTCGCCCGAGCAGGCGCTGGCGGTCAAGAAGATGGCGAACCTGTGAGTAACGGACAAGGATGCGGGCTATGAAGTTCCACGCGCATCGCACCCTTAAGGGGTGGCTTCGCGGGCTGGCGATGGCCGCGGCGCTGGCGGCGGCCACCGCCCCGGGCCTGGCGCAGGCCGGCGGTGCGGCCTTGAGGGAGTCGGGGAAGTCCTGCATCGTGCGGGCGAGCGGCCCGGTCGGCGATCTCGACGCCCTTTCCGAGAGTGCCGAAGAGATGTACCAGCTGGCCCTGGCCGGCAAACTCGAGCGTGCCGGCAGGCGGCTGGAGCTGCTGAAAAAAAACGCCGCAGCGCTCAGCTCTCTTCCCAACCAGCCCAACATCCTCCTGCCCCGCCTGGGGCAGACCCTGGCCGACCTGGAGCAGGCCTGCGGGGCAAAGGACCGGCTGGAGATACTGCGCTACGCCAACCGGGTGACGCTGATCGCCGCCACCCTGGCCGTTCCCCTCAAACCACGCGTCCCCACCGAAGTCGCCCTGCTCGACTACAACTCCCGCGAACTTGCCATCTGGGCGGACGCCCGCAAGCTGGAAAAGCTCTCCGGCATCGTGATCCGCATGCATCTCGCCTGGCAGACCCTGATGCCCAAGCTGATCGAATGCGACGGCATCAAGGAGCTGCGGCGCTTCTCCGACCTGATGGGGCGTCTTGAACAGGCCCGGACGCCGGAAGATTACAGCCGGATCTCCCGTCAGATTGCCCCCGAACTCGACACCATGAAGGTGATCTTCTCCCGGCAGGCGAAACGGGCGCCGAGCGCCCAGTAGCGCCGCTTAGCCGAAAACCGCGCCAGCCGCTTAAGTTCTCGCCCCGGGTTGCCGACAAGCAGTAGAGGCGGCATGAATTCCTAAAGAGGGTGTATGGTGTCCGAAATCAGCAGATACGTGGTGAGGCGGCCGGCCAGGCGGCGGATGGCAGCTGCCGTCGTGCTGCTCGCGGCAGCCTTGTCCTCGGCACCCGGACGTGCGCAGGGGCCAGCGGGCGGGGAAGGGCAACCCGACCTGCTTACGATGAGCGTCGAGGAACTGATGAGCGTGGAGGTCGCCCGCGTGGTGGGGGCTTCCCGCTACGAGCAGCAGGTGACCGAGGCGCCTGCCTCGGTGAGCCTGGTGACGGCGGAGGAGATCAAACGCTACGGCTACCGCACCCTCGCGGAGGCGTTGCGCAGCGTCCGGGGCATCTATGTAAGCTACGACCGCAACTACACCTATCTCGGCATGCGCGGCTTAAGCCGCCCCGGCGACCTGAACACCCGCGTGCTCCTGTTGGTGGACGGTCACCGGATCAACGACGACATCTACGAATCGGGTCCCATCGGCACCGAATTCCCGGTGGACGTGGACCTGATCGACCGGATCGAGGTGATAAGGGGACCGAGTTCCTCGCTCTACGGCACCAACGCCTTTTTCGGGGTGATCAACGTCATCACCAAGAAGCCTCGGGACCTGCAGGGGGGAGAGGTGGCGGCGGCCGCCGGCAGCTTCGACACCTTCAATGGCCGGGCGAGCTTCGGCAGGGAGCTAGGCAACGGCCTGGGCGTGCTCCTCTCCGCCTCGGGCATGCGCAGCGAGGGAACCGACCGGCTTTTCTACCCGGAACTGGGGACCGCTACCAAGGTGGACGGCGACGGCAACTACCAGCTCTTCGGCAAGCTTTCCTATCGCGACTTCACCCTGACCGGCGCCCTCTCCTCGCGCGAGAAGACCATCCCCACCGGTTCCTTCGGCACCATCTTCAACGATCCGGGGACCGACACCACGGACCGCTACGGGCTTATCGATCTCAAGTTCGCCCACCGCCTCGACGCCGATACCGAACTGACCCTGCGCGCCTTCTACGACCGCTACCTCTACGAGGGGAACTACTACTATTTCCACGACCTGGCCTTTCCCCAGGTGCAGAACAAGGACCAGGCCTGGGGCTCCTGGTGGGGGGGCGAGGCGCAGCTGACCCGTGAGTTCGGGGGGCGCCTGAAGGTCACCGCCGGGAGCGAGTACCGCTTAAACGGCCAGCAGCACCAGCGCAACTTCGACGTCGTCCCCTTCCTCTCCTACCTGGACGACCGGCGCAGCTCCGCCATCTGGGCACTCTACCTGCAAGGGGAGCTGCACCTTTTGGAGAACCTGATCCTCTCGGCCGGGGTCCGTTACGACCATTACGACACCTTCGGCGGCACCACCAACCCCAGGTTCGGGCTGATTTACCAGCCGTGGGAACAGACCGCCTTCAAGCTCCTCTACGGCCGCGCCTTCCGGGCGCCGAGCGCCTTCGAGTTCTACTACGGCGACGGGGGGCAGACCGCCGAAGCCAACCCGGCGCTTCAGCCGGAGCGGATCCGCACCTACGAGGCGGTCTACGAGCAGTACCTCTGCAAGCATTACCGTAGCTCGCTGTCCGCCTTCTACTACCGCATCGACGGCCTGATCAGCCAGCAGAACGACCCGAACAGCGGCCTGATCCAGTTCGTCAACTTAGGCTCCCCGGTCGACGCCAAGGGGGGCGAACTGGAGCTGGAGGGGAACTGGGAAGGGGGGCTCAAGGGAAAGGCAAGCTACACCTACCAGTACGTGCAGGACGTGGTCTCAGGCTCCTGGCTCAGCAATTCTCCCAAGCACATAGCCAAGCTGAACCTGCTTTTGCCGCTCGTCAAGGAGCGGCTCTTCCTGGGGGTGGAGCAGCAGTACCAGAGCGTGCGCGCCAGTCTGACCGGCAACTCCACCGGCGACGCCTATCTGACCAACGCCACCCTTTCCGGCCGTACGCCGCTTGCCGGAGTGAACTTTTCCCTCTCCGTCTACAACCTCTTCGACCGGCGCTACTCGGACCCCGGTGCTCAGGAGCACGTCCAGGACCTGATCCAGCAGGACGGCCGCACCTTCCGGGCGAAGCTCGAGTACCACTTCTAGAGGGAACATGAGGCATCGCGCGGTCAAGGACATGCTGTCGGGATGGGTTCCAGGGGAGAAGGCGCGCCGACTGCTGGCACTTTGCGTCCTCAGCTTGGCGCTTGCGGCCGGGACGCACCCCACTGCGCTGGCCGCGCCGACGGCGACCCCGGAATACCAGGTGAAAGCCGCCTTCCTCTACAACTTTCTCAAGTTCGTGGAATGGCCGGGCGAGGCGGGCAACTCCGCCGGCACCATCTGCGTCGGCGTATTCGGGCGGGACCCGTTCGACGACGCCCTGGAAACGGTCCGGGGCAAGCTGGCCAAGGGACGCAAGGTGGTGGTGACCCACTTCCGTTCCCCGGACGAGATCAGGGGATGCGATCTGCTGTTCATCAGCACCTCGGAAAAAGCGCGCCTACCCCAGGCGCTAAAGGCCGCCCACGCCGCCCGCATGCTGACCGTCGCCGACCAGGACGGCTTCTGCGAGGCGGGGGGGATGATCAACCTCGTTTCCGTCAAAAACCGCGTCGGTTTCGAGGTCAACCTCGCCGCCGCCAGCCGCGCCAGGTTCAGGATCAGCTCGCAGCTGCTGAAGCTGGCCAAGAACGTCTTCGAATAGCACGAGAAGGCTATAGCCATGTTCCCCCGATTCCGTGACCTTACCATACGGCGCAAGCTGATCGCCATCCTGCTTTTGACCAACGGCATCCTTTTGGCGCTGGTTTTGAGCGCCTTCGTGCTCAACGAGGCCGCCACCTACCGCCGCGAGGTGCGCGAGGAACTGGTGGCGCTCGCCCAGATCCTGGGGAACAACACCTCCGCCGCCGTCGCCTTCAACGACCGCGCCTCGGCCGCAGAGACCCTTTCCGGCCTCAGGGCCAAGCCGGAGATCCGTTCCGCGCACGTGGTGCTCAAGGACGGCACGGTGCTGGCGAGCTTCTTCAGCCGGGCCACGGCCGCGCGCCAGCTTCCCTTCCTGATCGGCGAGGGGCCGGGGGCGCGCCTGGACGACGGCAAGCTCGCCGAGCTTTTGCGGCACGCCGCCACCCCCTTGTCCTTGACCGGCGACCTGTACGGGGTCTCCCCCATCACGCTCGACGGCCAGCAGATCGGCACCGTGATCATCCAGTCGGACAGCCGCGAGTTCCTGGGGAGGCTTGAGCGCTTTGCCGTGGTGGTGGCCGTGGTCAGCGTGGCCGCGCTTTCGGTGGTGTTCCTTTTGGCCTCGGTCCTGCAGCGCCTGATCTCCCGCCCGATCCTGCACCTGGCGGAGGTGATGAAGCAGGTCTCCAGCGAGCGGAGCTATTCGCTTCGGGCGCGCAAGGAAGGGGACGACGAGCTCGGTGCCCTGATTGACGGCTTCAACGAGATGCTGGTGCAGATCGAGGAGCGCGACGCCAAGCTGGAGGCGCATCGGGAGGAACTGGAGGAGGTGGTGCGCGAGCGCACCTCCGAGCTTTCCGCCGCCAACCGGGAGCTGGGAGAGACGGTCGGCGAACTGCGGGTGGCCAAGGACGCGGCCGAGGCCGCCAACCTGGCGAAGTCGCAGTTCCTGGCCAACATGAGCCACGAGATCCGCACGCCGATGAACGGCGTCCTGGGGATGGTGGGGCTGCTTCTGGAGAGCAGGCTCTCCGAGGAACAGCGGCGCTTCGCCGAGGCGGTGCGCAACTCCGGCGAGTCGCTTTTGTCCATCATCAACGACATCCTGGACTTTTCCAAGATCGAGGCGGGGCGCATGGAGCTTGAGCTCACCCACTTCGACCTGCACGACGTCGTGGCCGAGGTGACCGAGATGCTCGCCCCGGTGGCCCGGGGGAAGGGGCTGGAACTGGGGGTGGCGGTGGAAGAGGTCCTGCCGCCGTGCCTGGAAGGGGACCAGGTGCGGCTGCGCCAGGTGCTGGTGAACCTCATCTCCAACGCGGTGAAGTTCACCGCCCGAGGGAGGGTGCTGCTTAAGGTCACGAGGCTCGAAACGCTGGCCGAGGCGGTGGTGATCCGCTTCGAGGTGGAGGATACCGGCATCGGCATCCGCCCCGGGGACCGGGCACGCATCTTCGAGAGCTTCTCCCAGGCCGACTACTCCACCACCCGCACCTACGGGGGGACCGGGCTGGGGCTTGCCATCGCCCGGCAGCTCGCCGAGCTGATGGGGGGGGAACTGGGGCTTAAGAGCGAGTACGGCAAGGGCTCGACCTTCTGGTTCACCGCCCGCTTCGGCCTGGTCCCCGAAGGGCTGTTGCCGACCTTAACCGACCGGACCGAGCTGCGCGGGGTGCGGCTGCTCCTGGTGGACGACAACTCAAGCGATCTCGCCATCCTCTCGCACCAGGTCACTTCCTGGGGCGCCTGCGCCGATGGCGCCGGCGGGGCGGAGGGCGCCCTGAAGATGCTCAGGCGGGCGGCGGCCAGCGGCATACCCTACCAGGCAGCACTCCTCGACCTGGTGATGCCGGAGATGGACGGCATCGACCTGGCCCGGGCGATCAAGGCCGATCCCGCCATCGCGCCGGTGCGCCTTTTGATGCTCGCCTCCTTCGGCCGAGAGGACCGCTCCGGCGAGGCGCACAAGGCCGGTGTGCTCCGTTACCTGAACAAACCGGCAAGCCAGGCGCGGCTCTACGGCGCCCTGCTGGAGGCGCTGGCCCCGGAGGAGGAAGAGGAAAAGCTCCCTGATCCGGCGGCTAAGGAGCGCCTGCTTTCCGCCTCGATCCTGGTGGCCGAGGACAACCCGATCAACCAGGAACTGGTGCTGCACATGCTCGACAAGCTCGGCTGCCGGGTGAAGCTCGTGGAAAACGGTCGGGACGCGGTCGCCTGCGTCGAGGCGGGAGGGATCGATCTGGTCTGCATGGACTGCCAGATGCCGGTGATGGACGGCTTTGCCGCCACCCGCGCGATCCGCGCCCGCGAAGAGGCCCTGGGGCTTCCCAGGCTCCCTATCGTGGCGCTTACCGCCAACGCCATCGCCGGCGACCGCGAGCGCTGCCTGGACGTGGGGATGGACGACTACCTGAGTAAGCCGTTTTATCGTCCCCAGCTGGTGGAGGTGCTCAGGCGCTGGCTGCCGTCCGACGAGGGGACCCCGGCGCCTGCTGCAGCCGCGGTGGAGGAGGAGTCCGTGGCCGCGCGTGAGGCGGTACCGGTTGCGGCCGGGGGTGCGGAGCAGGCAGAAGCGCCGGCGGAACAGGTGCCCGTTTTCGACCGCGCCGGACTGGTGGCGCGTCTGGGAGACGAGGAATTCGTGCCGATGTTCGTGGAGAAGTTCACCGAGACCACGGCGGAACTCTTGGCCGTGCTGGGAGCGGAGATCGGGGCGGAGAACGAAAGCGGCGTGCACATCCATGCCCACAGCATCAAGGGGGCTTCCGCCAGCATCGGCGCCGAGGTGATGCGCGCCGTCGCCGCCCGGCTGGAGCTGGCGGCCAAGCAGGGGGATCTCGCCGTGGCCCCGGCGCTCTATGCCGAGTTGGCGGAGGCGTTTGCCGTCTTCAAGGAACTGGCCCCGCAACAGGCGCGGGGGTGAAGGGGGGGCGACGCGCCCGCCGCCGGCCTTGGCCGGCTAGGGTTTGGACGCCCCAAGGTAGCTCACCTCTTCCTTTAGATTCACCCCCGTCGCGGCCAGCACCCGCTCTTTCACCAGCGCCGCCAGCCGCAGCATCTCGCCGGCGCTGGCGCTCCCTTCATTGACCAGGTAGTTGGCGTGCAGGGGGCTCACCAGCGCCCCTCCCACCCGGGTGTTGCGCAGCCCCGCACGATCGATCAGCCACCCCGCCGGAATCCTGCCGTCGCGGCAGCGCGTCCGCTGCTCCGTCTCAAAACGCTCGATCAGCTCCCGATCCTCCACCACCGGATTCATGAAGAAGGAACCGACGCTTAAGCTGCACTGCAGCCCGCGCGCCTCCCTTTTGGCGACGGTCGCCTCCGCCCGGGCGCCGATCTCGTCCCGGTCGCCGTCGCAGAGGCAGAGGCTGACGGCTACCACCACCAGCCGCGGCTCCTCCTTGAAGAGGCTGTTGCGGTAGCTGAAACGGCACTCCTTTCGTTTAAAGGTCACAAGCTCCAGGGTTTCGGCGTCGAGCGCGCGGACCTCGCGGGTCAACTCACTCAGAGAGCCGCCGTAGGCCCCGGCGTTGCCGCGCACCGCCCCCCCAACCAGCCCCGGTATGCCGGCCAGCGGCTCCATCCCCGAAAGTCCCCACCCGGCCGTTCGCCGCACCAGACCAAGCAGGTCGACCCCCGCCTCCGCCTCCACCATCTCTTCCGTCCGCCGCACCCCGGTAAGCTCCAGTTTCAGCACCAGGCCGTCGAAACCGTCGTCGCTCACCAAAAGGTTGGTGCCGCCGCCGATGGCCCGGAAGGGAAGCCCGCGGCGCCGGGCGAAGACAAGCGCCTCGCGCAGCTGGTCCAGGCTTTGGACCGGAGCGAAAAAGCGCGCGGGACCGCCGATGTTAAGGGAGGTCAGGGGGGCTAAGGGGACGTTTTCCTTGATGGGGAGCATGGGGGAAAGCCTCTGGGGTCAGTGGTAGAGCAGGTAGCGACGGCGCAGCTCCAGGAAGTGCTGCACCTCCCCGTGCCACTCGGCCGCGATCTCGTCGGACTGCCGGCCCGCCTGCACCGCCTTGCGGGCCGCCTCGGAACCGGTCATGTCGTCGAAGCCGCCCCTCTTGAAGAAGACGGTGCGGCCGGCGTCGGGAATCGCGGCATAGAGGGCGCAGATCACGGCGGTGCCGGTCTCCACCGGCTGCACCTCGCGGTAGTCGGTGATCTCGATCTCCACCCCCCCGAGCTCCCGGTTTTTGTACTTGGGATCGCTGGCGATGCCGGGGAGGCTCACCGGGGTAAAGCGGGTCGGCTCGAAATGCAGCCCCGGCAGTTCCTCGTCGTTGAGTGTCTTGGCCAGGGCCTGGCTGTCGAGCCCCGGCCACCCCACCACGCGGAAGGGATGGGGGCAGCCGCGCCCCTCGGAGGCGGCGGTCCCCTCCAGAAGGCCGGTCCCCGGGTAGAGCAGCACCGAGCCGAATTCGGCGAGGTTGGGGCTGGTCGCCACCCAGGGGAGGCCGGTGTCGGGCCAGCGCATGGCACGAAGCCATCCCTGCATGGGGACCACCTCCAGTTGCAGGCCGGCGAGCCCCGGCAGGAGCGCCTCCCCCTTGATCAATTCCGCCAGTTCGCCCACCGTCATGCCGTGCGCGATGGGAATGGGGTAGAAGGAGGTGAAGGTGGGGGGGGTGGCCCGGCTTAGGAAGCCGGCGACGTACTCCCCGCCCAGCGGGTTGGGGCGGTCCAGCACCAAAAAGGGGATGCCGGCCTCGGCGGCGGCCTGCATCGCCAGTCCCATGGTGGAGATGTAGGTGTAAAAGCGCACCCCCACGTCCTGGATGTCGAACACCAGAAGGTCGAGACCCTTGAGATCCTCCGGGTGCGGCTTTTTGCCGGCGCCGTAGAGGCTTTTGATCGGGATGCCGGCGATGGAGTCGTCGGCGATGCGCACGCCGTCCTCCGCCTTCCCCTTCAGCCCGTGTTCGGGGGTGAAGACCACCGTCGGCGGCACGCCGCTACGGGCGAGCAGGTCGAGCAGGTGCGCCCCCCCCACCATGGCCGACTGGTTGGTGATCAGGCCGAACTTCTTCCCCTTGAGCGGTTGGAATCCCTCCTCGCTCAAAACCTGCGCGCCGGTCTTCACCGTCTGGGCGGCGGCGTGGCCGGGGGAGCTAAGGACGATCGCCAGGGACAATGCAATAAGAGAGCGAAAAAGCACGCTAAACCGCCTTCGTTTGTGGTGACTGCGTGGCATACAGTACTCCCAAAACGTCGGTGGCGCAAGGCGTTGGTCAGCGGTTCGGTGACCTGAGGCACAACGCCGCGTAGATGCGGGCCGCCGCCAGCACCTCGGCGAAGTCGACCCGCTCCTCCGGGGTGTGGGAGATCTCCAACCCCCCGGGACCCAGGATCAGCGGCCGACAGCCGGCGGCGAAGAACAGGTTGCCGTCGGAATGGGAGCGGAAGGCGTCGAACTTGAGCGGCAGGCCGAGCCGCCGATAGACCTCGTCCAGGACCGGCGCGAGCCGGTTCTCCGTACCCAGGTCGTAGCCGGGAGCGGCGAACTCGAAGGCCAGGTTGATCTCCAGGTCCGGCACGTGGGCGTAGGCCTCGGCCACCGCACTGCGGATCGCACGCTCCACCGCCGCCGGATCCCGGTCGGGAGGGAGGTGCAGGTCGATCCAGGCCTCGCAGCGGTCCGGCACCACGAACCCCTTCTGGGAGGAGCGCATCTCCCGGATGGAATAGACGATCTCTGAGCGCTCCCGGTTGAAAAGCGGGTTTCTCCCCAGTTGCAGAAGCACCCTGAGCATCGACTCCACCGCGTTGTGTCCCAGTTCCGGCAGCGAGGAGTGGCTCTTTACCCCGTGGGTGACGAAGCCCGCCTCCAGGTAGCCGTAGTGGGCGAAGCAGGCGGCAAGGCCGGTCGGCTCGCCGATCACGGCCCAGGGGGCCCGGCAGCTCTCAAGAAAACGGGCGCTGCCGTCGCCGTTCTCCTCCTCCCCCACCACCAAAAGGAGCCCGACCGGCGGGCGCGCCTTTTCAGGGAGCGTCGCCAGCGCGAGCCACGCCTCCACCATCGCGGCACATCCCCCCTTCATGTCGGCGCTCCCCAGCCCGTGGACGATCCCGTCCGTTTCCCTGCCGCCGAATTCCTCCAGGTCCCAGGCGGGGACCGTGTCCACGTGCCCCACCAGGTAGAGCTCCGGCTCCCCCGTCCCCATGGTGGCGAGCAGGTTGTAGCGATCCTCCTCCACCTCCTGCCGGGTGACCTGAAAGCCTGCGCGGCTCAAAAGCTCCTCCAGGTAGAGCTGGACGTCCTCCTCCTTGCCGGAGGGGGAGTAGATGTCCAGAAGCTTAAGGAGGGTCGCCTGCAGCCTTTGCGGGTCGATCGCCGACAGCACCTTGTCCAGTAGGTCGCTCATGGCTTCTTCACCGTTTTCTTTTTGTGCCGGCGCGACAGGTTCAGCGTCATGTAGACGTGCTCCTGGACGTTGTTGAACCCGTGCTTCTCGAAGAAGCGGATCGCCGGGATGTTGTTGGCCGAGGTATCGATGATGATCATCCGCACCCCCTGCTCCTTGAAGCGGCGCTTGAGCTCCTTGAACAGCCGCTCGCCGATCTTAAGCTGCTGCAGTTCGCGGCGCACCCCCAGCCAGACCAGGTAGCCGTATTTCCAGGGGGAGTTGTGCTTTTTCACCGTGGTCCCCAGGGCGAAACCGAGCATGCGCTCCCCCTTTTCGGCGATGACGCAGAGCTCGTTGTCCGAGTTGAACAGGGTGGTGATCTCGTACTCGTCCCAAGTGCGGTAGAGGCTTTGGGAGTATTCGGCGGTGAAAAGCTCCTCGCCGATGTGGAACACTTCAGGGAGGTCGTCGATGATCATCTCGCGGATGCGGAGGTGCTCTTCCAGTGGATGTAGCGGCTCGTCCATTTTTCCACCTCTAAAGCCAGTCATGGGCCAGTTCGCGCCAGGGTCATTATAGCAGATTATCGACTTTACCGACACGATCTCGTTGACAGTTGCGACGGCACACTCAACGGGGACGAAGGGTAATGGTTTCAGCGAAGCTTTCGCTCTCACAGGCCAGCGGGATGTCAGCCATAGCGCCTTCGACCGCAAACAACGAGCTTTTTTACTGTGTGGTCGAGAGAGTGAAAACGAAAATTGTATGGTTGCCGGTGCCGGCTAAAAGCATGGACCTGATTAGATGGTAGAATGCATACGTCGCGTTGCCTTAAGCCCGTTCATTCCTTCGCAAGGTGGTTTCCCTTGGCCAAGCACCCCATGCTATATGCCGCCCTCGGCGCCTGTGTCCTCTTTTTGTGCCGTACGGCGCCGGCCTTGGCCGCCGACCCGGTCGAGGTCGTGGTGGCCGGCGTCGAGGGGGAGGCCCGGCACAACGTGGAGGAGGCGCTCGCCCTGCCGTACGGGCTGGTGCGCGACGGCAAGGTGGACCGGCTCTGGCTGGAGCGTTTCGCCCGCCAGGCGGTGGAGAAGAGCGGCGAGGCCCTCAAGCCGTACGGCTATTACCAGGCCCGGGTCACGAGCAGCGTCGAGGACCAGGGGGGCGGCAGCTACCGGGTGCGGGTGGCGGTGGAGCCGGGCGAGCCGGTGCGGCTGGAGCGGGTCGAGGTGACCATGGAGGGACCGGGGGCGGGGGAGGGCGCGCTCAAGCGGCTCACCGCCTCCTTTCCCCTCGCCAAGGGGGGTGTGCTCTTGCAGCCCGCCTACGAACATGCCAAGGGGGCGCTCAAGGCGCAGGCGCTCGAGCTCGGCTACCTCGACGCCGACTTCAGCCGCCACGAGATCCGCATAGCGCCCGGCAGGGTCACCGCCTCGCTTCTCCTCACCCTTACCACCGGCCCCCGCTACCGCTTCGCACAGGCGAGCATCGAGGGGGCCCCGGACTACCCGCAGCGCTATCTGCGACGCTTCCTGACCTTCAAGGAGGGCGACACCTTTTCCTATGCCCAGCTCGCCGATACCCAGCTGAACTTCGCCAACTCCGAGCGCTTCACGCAGGTCCTGATCACGCCGCAGAAGGAACGTGCGCAGGAGCTCAAGGTGCCGGTCACGGTCAAGCTGGTGGAGGCTCCGCGCCGCACCCTGCGCCCCGGCGTAGGCTACGGGACCGACACCGGCGGCAGGTTCACCGTCCACTTCCGCGAGCTGAACCTGTTCCACCGGGGGCACGAACTGGACCTGAGCCTCTACGCGGCCCAGAGGCTGCAGGGCTTTGCCGCCCGCTATACCGTCCCGAGCGCCATCGACCTGAAGAGCTCCACGGCGCTGCAGTTCAACCTGCAGCAGGAGGACGTCACCACCTACACGAGCAGGCTGGCGGCGCTGGAAATCGACCGCAACCGCAGTTTCGGCAGAGGGGAGCTCGGCACCCTGTACCTGAAGACCTTGCGGGAGATCTTCACCATCGGCGCGGAAAGCTCCAGCTCGACCCTGGTGCTCCCCGGCTTCAAGTTCACCAAGGAAAACTTCGACAGCCTGGTTCGGCCAGGCCGCGGCTTCCGCTATACCCTCGATCTGCGCGGCACCCATCCCTTCATCGGCTCGGACACGGCACTCGTCCAGTTCATAGCCGAGGGCAACGCGCTGCTGCCGCTTCCCTGGCGGCTCTCCCTGCGTCTGCGCTCCACCGTCGGGGCGAGCTACCTGACCGACCCGCTGGGGGTGCTCCCTCCCTCGATCCGCTTCTTTGCCGGCGGCGACCAGAGCGTGCGCGGCTACTCCTACCAGAGCCTCGGTCCCAAGGATGCCACCGGCCAGGTGGTGGGGGGGCGGGACCTGCTGACGGGCAGCATCGAACTGGAGCGGGCCCTCTACGAGCACTGGGGGGTCTCCCTGTTCCACGACGCCGGCAACGCCTTCAACACCTTCAGCGGGTTGCAGCTGAAGCAGGGGGCGGGGGTGGGGCTGCACTACTACACCCCGGTCGGCGGACTTAACCTCTCCCTGGCCAAGCGGCTGGGGGGACCGGCAAACATCTACTACGTCCATTTCACCGTGGGGTTCCAATTGTGAGACGCCGCACCCGCTACCTGATCAAGCTGCTCCCCATCCTGCTACTCGCCCTGGCAGGCTTTTGCTACTGGCTTTTGGCGACGGCGGGGGGGGCGCGTTTCGCCCTGGGCGCGCTGGCGGACGCCGCAGGCGTCACCCTTACGGTGCAGCGGGTGGAAGGAAGGCTTTGCGACCGCCTTACGCTCACCGGCTTGAGGGTGGCCCAGCCGAAGCTTGCCACGCGGGTGGCGCGCCTCGAGCTCGCCTGGGACCCCGCTCTCCTTTGGTCGGGAGAGATCCGGGTGAACGAACTGGCGCTTTCCGGGGTGGAGATCAGGGACGACAGCCCCCCCACCGGCAAGCCCCCCGAACTTAGCTGGCCCAAGCTTTCCGGGGCGCTGCGGCGGCTGGAACTGAAGCTGCAGCGCTTTGAACTGAGCCGGTTCAGCTACCGGCGGCTCAGCCAGGCGCCGGTGGAGTTGGACGAGCTGACGGCGCGGCTCTCCTTGGTGCGGGGGCTATTCACCGCCAGTCGGCTTAAGGTCGTTTCCCCGGGCGGCAGGCTTTCCGGCGAGGTCGCCGCGGGCTTCGCCTACCCGTCCCTGAAACTCGACCTTTTGGCCGTGCCGGCCCGGCCGCTTGAGGGTATGGAGCTGTTCTCGCTGCAGGCGCGGCTTACGCCGGGGCGGGGAAAGGAGCAGCTTTCAGGCGGCATCGCCCTGGCGGGGCGCCAGGGTGGCAGCCAGCGGCTCACGCTGAGCGCCGAACTCGGCCTGGCGGGGAACCTCTGCAGCCTGCGCCGCCTGCGGCTCGACCGTCCCGGGCGCAAAGGGGAGGTGACCGGCGCGGGGAGCGTGCTACTGACGGCGGGCGAGCCGCTTTTGGCGCTCAGCTTGCGGGCGGCCGACATCGACCTGGCGCGCGAGCTTCACCGCCCGATCACCCTGGACGGCACCCTCACCTTCCAGGGGGCCCTCTCCCGCTACCGCGGCGACCTGGCCCTGACCAGCAAGGGGGCGGGAGCCCTGTCGGCGACCATTGCCGCCCAGTACCACGGCGGCACCACCGGGGTGAAACTCGTCCCCCTCTCCGGCAAGGCGCTCGACGGCACCCTGGCCGGGGCCCTTTCCGTCGACTGGAGCCCAGCGCTTGCCGTGCATGGCAAACTCTCCGGCCGCGGTCTCGACCCCGGCCGGCTGGCCGCCGACTGGCGCGGGGTGGTGAACCTGGACCTGGCCGGGAGCCTGGAGCTTCCCTCCTGGGGGGCGCCCACGGGGGAGGTCACCGGTCGGCTCTTGCAAAGCCGGCTGCACGGTCAGGAGCTTAAAGGCGAGGTGGCGGCCAGTTTCGCCGGCGGAGAGCTCAGGGTCAAGCGCCTTAACCTCACGGGACGCGGCTTCGAGCTCGACGCGGCGGGTGAGCTGGCACAAAGGCTTAATCTTAATGCGCGGGTGAGCGACCTCTCCCGGCTGCTGCCGGGGACGGCCGGAAGGCTTACGGCCGGCGGCTGGCTCCGCTGGCACGAGGGGCTTTTCAGCGCCGCGCTTGCCGGCGAAGGGAGCGGGCTTGCGGCGGACGGCATGCGCGCCCGGGAGGTCTCCTTCGACGCGGGGCTCGGCGAGGGGAAGGATCATCCCCTGCGGCTTGAGGCCTCGCTGCACGGGGTGCGGCTCGGCAGGGGGGAGGTGGAGCGGGCGGCACTATCGCTGCGCGGCAGCGCGGCGAGTCACGCCCTGACGGCTGAGCTTGCCTCCGCCGGCTCCAGCGCCCGCGCAACCCTGTCCGGCGGCTACCAGGGCGGGGTCTGGCAGGGGAGCATCCTCTCCCTTAACGGCAGCGACCGGGTCGGCCCCTGGCGGCTGGCGGCCCCGGCCATGCTTTCGCTGGGTGCCGGTCACGGGCGGCTTACCCCGCTGATCATCGACGGCGTCGGCGGCGAGCGGCTGGAGGCCGCCGGGGAGTGGCGGCGTGAGCCGGCCGCCGGCTCCATCCGGCTCTTCTGGAACGACCTGAACCTGGCACGCGCCGACGGCTGGCTGGCAGGGATCGCCGCCGGCGGCACCAGTTCCGGGCACGCCGACCTCAGCCTTGCCGGAGCGAGGGTGAAGCTTATGGCGCACGGCGAGGCTCGCGGCAGCGTGACGGTGGACGGCGCACGGCTTAACCTGGCACATCTGGCGGCCGATCTGACCGGCGACGCCGGCGGTTGGCGGGGGACGGCGTCGCTGGAACTTGCCGGCGGGGAAGGAGGGGCGCAGCTCGTCTTCACCAGCACCTCCCCCGCCTCTCTCGCCCTGCCGAAAACAGGCGAACTGGGTGCGACACTGGCCGGTCTCGACCTCGCCCTCATCAGGCCGCTCCTGCCCCGGGAGCTGCTCCTGACGGGAAGGCTGGCGGGGACGGCCGACGGGAGGATAAAGGCGGGGGTGCTTGAGCTGCGCGGCCATACGGCCCTTTCCGGCGGGAACCTGAACTGGCGGCGCCAAGGCGCAGTACTCGACGCCACCCTGTCGACGGCGGAGCTTGCCTTCCAGTGGCGCGGCAGCAAGGCGGGGCACGGCAGGCTGCAGGTGAACGCTCGGGCGGAGGCGGCCGGTGCCTACACCGCCAACGGCCGGCGCATCCAGGCCAGCCGGGCGAGCCTGCGGCTGGACGCCGACCGTCAGGGGACCCGGGGCGCCGCCGAACTGGTCCTCGAGGGAGGCGGCAAGCTGCGCGCCGCGCTCACCTCCAATGCCCCCGGGCTTTTCCCCCTGCCGGAAACGGCCGGGCTTTCGCTCGCCTGGGGGGGGCTCACCCCTTCGCTGCTGCAGCCCTGGCTCCCCGGCCCCCTCGACCTCAAGGGGGAACTGGCCGGCAACGCAAGCGGCCGACTTTTGCCGGGAGGAAGGGTGGAGCTTGCCGGCGAGGCGACCTTCAGCCAGGGAGAGGCTCGCTGGCAGGAAACGGCGGGGGAACTCAGGGCGGGCCTCCGCTCGGGCCGGCTCACCTTCGACTGGCGGGGGGAGAGGCTTAGCGGCGCCCTCGACCTGTCGCTGGCAGATTACGGCCGCGGGGAGGGGCGCTTTTCCCTGCCGATCCCCGCCCGGCTCCCGGTGGCACCCGTAGCGCAGGGGGCGCTGACCGGCAGCCTCACGGCCAAGCTCAAGGAACACGGCCTCCTTGCCGTCGCGCTTCCCGGGCTTTTGCAGGAAAGCCACGGCGAACTGAGCGCCGATCTCAGGCTGGCAGGGGTCTGGAGCGCCCCGCAACTCACCGGCAACCTCTCGCTTGCCGGCGCCGGCGGCTATCTTCCGAGCGCGGGCATCACCCTGCGCGACCTGCAGTTCACCGCCCGGCTGGAAAACGACCTCGTGCGTATCGACGACTTCCGTGCCCTCTCCGGCGACGGCCAGCTCCGCGGCTGGCTCCTCGCCCGGCTCTCGGGAGGGCGGGTGACGAGCTACAGCGGCAGCCTGAACGGCGAAGCGTTCCAGACCGTCTACCTCCCCGAACTGCAGCTTGCCACCTCGCCCAGACTCGACTTCCGCGGCGAGGGGGAAAAGCTCACCATCCAGGGGGAACTGCACGTACCGCAGATGCTGGTGGCGGGGCCGCCGGCGCGGCCGGTGGTGACCGCGAGCGGGGACGTGATCCTTGAAGGGGCGCCGCCGGCCGAAAAGCGACCCAGCTTCCCGCTGGCGGTCACGGGGCAGCTGCACGTGACCTTGGGCGACCGGGTGGAGGTGAAGGCCTCCGGCATCGACGCCACCTTGGGCGGGGAGATGGAGCTTACGCTCAACGGCATCGACAGCATCACCAGCAGCGGGGAGATCCGGGTGCTCAAGGGGCGCTACCGCGCCTACGGCATGGACCTGGACGTCGTCCGAGGGCGCCTGTACTACGTGCACGACCCGGTCGACCAGCCGACCCTCGACATACTCGCGCTGCGCACGGTGGACGACGTCAAGGCGGGGGTGACGGTGGCGGGGCACCTGAACGCGCCGGTGGTGAAGCTTTATTCGGAGCCATCCATGGCGGAGGTGGACGTCCTGGCCTACATGGTGCTCGGCCACCCGCTGGGGGCGAGCACGGAGCAGGGGAGCATGCTCGCCAGCGCCGCCAGCTCGCTCTTTTCTTTCGGCCAGTCCGCTTCGCTTGAGGAGCAGATCAAGGAGCGGCTCGGCCTGAGCGTGCTGGGGGTGCAGACGGTGACCCCCGGCAGCGCCGGGCTGATGGGGTACAAGGAGGTCTCCGTCACCCCCAGCGGCGCGCCCTCCAAGCAGACGGCGGGACAGTCGCTGGTGACGGTGGGGAAATACCTCACGCCGAAACTCTACCTAAGCTACGGGCGCTCGGTGATCAGCGGCGCGAGCCTGTTCATGCTCCGCTACGACGTGCTGCGGCACTGGCAGCTGGAGACCCAAAGCGGCGCCGAGAGCGGGTTGGACGTCTACTACAAGGTGCAGTTCGATTGAGGCCCCCCGCCGCGGGTACGATCTTCGCGGTGCCGTTTGCCGATCTTTTAATTTCCCGCGTCATCTGATACTATGATATCGAAAGCTCATCCGTAACCAGAATGTGGCTGATACTGATTGATGAAGCATTGAACTGTGTTAGATTCTATGTTCCGCCCTTAGAGGCGCCAGATGAAACTGTTCCGATTGGTTACCTGTCTTGCTTTTCTTCTGGTTTTGAACCCGCTCCCCAGTCTGGCTGGCCAGAAGATTCAATCCTTGTGTCAATTCCACTATCCCAGTGACTATCTTTACGAGTGGGACTGCGTGCGCCTTACCAACAAGGACACCCCCTACAAGGTCTTCGGCAAACTCTGGCAGGACGGCCTGCGCTTCAACCGCATGGACCGGCGCCATTTCGTGGCCGGCGTCTCCATCAAGGTCCCCAGGCGGCTGCAGGAAATCAAGGGTTTCAACCCGATGCCCACCAGCTACCCGGAGGCGGCAGACTACCCGCGCTTCATCCTGATCGACCAAAACGAGATGTACCTCGGCGCCTATGAGCGCGGCACCCTGATGTTTTCCGCACCGGTCGCGGTCGGCGTCGAGGGGCTCAGGCTCGGCAACGGCCGCTACCGCGTCGACGCGGTGGACCGGACCCACGCCTCGAGCCTCTATCCCATGGAGGGAAAGGACCTCCCCTATCCGATGCACTACGCCCTGCGCGTCTATATCGAGAAACGGGGCGAAGGGTGGACCACCTACTGGATGCATGGTCGCGACCTGCCGGGGTATCCCGCCTCGCACGGCTGCATCGGCCTCTACGACGAGGAGATGCAGAAGCAGTTCTATCACGAGCCCGGCAAGCCGGTGCTGATGGACGCCAAGAAGCTCTACCGCTGGGTGCTCGCAGGACAGCGCGACAGCGGCAAGCTCCAGGGGCTGAGATCCGGTCCCATCGTAGTGATCGTCGGGGAACCGCCGGGAGGTGCCGAAAGCCAAGTGGCCGGTGCCGCTGCACCCCCGAAGTCTCCGGTCGTGCAGACGACCTCCGCCCTTAAGACCCCTCTCACCGCCACCCCTTTGCCTTCCCCGCCGCCGCACGCGGCCCGGCCGCTGGCCGTGCCGGCGAACGGCCACCAGGGCGAGAAAAAATGATCGCCCTTGGATTGTTAATGATCGCTAACGCTGTTATACTCCCTCTGCCAAAAACATACGCACGGGGGGAGGAGATCATGATCGTGAAGCGAGGCAGCGTAGTAAGCCACAAAGTGGCCCAGGAATGGGGGATCGGCAAGGTGACCGAGGTGACCGAATCGCGGGCGACCATACGCTTTAACGACGGCATGATCCGCAAGATCACCGCCTCCCACTTCCGCAACCTGCAACCGGCAGATCCCGCCTGCTATCGGCCGAAGGTCGACAAGCTCCCCATCCCCGCCCTGAGCGCGGTAAAATCGGGCAGCCGCAAGGCCAGGCCAAAGCAACCGGTCAAGGCCACCGCCTAGCGGGCGGCGCCCGGGAAATGGCGATTTCTTTGCACTTGCTAACGGAGACGAATGCCGTCATACTCAGGTATGAAGGGGTGCACGTGCCGTTTTTCGAAAGGAGGAACCGCCATGAAATGCCCGGTATGCAACAACCAGCAACAGGTCGACATCAATCTCCAAACGGAAGCCTTCAAGGAAGGGATCACCGAGTGCAGCATCTGCGGCGCTGTCTGGTCGGTCAATCATGGCGTGATCGAGCTCGTGAAAGATCCGCAGTGCCAGTCGTTCCTCGAGGCGCAAAGCGAGTGCGTGGAGGGGGACGACTACGGCTTGCGCAGAGCGTAGCGCCGGAGTTCAGCTCCCGGCGGTTCGCCGCTGACCACGCCGCCTCGGCCTTTCCCGCCGGGGCGGTTTTTTGTTGCCCGCGCCCCTTGGCCGTTACTGCCGTTGACACCTCGGGCGATACACGCTACCTTGGCGCATCCTCGGCAAAAAGGGACAGATCCGTGACCAAATCGTTGACCATCATCGGCTGCGGGGCCGTCGGCAGTACCCTGGGGCGCCTTTTTGCCGCCGCCGGGACCTTCGAGATCCGCGACATCCTGAACCGTTCGCTGGAAAGCGCCCGGCAGGCCGCCGGCTTCATCGGCTCCGGCCGCGCGGTCGCCGACTGGCATGAGCTGCGCCCGGCCGACCTTTTCCTGATCGCCGCCTGCGACCATGCGATCGCCGACTGCGCGGCGCAGCTGGCGGCCACCGGGCTGGCGCGGGACGGGGTCGTGGTCTGGCACCCGAGCGGGGCGCTTCCCAGTTCGGTCCTGGCGCTCGCCGGGGAGCGCGGCGCCGCGCTGGCCAGCGTGCACCCGGTGAGGAGCTTCGCCGATCCTGTCGTCTCGGTCGCCGATTTCGCCGGCACCTGGTGCGGCCTGGAGGGGGACCCGCCCGCGGTGGCGCTTTTGGAGGCGGCCTTTCGCTCCGTGGGGGGAAGGACCTTCGCGCTGGACGCCCAGTTCAAGACGGTCTACCATGCCGGTTCCGTGCTGGTGTGCAACTACCTGACGGCGCTTCTGGAGGTGGGGATCAAGGCGTACGGCAAGGCCGGGCTTTCCCGTGGTACCGCCCTTGAGGTGATGGAGCCGTTGGTGCGCGGCACGCTGGACAACGTTTTCCGGCAGGGGACCTTGGGCGCGCTCACCGGCCCCATCGCGCGCGGCGACGTCCCGGTGGTGGCGGCACAACTGGCGGCGCTTTCCGACTGGGACGGCGAGATCGCCCTGATCTACCGTACCCTGGGACGGGTGGCTCTGGAACTGGCGCGGCAGCGCGGGACGGCGGACGACGGCGATCTCGCCCGACTGAGCGAGCTTTTGGCGGCAAAGGGGGATAAATGACGGCGGCCTCCCCGCTCATCATAGGCCATCGCGGCGCCTCCCGTCAGGCGCCGGAAAACACGCTGGCTTCTTTCAGGCTCGCTTTCAGCCAGGGCGCCGACGGCGTGGAGGCCGACTTCCGTCTTACCCGCGACGGCCAGATCGTCTGCCTGCACGATGCCGGCACCGCGCGCACCGGCTCCGCGGCGCTTGACGTGGAGCAGAGCACGCTGGCTCAGCTGCGCGCGCTCGATCTGGGTGGCTGGAAGGGGGCGGTTTGGCAGGGGGAGCGGATGCCGCTTTTGAGCGAGGTGCTGGCGCTGCTTCCGGAGGAGGGTTTTCTCTTCGTCGAGATCAAGTGCGGCCCGGAGATCGTGGCTCCCTTGGCCGCGACCCTGGCGGCCTCCGCCGTTCCCCCCGAGCGCCTGCGCCTGCTTTGTTTCAGCGCCGAAATGATCCTGGCGCTGAAAGAGGCGTTGCCGGGCTACCGAGCCTGCTGGCTCACCGACTACCGTTTCCGCGGGGTGTGGCACCCCTCGCTCCCGGAGATCCTCGCCACCCTGAAAAGTTGTCGCGCCGACGGCCTGGCGAGCCGTGACCGCGCCCCGCTCGACCGTGAGCTGGTGGCGGCGCTGCGCGAGCGCTCTCTTGAGCTGCACGTCTGGACGGTGGACGGAGTCGCCGCCGCCCGCAGGCTTTGCGCGCTCGGCGTCGACTCCGTCATGACCAACCGCCCCGGCTGGCTCAGGCGCGCCCTGGCTGCCGGCGGTGAGGGCAGGACGCCATGAACCGCCAGGCCTATCTCGCCACCGGCCGGATGCTCGCCATCTTCGAGGCCCTTTCCAAGGTGCGGGTGCATCTGCACGGACAGGAGCTTTTGCCGCGCGGCTCGGTGATCTTCGTGGTGAACCACTTTACCCGCATCGAGACGCTCCTGCTTCCCTATCACATCTACCAGCTGACCGGGGTGCCGGTCTGGTCGCTGGCGGACGCCTCCCTCTTCGACGGCCCGCTGAAACGCTTCCTGGACATGATGGGTGCTGTTTCCACCCGCAGCCCCGACCGGGATCAGCTGATGGTCAAGACGCTATTGACCGGCGAGGCCAACTGGGTGATCTTCCCCGAGGGGCGGATGGTGAAGGACAAGGGGGTCTTCCGGCAGCGGTTTTTGCTCCCCTCCAGCGGCGAGCGCCCCCACTCCGGGGCGGCCACCCTTGCCCTGCGCACCGAATTCTACCGCCAGCGCCTGGCCCGCCTGTCCGAGAGCGTGCCTGAGGAGGCGCGGCGGCTGCAGACTCTCTTCGAGATCGACGACCTCAAGCCGGTGGTCGAGGGGAAGACCTGGATCGTCCCGGTCAACCTCACCTATTACCCGCTCAGGGCGCGGGAAAACGTGCTGAGCAAACTGAGCGACCTGCTCTTGAAGAAGGGGTCGTCGCGCCTGCGGGAGGAACTCCTTACCGAGGGGAGCATGATCCTCTCCGGCGTGGACATCGACATCCGTTTCGGCGAGCCTCTCGACCCGGCGCAGTCGCTCTCCGGCAGCGCCATCCAGGCCGACATCGCCTCGCCGGCGGGGATCGGCTTCGACGATCCGCTCCCCTCCTTGCCCGACATGCGGCGCGAGGCCGGCGCACTCATGGAGCGCTTCATGGCGGCCATTTACCGGCTGACCACGGTAAACCACGACCACCTGTTCGCTTCGCTTTTGCGGGTGATCCCCTCCCGGAGCATAGCCGAGGACGACTTCCGGCGCCGCGTCTTCCTGCTGGCGACGCAGGTGCTGAAGCGTACCGGCGTGTACAGCCACACGAGCCTGAAAAGCGACCAGACCGCCCTCCTTACCGACGACCGCTACCACAAGTACCGCGACTTCATGCTGCTGGCGCTGGAGAAGGGGGTGGTCGCCAAGCGGCGGGGGGAACTGGTCAAGGACCGCGCGAAATTCTCGGCTCCCTTCGACCTGCAGCGTGCCCGCATCGACAACCCGGTCGGGGTGATCGCCAACGAGGTGGTGCCTTTGAACGCGCTGCAGCGGGAGATCCACCTGATGGCCTGGCTTCCCTCCTTCCTGGTGCGCCGCCGGGTGGCGGCCGCCCTGGAAAGCCAGGCGCTGGAGCAGTTTCGTGCGGACTACCGGGCCTTTTACCGCGACCAGGAGAGCAAGGAACCGGCGGTGGGGGCTCCTGCGCTTTTGCCGGGGCGCTCGCGCCGGCTGGGGGTGGTGCTGGTGCACGGTTTCCTCGCCGCCCCTCGCGAGATGGAGGAACTTGCCCTGCACCTGAACGCCAAGGGGTTCTGGGTCTACCAGGTGCGGCTGCGCGGCCACGGCACCTCCCCAGACGACCTGGCCGGCCGCAGCGCGGCCGATTGGACGGAGTCGGTGGACCTGGGCTACGCCCTTTTGAGCGCCGTCTGTAAGCGGGTGGTACTGGGGGGCTTTTCCTTCGGCGGCGGGGTGGCGCTCGACTGCGCCAGCCGGGTCGGCAACGCTGCCGGTGTGTTCGCCGTCTGCCCCCCGCATCGCCTTCTGGACATCTCCTCGCGCTTTGCGCCTGCGGTCACCGTTTGGAACCGGGTGATGGATTCGCTGCGCTACCAGTGGGCCAAGAAGGAGTTCGTGGTGACGGTGCCCGAGCGGCCGCACATAAACTACGCCCGGCTGCCGGTCTCCGGCGTCCGGGAACTGGAGCGCTTCATGCGCGACCTGGAGCCTAAGCTCTCCCGCATCGCCGTGCCGGTGCTGGTGCTGCAGTCCGAGGGGGACCCGGTGGTCGACCCGCTCGGCTCGCGCCGCCTGTTCGAGATGGTGGGGAGCAAGCAGAAGAGCTATTTAAAGTTCCCACTGGAGCGCCACGGCATCCTGGCGGGGCCGGGCTCGGAGGAGGTCCTGACCGCCATCAGCGCCTTCATCGAGGGGATACTGCCGACCCCGCGCCGGGGGCTTTCCGACCTGTGACGGCTGCGACCATGACGAAAAGCGCATTTCACGACATCTTGAACCGGCGCCACTGGATCTTCGACCTGGACGGGACCCTGACCGTCGCCATCCACGACTTCGCGGCCATCAGGCGCACGCTCGGCGTACCGGACGGCCGGGACATCCTGGAGCACCTGGCGTGGCTCCCCGAGGGTGAGGCGCTGTCTGCGGAAAGGAAGCTGGCTGAGATCGAGGCGGAACTGGCGGAGCGGACCGAGCCTGCGGTGGGGGCGTTGCAACTGGTGCGGACGCTCAATGAAAAGGGGGCGAAGCTCGGGGTGTTGACCCGCAACACGCGGGACAACGCCTTGAACACCTTGCGCCGGATCGGGGTGCTTCCCTACCTGGCGCCCGAGGACGTCCTGGGGCGCGACGAGGCGCCGGCCAAGCCGGACCCCGGCGGGATACTTAAGCTCGCGCGTGCCTGGAGGATCGAGCCGAGTGCGGCAGTGATGGTGGGGGATTACGCCTTCGACCTTAAGACCGGCCGCGCCGCCGGAGCGGCCACCATCCACGTCGATCCGAGCGGCGCCTTCCGCTGGCCGGAGCTTGCCGATCTCAGCGTGCACACCCTGGCCGAACTGGCCGCCGCCCTGCCGCCCGCGGGGGGTTAGGCGAGGCTGGCCAGCTCCTGGTCGGCGATCTGCACCAGTTCGTCGTAGATGGCGAGCATGACGTGCAGGTCGCACCACTTCTTGGCCACGCAGCGGATCAGGTAGACCGCGTAGACCAGGGTGCCGGACAAAAGGCCGATGCCGAGCAGTTGCTGGTCCCCCTGGCAGATCAGCATCACGGCGTAGATGGCGATGTTGACCATGGAGGCGAACCAGGCGATCTCCGGCCCCTTGAAGGGGTTCAGCATCACCTTGGTGAGGTCTATATAGTAGGCGGTCAGCCCCCGGACCCGGCGCATCACCTCGACGATCTCCGAGCTCTGCTGCTTCAGGTAGATGCAGGCCAGAAAGTGCCTGCTTGCCTGCTGCTTGCCGGTTGCCATCCGCTCCGTGACATACATGTTTATCGCGTCGTCCACCGTCTTTTTGTCCATGGCTGCCGCCTTTGGGGCTTTTGCCTGCGCTAGCCGCCGCAGTTGCCCGCGTCGTGTCGGTGAGAAGGGTGGCGCGGCCTCTTTACGGCCGGTGCGCTAAGGCTAAACTCGACAGCGGTCGGTGGCCGTGGCCTGCGCCGCTGTCTGACTGCCTGAGCTGTTACTTATCAAACTATCGTAGAAAACGAAGCTATGTCAACTGCCGATAGCACCACCGGCGCCTCGGGAACGTATACGTTTTCCCCTGCCGGCGTACCCCTTGTCGGACCCTTTTTTTTCGGCACTGTTGACATCTCAGGAGAGCTGCCGTACTCTGCCAAGCCTCCCGGAGGGAACAGCACAGATGGTGAGCAGAGCTGATCAGGACATAGCCGGCAGCGCCGGAGGGGAAGGGTGGGCCGACGGCACCGTCGTCTCCCATTTCGGGGTGGCGGTGGAGGTGCTGTTTGCCGGCGACGAGCGGCGCCTGGTGAAGGTGAAACGCAGTTCCGGCCACGTGGTGGGGGACCGGGTCAGGGTGCGGGGCGAGGTGCTGGAGAGGCTTCCCCGGGACACCGAACTCAGGCGCAGGGACGCCCGCGGCGGCATCCACCTGGTAGCGGCCAACCTCGACGTGCTCGGCATCGTAGTGGCACCCGGTTCGCCCCCCGGTTTCGTGGACCGCGGCATCGTCGCCGCCCGTGCCGCCGGCCTTAATCCCTTCGTGGTCTTCAACAAGTGCGATCTGCCGGAGGGGCGGGAGCAGGCCGCGTCGCTTGAGCCTGTTTATGCCGCCGCCGTTCCCTTCTTCGTGCTGAGCGCCGCCAGCGGGTCAGGGGTGGAGGCGCTGCGCGGCTTCCTGCACGAGGGGCACCGCGGCGCCTTCGTCGGGACGACCGGCGTCGGCAAGAGCTCGCTGATGAACGCCCTCTGCCCGGAACTCGCCCTCAAGGTGGGGGAGTTGAGCGAGCGCAGCTGGCTCGGCAAACACACCACCACCGTCTCGTCGCTGCACCGGGTCCCCGGCGGCGGCGAACTGGTGGACACCCCCGGGTTCCGGGACTTCGGCCTGGTGGACATATCGGCCGCCGACGTGGCCGCCCACTTCCCCGGTTTCGAGACCCTGGAATTGCACGGCTGCCGCTTCCACAACTGCCGTCACCGCCAGGAACCGGGGTGCGAGGTGATCCCCCTGGTGAGGAAGGGAGAGATCGCCGAGGAGCGCTACCGCGCCTACCTCGGTCTTTTGGCCGAGGCGGAGGCGGGTGAAGAGGAGACGCTCAAGCGCTCCCGAAAACGATAAGAAAACCGGCGGTTGCCCCGGAAGAGGGAGCCGGCCGGGCATGAGGTGTAGCGTGGCTCAACCGTGGAAGGTTTTGGACAAGGTGACGACCGACGAGGGGATGCTCGAGCTGAAGCAGCGGGGGGAACGCGATTTCCTGATCACGGTCAACTCGCTGGTGCTGATGAACAGCTCGCTGCACCGCTCCGAGGTGGCCCTCGGGCAACTCTCCTGCGCCCATCTTAAGGTAAAGGAGGGTGCCCGGGTGCTGGTGGGAGGGCTGGGGATGGCGATCACCCTGCGCGCCGTGCTCGATGCGCTCCCCGCCACGGCTGCCGTCACGGTGGCGGAACTGAACCCGGTGGTGCTCGACTGGTGCCGCGGGCCGCTGGCGCCGCTGACCCTTTCCGCGGCGAGCGACCCGCGCGTCGCCGTGGAGATCGCCGACGTGGCCAAGGTCATCGCGCGTAGTGCCCGCGAGGAAGAAAAATTCGACGCCATCGTGCTCGACCTCTACCGCGGTCCCCACGACCGCAGCGACAAGAAACTCGATCCCCTCTACGGCCAGACGGCCATCGAGCGCGCCCGGGCCGCCCTTACCCCCGGCGGGGTTTTCGCCGTCTGGGGCGAGAACTACGACCTCCCCTTCGCCACGCGCCTGGAAGGCGCCGGTTTCGCGGTGCAGACGGACCGTCCCGGACGCGGGGGCCTACGACACGTGGTCTACGTCGCCCGCAAGCTTTCGCAGCAGGCGTCCAACCGGCAGGTGCGAGGGCGCCGCTAGCCTCGCCGGAACCTATCTTTCCCCGCTTCCCCCCAGCAAAACACGCCCGCTTACCTTGCAATCCCAAAGAAGTCAAGTATATTGAGTTGGTGTTTTTTAATAATTTGGCTGATTCCTAGCGGAGTGGGTGCGATGCAAGCAAACGCGCAAACGCCTGAGGCGGTCGAACTGGACGCCGTTTCCTGTCACCGGCATCTCTGCCTGCTGTACGGTGCGGAGGCCGAGCTTTTGGCACCGGTGATCCCGTTCATGCAGAAAGGAGTGGCTCTGGGAGAGCGCTGCCTCTACCTGTACGCCGTCCCCGACGCCCTGCAGCAGGTGCTGAAAAACGCCCTGTCGGCGCAAAAGCAGGACATCGGGGCACTCAGGCTCGTGCCGTTGCCCCAGAACTGGCTGCAAAGCGGAGCCCTGGCCGGGGTGCGGTTTTTGGAACTGTGCCGCACCGTCGTTGCCGATGCCGTCAGGGACGGCTTCAAGGGCGCCAGGATCGTCTGCGAACTGGGCTGGGCGGGGCGCGAACGGCATGGCCTGGAGAGCCTCGAGGAGTTGGAAGTCGATCTGGAGCGGTTCGTCGCCGAGGAACCGGTGACGGTGCTTTGCCTGTATCACCGCCCGTCCTTTTCCCCCGAGCGACTGCTTAAGTTCGCCAGGGCGCACCGCCACCTCTCCGTGGCGGGAAAGGTCTGCCGCAACCCGCTCTATCCTCCGCCCGAGGCGGGACCACCGGCGGACGCGGCCGCGCGGGAACTGGAGCTGTTCCTCGCCATGGTGCAGACGTCCTCGTCGGCCGCCGCGGAACGCGACCGGCTGCGCCAGGAGCTGGAACAGGCGTATGCCGTGCTGGCGCGCAAGATCTACGAGACCTGGCAGGCGGAGGACACCCGCAAGGACAGCGCCCGGGAGCTGCACGACAAGGACGAGGCGATCCTGGCCCACAAGCGGCGGGTACAGACCGTCCTGCAGCACCTCCCGGCGGTCCTTTTGGCCTTTGACGCGGCCGGCAGCGTGGCCGCCTGCAACCACGAATTCGAGCGGGTCGCCGGTTTTCGCGCCGAAGAGGTGATGGGGAGGCCGATCTATGAACTGCTCCCGGTGGAGCCGGCGGCGCGAGAGCAACTGGCGGCGGCGCATCCGCCGGAGGGGGGCGATTACCGCGGACTGCAATGGGGGCTGCGCTGCAAGGACGGTTCCCTGAAGAGCGTCTCGTGGACCAACTTCTCCCGCTACGTACCGATCACGGGGTGGTCCAACTGGATCGTCGGCCTGGACGAGACCCCGCTGGTCGAGGCCGAGATCGGCGTCAGGACGCTGCGGGAGGAGTTGGCCGCCCGCGACGAGGAACTGGCGCTCCTGGAAAGGGAACGGGCGGAGCTGCGGGCCTTGATGGTGGAACTCCTCGACCAGCTCAGGGGGGCGGGGAGCGGGCAGGTGGCGGTGGAGATCACCGCGGGGACCACGGGGAGGGCAGGCACTTGATCATGGACAAGGAGATCGCCGCAAGCTTGCTGAACGCCTCCCGCGCGGTCGATCTCAAGACCGCCGTGCATACCTCTTTGCAAACCATCCGCAACATGCTGCTGGAGCGCCCCGACTACGAAGAGATCACCACGCTGACCCAGCAGGTCGAGCGCCTGTTGACCGAACAGACCGAGAAACTGGAATCGATCAACCGCGACCTGGAGGCGTTCAACTTTTCGGTCGCCCACGATCTCTGCGCCCCGCTGCGCAGGATCTGCGGTTTCGCCCGCACCCTGCAGGAGCAGTATGCAGGCCGGCTCGATCCGGAGGGGATGGACTATCTGGAGCGCATCTTCAAGTCCTCCCGGCACATGGACGAACTGATCGAGGCGCTTTTGCAGCTCTCCCAGCTCTCCTACTTAAACCTCAAGCGCGAGATGGTCGACCTTTCCGAGATTGCCAGCGAGGCCGCCGGCGAGCTCAGGCAGAGCATGCCCGAGCGCCGGGCGGAGTTCGTCATCCAGCCCCGCATCCGCACCTGCGGCGACGCCAATCTCCTGGAGATCGCCATGAAAAACCTGCTGCGCAACGCCTGGAAGTTCACCCGCATGCGCGAGGCCGCCCGCATAGAATTCGGCAGCTGCGAGATCGCCGCCACCACGACCTGCTTCGTGCGCGACAACGGCATCGGCTTCGACATGGCCAACGCGGAAAGGATGTTCCACGCCTTCCAACGCCTGCACAACGGCGCCGAGTTCCCCGGCAACGGCATCGGTCTGACCACCGTGCAGCGCATCATCACCCGCCACGGCGGGCGCATCTGGGCGGAAGGGGAGGTGGACAAGGGGGCCACCTTCTACTTCACGCTTAAGTCGTGCAACTCCTGATGTCATTCCCCGCACAGTTTATACACCCCGCACTTTTCGAGGATATCCATTTATAATCAGTTGCTTAGCTGATGCAACCGTCTGCGGGGCGCTCCGGCTCCGCTGCCGGCTGTATGGCAAAAGCATACAGTCGCCGGCTGCGGGACACGTCCTCTTGGCTTTTCTGAAAAAAAATTTCTCTTTTGTTTCGAATAGTTACTTAAAAGATAACGCGCGTGGTCTCCATTGGCGCGGTCGATGCACATTAGTAGGGCAAGAGACAAAGAAAAAACGCTGACAAAGGAGGACGTCATGAGAGCACTTATCAACACCGCCATAGCGACGATCGCAACCACCGGAACGGCCTTTGCCGCCGGAGCCAACGCCGAACAGCCGGGTATCCTCTGCTGGGCCTTCTTCGGGATCTGCGGCGCCATCTTCCTCTGCCAACTGGTTCCTGCCGCGATGATGTGGATCGGCGCCGTCAAGGCGCTGGCTACCAAACCGGCCGAAGTACACACCAAGGGTTGATGACCGGTCTCTGACAAACACAAGCGCAAGCGTAAGTACAGAAAAGAAAAGGCCGCCGCCTACCCCGGCGGCTTTTCTTTTGCCCGGTGAACCGAAAAAAAATGAGCTGTGGTGTCCCCCAAGTGACATCAGGCTGGCACGCCTCGCGGGAACGGTTCCCGTGGGGCTTTTTTGTTTAAGGAGTTCACCCGTAACGAAGTTGTAATATTGCGTTATGTCAGGCCATTATTTCCGGAAATGCGTTAATGTTGACTAATTTTTAAACAAAAAGTATACCATTACTAAACTTTTCGTTGACAATTGTGCCGGAAAGGTCTACATAGCAAAAATACACAAAAAGTTTACCAGTACTAAACTCGGAGGAGCGCTTGAAGATCGGTGAGAGGTTGAAACGGCTCAGAATGGCGAACTCGCTGACTCAGGAAGAGTTGGCCAGCCGTGCAGACGTCACCAAGGGCTTCATTTCCCAGCTGGAAAACGACGCCACCTCTCCCTCCATCGCCACCTTGAAGGACATCATCGACGTTTTGGGCATCAGCATGCAGGAGTTCTTCTCCGAGGAAGCGGACCAGGAATTCGTCTTCGGCAAGGACGCGCGCGTGCAGGCGACCGACGACGGCGACAGCATCAAGGTGGAGCTCCTGGTGCCCGGCGCGCAGAACCGCGAGATGGACCCGGTGCTGGTCACGCTGGAGCCCGGCGGCGAGATGGACGAGCAGCCGGTCCACGAGGGCGAGGAGTTCGGCTATGTCATCTCCGGCAAGGTGCAGCTGAGACTGGACGACAAACTGTACACGGTGGAAAAGGGCGAATGCTTCTACTTTTCCTCCGACCGCACGCATACCGTGAAAAACGTGGGGAAGGGGGCTGCCAAGCTCCTCTGGGTGGTGACGCCCCCCACTTTTTACTATTGAAATAACGAAGGAGTTACGACCATGAGCAAAGTATTGATAATCGGAGCAGGCGGCGTCGGCGGCGTGGTGACGCACAAGTGCGCACAGGCCCGCGACGTGATCACTTCCATTACCCTGGCTTCGCGCACCGAGGCGAAGTGCAAGGCCATCGCCGCCCAGCTCGACGTCCCCATCAACACTGCGCAGGTCGATGCGGACAACGTGCCGGAACTGATCGAACTGATCAAGCGGGAAAAGCCCCGGCTGGTGATCAACGTGGCGCTCCCCTACCAGGATCTTACCATCATGGACGCCTGCCTGGCGACCGGCGTCGACTACCTGGACACCGCCAACTACGAGCCTTTGGACACCGCCAAGTTCGAGTACAGCTGGCAGTGGGCCTACCAGGAGCGTTTCAAGGAGAAGGGGCTGATGGCGCTTTTGGGGAGCGGTTTCGATCCCGGCGTCACCAACGTCTTCACCGCACTCGCCGCCAAGAAGTACCTGGACGAGGTGATCGAGATCGACATCATCGACGCCAACGCCGGCAACCACGGCCAGCCGTTCGCGACCAACTTCAACCCGGAGATCAACATCCGCGAAGTGACCGCTCCCTGCCGTCACTGGGAGAACGGTCAGTGGGTGGAGACCGATCCCTTGGCCACCAAGCGGAGCTTCGACTTCCCGGCCGGCATCGGCCCGATGAACATCTTCCGCATGTACCACGAGGAGATGGAGTCGCTCGTCAAGCACATCCCGACCATCGAGAAGGCGCAGTTCTGGATGACCTTCTCCGACAACTACTTAAAGCACCTGGAGGTGCTGCAGAACGTGGGGATGACCCGTATCGACGAGGTGGAGTTCAACGGCCAGAAGATCGTGCCGCTGCAGTTTTTGAAAGCGGTGCTCCCCGATCCCGGCTCGCTCGGGCCGCTCACCAAGGGGCGCACCTGCATCGGCGTGGTCGCCAAGGGGTTCAAGGACGGCAAGAAAAGACAGGTCTACATCTACAACATCTGCGACCACGAGGAGTGCTACCGCGAGGTGAAATCGCAGGCGATCAGCTACACCACCGGCGTCCCCGCCGTGGTCGGCGCGCTGATGATGCTGACCGGCAAGTGGCATGGTGCGGGCGTGTTCAACATGGAGCAGTTCGATCCCGAGCCGTTCCTTGAGACCCTCTCCGCCTACGGCCTGCCGAACGTGGTGATCGAAGAGGACGGCTGGCTGGAGCTTACGTGACCCGCCTGCACGTGGAAGAGATGACGCGGCTTTCCCCGTCTCCCGCCTACGTGGTGGACCTGGGCCGTCTGCGCCACAACCTGGCGATCCTGGACGAGGTGCAGCAAAAAAGCGGCGCCAAGATCCTGATGGCGCTCAAGGCGTTCTCCATGTGGAGCGTCTTTCCCATCATCGCCCGGACGCTGAAAGGGGTCTGCGCCAGCTCCCCCTGGGAGGCGCGGCTCGGGCGCGAGGAGTTCGGCGGCGAGGTGCACAGCTTCTCCGCGGCCTTCAAGGAAAGCGACATCGCCGAGCTGCTTGCCACCTCGAACCACCTGGTGTTCAACTCCTTCAACCAGTTGGAGCGTTTCCGCCCGCTCTGGGAGCAGGCCGCCGGCCGCGTCTCCATTGGGCTGCGGGTGAACCCGGAGTGGAGCGAGGGGCACACGGCGATCTACGACCCCTGCGCACCCAAGTCGCGGCTGGGCATCCCGCGCAGCGAGTTCGAGGGGCGATCCTTAGACGGCATCGAGGGGCTGCACTTCCACACGCTTTGCGAGCAGCTCTTCGAGCCGCTGGAGCGGACGGCGCGCGCCTTCGAGGAGAAGTTCGGCGAGTTCCTGCCCCGCATGAAGTGGCTGAACCTGGGCGGCGGCCATCACATCACCCGCGAAGGGTACGATCTCGATGCCCTGGTGGAACTGGTGCGCCACTTCCGCCGCAAGTACGACCTGGAAGTCTACCTGGAGCCGGGCGAGGCGATCGCCATCGGCACCGGCATCCTGGTGTCCGAAGTCCTGGACGTGGTGCACAACGAGGTGGACATCGCCATCCTCGACGTCTCCGCCACCTGCCATATGCCGGACATACTGGAGATGCCCTACCGTCCGGAGATAAGGAACGGTTTCGACGCGGGCGTGAAGCCCCACGACTACCGGCTGGGCGGACCGTCCTGCCTGGCCGGCGACGTGATCGGCGACTGGTCCTTCGAAACGCCGCTGGCGCCGGGCGACCGGCTCGCCTTCCTGGACATGTCTCACTACACGATGGTGAAGACCACCACCTTCAACGGCATCCAGCATCCGCACATCTGCACCTACGAGCCCAAGACCGGCGAACTCAAAGTGGTGCGCAGCTTCGGCTACCAGGATTTCAAGAGCAGGCTTTCCTAAGAGGAAAGGCATTTACCACAGAGGAGCACAGAGCAATACCTAAAGGAAAAGTAATAGTGTTTGTCATCCTGAGCGCAGCGAAGGATCTGCTTGTTAACAACCTGAAGAAGCAGATCCTTCGCTTGCGCTCAGGATGACGAACTTTAGTTTAATCACAGCATGAGTGTTGTAATGTTTCAAGCTTTTCTCTGATTTATCTCCGTGTCTCCGTGGCTATTTGTAATTTTAAATCAACTATCGAATCGGTGAACTGAACAATGCCCAAATGGACCATTAACGACTCCTCCAAGATCTACAACATCGACAACTGGGGTGCCGACCTCTTCTCCATCAACAAGAAGGGGAACGTCTGCGTTCACCCGACGCCGAATTCAAAGTATGCCATCGACCTCAGGGTCCTGGTCGACGACCTGATCAAGCGCAAGATCAAGCCGCCCATCCTTTTGCGTTTCATGAACATCCTTGAGGGGCGTATCGCCTCCATCAGCCGCGTGTTCAAAAACGCCATCGCGGAGAACAACTACCCGTCCAAGTACCAGACCTTCTACCCGATCAAGGTGAACCAGCAGCGCCAGGTGGTGGAGGCGATCGCCAACTTCGGCAAGAAGCACAACCTGGGTCTTGAGGTCGGCTCCAAGCCGGAGCTGGTGGCGGCCATCTCCATGTCCACCGGCAACAACCTCCCCATCATCTGCAACGGCTACAAGGACACCGAGTTCATCGAGACGGTGCTCTACGCCACCCGGGTGGGTTACGACATCACCATCGTGGTCGAGAAGCTCTTCGAACTGGAGAAGATCGTCGAGCTGGCCAAGAAAACGGGGATCTCTCCCAAGCTCGGCATCCGGGTCAAGCTCTCTTCCAAGGGGATCGGCAAGTGGTCCACCTCGGGAGGAGAGGACGCCAAGTTCGGCCTGCGCATCTCCGAGATCATCGCTGCCATCGACATGCTCAAGAAAAACGGGCTGCTCGACTGCGTGAAGCTGCTGCACTTCCACGTGGGAAGCCAGATCACCAAGATCGACAAGATCAAAAACGCCCTGATCGAGGGGACCCGCATCTACGTCGAGATGAGGAAGCTCGGGGTGGGGCTTGAATTCCTGGACATCGGCGGCGGCCTGGGGGTGGACTACGACGGCTCCAAGTCGAGCTACTTCTCTTCCGTGAACTACTCGATCGAGGAGTACGCGAACGACGTCATCTACCAGGTGAAGAACATCTGCGACGCGGCCGAAATCCCTTGCCCGAACATCATCTCCGAGTCCGGCCGGGCGACCGTCGCCCACTATTCGGTGCTGATCACCAACGTTTTGAACAACAATAGCCAGGCGCTTTTGCCCGACTTCGAGTCGATCCTGTCCGAGCCGGAAAAGCTCTCGCCGACCGTGAAGAAGCTGGTCGACATCTACAAGAGCATCGACCGCCACTCGCTCCGGGAGGACTACCACGACACCATCCAGCTGATCCAGGAGTCGGTGAGCCTTTTCAACTTGGGCTACCTGAACATGCAGGAGCGCGCCAACGCCGAGTGGATCTGCTCGAAGATCATCCGCAAGATCAACTCCATCGTGGAAAAGCTCAAGCCTATTCCCGACGAACTGCAGAACTTCCAGCTGAGCCTGAGGCAGACCTACTTTGCCAACTTCTCGCTCTTCCAGTCGATCCCCGACTCCTGGGCGATCGACCAGCTCTTCCCCATCGTGCCGATCCAGCGGCTGGACGAGAAGCCGGACGTGCTCACCTCCATCGCCGACATCACCTGCGACTCAGACGGCGAGATCACGAGCTTCGTCGGCGAGAACGGGCGCACCAAGGCGCTCCCCCTGCACAAGATCCAGGCGGACCAGGAGTACTACATCGGCTTCTTCCTGATCGGCGCCTACCAGGAGATCCTGGGCGACATGCACAACCTGTTCGGCGACACCAACGCCGTGCACATCACCTTCAGCAAGAAGACCGGCTACAAGATCGACTCGGTCATCACCGGCGACGCCACCTGGGAGAGCCTCAAGTACGTGCAGTACGACGCCTCCGAGATCCTGAAGAGGGTGCGCAACAACCTGGAGACCAACGTGGCGCTGCAGAAGGTGTCCATCGAGGAAAGCAGCCACTTCCTGGAGCTTCTGGACAAGACGCTGCAGTCGTACACCTATCTGGGAGAGTAAAGACTGCAATGGATAGGAAAAGCGGCATCGGGTGAGACTACTTACTCCGATGCCGCTTTTGTTTTTGGCGGGGTGACTGTCACAACTCGTCGAGGTTGCTGAACTCGCGCCAGGCAAGATAGTACTTGGGCCTCATCAGGAAGTCGCAGATGTTTTCGATGATGTTGTAGTGCTTTTTTTCCTCGTTGGCGAGCCTCAGATAAAGCTGGGTCTTTTCCGGATCGTCCTCCTTTTTGGCCATCCCCTCGTACAGTCTGATGCTGTCCAGTTCCATCTGCATGCCGACCCGGAAGGCGTCCAAATCCTCGGTAAGATCGAGCGCCCGGTCCTTTTCGAGCAAAAGCTGGGCGAACACAGTCCTTGCCTGGTCCAGCGCGGGCGAGTCGGCCATCACCCACTCCTTGCCTTCCTTCAGATCCCTGAAGATGTCGTAATGCTTCTGCTCGTCCGCCGCCAGGGTGGCATAGATGGTCCTGATCCCCGGCAGCTTGGCCGACGAGGCCAGATTCTCATAAACCGTCTTCCCCTGCAGCTCCATCTTCATGGCAAAGTCGAAGATATTCATGGCTTTCCCCCTTGGTGACGACTCCCCGGCTCAGGCTCCCGTTGCCTTTTTGCGTTAAAAAGTATCTCACTAAATGTACCCCGCTTTTTCAGGTTGTGAAGCGGGAAAATGGTTCTGACAGATCCAGCCTGTAGGACAAGGCATACTGCAGCGTGTAAATTCCCTGTGACAGTCACTGAACGGGCGCTCCTAGACAGAGACTTCTCTTATGTTAGTATTGATACGGGCACAATCAGTTATCGGCGCGATGCTTACACATTCAAATCATGTAGGCGCGGGCTCAGACCGCGGTCGTGCCTGAAGGCCCTCCTCCGAGTCGGTATGGTTGAGCTGACCGGGGCAATATTTCAGCTTAATTGTCAGTCAACGACGGATGTTTTGAGAGGAGATCCAACATGAAAAGGCTTATGACGTTCACTTCTGCAGTCTTCATATTCCTGTTGCCGGCCGTCTCCATGGCGGCAACATGGAACATAGATCCCGCGCATTCCAACGTGGGGTTCAAGGTGCGTCACCTGATG
>Ga0209415_10001454_pt1 | contig 45366 bp, 41 predicted proteins | sample PeaSoiSIISIP2007_FD_187696 | JGI IMG/M metagenome (GOLD analysis project Ga0209415, IMG submission 187696) | Peat soil microbial communities from Weissenstadt, Germany - SII-SIP-2007 (SPAdes) (version 2) | ecosystem: Environmental > Terrestrial > Soil > Wetlands > Peat | place: Germany... | reverse complement strand
CCCCGCCGCACGCGCCCGCGCCACCACCTGCATCGACAAAATGCTGTCCCCACCCAGATCGAAGAACGAATCGTCGACCCCGACCCGCTCCAGGCCGAGTACCCGGGCATAAATACCGGCCAGGATCTCCTCTATTGCTTTAGCCTTACCACCCATTTCCTCCACAAGCGCTTGAGCGGCGGGCACAGCTCGAATCCGCGCCTCGACGCCGCTAGTAACTCCCGGGCGCAAGATTTCAGGCAGGCGATCTTGAAAGGCTCTAATCTCGGCCACATCACTCAAGAATGCAGCGTGAGTTGCCCAGAGCGTTTGTTTTGTGACGATCCCCTCCAAACCGCGAATGCCGGTATAGTGAAACAGCTCGGGGTGGGTTGCCGAAGGAGGCGTTGCCATTGGTCAGTGCGCTGCAACAGGCAGAGTTTCAGAGGGTTGCTTGATCGACGGATTGCTACCTGCGCATCTCATACACCTGAATCTCCCGTGTACTCAAGAAGCCGTATCACTGCCGCCATGTCAAATCGAGCCGTGGTGACCCGCGGCGACGATACCGCTGCCGCGAACCGTAGGCTGGCGGCGCTCAACTCACGCGGGGTTGAGCGGCTCAAGCCGTGGAGGCCGGCGCGCAAATGCGCGGGCGTCGAAGCGATGCCCGCGCAACGCCTCGATGTCGGCGCGCATGCGTCGATCGCCGGGTCTAGCGACTCGTGCCAGAACCGATTTGACCCGATATGCAGATAATTGCATACTGAGTCGTGCGCGATCTGGCGCTGGTCTGGCTTGGATCGAGCCGCGATGATGTCAGGGCCTTTCCCGCAGATGCGCGACGGCTCGCAGGCTTCCAGCTCCGAAGGTTGCAGCGGAGGCTGGAGCCGAACGACTGGAAGACGATGCCGACCATCGGACCGGGCGTCAGTGAGATACGCATTCATACCGCCGTGGAGCACCGAGTCGTGTACGTCGCGAAGTTGGTCGAAGCCGTGTATGTGCTGCACGCGTTCGAAAAAAAGGAGTCGCAAGACCTCGAAGCGTGATGTGGATGTGGTGCGACAGAGATTGCATCGATTCCTGCTGCAGCGCCGAAGCCGCGGGCGGGCATGATAGGAGGTGATCCATGAGGCTAAAACTGGCTCGTGGGAACGTGTTCAAAGATGTGGGATTCCCCGACGATGAGGCCGAACACCTCAGGGTACGCGCTGACCTGCTCATCCAGATCCAACAGACGCTGAAGGCCAGGGGGTTGAAGCAAGCCGAGGCCGCCAAGCTTCTTGCCGTAACCCAGCCGCGCGTGAGTGACCTGGTCAGGGGCCGCATCGACCTCTTCAGCGTTGACAGCCTCATCGACATGCTCGCGAGGCTGGGGGTCCGAGTCAAAGTGGTTGTCACCTCTCGGAAGAAGCGCCTGCAAGTCGCCTAACTCAACGACGCGGATCAGACGCCGGGACCACGGGGCGGCAGCGCCACCCGATCGTCCGAATGCCCGCGTGGCCCGGTCGGCTGCATCCATTCTGTTCCGCATCACAGTCATGGCCTTTGCCGCCGCCAGTGCTCTGACGGCGCTAGCTTACGCGGCGTTGAGCGGCTGGAGCCGCGGAGGCCGGCGGGCAAATGCAGTTGCATCGAAGCGATGCCCGCGCAGCGCCTCGACGTCTGCGCGCACGCGGCGTCGCAACGCTTCCAAGTTCACACCGGCGGCGTCGGCGGGAAAGGCTTGCGTCTTTTCCAAGCCCATCTCCAGCATGCGTGCCGCGCCAGTCCACAGCCGCTGCGTCGCTTTGTGGTAGCCCACTGCAATCTGCACGAGGCCGACGAACAGATCCCACAGCGGCTCCGGGACCTCCTCCAGGCCGTCTTCGAGCACTTCGTGCGCTTCGAAGTAGCGCCCGGCGTTGAACTCACGCGCGGCCCTGAGCACCACGCTGCGCACCGCGTCGGCGGCGGTCATGCCGTTGCTCTTAGCGCGTGCGCTTCACAATTGCCGCGACGTATCGCACCGGGTTCCTTCTCCCATCTTTGTCGGTTCTCGAGGGAACCGGGTTGCAGCGTTGGAGCCAGCCTGCGCCGGGGAATGAAAGAGGTTGTCTCAAAACTGTAGGGGCGATCCTCGTGATCGCCCGACGTGGCGCCGCAAACCAACGCGGAACAGGGCGAATACAAGATTCGCCCCTACAAAGCCTGATCCCGATCGAGAGTTTTGAGACAGCCTCCTCATTCCCCGGTATGCGCGGCGGCACGCCCGTTTCGTGTTTATCGACAGCCCCATCCGGGAGAGGAAACCCTTCAAGAAACGCCGTCAGATGCTGAAACGCAGATCCTCGTGGTCGGACGCCACGCGTACGACCATTTCCTTGGTCTCGTCCGGCTCCACCTGCCCCCAGCGCAGCGCGAACGACTCGGCTTGAAAGTCGGGCGTGAACTTCGCCGAGCGTCCAAGGACGACTTCCTTCGCATCGAGCTCCTGCGCGGTGCGCGCGATCGCGAAGAGCGAGTCGTTCGACGTCAACACCAGCGGGATGACACTCTTGCCGTGCGCTTCGGCCAGGTTCACGACGGCCGTGAAGATGGTCTGTTCCTCGGGCGTGAACTTCGGCTCGCCGTTGGCGGCCAGGCCGCGCTCGACCTTGACGGTCAGCACCACCAGGTCGAGGCTCTCGCGCTCGGCTTCTTTCAGCGCACGGTCGAGGTGACTGAGGTTCTTGGGATCACGGACGGCGATGACTTTCACCGGCCGCTTGCCCAGGCCGATACGCTGCGGATCGAGCTCCGGCGTGTAGCGGACGTTGAACTTCTCCAACTCATGATGCGCATGCCGATGCGCGCCGCCGAACCGTTCGGAAAGCTCGAACAACACAAAGAAGACCACCGTGAAGGCGACTCCCCACTCGGTGGCCACCTTCTTGGTCACCAAGTTGATGAGCGCCACAGCGAGCAGCACCACGAAGATGATCGCCAAACCGAGCGGCAAGTCGGTGCGGCCGCCGAGGCGCAGATTGAGCGGCACCCTCCACGCCCGCGGCCGCTTGTCCTTGAACCGCAGCATCACCATCGACAGCGCCTTGAAGACGAAGCTCCACACCACACCGAAAGCGTAGGCCTCGCCGAGCGCGTAGACGTCGCCGCGACTAGCGAGGATCGTGAAAATCTGCAACCCGACGACGAGATTGACCAGCCGATACGTGGTCCCGTAGCGCGGATGCGGATGCCGGAACCAGTCGGGGAGCACACCGTCCTCGGCGACGCGGTTGAGCACGCCGTTGGAGCCGACGATCGCCGTGTTGACCGCACCGGCGAGAATCAGAAAGCCGACGATCACCACGAACACGCGCAACGCCAGACGCACCGACAACGGCCCCACCACGTACATCGCCAGTCCGCCGATCAGGTTGTCGCTGTACAGGCTCATGCGGACGTCGTCGGGAATGATCAGCACCGCAAAGAACGAGATCAAGCCGGTCATCAACATGCTGTACAGGAAGATGACGAAGCCGGCGCGCACCAGGTTTTTGACCTTCGGGTACGCGATCTCCCGGTTCACCTGCGCCAACGACTCTTCGCCGCTCATCGCCAAGATGGAGTGGCCGAAAGCGATCAAGATTCCCACCGCACCGATCTGCTTCTCCCAACCGGTGCCGGTCAGCCAGCCGAGCGACTCGTTGCTGAAGTGCAAATCGAACGGCGGCAGCGTCGCGCCGCGCATCCAGATGGTGACGCCGCACCAGACGGCCATGAGCACGATCATCACGGTGGTCACGCCCATGATCTTCATCGCCTTGTCGCTCGACTCCTCGATGCCCAGGATGTTCTGGTGCCAGAAGTACAACGTGATACCCACGGCGATCGCCGCGGAGCCCCAGCCCGGCGGAATCAAGAAGGGCGCGTTGAGAACCTTGAGCAGCTCGTTGACCAGCCCGACGATGTACTGGCCCGCCGACACGCCGCTGATGGGGCCGGTGAGCACGTAGTCGAACATCAGGGCGGAGACCGAGAGCTTGGCGAGCGTGCCGCCCATGGCCTCTTTCACAACACGGTAGACGCCGCCGCGCACGAACATGGCGCACGATTCGACGTACACGCCGCGCACCGCGTAGGCGAACAACATCACCGCGCCGATGTACCACGGCGCCGCCTTGCCGATGGCCTGCTCGACGATGCCCCCGATGTAGTATGCGGTGGACGCCATGTCGCACAGGACGATCGCCGAGGCGCGCCAGAACGAGATGAACACCAGCATCGCCGTGGTGAGCACGATAACCTGCGGTCGTCGCTGCGGGCTGGGTTGTTGCTCTAACGCGGGTTGCGGCATTGCCATTGCGTCGATCTCCGGGGATTGCAAATTTGCATTGCGGCGTTCTGAAGGCACTGCGCGTGCCGCTCAGAAGGCTGCCACCGAAGTGAGCTTTGTCATCAATCCCATTGCGGAAACTGTGCATTGCAATGCAATTCGCATGATGCATCGTGCAATCCGCATTGCGGTCGCCGTTGCCTGGAATCTTTGCGAAACGCACGAATGCAGATTGCGTTTCGCATGATCCGGCCCGTCACCGGCGAACGGATGGCGCGCTGCGGCGCAACAATCAGCCGCGTCTGGCAATCACCAGCCGCGACGGAGGGTGGAATACGATCCTCGAGGCGGGATGACTCGCCTACCGCGTCCCCAACTGGATGACGAGGCCACCCGCAACAATCAAGGCACCGCCGACCATCACGCTCAGTGACGGACGCTCGCCGAAGAAGGCGACGCTCAAGACCTGGCTGACGAGAAAGAAGAGCACGATGTACAGCCCCATGAGGCGGCCGAAGTCGATGGAGCGGTTCAGGTTCACGAGCATCCCGTAGGCAACGAGCAGCAGTGCTCCCAGGACGACGCTCGGCCATACGGATCGAACGAAACCGTGGCGGACCGCAGCGTCGCCGGCGACCTCGAGAGTCGCAGCGACGATCAAGACGGGGATTGTGCCCTTCATGGCGGCCTCCTAGCACGCGAACGAAGCAAAGTCTGCTTGCAGCGATCGCGCCAGCATGCTGGCCGCGGCACGTTCAACTCGAGTGCCGGCGCCGTCCATGCAGTCGATGCGGAACGCACCGATGCTCTGTCGCAGAATGCATGGTTGTCCCGGCAGCGCACGTCGTGTAATGCCACCCCGTGCCCGCTTGGGTCCCCTCGCCCCCTGGGAGAGGGTTAGGGCGAGGGCATTTCCGAGCGGGCCGCCCACCCTCACCCGGCGTTGCTGCGGAACGCAGTGCTGCATCCTGCATTTCGGAAAGACACGCGGCCGCGCTGCCTGAATCGCATAGATCGCTTCACTGGCGCCGGTTGGCATGAAGGCTGCGATGGCGACTGATTGGCACCCGGCTAACCGGGAAGGAGGAGACCCGAGAAATGTACGACGTGCTCTTTGTGATCCTGACCGCGGTCTTCGGCGTAGTCTCGATCCTCTACGTGTTCGGATGCGAAAGGCTCTGAGGATGGTCTTTGAATACGTGATGGGTGGGCTCGTGACCGTGGGGCTTCTGGCGTACCTGGTCTACGCCCTGTTGCGGCCGGATCAGTTTTGACGGAGGTGCCGCCATGACCGCAAACGGCATCTTTCAAATCCTGCTCTTCCTCGGACTCCTGCTGCTGGCGGTGAAGCCGCTCGGTGTGTACGTCTACGCCGCGATGGAAGGCCAACCGACGTGGATCGACCGGATGTTCGATCCCGTCGAACGGCTGATCTATCGCGTCTGCGGAGTGGATCCCACGCAAGAGCAGCACTGGACGACGTACACGGTGGCCATGCTCCTCTTCAACTTGGCCGGCTTGTTCCTGCTCTATCTCCTGCAGCGGTTGCAGGGGGTGCTGCCGCTCAACCCGCAGGGATTGTCCGCCGTGCCGCCCGATCTCGCCTGGAACACGGCCGTGAGCTTCACGACCAACACCAACTGGCAGAACTACAGCGGCGAGAGCGCGCTGAGCTACCTCGTGCAAATGGCCGGGCTCACCTTCCACAACTTCGTCTCCGCGGCGACCGGCATCGCCCTGGCCGTTGCCCTAGTACGCGGCTTCGCGCGGCACTGCGGTAAGACGATTGGCAACTTCTGGGTGGACCTGGTGCGCTGCACGGTACGCATCTTACTGCCGGTCTCGTTCGTGCTGGCGCTGATCTTCGTGTGGCAGGGAATGCCGCAGAATCTCCACCCGTACGTGCACGCGACGACGATCGAAGGCGCCGAGCAGGTGATTCCGCAGGGGCCGGTCGCCTCGCAGGAAGCGATCAAACAACTCGGCACCAACGGCGGCGGCTTCTTCAACGCCAATTCCTCACATCCGTACGAGAACCCGACGCCGCTGTCGAACTTCTTTTCGATGTTCGCCATCTTCGCCATCGGCGCGCCGTTGACCTACGCCTTCGGCCGCATGGTGAAGGATCAACGCCAGGGATGGGCCATCCTCGCGGCCATGATGATCCTGTGCGTGCTCGGCATCACCGTGATCTACTGGAATGAAGCGCACGGGAATCCGCTGCTGCGTCCCTTCGGCGTCGACATGGCGGCGACGTCGGCGCAAGCCGGCGGCAACATGGAAGGCAAGGAAGTGCGCTTCGGCATCGCCAACACCGCGCTTTTCGCGACGCTGACGACGGATGCCTCGTGCGGCGCCGTCAACGCCATGCACGACAGCTTCACGCCGCTGGGCGGGTTGGTGCCGTTGGTCAACATCATGCTCGGTGAGATCATCGTCGGCGGCGTCGGTGCCGGTCTGTATGGCATCCTCGTCTTCGCCATCCTCGCCGTGTTCATCGCCGGCCTGATGGTCGGCCGGACGCCGGAGTATTTGGGAAAGAAGATCGAGGCCAAGGAAGTGCAAATGGCGATGCTTGCCATCCTTATCCTCGCGGCGAGCATTCTCGGTTTCGCCGCCCTCGCCAGCGTGCTGCCGGCCGGGCTCGCCGGTCCGCTCGCCAAGGGGCCGCACGGCTTCAGCGAGATCCTCTATGCCTACACGTCGGCGACCGGCAACAACGGCAGCGCCTTCGCCGGGCTCAGTGGCAACACCTTCTTCTACAACCTCACACTCGGAATGGCGATGTTCATCGGCCGCTTCTTCATGATCATCCCGATCATGGCGATCGCCGGCTCGTTGGTGACCAAGAAGGTGCTGCCGCCGTCCGCGGGAACCTTTCCGACACACGGCACGCTGTTCGTCTTCCTGCTCGTCGGCATCATCCTCATCGTCGGCGGTCTGACCTTCTTCCCCGCGCTGTCACTCGGCCCGATCGTCGATCATCTCAAGATGATCGCCGGCGAGACGCTCTGAGGCATTGACCATGGCCAAGGTAACCAAGCTTTCACTGTTCGATCGCGCCATCGTCCGACGGGCGATCGTCGATTCCTTCTCCAAGCTCGATCCGCGCACGCTGCTGCGCAATCCGGTCATGTTCGTCGTCGAGGTCGTGGCTGCGGTCGCCACCATTTTCTTCGTCCGTGACCTCGCCGGCGGCGCGCACGCGCAGCCCGCTTTCGTCGGACAGATCGCGGCGTGGCTGTGGTTTACGGTGCTGTTCGCCAACTTCGCCGAAGCCGTCGCCGAAGGCCGCGGCAAAGCCCAGGCCGACACGTTGCGCCGCACCAAGACGCAGACCATGGCCAAGCGGCTGCGCAACGGCAAACGCTCCGACTACGAGCTCGTGGCGGCGACCGCCCTGCGCCGCGGCGAGACGGTCATCGTCGAGGTCGGCGACATCATTCCCGGCGACGGCGACGTCATCGAAGGTATCGCCTCGGTCGACGAGTCGGCGATCACCGGCGAATCGGCGCCGGTGATCCGCGAGAGCGGCGGCGATCGCTGCGCGGTGACCGGCGGCACGCGCGTGCTGTCCGACTGGATCAAGGTGCGCATCTCCTCCAATCCCGGCGAGACCTTCCTCGACCGCATGATCGCGCTCGTCGAGGGCGCACGGCGCCAGAAGACGCCGAATGAGATCGCCCTCAGCATTTTGCTCGTCGGCATGACCATCATCTTCCTGCTGGCGACCGCGACGATCGAGATGTTCGCCAGCTACGCCGGTACGACGATCTCGGTGACGATCTTGATCGCCCTGCTGGTGTCGCTGATCCCAACGACCATCGGCGGCCTGCTGTCCGCTATCGGCATCGCCGGGATGGACCGGCTGGTGAAGTACAACGTGCTCGCCATGTCCGGCCGCGCCGTCGAAGCCGCCGGCGACGTCGACACGCTGCTGCTCGACAAGACCGGCACCATCACGCTGGGCAACCGGATGGCCACGGAGTTCGTGCCGGTGAGCGGCGTCACCGAACACGAGCTGGCCGACGCCGCGCAGCTGGCGTCGCTCAGCGATGAAACGCCCGAGGGACGTTCGATCGTCGTGCTCGCCAAGGAACGCTACGGCTTGCGGGCGCGCGAGGTCGCCGCTCTCGGCGGCCACTTCATCCCCTTCACCGCGCAGACCCGGATGAGCGGCGTGGATCTGGACGGGGCGGAAATTCGCAAGGGTGCGGTGGACGCCGTCCTCGACTTCGTCGCCTCGAAGAACGGCAAGCACTTCCAGGCCCCGCCCGGCCTGCACACGATCGCCGAGCGCATCGGGAAATCCGGCGGCACACCGCTCGCCGTCGCCAAGAACGAGCGCTTGCTCGGCGTCATCCATCTGAAGGACGTCATCAAAGGCGGGATTCGCGAGCGCTTCGCCGAGCTGCGCAATATGGGCATCCGGACCGTCATGATCACCGGCGACAACCCGGTCACCGCCGCGGCCATCGCCGCCGAGGCCGGCGTCGACGACTTCCTGGCGCAAGCAACGCCGGAGAATAAGCTGGCGCTGATCCGCGAAGAGCAGACCAAGGGCAAGCTCGTCGCCATGTGCGGCGACGGGACCAACGACGCCCCGGCGCTCGCGCAAGCCGACGTCGGCGTCGCCATGAACACCGGCACGTCCGCCGCCAAGGAGGCCGGCAACATGGTCGACCTCGATTCGAACCCGACCAAGCTGCTGGAGATCGTCGAGATCGGCAAGCAGCTGCTGATCACGCGCGGCGCGCTCACCACCTTCAGCATCGCCAACGACGTCGCCAAGTACTTCGCCATCATCCCGGCGATGTTCGCGGCGACCTACCCCGAGCTCAACGGGCTCAATGTCATGCGCCTCTCCACCCCGCAGAGCGCCATCTTGTCCGCCATCATCTTCAACGCGCTGATCATCATCGCCCTCATCCCATTGGCGCTGCGCGGCGTGAAGTATCGGCCCATCGGCGCCGGCGCCATCCTGCGGCGCAATCTGTTCATCTACGGATTCGGAGGCATCATCGTCCCATTCATCGGCATCAAGCTGGTCGACATCGTGGTCAGCTTTCTGCACTGGGCGTAACACCGCGAGGAAAACCATGTGGTCACAGCTCCGACCTGCAGTGCTCATGACCGTTGCGCTCACTATCCTGACGGGGATCGTGTATCCGCTGATCGTCACCGGATTCGCGGGCGTCTGCTTCCCAGACCGCGCCGGCGGCAGTCTGATCATCCGTAACGGCACGGTCATCGGATCCACGCTCATCGGGCAGAGCTTCGCCGGGCCAGGCTACTTTCACGGCCGGCCCTCGGCCGCGGGCGACAAGGGCTACGATCCCACCGCCTCGGGAGGGTCGAACCTCGGACCGATCGATCAACGGCTCGTCGATCGGGTGCGCGAGGCCGCGACCGCCTTGCATCAGGAGAACCCGGCGGCGCCGATCCCGGTGGATCTGGTGACCACCTCGGGGAGTGGGCTCGATCCGCACATTACGCCCGCCGCCGCCGCGTTTCAGATACCACGCGTCGCGCGCGCGCGCGGCGTGCCCGAAGCCGAGGTCCGCGCGCTGGTCGAGCGCGCCATCGAGGCTCGCCAGCTCGGCGTGCTGGGCGAGCCGCGGGTCAACGTCTTGCAACTGAACCTGACACTGGACGCCATGGCATCGCGGTGAGAGACTACATGGTGGAGCATAGTCCACCGTGAGCGTCATTTCGGCAGACGAGCAGCGGCCCTCGCCGGAGGCGCTGCTGAAGGAGGCGGCGCAGGAGACGCGCAGCCGTCTCAAGATTTTCGTCGGCGCGGCGCCCGGCGTCGGCAAGACCTACGCGATGCTCGAGGCGGCGCACGAGCGGCGCCGTGAAGGCGTCGATGTCGTCGTCGGCGTCGTCGAGACGCATGGACGCGTCGAAACCGAAGCGTTGCTGAAGGGGCTCGAGGTCATTCCCCGACATCGTGTCGAGTACCGTGGCACGGTGCTCGCCGAGATGGACCTCGACGCTCTCTTGCAACGCCGCCCGCAGCTCGTGCTGGTCGACGAGCTGGCGCACAGCAACGCCCCCGGCTGCCGCCATCCCAAGCGTTTTTCCGACGTCGAGGAGCTGCTCGACGCCGGCATCGACGTGTACACCACCGTCAACATCCAGCACCTCGAGAGCCTGAACGACGTGGTCGCACAGATCACCGGCATCCGCGTGCGGGAAACCTTGCCGGACAGCTTCCTGGAGCGCGCCGATGAGTTGAAGCTGGTCGACGTCACCCCGGAGGACCTGCTGCAACGGCTGCGCGAAGGCAAAGTGTACATGCCGGCGGCGGCCGAGCGCGCCATCCGCAACTATTTCCGTCCCGGCAACCTGACGGCCCTGCGCGAGCTGGCGTTGCGGCACACCGCCGAGCGCGTCGACGAGCAGATGCGCATCTACATGCAGGCGCACGCCGTGGCCGGGGTGTGGCCGGTGACCGAGCGCATCATGGTCTGCGTCAGTGGCGGCGGCTTGTCCGAGCGCCTCATCCGCGCGGCGCGCCGGATGGCCGACCGCCGTCACGCCGAGTGGCTGGCGGTCTTCGTCGAGACCGCTGCCTTCAATCGGTTGCCGGAGGCCGAGCGTGACCGCGTCGCGCGTGTGCTGCGCCTCGCCGAGCAGCTGGGCGGCGAGGCGGTGAGCATTCCGGGCGAGCGCATCGCCGACGAGCTGGTGCGCTACGCCCAGCGGCGCAACGTCACCGAGCTGCTGCTCGGCAAGCCGCTGCGCGCGCGCTGGCGCGAGCTGTGGCACGGCTCGCCGATCAACGACGTCGTCCGTCGCAGCGGCAACATCGACGTCCGGGTCATCACCGGCGAGCCCGACGCCGCGGCCGAGCACCAACCGGCGCCGCGCTCGTGGTATTCGACGCTGCAATTCTACCGGTATCTCTCCGGTCTGGGTTTCGTCGTCGCTGCCGGCATCGTCGCCAAGATCCTGCAGCTGTTGCTCTCGCTGAACGACTACGCCCTGGTCTTTCTGACCGGCGTGTTGTTCACGGCGGTGACCGGGGGTTTAGGCCCGTCGATCGTGGCGGCGTTGCTCAGCCTTCTGGTCTACGACTTCTTCTTCGTCGAGCCGATCTACACCTTCACGGTCACCAAGCCGCAGGATCTGTTGTCGCTCTTCGTGTTTCTCGTCGTCGCGGTGTTGACGAGCAATCTCACGGCGCGCATCCGCAATCAAGCGCAGGCGGCGCGGCGGCGCGAGGAACGCACGGCGGCCCTGTACGCCTTCAGCCGGCAGATCGCCGGCGCCGTGGGCATCAACGATCTGCTGCCGATCATCGTGGAGCACGTGGCCCGGTCGTTCCAGGCCAAGGCGTTGGTCCTCTTACCCGAGGCGGGGCGACTGGTCATTCGCGTCGCCCATCCCGTCGCAACCGAGCTGACCGAGGCCGAACGCGCCGCGGCGACGTGGGTTTGGGAACACAACGAAGCCGCCGGCCACGGCACGGACACGCTGCCCGGCGGCGACTGGTTCTACGTGCCGCTGAGCACGGCGCGCGGCGCCGTGGGCGTGCTCGCGCTGCAGCTGTCCACGCCGGGGAGCGTCATGCCGCTCGAACAGCGCCAACTCCTCGAAGCCCTGGCGCGCCAGGCGGCCATCGCCATCGAACGAACCCGCGTCGACGTCGTGCTCGCCGAAAAGGCGAAGACCGAGGCGGTGATCGAGGCCATCGAAGACGGGCTCATCGTGCTCGACCCGGCCGGCATCGTGGCGCACATCAACGAAGTTGCCTGTGCCGTCCTCGAGGTCGAGCGCGCGCATGCGCTGGGCCAGCCCTTTGAGACCTTGGGCACGAATCACCCTCACTATCTCCGCCTCCGCGCCGCGGTGCGCGAGTACCTGACGCATCCGGAACGCGAAGGCGAGCGCATGGAGGTCGCCCTGTTCCTGCGCGGCCGCGATCACTACTACGTCCTCCGACCAACGCCGTTCCGCACCCCCGAAGGCGCGAACGCCGGGCTCATTCTGGCCTTGCAGGACGTCACCTACCTGCGCGATCAGGAGGCGCGCCGCGAGCACTTGATCGCCACGCTGTCGCACGAGCTGGGTACGCCGATCACGTCGCTGCGCATGGCGCTCGAGCTGCTGCAACGTGACGGCGGGCGATTGGACGTGGAGCAGCGGGCCTTGCTCGACACGGTGCACGAGGACTTGCTGCGCTTGCAGGACGTTTCCCAGCGGCTGCTGGACATCTCGCGGTCGCGGGCCATGAGCATCGCGGTGGAGCGCCGCAACGTCGACCTGCGCGACGTCGTGCCGCGCGTCGTCAAACTCTTCGCCCCGCAAGCCAAGGACAAGGGGGTGAACGTGGAAACGGCAATCCCCGAGATCGGCATGACGATCGCCGGCGATCAGACGAAGCTGAGTTGGGCGGTGTCGAACCTGGTTGCCAACGCGCTGCGCTACACGCCGAGCGGCGGGCGCATCCGCATCGAGGCGACGCCGCAAGACAGCGTCGTGCTGCTGTCGGTGAGCGACACGGGTCCGGGCATCCCGCCCGCGCAGCAGGAACGCATCTTCGAGCGCTTCGCTCAGTCCGCCGAGGGCGGCGAGCTCGGCGCGGCCGGGCTGGGCCTTGCCATTGTGCGCGATATCGTGCAAGCCCATGGGGGCCGGATCTTCTTGGAAAGCGAGGTCGGACGCGGCAGCCGCTTCACCCTGGAGCTGCCGCGCGGATAACATGCCAACCATCCTGGTCGTCGACGACGAAAAGAACATCCGCACGCATCTCGCCACCTATCTGCGCGGGCTCGGGCACACGGTGGAGACCGCCGCCGATGCGCCCGCGGCGCTCGCCCTGCTCGATCGCCTCGAGCCGGAGATCGTGGTGTCCGATGTGCGCATGGCCGGCATGGACGGCTTGGCTCTGCTGCGCGAGATTCACCGGCGGCGTCCGGAGGCGGTGGTGGTGCTGATGACCGCCTACGGCACCGTTCCCGAAGCTGTCGAGGCGATGCGCGCCGGCGCGTACGACTATCTGCTCAAGCCGTTCTCGCTCGATCAAGTCGGGCTCTTGCTCGATCGCGTCCTCGAAGTGCAGGCGCTGCGCCGTGAGAACCGTACGTTGCGGCGTGTCATCGATACGCCGGTGCTGCTGGAATCATCCAGCCCGATCATGCAGCGCGCCCTGGCAACAGCGCAGCAGGCGGCGGCATCGGACGCCACGATCTTGCTAACGGGAGAAAGCGGCACCGGGAAGAACGTCTTGGCGGCGGCGATTCACTCGTGGAGTCCGCGGCACGACGGGCCCTTCGTCACCATCGCCTGCACGACGCTCGCCGAGCATCTGCTGGAGAGCGAGTTGTTCGGTCACGTGAAAGGGGCATTTACCGGCGCCTGGAAGGACAAGCCGGGCCGACTCGAGGCCGCCAGCGGCGGTACCGTATTCCTCGATGAGGTCGGCGAGCTGTCTCCCGAGCTGCAAGCCAAGTTGCTGCGATTTCTCGAGGAGCACCGCTTCGAGCGCGTCGGCGGCGGCGCAACCATTGAAGTCGACGCCCGCATCATTGCCGCGACCAATCGTGAGCTAGAAGCGGACGTCCGTGCCGGCCGCTTCCGTCAGGATCTGTTCTTTCGCCTCAACGTTGTCGGCATTACGCTGCCACCCCTGCGCGAGCGTCCGCACGATCTGCCCGCGCTGACGGACCACATTTTGCTGGCCCTGTGCGCGCGTCACCGGCACACCACGTTGCAACTGACCGCGGATGCGCGTGACGCGCTCGCCGTCTACGACTGGCCGGGGAACGTGCGCGAGCTGGTGAACGTCCTGGAGCGCGCGGTCGTGCTCTCCCGCAACGAGACGATTCGCGCCGAGGACCTTCCGGACCGCCTGCTCGCTCCCGCGCCGGTCGCCACCGCCGCACCGATGCCGCCCGGCACAGCCGGTTCGCTCGAGGACATGGAGCGGCGTCACATCGAGCAGGCCTTGGCCGAGGCAGCCACCCTCGAAGAAGCCGCGGCCCGTCTCGGCATCAACGTCACCACGCTCTGGCGCAAGCGCAAACGCTACGGGATCCAATAGCGTTCCTGCATTTTGCAGTGACTCCGCTGCGCAATCCTGCTTTTCGCGAAGCCCCACGCCTTTGGAACCCTAGCAACACCGGCCCTGGTCTGTGGCACCGCGCTTGCACACCCTTGTGCTTAGGAGCGTGGATGTCGAATCTAATCCAGTTCACCGTGTCTCCGCAGCTGCCGATGGCCGATGCAGAGGTGCACGCGATTCTGGAGGCTCACGTGGCACGCGAGCGCACCAAGGCGGCGCGGCAATTCTGGGTCCACTTGCTCGCCCTGGTTGGCGGCCTGATGGGCCTGTGTTTGCTGTTCCCGGAGGTGGCGTCGGTACGGCTGCAGGCGGTCCTGCTGGCGCTGTGGGGCGCGTGCTGTGCGTGCGCGCTGGCGGCGGCGGCGATGGAGTGGCGCTGGGAGCGTCGCGAGGCACGACTGCTCGCCGCCAATCGGCTGACGCCACGCAACTAAGCGCCCTTCGCTCATTCATCGGACTCACGTCATGTTACCCGACTTATTGACCGCACCGTTGACCGTGCTGGTCATCGACGACGAGAAGAACATCCGCAACACGTTGTCGATGTGCCTGCAGGGCATGAGCTGCCAGGTGGCCGCCGTTTCGTCGGCCGATGCCGCCGTCGCGGCCCTCGACCGCCAGACGTTCGATCTGGCGTTCCTCGACCTGCGGCTGGCCGATGCGAGTGGGTTGGATGTATTGCCGCGGTTGTTGGCGGCGCGTCCCGATCTCACCATCGTGGTGATGACGGCGTACGCGACCATCGACACAGCGGTGGAAGCCATCAAGCGGGGCGCCACGGACTACCTGCCGAAGCCGTTTACGCCGGCGCAGATTCAGCACGTCGTCGAGGCGGCCGCAAAGCGGCGGGCGCTGGTGCGTCACGTTGCCGAGCTGGAGCAGCAGCTGCGCGAGGCGGTGCCGGAAGCCGACTTGGAGACCCGCTCGCCGAAGATGCGCGCGGTGCTCGACTTGATCGCCCGTGCGGCGGCGTCGGACGCGCCGGTGCTCCTGCGCGGCGAGAACGGCACCGGAAAGGGCGTGCTGGCGCGCAGTCTGCACGCCCGCAGCCCCCGCTCCGCGCAGCCGTTCGTGGTGGTGAACTGCCCGACGTTGTCGGAAGAGTTGCTCGCCAGCGAGCTGTTCGGCCACGCCAAAGGGGCGTTCACCGGCGCAGTGCGCGATCAACCGGGGCGCGTGGAAGCAGCCGAAGGGGGAACGCTCTTTCTCGACGAAATCGGCGAGATCTCCCTCGAGCTGCAGTCCAAGCTGCTGCGATTCCTGCAGGAGAAGCAGTTCGAGCGGATCGGAGAGAACCACACCCGGCACGCCGACGTGCGCATCGTTGCAGCCACCAACCGCGACTTGGAGACGGACGTCAAGGCGGGACGCTTCCGTGAAGACCTGCTGTATCGGCTCAATGTCCTGGAGCTGTCGGTGCCGCCGCTCCGCGAGCGCACCGAAGACATCGTACAGTTGACCCGCCGCTTCGTCGTCTTCGCCGCCCGCGCCGCGCGCCGCCCGATTCCGGAGCTGTCGCCCGGGGCGGAAGAAGCGTTGTTGTCGTACCCGTGGCCGGGGAATGTGCGCGAGCTGCGCAATGCCGTTGAACGGGCGGTGATTTTGTGGCCGGCGCAAGTGATCGAGCCGGCGGCGTTCCCCGAGCGGATTGCCGCACATGCCACGTCGATGCCGCGGCTCGGGGGCGACTACACGCTCGACGAGATCGAACGCGAACACATTCTGCGGGTCATTACCCGCGTGCCGACCCTGGAACAAGCCGCAAAGGTGCTCGGCATCGAGTCATCGACCCTGTGGCGCAAGCGGAAGCGCTACGAGGGTATGGGGATGGAAGTGTCTTGCTGGGCGCAGCGCGTGCGCGAGGGAGATGAAAGTCATGTTCAAAGTTGACGATGCAGTGCTGGTAGATACGATTGACTATGAGTTGGCGTCGCCCGGTACGAGCGCAAAATTGCCCGGCGTCGTGCTCGCGGTCAATGAGGGCCCGCGCTTGTGCTATGACGTTCGCCTGCGGTTGCAGCTGGGCACGATGATGGACCTGACCGTGCCCGCCGAGAAAGTGACCGAGCCGGAAGCCAGTGCACCATCCGCCGCATCATCGGAGAGAGGCCGGCCACACAGCTTCCACCTCTCCTGCACCTACAACGCCTAGGGTCTGCGGCCGGCGTCATTTCTATGACCGCTCCCCCGTTGGGTCGCTGCGGGCTATCAAGTCCGACGGTTGCTAGCCGGACCATCCGGCCCTCGAGCGGCGTGACGCGACCCCCGCGCCATTGAGCGGGCGCACCACGCCGCCACGTCTTACAGACACTCCTCAAATCTTCGCGCGCTCTGCGCGTTGCGTTGGCTCTACCGACGCCGGCTCACGACTGGTGAGCCAAGAATACGCCGAGGACCTCGAACGCCACAATTGACATCCAAAATCCCCAATTCCACAGACGTTCCCGACGGGAGCCCGTATCCGTGTACTGCGCAGTGGTCATGATGAAGCCAAAGACAGCAATCAACACGCCATCCAATCCCGGCGTCGATTGCTGACCGCGCGCTTTCTGCCCTCCTGCAATTTGCGCTGCGGCACCCCCATCCATTTTGCAATTCACAGCAGCGTCACGTGCGGCCCGAAGAGGCACGGGCATAGCGCTTGGTGCACGCGGGTTGGCACGGAGGGTGCGCTGCAAGCGGAGCATGGCCGCTCTGCTCTGGACCGTCATGGCCGGTGTTTACGCGCTCTGCATCTGGATGTGGATGGGCTCCTTCGGCAGACAATTCGCACGCCGCGGACGTGTCGTCCGCCGGGTGCAAAGCACGGAGATCTTGCCGTTTCGGCCACACGCGCGCCGGCGCAGCGCACACGCGTTGCGCACATTGGCTGTGCTGGGATTGGCGTCACTGACGTCCACCATCAGCGGATGCGCGGCCGGCAGACAACCGTACGACGGTCTGCGGTCGTGGATCTCCGCGCGCGACGCGACGGCATCGTACGACCGGCAACTGGAGCCCGCGGTTTGTCCGTATCAGCCGTGGGGCCCCGGGTCGGGCGCGGCGCCGACGCAGCGCGACGAGTTCACGTTCACGCATCCCCGCGTCGAGCGTTTCGTCACCCGCTTCCAGACGGCCGGGCGGAGCTCTCTGCGCAGCGCATTGTCTCGCAGCGGGCGCTACGTGCCGCGCATGTCGACGATCCTGCGCAAGCGCGGGCTGCCGCAAGAGCTGGCCTATCTGCCGTTGATCGAAAGTGGATTCCGCCAGTATGCCGTATCGCCCGCCGGCGCGGTCGGCCCGTGGCAGCTCATCGCCGCCACCGGGCGCCGCTACGGGTTGCGCATCGACCGCTACGTCGACGAGCGTCGCGATCCGGTGAAATCGACCGAAGCCGCGGCGAAATACCTCAAGGACCTGTACGCGATGTTCGGCAACTGGCACCTTTCGCTGGCGGCGTACAACAGCGGCGAGCAGAATATTGTCCGGATCTTGGAAGCGGGCGACGTCGAAGACTTCTGGGAGATGCGGCGGCGCGGTTACCTGTGCGCGGAGACGGCGGATTTCGTGCCGCAGTTTCTCGCGGCACTGCACATCGCTCAAACCCCGGAGACGTACGGTTTCGACGCAGCGACGCAGCGGCCGCTACGCTACGACCTCGTCCGGGTGCAGCGGCCGCTGTCGCTCGCGACCGTGGCGCGTCTCAGCGGCACATCCACGCGGACGATTGAAGAATTGAACCCGGCGCTGCGCCGTGGCGTGGTGCCTCCGCGCGGCTACGCCGTGCGCGTGCCGAAGGGAACGAAGGCCGCCTTTGAGTTCGCGTACGCCGGCCTGAGCGGCACCGGGCACGGTCACCATCGCGTCCGCCCCGCCACGACCAAAGCGGTCGTGGAAGCTCGCTTGCCCGCGCTCTTCGCGAACTTCGGAGGTTGACGTCGATGATGCCGTATCCTTCGCTGATTCCATACGTCTGGTATCCCATCGCAGTCCCACCAGAGAGCCGCGATGGCGTTCCGCCGACCGGGCGCAACGTTGGACCTGACCATTCACGTGCCGAAGCGCGGGCCATCGCCAGATCCAATAAGGTCGTCCGGTTGGTGCGGGCGCGCGTGGGCGTCGCGAGCCAGGTCTGCTCCGCAGCACTGTTCCTCGCGCGGGTGTTGGTCAGCCGCGTTCGACAAGCTCAGGATGTGGCGCGGATGCTGTCCGTCAAAATGCAACGTGTGAGGCCCAAGGTAGTGCAAGGTGCAGGAGGAGCGGCGGATCCCATCATGGGCAATGACCGGGAAACAGTTGGCACGCACGCTGCTCATCCCATTGGGCATGGACACTGACCCTCACCCGCGAAGTATCCCGCCGCACATCCCTCGTCGCCGCGTACGGTTCGCTGCAGCCGGCGATGGGACACAGAGTACGAGCAGCAATTTCAACCAGATTATTTTCGCCAGCATGATTGTGGACTTGGCGGTCGCAACCGTGTGCTGGCGCAGCACCGGTTCTCTCGGCGATCGCCGGCGCGCTCGGAGCACGTGCTCTGAGGCAGCCAGCCGAACGACGCGCCCCGACTGAGCAGCGTCGTAGTGGAGACCGCCACGCGTGCGGTCGCGACCCGGCGTCGAAGCGCCGCGGGCGGAGCCTCTTACGCCGAGGTTCGCGACGCCGCGGCGCAGCGCCGCCGCACATTCGGCGGCGTTCACCGCGCCTTTCACACACTGGAGAGCTTGCATGCAAGACAAAGAACTGTACTTCGTCATCCCCACCTACCGACTGCGGGAAGTGGGCGAGACGGTCGAGCACTACGACGAGCACTTCTGGCGCAACGGCCATGCGGTGCAGATGATCGTCTTCGACGATTCCAGTCCGGCCAACCAGGAGAAGTACTACCCGCTCCTCGAACAGACCAAAACGCACAACGATCTGTACTACGTCGGCCCGCGAGAGAAGGAGCAGTGCCTCGCCTATCTCAACGGCCGACTGCGCGACAAACGTCTCGAGGGCCTGGTCAAGAACCTCTTCCGCCCCAGCTACGGCGGCAACCGCAACTACACGCTCATGTACACGCTCGGCGGCCTGATGGTCAGCGCCGACGACGACATGCGGCCGTACACGCTGATGGAGCACAGCCCGGAGTCGCTCGACTCCGACGAGGTCTGCCGCGGCCGGCTGCACAAGCTGGGGCACAACGGCTACGGCCGCAAGTCGTTCGACATCCTGACTTCCTTCCTCGACGTGCTGGGCAAACCCGCCAGCCAGGTGCCGGACAACTACGAGCGCGGCGAGCTGCTGGTGGACACCGCGATGGACCTGGAAACCAACGCCAGCAAGGGGCTCAGTCGCGAGAACTCGCTGCTGCTGCAGCGCGGGGCGTTGCCGGCAGACGCGGTGGTGAAGATGGCGCAAACGTTCCGCTCGGGCACCAACGATTTCGACGCCCTCGACTACGTCGAGATGTTCCTCGGCGACGAGCGCCAGGCGGATGCCGATGACCTCAACGACGTCTACGTGCTGGTGAACTTCCGCCCGGTCGTGACCAAGAAGAACTGGCGCATGGATTGTGGGGTCGCCGGCTACGACAACACCTTCGGGCTGCCGCCGTTCTTCCCGACGCGGCTGCGTTTCGAGGACTACATCTACCGGCTGTGGGTGCAGCAGGACGGCGTCGCCGCCGCGCATGTCGATGCCGCGCAGAACCACACGCGCAGCAACTACATGCGCAACCCGCCGGCCGGGGAAATCTTCAACGAAGAGGTGTCCAACCTCCTCAAGAAGAAGATCAAAGCGTCGCTGTCGCGCCTCGATGAGCTGACCATCGCGTTCGACTACGAGGGCGAGGTAACGGCCCAGGACGCCGAGGAGATCCTCGACAAGACCGCCCGACTCTACGGGCGCGCCCTGGAGGCGGCCGAGTCCACGACCAGCCCGCAGCGGGTCGAGGGGCTACGGCTGCTCGCCGCCAATCTGAACAAGGCGTTCTACGGCTTCGAGCCGGACTTCTTCCAGCAGAACCTGCTGCGCATCGTCGACGATGTCGTCAGCGTCATCAAGGGCTCCATCGAGCTGTGGCCGACGCTGGTGGAGATCTGTTACTTCCAGAAAGGCCGCGCCGGGCTGCCGCAGGTCAAAGTCAACAACCAGAAGAAGTGAATACGAAAACCATGCGTATCGCACAAGTCGCTCCGCTGTACGAAAGCGTGCCGCCCAAGCTGTACGGCGGCACGGAGCGTGTCGTTTCTTACCTGACCGAGGAGCTGGTACGGCTGGGGCACGAGGTTACGCTGTTTGCCAGCGGTGATTCGGAGACCACGGCGAAGCTGGTGGCGGCCTGTCCCCGAGCCCTGTGGCAAGACGCGGACTGCCGGGAGACGCTGCCGCACCACGTCCGGCTGATGGAGCTGGTCTTCGACGACGTCTCGCGCTTCGACCTCATTCACTTCCACTGCGACTACCTGCACTTCCCCCTGCTGCGACGTTGCCCCTGCCCGAGCGTGACGACGCTGCACGGCCAGCTGCACGTGCCGGACCTGGGACCTCTGTTTGCCCGATATCCCGAAGTGCCGCTGGTATCCATCTCCAACGCCCAGCGCCGGCCGCTCCCTGGCGCCAACTGGCAGGCGACCGTCTACCACGGCCTGCCGCGGAATCTGCACACGTATCGCGAGCGGCCCGGCGAGTACCTCGCGTTCGTCGGTCGCATGTCTCCCGAGAAGCGCGTCGATCGCGCCATCGAGATCGCGCGTCAGGCGCGCATGCGACTAAAGGTTGCCGCGAAGATCTATCCGGAAGAACGCGCCTACTTCCACGACACCATCGAGCCGCTGCTGCATGCGTCGCGGCGTTGGGTCGAGTTCGTCGGCGAGGTGGGCGGCCGCGACAAGGACGAATTTCTCGGCAACGCCCGCGCCCTGCTGTTTCCGATCGACTGGCCGGAGCCATTCGGCCTGGTCATGATCGAGGCGCTGGCGTGCGGGACCCCGGTGATCGGTTGGCGCACGGGGTCGGTGCCCGAGGTCATCACGGACGGCGTGACGGGGTTCGTTGTCGACAGCATCGAGCAAGCCGTGCAGGCAGTCGAGCGTGTCGGCGGCCTGAGCCGCCGCGCCTGCCGGCAGGTGTTCGAGGAGCGTTTCGACGCCGCCCGCATGGCGCGGGACTACGTGGAGGTCTACCGGCGGCTGGTGCACGGCACGGGCGAACGATTGGACGCCTTGCCGCATGCCTTCGTCACGACACCGTACGCGGGACGCACCGTTTGGTCGCCGGCAGACATCTCGCTCTCCACGTCCAACGAAATGCGATGAGGTTCGGCACCGCCTGGGACCAGCGTAGACGGTGACGTTCGCTGCCCACATCCTCGCCGCCTCCGACCCTGCCGACGAACGGACGCGGGTGCTCAAGCACGGCGACACCTTTGCCGTCTTCGATCGCTGCGGCGACATCAAGCCCGGCGGGCTCGGCGAGGAAGGGCTGTATCACGACGGCACACGCTTCCTGTCGTGCCTCCTGCTGGAGCTGGAAGGACAGCGGCCATTCTTCCTCAGCTCCACCGTCCGCGAAGAGAATGACCAGCTAGCCGTCGCCCTCACGAACCCGGACCTGCTGCGCGACGGCGCAGTGTGGCTGCCGCTGGGCACGCTCCATTTCGCGCTGAAGAGGTTCCTGTGGCGAGGCGCCTGCTACCAACAGCTGCGGGTCAAGAACCACGCGCTACACGTGGTGGAGACGACGTTCGCCGTATCCTTCGCGGCGGACTTCGCGGACATCTTCGAGGTCCGCGGCATGAAACGCACAGCGCGTGGCCAGGACTTGCCTTCGCAGGTCAGCGGCGATCGCGTCATCGTCAGCTACCGCGGGCTGGACGACATCGTGCGCCGCACCATCCTACACTTCGAACCACGACCGGGCGCGCTCACCGCCTCGATCGCGCGGTTCGAGCTGTCGCTGCAACCGCAGCAGGAGGCCAGCTTCGGCGTGACGGTCGCTTGCGAGCGCGCTGCGGTGGCGCCGGCGGTGCTCCGCTTTGACGACGCCCGCGCGGAGGCACAGGCCGACCTGGAGCGCTACAGCGCCTGGTCCTGCCACGTCCGCACCTCGAACGGCCAGATCAACGCCTGGGTCAATCGGGCGGTGTCCGACTTGCACATGTTGACCACCGAGCTAGCTACCGGCCCGTACCCGTACGCCGGCGTGCCGTGGTTCAACACGCCCTTCGGCCGCGACGGGATCATTACCGCCCTCGAGTCCCTGTGGCTCCGACCGCAGCTGGCTCGGGGCGTACTGGCGTACCTCGCGTCCACCCAGGCAACCGAGATGATCCCGGAACAGGACGCCGAGCCCGGGAAGATCGTCCACGAGGTTCGCCACGGCGAGATGGCGGCGCTGAAGGAAATGCCCTTCGGCCGCTACTACGGTAGTGTGGATGCCACTCCGCTCTTCGTCTGTCTGGCCGGTGCGTACTACAAGCGGACGGGCGACCGCGCCGCTGTGGAATCGCTGTGGCTCAACGTCGAGGCCGCACTGCGTTGGATCGACCGCTTCGGTGATCGCGACGGGGACGGCTTCGTAGAGTACTACCGCCAGTCCGCCGATGGCCTCGTCCATCAGGGATGGAAAGATTCGGACGACGCCGTCTTTCATGCCGATGGCTCGCCGGCCGCCGGCCCCATCGCTCTCTGCGAGGTCCAGGGCTACGTCTACGCAGCGCGCAGGGCGGGCGCGGCGCTCGCCGCTGCGCTGGGGCAGACGGAGCGTGCGGGGCAGCTGACGCGGCAAGCCGACGAGCTACGGGAGAAGTTCGAGCGCGCGTTCTGGTGTGAGGAGCTATCCACTTACGCCCTCGCGCTCGATGGCGACAAGCAGCCGTGCAGGCTGCGGGGGTCCAACGCTGGTCACTGTTTGTTTGCCGGTATCGCCAGCCCGCAGCGTGCGCTGCGTGTGGCGCGGACGCTGCTCAGCCCCGCGTCTTTTTCTGGCTGGGGCGTGCGGGCGCTTGCCGCGTCCGAGCGCCGCTACAACCCCATGAGCTATCACAACGGCTCGGTGTGGCCGCACGACAACGCCCTGATCGCCCAAGGGCTGGCCCGCTACGGGCTGGCGGAGCAGGTGCTGCAGATCTGGACGGGCCTCTTCGAGGCGGCGATGTACTTCGACCTGCACCGCATGCCGGAGCTGTTCTGCGGCTTCCCGCAGGATCCCGGCGAGGGGCCAGTGCCATACCCCGTGGCGTGCGCACCGCAGGCATGGTCGGCGGCCTCTGTGTTCCTTCTACTGCAGGCGTGTCTGGGTCTGGAGATCAACGCCCTCGAAGGGCGAGTCTGCTTCACCCAGCCGCAGCTGCCGGCGTCACTGGGCGAGCTGCGGATTCACAACCTGGAAGTGGCAGGCGCTTCGGTCGATCTCCTGCTCGTCCGCCACGAGCACGACGTGGGCGTCAACGTGCTACGGCGCGACGGTGATGTGCAGGTTCTGGTGGTCAAATGACCGATTCACACGAGCGGGCGCCAGCTGATGGTTTCGAAACGATCCGATGCGGCGCATCGCCAGGGAATGGAATTTCCTGGCTGAGTCGCTACAAGTCGTCTGAAGACGACTGCGAGATGCTCGGTGCCGTATTGGCGATTACACTACCACTTGGTGTGGGCAACGTACGAGCGTGCGCCGTTGATCACACCGAACGTCGAGCTGGAGGTTCACCAGATCGTGTTCGCGAAGGCGCGCGAGCTGCGGTTGGTGCTCCATGCGGTGGGCGGCGTCTCCGACCACGTGCACGTCGTGGCGTCGATCCCGCCCACGCGGTGTGTTGCGGAGATCGTCAAGCAGCTGAAAGGGGCAAGTAGCCGGGCCGTGCATCTCAGCGCTAGCCCCCGATCGGACTTTCGCTGGCAAGAAGGCTACGGTGCACTGACGCTCGGCGGGGCATCGCTGGCGCGTGTCATCGAGTACGTCCGGCGGCAGCCGGAGCACCATGCAAATGGGACGCTCATCGCCGCCTACGAGAAGGTGGGCGAGCCGAGCGAATAAAGGCAGAACCTCGTAGTCGTCTTCAGACGACTTGGTCCGACTCAGCCGGAGAATTCCATTCTCCGGCGATGCCCGCACCCGAGGACCCGCAAGCTGCCTTCGGCCGCATCCGTGGGCGGGGCGACGTAGACGATGTCTTCCAGCGGGGCGCACCGGACGAGCGTGGTGGGAGAAGGGGCGTGCGTCCCGTCATCTTTGACACATCCGTTTACCACCCGTACCGGCGAGGCGAAGCGTACAGGGCGTTGATCGATCACAGTGTCGGCAGGCGTCCCGCCGCGCGTTCGCGGCGGAGGAACTCCCTCGGCGTCAACACCTGCAAGCCGTAGAAGTCGGTTTGCATCAAACCGCCGAAGTCGGCGCGGTCCAGAGTGAGCAACACGTCACTGAACGCCGCTGCGGTGAAGAGCACCGGGCGGTCCTTCGCAGCGCCTATCACTGTCGGCCAGTTGAAGGTCACCATGTCGGCAACGCGCTGGAGCATTGGGCCGAGCTGCTGCCATTCCGACATGGCGGAGGCGGGCAATCGGAGACTCAGGTTCTTCTCAACCTCCTTCACCACGTAGGCGCTGGTAAGCAGGCTCCACCCCATTTGCGGGGCGAGATGAAACAGGTACCGCGAGGCACCCGTCGGGCGCCCGCAGGCGGCGAGGACGACGTTGCTGTCGAGGAACAGCCTCACTGACCCGCGCGCAGCCGGCGCATATCTTCCTCATCCTCGTCCATCCAGGCCTGCAGCTGCTCTTCGGAGAACAGGCGCGGCTCCGGCAGCGCCCCGGCTTCGCGCAAGCGGCGTGCAAGAAAGAGCAACAGTTCCTGCTGCTGATTCTTCGGAAGCTGCTCCGCGGCGGCTTCAATCTCATCGAGCGTGCTCATGGTCGAAGCCTAACACTTGGGTGGGCAAGGCAGCAAATGCGCACGCGCCGAGGCTCTACTCTGCGAATGCAAATCTCGCACGAATGAGGCTAGGGAATCGGGCTCCCCCGTTCCCTTCTCGGCGCCCTTCCTTGCGGCCTGGCGCCTTTGCGCGAGTTTTGTTTTCCGATTGGGTCTTCGCCAGCGTCGGTCACCTGATCGACCTGTACGCCGCGCAGCGGATCGTCCTTGCCGGCGCCATCCGGTATCGGCTCTCGCAACCGACCCGCCTCGCCGACGAACTCGTCGGCGCTGCGAAGCGGGCGATGGGGTGATTCGAGCAGAGTGGGATCCTCCTCCACCGAGCGGGCGATCGGCCCGGAAGCCGATCCCACCGTCCGCCGTTTCCTGCAACGCCGCTACGCGAAGCTGCGCCGACGAACCTGATACAGCGGCCCATCAGCGCGCGCATCGTTGCCGAATCAGATTCAATCAGATAGCGTGTCACCGATGAAAACGCTCTCCGTCACCGAGGTCGCACGCAACTTCCGCGCAGTCCTTGATCGCGTCGAGCATCAGCAGGAGGAGATCGTTCTCGTCCGTAATCGGCGGCAAGTCGCGCGGCTCGTACCCGAAGCACCGCACCAAACGGCACTGGAAATGTTCGGGGACCTGTACCGCACGCTCGACGATCGGACGGCGGCGGCGTTGGCAGCGCAGGTGTCCGCAGCTCGCAAGAGCCGGCGCGGCCGGCTCTCGGAGCTGAGGACCGCGTGGGCTGGTTGATCGACACGAGTATTTGGATCGCCGTGGAGCGCGGGGCGCTGGGCGCGGCGGACATTCAGGCCGTGACCCGCCAGGAGCCGGTTTATCTATCCCCGGTGAACATCGCCGAAATGCAGTTCGGTCTCGAGATGCTGCGAGCCGGGGTGGGATGGGTTTAAGGATCGTGACGCCAACGAGCTTGCCGCGGTCGTCGTGCTCGACGAGGATCGGGAACCGTTTCAGGGCGTGCTTGGGTAGCTCGAACAAGAACGCGCCGTACGGCGGGCGCTCGCCGCGCTTGTGCTTGCGCAACGTCAGCTTCGCCAGGTGGGTATCGAGCCAACACTCGATGTCGCCTTCCTCCACGCGCACGATGCGCTCGGCTGCGACGCTGGAGGCGAGCTTGCTGCGTTGGAACAAGCGCGCGTGATACGAGTTGTCTACATCCACGTTCAACGTCGCGCCGTGGTGTGACGACACGCCAGCGCAAGAAACTCCCACAACATACCGAACTGGCGGTAGATTTCGGCGAAGCGTCATGCTGCGGAAGAGATGCTTGAGCTCGCGGGTAAGATTGGACTTGCCGGCCGTCACGCCCGCCAGGGTAGCCCGGCGGCAGCACCGACCGTGGGCCTCGAGCTTGGTGACGTCGGACACGCAGCAGCTGCAGCTACCTTTCAATGATCCGCGATTGGTGTCAGCTCGACGATGTGAATGACTCGGCGCGTGCGGGTGCGGTACTTGGCAAAGGTCGGGTAGATGACGTCGGCCACCGGTTGCCGCGGAATTCGCTGCGTTGTAGACTTCGGGCCGATCACGGACTGCACTCACGGCGCATTCCGCCGCGGGAGCAACCCATTTTCACGATGGGAGGACCTTCACGATGAAATGCCTTGTATCCGTTGTGCTTGGCTTTTCCCTCTGCAGCGTCGTCGCAGCGCAGGAACACGCATCACACAATACTCAAGCCAAGCCGGCGACTCTAATGTCGGGTCTGGGGAACCTCCATCACCCCGTTTCGACAGACAACACGCAAGCCCAGCAGTTCTTCGACCAGGGTCTGCGCCTGATCTACGCCTTCAATCACGACGAGGCGGCACGCTCCTTCCAACGCGCGGCCGATCTCGACCCGAAACTTGCAATCGCATACTGGGGCGTCGCCGAAGCCGTGGGACCCAACTACAACGATCCGGCCAGTGAAGACCGCTTCAAGGAGGCCCATGCAGCCATCCAGAAGGCGGTGGATTTGTCCGCGAACGCCTCTCCCAGCGAGCGCGACTACATCCAAGCCATGGCCAAACGCTTCCCGGCCGACCCGAAAGCCGATCTGCGCAAGGCGGCGGAAGACTATCGCGACGCGATGCGCGAGCTCATGAACAAGTACCCTGACGACCTCGACGCGGCCACGCTGTTCGCCGAATCAGCCATGAACCTGCATCCGTGGGGACTGTGGCATCCCGACGGCACTCCGGAGGCCGGCACCGAAGAGATCGTCGCCACGTTGGAAGCCGTCATCCAGCGCGACCCCAACCACCTGGGTGCGGTCCACTACTACATCCATTCCGTGGAGGCTTCACCCAACCCGCAGCGCGCGCTGGCCGGGGCGAACCGACTGGCCGCACTGGCCCCGGCCGCCGGGCACATCGTGCACATGCCGGCGCATATCTATGTCCGTACAGGTGACTTCGATGCTGCGGTGAAAACCAACGAGGCCGCTGCAGCGGCTGACCGCACCTATCTCCGCAGCAGTAATGCACAGGGCATGTATCCGGCCATGTACTACAGCCACAACCTGCACTTCATCGCGGCGGCCGCGAGCATGAACGGGAACTACGCCAAGGCCAGCAAAGCCGCTGAGATGTTAGCAGCCCACGTCAGCCCGTACGTGAAAGACATGCCCGATCTGGAGGCGTTCATGACCATCTCTATGGCCGTGGATGTTCGCTTCCAGAAGTGGAACGAAATTCTCAAAATGCCCCAGCCCGCGGCCGACCGGAAGATGACGACTACCTATTGGCATTTCGCCCGTGGCATGGCGCGCGCCGGCACGGGAAAGCTCGACGACGCAGAGGCTGAGCACAAGACACTGGCGGCGATCAGGGACGCCACGCCGCCGGACACCATCTTCGCGATGCCGTTCAACAACAAGACGAAGGACGTCTTGACGATCGCCGTCAACGTGCTCGGCGCCAAGATCGCCATGGCCAACAAGGACAGCGGCAGCGCGGTGGCGCTGCTGCGCGAAGCCGTAGCGATCCAGGACAAGCTCAATTACGGCGAGCCGCCTGATTGGTTCTCGCCGGTGCGCGAGTCACTGGGCGCGGCACTGCTCATGAGCGGCAATGCCACCGAGGCCGAGAAGACCTTCCGCGAGGACCTCGACCGTAATCCGCGCAACCCACGTTCGCTCTTCGGCCTGCATGCGGCTCTTCAGGCGCAGAACCGCTCGTACGACGCGCAGTTCGTAGAAAAAGAATTCCAAGCCTCGTGGAAGAGCGCGGATACAAAACTGAAGGTGGAAAGTCTCATCTAGCGCAACCTGGCCGACGATCAGAACGGCGGATGGACGGTCATGAAGGTGAACACGTCCATCCCGTTCCGTTCGGCCTGGGTTGACTCGCCGTTGATCACCCGAATCATCAGGTCGATCATCTCGTCGCGCAGCCTGTCGCGCGGTTTGCCCTCGACCAGCGCGCCGGCATTCACGTCCATGTCGTCCGGCATCGCTGCGTGCACCCGCGAATTGCTCGCCACCTTGATCACCGGCAGGCCCGGAAACCCGGCCGGCGTGCCGCGCCCGGTGGAGAAGAACATGAGCTGCGATCCGCTCACCGCCAGCCCGGTCATAGAGTCCCCATCATATCCTGGACCGTCTTGCAGGATCAGCCCGTGCTCCGTGGGCACTTCACCGTAGTCGACCACCTGATTGATGGTGGTGGTGCCGCCTTTGCAGATCGAGCCCATCGCTTTCTCGGCGATCGTGCTCATGCCGCCGTCGATGTTCCCGGGAGAGATGACCAGGCTCGCGAAGTCGCCCATGATGTCCTGCGTGAGCCGTTCCGCCCGGTCGATCATCTGCTCGATCTGCCGGGCGACCTGGTCATTCTTGGCGCGGCGCGCCAGCACATGCGCGGTGCCGATCATCTCGGTGTTCTCACCAAAGATCACCGTTGCCCCCTGCTCCACCAACCAATCTGCCACCGCGCCGATGGCCACGTTTGCCGTCACGCCCGACATGGCGTCGGAGCCACCGCACTCCATGCCGGCGAGCACCTTGTCCCATGCCATCGGCACGCGCCGTTGCGTGCTGAGCTGCTCCAGCAGGCGGCGCGCCGCGGCCGTTCCCTTTCGGGCTGTGGCCAGCGACCCGCCGTCATCCTGGACATTGAAGATCTCGATGGGTTTGCCGGCGTCGCCGATCACGGCAGCCAAGGTCTTGGTGTTGGACACCTCGCACCCCAGGCCGATGAGCACGACGGCCCCGACGTTGGGGTGATGGACCATCCCGGAAAGCACGCGCAACAGCACTTGCACGTCGCGCAGGCCGCCCCGGCCACAGCCCCACGCATGCGGCACGCACACGGCTTCGGGAACCTCCCGAGCGATGCGCTGGATCACGCCCGTGACGCACGACACTGTAGCGAGCACCAAGACATGGTTGCGGATGCCGAAGGTCCCGTTCCGCCGCGCGTAGCCGGTGATCTCGGTCATCGCTTCCACCGTTTGCTCTCCAGGTTGTGGGTATGTACCCACTCGCCTTTCTTGATGTCGCGCGTGCTGACTGCAACGGTCTCGCCGTACTTTATGACTTCTCGCCCAGCCGCGATGTCCGCGAGCGCAATCTTGTGGCTGGCCGGGATGTCCGACAACGCCGTGAGTCCCTCGACTCCTTGGGCAACCGCCCACCCTCCCGCGGCGAGGGCGCTGAGGACTACTGCGACGTTGTCGCGCGGATGGATGACCAAGATGTTGGGTTTCATTGCTCTCCCCGCCGCCGAACGAAGCAAATAGTGGACCCGTCCCGCTCGGTTCCCCAGGCGGGGAAGGTCCGTCACGGCGCTCCCGAACCCGAGAATTCAGCGCCCGTTGTACGTACCGCCGCTGCAGCGAACGAGCGCGCTAGCGCGCTTTAATTCGAAAGACCGGCCAGAATCTCCGCAACCGACGGATGCCACCGAAAGCAGGGCGGCGCGCCGTTGCCACGGCATGGCGACCCACGCTACACTCTCTTTCGCCCGATTCACTGCAACCAATGACGTCGGAAAAAGAGCATCTTGAGGGGACCGTCGTCGTCGGCCCTCTAGGCACGATTGAAGACGTCGACGAAGCCGCATGTGCTTTGCTCGGATATTCCAAAGACGAATTGGTGGGTCTGCACGGCTCGGAGCTCATCCCGTATCAGCACCGCCCTGCCGTCGCCGTTGTGCTGGATCGCCTCCGTCAGGGGGATGCTACCAGCGCCAGGCTCGGCCTCGTCATGCGCAAGGGCGGTTCCGTGCTGCGCGTCGAAGTGACCGCTCGGAGGCTGCCGATCAATCGACTGGCGCTGATGCTGCGCCCACAACGCGCTGGTTCCTGAACGGCACGCGCCTTACGCTACAGCCAGCGTCGCACGCGCGCCCGGTATTGTCGATAGGCGTCGCCGAACTTGGCTTCGAGGTAGCGCTCTTCAGGCTTGATGACGCCATGGTGCATGACGAACAGGAGCGGAACCAGCACGACAAGTATACCCGCCCTTCAAATCCAGTGGCGACGGTGCAGCCAGACCTTCACGACCTGCGTGAGCCCCACGTACGCCAGAAGCGTCAGAGCGATGAGGGGCCAGTAGAGATGCGGAAGCGGCTCGAAGCCGAGGACCGGACCCAGCGCTGAGGACGGCAACCAGATTCCGACCAGCATGATCCCGACAGTCGTCGCCATCAGTGCCACGCTGGCGCGACTTTGGAGGAACGGGATCCGGTTCGTGCGGATGACGTGAATGATCAGGGTTTGCGTCAGCAGCGACTCGACGAACCATCCCGTTTGGAACAGCGCGGCGCGGGCCGGGTCCCAGCAGCCGAACACATAGAGCATGATGAAATAGGTCGTATAATCGAAGACCGAGCTGCACGGGCCGATGAAGAGGATGAAACGGGTCAGATCGCGCATCGACCACGGCCGTGGTGCGGCGATCAGCTCCGGGTCCACGTCGTCAGTCGGAATCGGCACTTGCGAGAAGTCATACAGGAGGTTGTTGGTGAGGATCTGGAGCGGCGCCATCGGCACGAAGGGTAGAAAGACACTCGCGCCCAGCACACTGAACATGTTCCCGAAATTCGAGCTGGCCCCCATCCGCACGTACTTGAGGATGTTGCAGAAGACCTTGCGTCCCTCCACGACGCCGTCCTCGACGACCAGCAGGCTCTTCTCGAGCAGGATGATGTCGGCCGCTTCCTTCGCGATATCGACGGCCGTGTCCACCGAGATCCCGACGTCCGAGACGCGCAGCGCGGGCGAGTCGTTGATGCCGTCCCCAAGGAAACCCACCACATGCTTGCGCGCCTGGAGAATCTGGATGACACGCTGCTTGTGCCCGGGCGTCATCCGCGCGAAGAGCGTCACCTGCTCTACCGCGTCCCCAAGCTCCGCGTCCGACATGCTCTCGACCTGGCTGCCGAGGAGGACTTGCTCGGTCGGGATTCTCACCTGCTCGCAGATGTTGCGGCTGACGAGCTCGTTATCGCCGGTCAGAATCTTGACGGCGACGCCCCGTGCAGCAAGTGCCTCCACCGCCGCCAAGGCGGTCTCCTTGGGCGGGTCGAGGAAGGCGACGTAGCCGGCGAGGACCATGTCCGACTCGTCGTCTTTCGAGTAACCGGAACGCGCCTCGAAGTCTCGATAGGCCAGCGCCAGCACGCGAAAGCCGTCGCGGCTCAGCGTCTCGTGCTCCGCGCGCAGGTCTTCAATCAGGATCTGGTCGATCGGGTGGACTTCCTCCTCCAGCTCAAAGCGCGTGCAGCGCTTGAAGATCTCTTCCGGGGCGCCCTTGCAGATGAGCCGGTGCCCACCCTCCGGCTTCTCGACGACGACGGACATCAGCCGTCGAGAGAAGTCGAACGGGATCTCGTCGACCTTGCGCCAGTCGGGAATTGACTCCTCGCGATGCACCTCGTGGTGCTCGAGCACAGCGCGGTCGAGCACGTTTTTGAGGCCCGTCTGGAAATGGCTGTTGAGGTACGCGAGGACGAGGACCCGAATGTCTTCGTTGCGCGCGACATCGCAATGACGCTCGAGAATCACCCGGTCCTGCGTGAGCGTCCCCGTCTTGTCAGTGCACAACACGTCCATCGCGCCAAGGTTCTGGATCGAATTGAGGCGCTTTACGATCACCTTCTTGCGCGACATGATGAGCGCGCCGCGCGACAGGCACACCGACACAATCATGGGGAGCATTTCGGGCGTGAGGCCGACGGCGACCGCGAGCGCGAAGAAGAACGCTTCCTTCCAGTCGTGCTTCGTCACGCCGTTGATGATGAACACGAGTGGCGCCATGACCAGGATGAAGCGGATCATGAGCCAGGTAAAGTTGGCCACGCCGCGATCGAAGCTCGTCTGCACCGGCTCCCCGGCCAGTGTGCTGGCGATGGCACCGAGGTAGGTTCTCGGACCGGTCTCCACGACCACGGCGGCGGCGGTGCCGCTCTCCACCGACGTGCCGAGGAAGCAGAGGTTCTTGAGCTCGAGGGCGTGGGCGTTCTGATCCCCTCTTACTCCGGCGGTTTCGAACTTCTCCACCGGCAGCGACTCCCCGGTGAGGCTTGCCTGCGTGAGGAACAAATCGCGACACGTCAGGATGCGGACATCGGCAGGAATCATGTCTCCTGCGCACAGCTGCACGATGTCGCCGGGAACGAGTCGGGCCAGCGGCTCCTCTAGTGGACGGCCTTCCCGCACGACGGTCGCGGTGACTCGAATCATCGCCCGCAGCTTTTCTGCGGCCTCGTTGGCGCGCGTCTCCTGCATGAAACGCAGTCCAACCCCGAGCACGATCATCACCGCCATGACGATGGCGGCGCGCGCATCGCCCGTGAGGAGGGACACGATGGCAAGTACAGCTAGGAGGAGAACCAAGGGGTTCAGGACAGCGTGGATGAACAGTCGGAGGCGACTGTGCCGGTCGTCGCTCGCGACGACGTTCTCCCCGTAGCGCTCAAGACGGAGGGTCACCTCCTCCTCCGACAGGCCCGCAGGTGAGCTGCCGAGCCGTTGGAGGGCAGCCGCTGGCTCTGCCTCGGCGACCTCGGCGAGCAGAGGCGAGGCCCGGATCGAACGGGCTGGTTTCGGTAGACGGCGGAGGTTCCGGAAGGGATCAGTCAGCGTCATGAGTTCTTCTCCGTCGTGGTGGGACCGCTCGGCCAGTGGCGCCGAAATACTCCGGGTGCGCGAGCCCCGCAACAGGCGCACCGCTTTGGGTAGAAAGGCATTACTGACCCCCGCATAATACGGCGACATCTCCGTTCGTCCCGAGTAGGCGCCCCTTTTCTGGGCGCCGTATCGAGGGATGCTTGTCAGGTGCGTCCACACCGGTCGCCCTTCGATACGCGCCCGGAAAAACCGGGCGCTACTCGGGGTGATCGGTCTGCAATCTTGTCACTGTGTATTGCGAGACTCATTAGGAGGAGCCAGAGACCCCCCTCGAACACGCCACGGCGATGAACGTGCCGACGCCGATGTGGCGCCGGTGCCACGTGGGCTTTCCGCAGTGCCCGCACATCGCCCGTATCGTCCGCCCCAACCGCAGCGGGTGATCATCAACCATCGGCCGCAATGACTTCCACGGCGACCCCGCGGATACGAGCGATCGACACCGTGCGGGCAGTGTCCGTCGAGGCTTGAATATTTTCGTGGAAGGCCAACACCAGTCGCTCCTCTCGCCTCGCCGTGAGCTCGAAGAGCAAGTCGATCAGTTCCACTGGGAGCTTGGTAGGTGCCGCGTCAACCGGAAGGACCTCGAGGCCAAGCTGCACCGCTTCCTCGCGGGCGATCGTATCTGCACCGGGCGCCTTGCCGGCAATGACGGCGCTCCCGGCACGGAGCACGGAGAGTCGCCGCCCGATGAGATCACGGTTGGTCCACGATCGGCTCCCACACACGACGACGACCATAATTGGGGCGGTCTTACCTGCGGTCATTTTGGGGTCCCTCCGTGCGGAAAGGGTGGGGCAACGCCTGTTCCACTGAACAGTCATCGCAAGTGAAGAGCTTCTTGTCAGTATCCGCGCCGGGGTTCGAGGACCTGCGTCGAGCAGAGTCAACCGGGGTGGCGCTGAATGGCAGCCGGGCTCCGTCGCGCATCAGGAACTCGCGACCGGATCGGCCGCCCGGCCGATCAAACAAACGTCTCAGCCACAGCCCAGTAGAGCGCAAAGAGGAAGCCGGCGACGGTTGGGAGCACGATCAGCGATCCGCTTCGCGGATCGCGTCCCTACAGCCAGCGCCGCACGCGCGTTCGGTATCGCCGATAGGCGTCGCCGAACTTGGCTTCCAGGTAGCGCTCTTCAGGCTTGATGACGCCGTAGTGCATGACGAACAGCAGTGGAACGAGTGCAACCAGAATGCCGAGCGCGTTCACCATCAACCCAAGGCCGAGGTACAGGAGGGTCCGCGCCACGTACATCGGGTTGCGGGAGAAGCCGAACGGCCCCGTGACCACGAGTGTCGTCGCAGGCCGAGACGGATTCACGTTCGTGCTCGCCGCCTCCATAGTTCGGCGACTCCACACCGCGAGGACCGCACCGGAGCACAGCAGAGCGAGACCGGTCAGCGGCGCCATGCCGAGCGGCAAGGCCGGCCGGGGGAACAGTCCATGAAGAAGCGTGCCGAACAGGAAGGCGACGCCAAACAGAATGGGCGCCGGAGCCAGGACGCCTGGATGGTCCACGGTCGCTACGTTCTGCGAAACCCGCTCCCTGCCCTGCCGGCGCTCCGCAGGGCGGTATTGCAACTGCGCGCTCATTGCCCCGGCGCGCGTCGCAGAAACCGGGCCAAACGGAAGGGCCGCAACAAACAACTGGATTCCCTCGGCGTGTGGTTGGCCTCACTGCAAGACGAAATGAGAGCGTTTGTGTGTTCATTGCTGTATGCAATGTGAGACTCAGATGGCGTCCGGTCCGCGTTCGCCCGTCCGGATGCGCACGACCTCGTCGATGGGCAAAACGAAGATCTTGCCGTCACCGATGCGCCCAGTCTTAGCGGCTTTGGAGATGGCCTCGATCACTGGCGTGACCATCTCGTCCTTGACGATGACTTGGAGCTTCACCTTCGGCAGAAAATCGACCACGTACTCGGCGCCACGGTACACCTCGGTGTGCCCCTTCTGGCGGCCGAACCCTTTGACCTCGCTCACAGTGAGGCCTTGCACGCCGATGCTGTTGAGACTCTCCTTCACCTCATCGAGCTTGAACGGTTTGATGATCGCTTCGACTTGTTTCATAGCGTTCTGTCTCGTTGCTCCTTGGTCGTGTCGTACCGTGCCGATTCACGCGGCCGGCGCCCCGTAGCGGTGGCGCAACTCGATATTCACCTCGAGTACGTTGACGAGCTTCTCGCCGATGAGGCCGCCGAATGGCGCGCTGGCGTTGTTATCGAGCAACGTCTTGATCTCGCCCTCCACGGTCTGCGGATCGCGGTTCGTATCCTTCGCCCACGCCGCTGCTACGCGGTCGAGCTGGTACATGGCGTTGTCGAGGGTAATGTGCGGGTCGAGGCCGGAGCCCGACGCCGTCACCATGTCAGCCGGAATGTCCTCCAGATAGGCGTCGGCATGCTCCTGCCGCCACATGTCGAAGAAGTTGGATTGGATGTCGGTGCCTTCCTTGACAGGCTCGATCGCGCTCTCGGTCTTGCCGTCGGCGGTTTGATGCTGCACCGCGGACGGGAACTGTCCGGGATGATCCTTCGAGAAGCTGTCGAAGAAGATCACGGCAAGGTCCGCCGCCGCCGGCTGCGGCGTGTCGGGGTTGTCCTTGATCCACTGCGCGACGTCCGCTTGATGTGCCTTCGTCCACGCGTCAACGTACGCGCCGTGGGTCGGGTCGGCCTTGACCCACGCCTGCGCCATGCCGTTGTGCGCGTCGGCCCACTGCGCGACGATGTGCGGCTGTCCCTCATACTGGTCTTGCTGGAACCACGCGTCGATATCGGGTGCGACCAGCTGGCCCTTTTTCGGACCGCCGCGATATTTCACGATCGGCCCGAGGATGCCGGCAACGCGCGCGCGGAGCATGTAGTTGGACGGCGCCAACGTCGACGAGGCCGAGGCGGACGCGTCGTAGGATGCGGCCGAGGGCCGCGGCTGGAAATACTCGTCCTTGGTGAACGGTTGCGCGATCAAGCGCGAGCCGACGACGGCGCCGTCCGGTCCCTGGACGAGGCTGCCGTTGGCCTGCTCCGGAAAGACGGTCTGCGCGATCACCCACACCACCAGCGGATAGGCAACGCAGCAGATGGTCACGGTGAATCCGATCAACAGCACACTCTTGGTTACGTGTCGTATCATGATTGTTCTCCTCGTGATCCGGCCCTTACACCGCCAAGTGCAGCGCGGTCATGACCACATCGATCAGCTTGATGCCGATAAACGGAACGATGATGCCGCCGACGCCCCAGATCATGATGTTGCGGCGCAGCAGCGCATCGGCGCCCAGCGGTTTGTACTCGACGCCGCGCAGCGCGACGGGGATGAGCAGCGGGATGATGATGGCGTTGAAAATCACCGCCGACAGGATCGCCGACGTCGGCGAATGCAGATGCATGATGTCCATGTGCCGCAGCCACGGCAATGTTCCGGCGAACAGCGCGGGCACGATCGCAAAGTACTTGGCGACGTCGTTGGCGATCGAGAACGTCGTCAGCGCGCCGCGCGTCATCAACAGCTGCTTGCCGATCTCGACGACCTCGAGCAGCTTGGTGGGGTCGCTGTCCAGGTCCACCATGTTGCCGGCCTCTTTGGCCGCTTGCGTGCCAGAGTTCATCGCCAGGCCGACGTCGGCCTGCGCCAGCGCCGGCGCGTCGTTGGTGCCGTCGCCCATCATGGCCACCAGTTTGCCTTCACCTTGCTCTTTCAGGATGTACGCGAGCTTGCCTTCCGGTGTGGCTTCGGCGATGAAATCGTCGACGCCGGCTTGCTTGGCGATGGTGGCCGCCGTGAGCGGATTGTCGCCGGTGATCATGACGGTGCGCAAGCCCATTTTGCGCAGCCGCTCGAAGCGCGACTGAATGTCGGGCTTCAACACGTCCTCGAGCACGACGACGCCGGCAATCTGACTGCCTTCGGCCACGAGCAACGGCGTCGCGCCCTTGGACGCCGCCTCCTTCACCATCGCCTCCAGCGTGGCTTCGAACGGCGGCGTTATCTGTCCCTTGCGCTCTTTCACAAACCGCAGCACCGCGTCCGGCGCCCCTTTGCGGATCGACCGCCCGTCGGGCAGGTCGACGCCGCTCATGCGCGTCTGCGCGCTGAACGATATAAACTCGGCTCCGCGCGGCATCGTCAGCGCTCCGATCATGCCATTGAACTTGCGCGCCAGTTTGACGATCGACTTGCCTTCGGGGGTTTCGTCCGCCGCCGACGCCAGCGCCGCCACGTGCGCCAGCTCCGCGTCGGCGTAGCCGCCGACCGGGAGGAACTTCGTCGCGTGCCGGTTGCCCACCGTGATCGTGCCGGTCTTGTCGAGCAGGACGGTGTCGATGTCACCGGCGGTCTCGACGGCCTTGCCGCTCTTGGCGATGATATTGGCCTGCAGGGCACGGTCCATGCCGGCGATGCCGATCGCGGCCAGCAATGCGCCAATGGTCGTCGGAATCAGACACACCAAAAGCGCGACCAAGGTCGGCACATCCGTGCCCAGGCTCTTCACCGGCTGCGGAATGCTCAGATAGCCCATCATGTATTGCTCGGCGTTCCACGCCATCGGCCACAGCGGCACCACGACGATGAGGAAAATGAGCGTGAACGCCGAGAGCACCAGTGTCAGCGCAATCTCGTTCGGCGTGCGTTGGCGGATGGCACCCTCGACCAAGCCGATCATGCGGTCGAGGAACGACTCGCCGGCGGCGGCGGTGATTTTGACGACGATGCGGTCCGAGAGCACGGCCGTGCCGCCGGTGACGCCGGAGCGGTCGCCGCCGGCTTCGCGGATCACCGGCGCCGATTCACCGGTGATTGCCGATTCATCGACCGACGCCACGCCTTCGATGATCTCGCCGTCGCCGGGGATGGTTTGTCCGGCCTCGACGACCACGCGATCGCCCGGTTTCAACGCCGCCGAGGAAATCTCCTCGATGGTGTTGTTCAGACGCAGACGAAAGGCGGGCGTGTCGCGACGCGTGCGTCGCAGGGACTCCGCCTGCGCCTTGCCGCGTGCCTCGGCCAGAGAGGTGGCGAAGTTGGCAAACAGCACGGTGAGGAAGAGCCAGGCATCCAGCGCGATGAAATACGTGACCGGCACCTGGCTCGCCGAGCCGACGACCAGCGCTTCCACCACGAACAGCAAGGTCAACAACGCGCCGACTTCGACCACGAACATCACCGGGTTGGCCCACTGGATGTCGGGCCGCAACATGATGACCGACTGCTTCAGGGCCGCACCCACCAACTCCGGCGCCAGCAGGCCCTGGCGCCGCGTTCGCCGGGGCGGCCGCGGTTGACGTGGAGCCATTTCGATCTCCTCTGTCGGCTGTACAAGACGAACTGCTTCCATGTGCTCCGTTCTCCTTCTTCGATTCTGGTGACGCCGGCGCGGCCCGCCTCAGCCGCCAAAGGGCATCGGCCCGAAATGCTCGGCGAACGGGGCCAGCGCCGCTACCGGCAAGAACAGCAGGCCGGCAATGATGATGATGGCGGCGAGCAACACCCCGCCGAAGGTGCCGGTATCGTCACGCAGGCTGCCGAGCCCGAACGGCGCCGTCTTCTTCGCCCCGAGGCTGGCTGCCATGGCGATCGGTGCAATGATGGGCAGAAAGCGGCTGATGACGATCACCAGGCCGCTGGCGATGTCCCACGGTATGGCCATCGGCGCCGGGCTGGCATTGGCATTGAAGCCGTACGACGTGCCCAAGCCGTCCAATGCCGAGCCGTTGTTCGCCGACGACGACGCAAACTGGTACAGGATCTGCGAGAAGCCGTGTGGCCCCGGATTGCTCGTGGCTTTCATCCCCCACGCCGTCGCCGCAAACAAACCGGTCGGGCCGAGGATCATGATCGGATGCACGAGCAAGGCGATCATAGCTAGCTTCATCTCGCGCGCGCCGATCTTCTTACCGAGGTACTCAGGGGTGCGCCCGACCATCTGGCCGACGATGAAGACGCCGACGATCAAGAAGATCAACATGTTGATCATGCCGACGCCTTTGCCGCCGTAGATACAGTTGATGAACATGCCGACGTACGGCCCGAGCACCGCCAGCGGGTTGAGACTGTCGTGCTCACAGTTCACGGCGCCGTCGGTGACGTCCACCGTCAGCGCCGCGAAGGTCGCGCCGGCGGACGTCCCGAAGCGCATTTCCTTCCCTTCGAGATTGCCCAAGTGCTGGTCCACCGGCAGGCCGGCAACCGTCGGCACCTCCACCGTGCGCGTGCCGCCCGGTGCGTTGGCATCCGCCACTTGGTACGATTCGCCAACTCGACGCGCTGTGAGGCCGGGGTTGGGTTGCAGCGTATCGTAGTAGACGGTCCAGACGACCGTCCCGATCATCATGGCCATCATCACCCAGAAAATCACCCACGCGTGCCGCAGCCGCGTGAGCATCCGCCCGTACATCAGCACCAGCGCAAACGGGAACAGCATCATGGCCACGCAGGAGACGAAGTTCGTTACCGCCGTCGGGCTTTCGAACGGGTGCGCGTTGTTCATGCCGTAGAAGCCGCCGCCGTTGGTGCCCAGCTGTTTCATCGGCATGAATACGGCCAGCGGGCCGACAACGATCGTCTGCTGTTTGGCCTCGCCACTGTCCGTCGTGCCCATGGCCGCCGGCTCGAGCGTCGAGACCTGCTCGGCGCTCTTGAAGGTCATGGGGCTCCCCTGCTGCAGGAAGATGAACGACACGACGAAGGCGACCGGCAAGAAGGTGTACATTACCACCCGCCACATATCGACGAAGAAGTTGCCGATCGTCTTATCACCCCGCAGCGCGCGGATGATCGCCGTCAGTGAGCAGAACCCGATCGAGGCGGACAAGAAGAAATTGGCGATGGCGAAAAAGATCTGCGTGAAGTTCGAGAAATGCTGGTCGCCCGAGTAGTGCTGCACGTCGGTGTTCGTCATGAACGACACCACGGTGTGAAAAATGAGCGACGGCTCCAGCATACCCTTGGCTTGCCCATTGAGCGGCATCCACGGCTGCAGGGACAGGACGATGAACCCGAAGACGAAGAGCGTCGTGTTGAAGATCAGCAACGCCGCCGTGTACTGCTTCCAGTTCAGCGCTCCGCTGTTCAGGCGGTCTTCGCACCACTGCAGCATCCGCGGCGGGTGATACTTGCCGTCCATGATCCACGCCAGGTAGCGGCTCAGCGGGATCGCCAGCAGGGTCGTCGTCACCAAAATCGAAATCGGCAGAAGCCACATTGTCTTTACACCTCTTCTCTCAGCGTCCGGCGGCTAGAACCATTCCGGTCGAATGAGCGCCGCGAACAAGTAAATGAACAGGAACAGTGAAACATCCGCGGTTATATAAATCATGATGGCGTCCTCAGATCTTCTCGCAGGCGCTGATGAAGACGTAGCAACCGATCATGCTCACCAGCCCGAGCAAGAACATCCCGGGCAGCCAAACCGCTAGATCCATAAATGCGTCCTCCTGGTTTCCTTCGGTACTTGCTCCGGTGGTGCTGCAGCCGGCATGCCAGGGAGCGCGCCGTCGCAGGGGGCGTCGCACAATGCTCTCGGCACGGCATTGAGCGCCCGGATGCTGCCCGGCGCGCTTGCACAGCCGACAGCATAAGCAGGTAATCTTGCGTACTATCTTTACATTGCTGCATTACGAAATGCATACTGCAGCTTGCAATATCGGGACGGGAGAGCCGCCGCCGCGACGCAAAGGCACCGAGGCGAGCGCGCACGGCGCGCCCTCGGCAGCGCGTCTCGGATGCCGCGCTCCTCGTAGGGAGACTCCTAAGAAAACAACCACCCGCGTCGGGTGCGAGGCCCCTCGATACGGAGCCCAAAGGAAGCGCTCCTACTCGGGGCGAACGGGAGGGGCCGGCGTGAAATTAGAAGACACCAACCCCGTTCGCCCCGAGTAGGCTCCGTCTTCTCAGGAGCCGTATCGAGGGGTTGCTCGCGCCGGTTTCTTCCCGACAGACGGCGCCACAACCCCTGCCAGGTTGCTACTCAGACGATCGTATGCTCAGCCCGGCCGCGATGCAGCTGCGCAGGCCGATCAGCGCTCTTTGGGTCGCTCCCCTGGCCGCGGGTGATCTCGGCTTGCTTGCGCGCCTCGGCGGTGAGGATCTGCACTTCCTTGTCGGACTCGGGGCGGATCTTGCGCGCTTCCTTAGGCCGCATCCGGCGCGGCCAAGTGCAGCGACCCGTCTGTCAGTTGAACTCACGCACCGAACACCGACTTGTGCCAGGCGCCCGCTCTGAAACCGCGCACGCCCCGGCTGCATCCAAGAAGCACGCGATTGGAAGGAGCAGCTATGGCTTCCCTCAGAGAACACGTTGTCGTGCTCGGTCTAGCTCTGTCCGCAACGGCTGGCATCGCCGCAGCGCAGGTGGCGGACAAGCCGGGACTCACGTTGGACGGCGCAAAGCAGGTCATCGTCGCGGCCGTGGCCGAGGCGAAGCACGTTAACGCCCCGGGCGGCGTCATCGCCGTGGTCGATGATGGCGGGAATCTGATGGCCGTGGAACGCATCGACGGCACCTTTGCGGCCGGTGCCAACATCTCTATCGGTAAGGCACGCACCGCCGTGCTGTTCAAGAAGCCGACCAAGGTCTTCGAGGACATCATCAACAAGGGACGGACCGCCATGACGGCGCTGCAGGACTTCACGCCGCTCCAGGGCGGTGTGCCGATCGAGGTCGACGGCAAGGTCATCGGTGGTGTCGGAGTCAGCGGAGCCGCCAGCGCACAGCAGGACGAGGAGCTGGCGATTGCCGGGGCGAATGCCGCGAAGAGCTTCGGCTCGATAACGAGCGGTGCACCGCCAGCGGGCGTTACGTACTTCGACAAGGACAAGGTGGCGGCCGCCTTCGCCAAGGGTGCCGTCCTCTTCGACGGCGGGGGTGACCGCAACTACATGGTGCATGCGAGCCGCCGTGAGAAGCCCGGGATGGTGGAGGTGCATGTCAAAGATACGGACATCATCTACGTATTGGACGGTTCCGCCACCTTCGTAACCGGCGGCACCATAGTCGATGGCAAGCCCACCGAGCCTGACGAGATACGTGGAACCGCCGTCAATGGCGGCGACACCCGGCGCATCGCCAAGGGCGATGTCATCATTGTTCCCAACGGCACACCGCACTGGTTCCAAGACATTCCGACTCCGCTGACGTACTACGTCGTCAAGGTTCGCTAACCCTAGGGAGAGGAAGATGCACAAGCGGCTCCTCCTGCTATCCGCGATATTGGTCTTGAGCGGCGCTGGCCTGCCGCTCGCGGCGCAAACTGCGGCCGACACGCCCTCCGGACCTCCGGCGGCGACGATTGATCTCGCCACTGATGATGGCGTGAAGATGGTCAACGCTGAATGGCGCTATAGCGACACCAAGATCATCGAAGCGGACTTCAACGCACCGGGACCGGACAAGCAGCCGACGGGCGCGCCGATCAAAACCTACGACTACACACCCCACGCAGGGAGTGCCGACTTCGACGACTCGAAATGGCAAGCGATCGCTCCGACGACGCTCGATCAGCGGCGTTCCACGGGTCGCCTGTGCTTCAATTGGTATCGCATCTCGCTAACCATCCCCGAGCGCATCGAGAGCTATGACCCAACCGGTGCCACGGTGGTGTTCGAGACGTCCGTGGACGACTACGGCGAGGTGTGGGTTGACGGCGAGCTGAAGCGTGCGTTCGGGCAGATGGGCGGATCAGTTATCGCCGGCTGGAATGCGACAAACCGCCTGATTGTGGGCCGCAACGTGCAACCGGGGCAGAGGATCCAGCTCGCGGTGTTCGGCGCCAACGGCCCGCTGTCCAACCCGCCGACGAACTTCATCTACATGCGCTTCGCCAAACTGGAATTCTACTCGGGCCCGCGAGGCCCGGTGGCAATTGCGCCAAGTGAAGTGAACGTCGAGGTGGTACGCGTCGATCCCGCCATCGATGCCATCGTCGGGCCGAACCCGAAGATCTTCAAGCTCGCCGAAGGCTTCAAGTTCACCGAGGGCCCCATCTGGGTGCGCAACGGTGGCTATCTGCTGTTCAGCGATCCGAACAGTAACATCATCTACAAGTACACCAAGGACGGGCAACTCTCGGTCTTCCGTCAGCCCAGCGGCTACGCCGGCGCCGACATCGCTGAGTACAAGCAGCCGGGTTCTAACGGGCTGACACTCGACAAGCAGGGGCGCCTGACGATCGATCAACAGGGCAACCGTCGCGTCATCCGGCTCGAATCGGATGGCAGCGAAACGGTGCTGGCAGATCGCTACGACGGCAAACGACTCAACAGCCCCAACGACCTCGTCTACAAGTCGGACGGCGCCCTCTACTTCACCGACCCCCCGTTCGGCCTTCCCAAATTCTTCGACGATCCACGCAAGGAGCTGCCGTACAGCGGCGTCTATCGTGTGTTCGACGGTAAGATCCAGCTCGTCACCAAAGAGCTGACCGGCCCGAACGGTCTGGCCTTCTCCCCGGACGAAAAGTACTTCTACCTCGCCGATTGGGATGAGAAGCGAAAGGTGCTCATGCGCTACGACGTGCAGCCAGACGGCACGCTCGCGAACGGCAAGGTGTTCTTCGATATGACCGCTGCGCCAGGCGAGGATGCGCTCGACGGCATGAAGGTCGACCAGCAGGGAAACCTATATGTCTCGGGCCCCGGTGGCTTGTGGGTCCTGTCGCCCGCCGGCAAGCACCTGGGAACAATCATTGCCCCCAAGCACGTCCATAACATGGCGTGGGGAGACGACGACGGTCAGACGCTGTATCTCTGCGGACGCAGTGGACTGTACCGGATGCGACTCAACATTCCAGGTATTCGGCCATAAGGTCCCATGCGAAACGAACCCGACACAAGCCCATCGCCTGGCTGGCTGCAGGTCGGTGAGCGTGCCCCAACCGACCTCGTCGACGCCCGGCTCCAGCTCCACTGGGCCGCCCAGCTGGTCTCAGCCGTTGGGACGACACTTCTCCCGGCAGCGGCCGATGATAGTCATACCAATCTCGAGTGGCTCGCTGCACCAGGCTTGCTGGCCGGCCGTCTGACTGCTGATGCTCCCCGTTGCCGCGCGGCGCTGCGGGTGACCGATCTCCGGTTGTACTTGCTGAACGAGGGCGGTGCCGCGATCGCCGAGCATGCCTTGCATGGCATGACCGTCGACCAGGGGATCGTTTGGCTGGAGCAGGAGATCGCCGCGTTCTGGCAGCATCCGCTTCCGAAACCCCTCCGACGGCGGCAATTCGATCTGCCGGACCACGGCGTCGGACGTGGCGGGCAATTCTGCACGCCGGACGCCGCGGCGTTTGCTGAGCTCGGTCGTTGGTACGCGAACGCCGATGGTGTCTTGGGCAGCCTTGTCGAGCGGACGCGCAACGCCTCGCCCGTTCGCTGCTGGCCGCATCACTTCGACATTGCCACGTTGGTGACGTTGGAACGTGGTCGCAACAGTGCCCCCGCCCGCACCATCGGGATCGGCCTGAGCCCGGGTGATGCCACCTACGCCGAGCCGTACTGGTACGTCACGCCATGGCCCTATCCCGATGAGCCGAATCTGCCGACCCTCGACGGCGGTGGTGAGTGGCACCGGACAGGGTGGCTCGGCGCGGTGCTGACTGGTTCGAAAATCGTCGCGAATCCATCGGCTGAAGGACAAGCACGTCTGGTCAACGCGTTCCTGGGTTCGGCCGTGGACGCTTGCCGGGCAGCGCTCAGCACGTGACGTAGACCGGCAGAGGAGAGGACGATGAAGTCCACAGCCAAACAGTCTTGCAAGGAAGCGAGTGAGCCATCGGCAACCGAGGAGCACCTCCGCCTCGCCGAAGACACGCGACACGAACGGACCTGGAAGCGCTGGGGGCCGTACCTGAGCGAGCGCCAGTGGGGCACGGTGAGGGAAGACTACAGCCCCTACGGCAACGCCTGGGAGTATCTGTCACACGACGCGGCTGTAAGGAGCACTGGAGATGTCCGGGGCATAAGCAGTTCGAGATGTCCGCCTTGACGGGCTACGCCTCGCTG
>Ga0209415_10001451_pt1 | contig 45440 bp, 41 predicted proteins | sample PeaSoiSIISIP2007_FD_187696 | JGI IMG/M metagenome (GOLD analysis project Ga0209415, IMG submission 187696) | Peat soil microbial communities from Weissenstadt, Germany - SII-SIP-2007 (SPAdes) (version 2) | ecosystem: Environmental > Terrestrial > Soil > Wetlands > Peat | place: Germany... | reverse complement strand
AGCGAGATTCCTCGCGGAGTTTACCCTGAGCACCCAGAGCGAGATTCCTTCACTTCGTTCAGGACAGGCTCTTCGCTTCGCTCAGCATGACAGCGAAGGGCTCGGAATGACACCTTAATTGAGGTCTTCACCCAGACTCCTTAGCCGCGCTCTTCCGCGGCCTGGCGAGAAATCCTGACCAGCATATTATACTTCTCTTCTCCTGATAATCGAGTCACCCAGCAGCGCGCTTAACTTGTCGTCCGATGGGAAGCCCTGCCCAAGATGCTGGCGAAATCCTTCCGCCCATTCGAAACCGGCGAGCGCTCCCGTCCAGGCGGCCATTTTTCGCATGTTGTCGACGGGACCCGTCATCCCTTGTTGTGACCTCAACCACGCCTGCTGGCTCTCATGGCAGGCCAACATCCGCTCCTTACGCTCCAGGGACGAGCCGATGTTGACGCAGAGGCTCGGCATGACCTCTTTCCCAAGAATATCGGTGCCTCCGGCAGGCTGGGCGTAGTAAAGATGCGGAATCGCCCGCAGCGGCTTTGAGGGTTTCCTTGCGCCGGTACGGAAATTGGGCGCCATGGCGCCGAAACAAGCCGTCTGGCACAAGCGGCTCACAATTTCGTGATCGAGCATGTAGTCCGACGGCGAGTGAGTGAACACCAGGGAAGGGTCCACGCGGCGGACCAACTCCATAACTTTGCGTAATGTCGGCCGATCGTAAAGGACCAGCAGATCTTTCTCCTTCAAAGAAGTGAATTGCGCGCCCAGCAGGGCTGCGGCCCGCTTGCCTTCCTTCAGGCGAACACGCGAAATCTCGGCTGACGGTAGAATAGTGCTTCCGCAATCGCCCGCCGTCAGGGTGGCGACGCGAATGGCCGCGCCGCGATCAGCCAGGAGAAACAACGTGCCGGCGCAAAGAAATTCTGCGTCGTCAGGGTGGGCGAAGAGTGCCAGCACACGAAGTGGTTCAGACATGTCAGGCTCCGGTGAATTGAGAAGTCGCAAGTCGAGAGTAAAGAGTCAGGAGCCGAGAGTCAAGAGCCGCAGAGGGTTGAAAACGGCAGGCGCCTTCCGCCCCGCAGCGACTCCGCGGTGAGGACTCCCTCGCCGATTCCTTGAGCTGAACGGTGTGAATGGGCGGCTGCGAGATGACGCCTACGCAGGCTTGAACGAGGCCGTAAGCCGCATTTTTCCCCAGGCGATCTCGAGAACACCCGACCCGCCTTGGTCGGTGAGTTTCAGGGTTACCATTTCGTCGGAGTCGTTAGCTTCCTCGAACGTCAGCGGAACTTCCGCTATTTTGGCGCTTGCCTCGTATTGGAAGACAGACTTGCTTGAAAACACCAGGGCCCATTTTCCCGGCTCGACCAACTTCGCCAGCAGGATGTGCTTGCCCTTCGGAACAACGGTTCCGCCAAAATCCAGATCTTTGTCCGATTCAAGGGTGGTCGGTGAATCCGCGCCGATTCGCCAGACCTGGCCCGGCTTGAGTTGCGCAAGCATGTCGCGGCCCCGAAGCACTGGGCGGCCGTAGTCGATGGTAATGTGCGCGCCGTTGATGGTGGCCTTCACGCTGCCCCGTTCGGCCCCGTGAGCGACGCCTGCATTGGTGGTTAAGAACACAAGTGCGGCCGTAGAGATTGCGATCAGAAATGGGCGAGTCTTCGTCATAACCTTGTCTCCTTTAGTGAGCCGTCAAGCTGGCTTTCTCGGCCTGCGTGAATACCTTGGATTCGAACTCGAGAGAGAAGTGCATGTACTCGTGGAGGTAGTCCCAGCCGTGACCTCCGGCGCGGAGGGCAAAGGTGTGCGGGAAGTTCTTCTGGGAAAGGAGGCGGTCCAGCAGTTCGGCCCCTTCGTTGAAGCCATACCGGTCGTGGTCGCCGCAATCAAAGTAAAGCGCCAGGTGGGAGAAGCGCTCGGGATGCTCGGCCAAGGTAAGAGGATTGTTGGCATCGAAATAGCTCTCATTAAGCGGCGAGCCGAAAGGCCCCTGCAACACGCGCGCGTAAAAGCCCCAGCGGCCCTCGGTGGGAAGCGGGTCGGGGAACTTCGGTAGCAAAGCCGCGCTATGAGCGCTGGCTGAGCCGAATACGTCCGGATGACGCATGGCCAGATGCAGGGCGCCATAGCCGCCCATGGACACTCCGCTTAGGCCGCGTTCGCTCGGGACGGCCCGGGTGCGATACTTGCGGTCGATTTCGGGCACCAATTCCTGAATGAAAAAATCCTCGTAACGGTCGTGGCCGTCTGCTGAATTGACGTAGAAAGTCCGCCCTCCGGCAGGCAGGACCACAATGAAATTCCCGATCGCCCCCTGCTCCGTGAGGGTTTCCCAAATCTGCTCACCACCCCGGTCCAGCCAACTGCGCTCGTCTTCGAAAAGCCCGTGAAGGAAGTAAAGGGTCGGATACCGCTTGTTGGGAGAAACGTCGTAGCCTGGCGGAAATGCAACACAGTAATCCACGGAGCGCCCCAGTATGGCGCTGGAAATGGATGCGCACTCGGTTTTTGCGGAAGTCTCCGGATGCGGCGAAGCGCCATAGGCCCCCGCGCCCGCGAAGACTAACACGGCCGCAAGACAATGCGTGGCCGCTTTCAGGTGATTGCACCGAAAAAGACTGGTCATTTTTTCAAGCCTTATGCCCTAGAGGAGGTCTCAAGCACTCCAGAGAATATTTTGACGCCTTAAATGAAGGGAGTCAAGTTGAACGGCGGCTTGGCATACCTGTGGAGCCGACCTTCAAGTCGGCGAGGCTCTCTCCACCTGTCATTTTGAGCAAAGCGAAGAACCTCTGAAGTTGTGGAAGGAAGGAACTGCTGTGATCCCTCGCTACGCTCAGGATGACATCGGGGAGGGCGACAGGAGTGATTCAAGATTCCCCGCCGCGTCAAATTCGGGGGAATGAACTCCCTCGAGCAGTCCCCAGCTTTCGAGGCCCACGGCCTGGCGCGCCAGCGGCGCTGAGATGGCAATCGTCTCGAGGCTGAGCGTGTTCCGAATCCACACGATGCTCTGTTCGGCGGGCTCCGGACTTCCCAAGTGGCCGAGGGTCAGGTCAAATGCCTGGCGGTCCGTCGGCAAGTGAATGGGCAACCGCCCCCCGCGAGGGCTCAAAGCGGTGAGCGCATTGAGGTAGGTTTTCTCGAAGTCGATCTTGCGGAAGAAACGATCATGAATGACATCCGCGGAGCCCATGCCGACCGCATTGCCGCCGCTCGCGGAAGTGAGGTCGCGAACGTAAATCATGGAAATCTCGGGAGCTTCGCCGCGCGGCAGTTCCACGCCACGTCCAATCACTTTGGTATCCATTCCCGTGCCGCTGATATTCTTCCCCATTTCATCCACCACGAGCATTTGGAACTCCGTGAACGGAATGCTCGGTACCAAGGTGCGGGCAAGCTTGAGCGTGGTTTCCTCCTGCTCGACGAGACCTTCCGGCAGCGCGGCGCGGACCGCGGCGATCTGGTGCAGTTCGTTCTCCACCGCCGCCAGCCCAAGCAGGATTTTTCCGGAGGCGAGGACCTTCGCGGAAACGCTGCGAATGGTGGCCTCGAACCCAAATCGCCGACTTCGCCGGTGACCCTCGCTGGCGCCGTCCAGCTTGCCCATGCCAATTGTGATCATCTTCAACACGCCGCTTTCGATCTTCCCTAAAAAATCCGTGTGGGGCTTAATGCGATTCACCACCACCACACCGTCGGATTCCCAGGCATTCCGATCCATGTAGGCGTTGAACCCTTCCGGGGTTGTTCCAATCAGCAAGGCTTCCATCGACGAGCGAATTTCTACCCCCAGCGCAGCCTCGGTAACGCCGTAACCCTCGAGGATTTTGCGCTGCCCCTCCGCGGTTCCTCCTCCGTGGCTCCCCATGGCCGGGAAGACAAACGGCTGCGCGCTTTGCGCTTTCAACCAACCGCACACAGCGCCTACAATCTCTTGCAAGCAGGCAATGCCGCGGCTGCCCACGGCAACAGCAATGCGCTTACCGCGCAACCTCTCTGCCGGTACGCCCAACCCATTCAGGATTCCCAGGATCGAGGCCTTCAGATCTTCCAGTTTCGGAAGACCCGGCCGGGTCCGTTCCAGAAGATAAAAGCCGGCAAGAGGAAGATGACCGTTGGTTTTCTTATCCATAGAATGAAAGTTAACGCTGCGTTTGACATTCGTCAAGCCGGGCGTCAGCGTGAGCCTATCAATTCACCGCCCCCGGCCCCTCCTCAATTGAGGAGGTGAGTTCGCGGTTCCCATGGCTCGGGCAGAGAGACGGGTTCGCGATTCCCCTCCTTGGTTAAGCAGGGGTCAGGGGTGGTTCCCCCGCCTGTGCTATCATGTTCCCATTCGCTCATGACCCAGACGACGGAGAAGCCGGTTCTCGTCAGTGTGCAGAATCTGCACAAGCATTATGGGGATTTGGCGGCAGTGCGCGGCCTGAGCTTTGAGATCTTTCAAGGCGAAGTTTTTGGCCTCTTGGGCCCCAACGGTGCGGGCAAGACCACCACCATCGAAATCATTGAGGGCCTGCGCCAAGCCGACAGCGGCTCGGTGCGGGTTTGCGGCCTCGACCCTGCCCAGGAGAGCATGTCGCTCAAAGAGCGCATCGGGGCGCAACTTCAGTCCACGGTACTGCCGGATAAAATGCGCGTGGATGAGGCGCTCCGCTTGTTTGCGGGCTTTTATCGACGCTCCGCCTCGGTCGAAACTCTCCTGGAGAGGTTTGGCCTCAAGGAAAAGCGTCACACTTACTTCGAGAAGCTTTCCGGCGGACAAAAGCAGCGCCTGGCACTCGCCCTGGCGCTGGTGAATGATCCCGAACTGGTTCTGCTGGACGAACCCACGGTGGGCCTCGATCCGCAATTGCGGCGCGATATTTACGCCCTCATCGAGCGTTTTCGAAGTGAGGGGCGGACGGTGCTCCTGACCACCCATTACATTGAAGAAGCCGAACGGCTCTGCGACCGCGTGGCCATCATGGATCGCGGCCAGTTGGTGGCGCTCGGCACCCCGAGGGAGTTGATCACGCGCTCCGGCCAGGGCACGCGGCTGGAGCTTCGCCTGGCCAAGCCGGTCGGCCTCGAGCGCTTAAGGGTGATTGACGGCGTAATTGATTGCCACGAGGCGGAGGGCGCCTATTTTCTTCGCGCTCAACCCCCTGCCGCCACGATTGCCGCCCTGGTGCACTTTCTGGAATCTGACGACAACGCCTTGCTCGATCTGCACATCGCCCAGCCCAGCCTGGAAGACGTCTTTGTGGAAATGACCGGGAGAAGGATGGAGCACTGACCATGGCCGCCGTCCGCATTGCGCTGCTGACCATCCGCCTGGTGATGCGCACCAAGGTGGCCCTGTTTTTCACTTTCATTTTTCCCCTGGTCTTCCTCTTCGCTTATGCCGGACTGATCGCTCACGGCAAGCCCGAGGTGGTGGCTTACATGTTTGGGCCCGTGGTTACGCTGAACATCATGGGCAGCGGCTTTTTTGGGCTGGGCATACAATCCGTGATGCAGCGCGAGCGGGGCAGCCTGCGCCGCTACCGTCTGGCCCCCTTGGGCCCGCGCACCATGCTGCTGAGCAACCTTCTGGCGAATTACCTGCTTCAACTTCCCACTCTCGGTCTGTTGCTCTTCTGCGCGGTGGTCATCTTCCACATGCCGATGAAGATCGGATGGGCAACGCTGCTGATTCTGGTTACCGTTGGGACGTTCGCCTTCGCGGGCTTCGGACTGACCATTGCCAGCGTAGCGAACACCATGCAAGAAGCCCAGGTTTACAACAACATCGTCTGGTTTGCGCTGCTATTTCTCTCCGGCGTCACGTTTCCCCTGGCCATGCTTCCCCGCTCGATTCAGCGGCTCGCCATGTTCTTCCCTTCCACCTATCTCGTCAGCACCTTTCAAAGCATCGCGGCGCAATCCGAACCCCTGCTGAAGCACTGGCCGGAGATGCTGGTCCTGGTAATCTCGGGGTTCTTCGGACTGCTTTTTGCCATGAAGCTCTTTCGTTGGGAAAAAGAGGAGCGGATATCAACCCGGGCCAAACTCTGGTCTGGCGTTTTTGTGCTGCCGTTCCTGGTGATGGGCGTGTGGATGAATACGCGCGCCAACCCCACGGCCACGTGGTCCCGCTCGTACAACGCCATGGAGCAGGACTCCGCTACTGGTCCGAGTTCCCAAGCGGCGAAACTGAATTTGATCGAAGACTTCGAAGGTATTCAGACTTCCGAAGAACTCTTGCGCCGCTGGCGCCTCTCCGCCGATTCTGACGCCGTCGACTACTCCGTGGCGAAAATCCAGCTTCTGACGCCAGGCGCCGAGAGCACTAGCCACGCTATGCGCTTGCAAGGACGGTTGGCGCCGGGCCCGAAGAATACCCAAGGCTACGTCTCGGCTCGGTGCGAAGTGCAAGTCCCGGCGAATTCGAAAGGTCTGCGAGGTATCGAATTCGAAACTCGGGGCGACTCACGCGTCTACCAAGTAGCGTTTCAGCCGCCCAACGTAACGCAGCTTGGCTCTTTAACGCCGGCAGCCCAGGTGACTGCGGCGGTCGGACCTTCGGCTCTTCCCTGCCCTCTGCCTGCCATCAGTTTTGTTCCAAGCGATGCTTGGCAAAACGTGCGCCTACCCATTGCGTGGCTGTCCAACCCCAGGGACCGCGGACTGGCGGCGGGGCCATGGATACTGCAACTCTCGGTGACCGGCCCCCCCGGCGAGTTCACCATCGACCTGGACGAAATCAAATTCTATTGAAAGAGCTTGAAGCGGCCATGAACATCATCAGTATCGGCGAAGTGTTATGGGACGTGTTCGGAGACACAGAACATTTGGGCGGAGCCGCCCTCAATTTTGCCGCGCACGCCCGGATCCTGGGCCACTCGGTATCCTTCGTCAGCGCAGTGGGTGATGACCTGCGAGGGCAACGCGTCGTCGAGAGGATGGAATCGATGGGCCTGTCGACCCGTTTCCTCCACCGCGTGAAAGATCACCCTACCGGGATCGTTACTGTAACCCTCGACGCCTCCGGCCAGCCGCACTTCACCATCCACCGGCCGGCCGCCTACGACTTCCCCGAGCTCTCAGACGCGGACCTGCAAGAACTCACTTCGCAGCAGCCGGACTGGATTTACTTCGGCACGCTCTTCCAGATGAGCCCTCAGGCAAAGGCGCTGACTCTGGAGCTGATTGAGGCCATACCGAAAGCACGCCGCTTTTACGACGTGAACTTGCGTGAGAATTCCTACAATGCGGCGCTGGTCAATGAGTTGATGTCTCACGCCACGGCCGTAAAGCTCAACGACCAGGAAGTCGATGCGATTCAAGCTATGTTTGGGTGGTCTTATCGCTCGCTCGAGGACTTCTGTCGAGCGGGCGCCAAGAAGTTCGGTTGGGAGGCTGTCTGCGTGACGCGCGGAGAATCTGGATGCGCGCTGGCGGTGGGCGACCAGTACGTTGAAGCGAAAGGCTACAAGGTTCGCGTCGCCGATACGGTTGGAGCCGGCGATGCTTTCGCTGCGGCGTTCGTCCACGGCCTGGGGCGCGGATGGAGTCCGCTTGCTATCGCCGATTTCGCCAATCGCGTCGGGGCCTTGGTGGCCAGCCGGCCCGGCGGAACGCCGCGTTGGACTATCGAAGAAATCGAAGCGCTCTCGCGTCCGTAGTCTGTAGCTCCGCTGCTGCTGTCCGCGGCTCTTCCTCGAACAGAATCCCATAATGCGCTATAATAGTCTGTATTATTGCGCAATACGATGTATGATGGATGGGCTATGCAAAAACAGGCTAACGACATGAAAACGGTGAGCTTCCGCATTGAGGCAAAGAAGATCGCTGAGCTCGACGACCTCGGAAAGGCGCAGGCTCGCGACCGCAGCTTCCTTCTCAATGAGGCGGTGGACGCCTACCTTGACGAGCAGCGCTGGCAACTCGCACATATCAAGGAAGGCCTTCGCCAAGCCGCTGCCGGGATGGGTAAGCCTCACGATGAAATAGTGGCGAAGTGGCGGCGGCGACTCCGATGACGGTCCGCTGGATGCCTCTGGCAGAACAAGATCTTGAGGCAGCGTACGACTATGTTCGCCAGGATAACGAGGACGCTGCACGGAAGCTAGTGGCGCAAGTCTTCTCGTCAGTGGGAATGCTCATGCGTCAGCCGTTCGCAGGCCGCGAAGGTCGCGTGAAAGGCACGAGGGAGCTTGTGGTGGCGCGAACTCCCTACATCGTCGCCTATCGAATTCACGAAGCCGAACTTCAGATTCTCGCTGTCCTGCACGCCGCGCAGAGGTGGCCCCCCAGGTTCAGCACAAGTTAGCGCCGCTGGTGTAAGCCTCGCGGGGCGTCTCCCACATCTCTTACCGGGTGCCGATCGCTCATTCCTCCAACGTCGACAAGTCTCCCGTGGGCAAGCCCAGTTCCCACGCCTTCAAAACCCGCCGCATGATCTTGCCGCTGCGCGTCTTGGGAAGCTTTTGTTTGAACTCGATTTCACGCGGCGCGGCGTGCACGGCCAACTTCTGGCGAACGTATTTCTGGATCTCGTCTTTCAGTTCGTCGCTGGGCTCGTATCCTTCCCGGAGCGAAATGAAGGCCTTGATGATGTGGCCGCGCAGGGCATCCGGCTTGCCGATGACGCCGGCCTCCGCCACGGCCGGGTGCTCGAGGAGGCAACTTTCCACTTCGAAGGGTCCCACATTTTCGCCTGCCGTGATGATGAGGTCATCCACTCGGCCCTGGAACCAGAAATAGCCATCCTCATCGTAGTAGGCGCTATCCCCGGTTACATACCATCCCGGAATACGAAAATAGGCACGGTATCGCTCCGGCTGTCTCCAGATGGTCGGCATCATGCCGGGCCAACCCGGTTTGACCACCAGGTTCCCCAGCGTGTTGGGCGGCAGTTCCTTCCCCTCGTCATCCACAATACACGCCCTCACGCCCGGGACAGGCTTGCCCATCGAGCCCGGCCGGATGGCCATGGAGGCATAATTGGAAATCAGGATATGACCCGTTTCGGTCATCCACCAGTTGTCGTGAATCCTTCGCCCGTAGTTCTTCCAACCCCACCACACGACCTCCGGATTCAGCGGTTCGCCGACGCTCAGGACGTGCCTGAGAGACGAAAGATCGTAGCGTTTCGCCACTTCGTCGCCCACGGCCATCAACATCCGAAACGCCGTGGGAGCGCTGTACCAGATGTTCACCCGGAACCGTTCGATCGTGCCGTACCACTCCGAGGCGTTGAAGCGGCCGCCGCGAATCAGGTTCGTCGCCCCGTTCAACCAGGGCGCGAAAATTCCATAAGAGGTGCCCGTCACCCAACCGGGATCCGCCGTGCACCAATAAACATCATCTTCCTGGAAGTCGAGCACCCACCGCCCGGTCATCATATGGCCGAGCATGGCGCGCTGTACGTGGAGCACGCCCTTGGGCTTGCCCGTGGATCCCGACGTGTAGTGGATGATCAACGGATCATCCAGCGTCAACCACTCGATTTCTGTCTCGTCTTCCGCCCCGTCCATCAAGGCATCGTAACTGAAGTGTCCCGCGGGCAGACCATCCGCGCTCGCACCCACCAGGAGCACGTGCTTGAGCGTCGGTAATTCCCATTGCGGGACCCGATCCAGCAGCGCGGGAGACGTCACCAGGGCCACAGCTTCGGCGTTCGACATGCGATCCCGAACCGCGTCCTCCATGAACGCCTCGAAGAGCGGACTGGGAATGGCTCCGATTTTCAAGATGCCGAGAATGGCAACGTAGAGCTCCGGCCGCCGCCCCAAAAACACGAAGACGCGGTCCCCTTTTACAACTCCCAGCTTTCTCAGGACGTTTGCAAAGCGATTCGACTGCAGCGACATGTCCTCGAAGGTGAATCGCGACGTCCGTTCGCGGTCGGTGTAAATCAGGGCCAGCTTATTCCGCCGCCCTCGGGTCAATTGCCGATCGATGGCCTCATGCGCCATGTTCACCTTGCCGGTGCGGCTCCAATCGAACTCCTGATGAACATCCTCCCACTTGAAACCGTTGTAGGTGGCGTCGTAATCCGCCAAGTGATGCTTACCGGGAGCATCCGTGGGTTCCAGCACATGGTTCGCATTCACTTGCGCTTTGGTAGCCATAGCCGTCATCCTCCCTGATGGTCATTTAAAAGCTCGATACGCCTCATCCAATAATTCCACCACATGAAGCACGCGGCGTTCGCCCCCCGCGCGCGATACGCCGGCCCGCAACTGGAGCAGGCAGCCGGGGTTCGCCGTCAGAATTAGGTCGGCTTTGGTTTCATCGATCCGCCGCATTTTGCTGGCGAGGATTTTTCCCGCCAGATCGTTGTGCACGACGTTGTAAATCCCGGCGCTTCCGCAACAGATCTCCGATTCCTTCAATTCCACAAACTCCAGGCCCGGCACCGCCGCCAGCAACTTCCTCGGCGCGGCGCGGATCTTCTGCGCGTGACCCAGGTGGCAGGAGTCCTGATAAGTGGCGCGCGCTCGGGTCACGGCGAAGTCCTTGTTCAGCTCAATGCCCGCCAGGAATTCCGTGATGTCGCGAACTTTGGCGGAAAAGGCTCGCGCCGGTTCCAAATAATCCCGCTCTTCCTCTTCAAAGAGCAGCGGATATTCCTTCAAAACCGAGCCGCAGCCCGCCGCGTTCGTGATAACCGCATCGAATTCATCGGTCTTGAAAGCTTGGATGTTCGTCTTGGCCAGCTCTCGGGCCACGTCGCGAATCCCCGCGTGGACATGCAGCGCGCCACAACATCCCTGCTCGGCAGGTATGACCACTTCGCAGCCATTCTTGGCGAGCACGCGCACGGTCGCATCGTTCAGACGCGCAAAGGACAGGTTGGCGATGCAACCCGCAAAGAAAGCCACCCGGTAGCGGCGCGTCTCATCAGCCGGAACCACGGTGCCCAGGCGCTCCGTGAAAAACGGCTTTTCCATGCGTGGCGCCAGTCCGGCCACGCGCTCCATGCCCCACGGCAAGATCTTCAGCAGCCGGGACGCAAGCACTACTTTCTCCAAACCGGAGCGTTGATAAAAGCGCAAAATCTTCCCCGCCATTTCCAGCCGTCGGCGGTGCGGAAGAATCTCGCGGAAGAAAAGCTTTCGCAGAAGCCCGGCGAGTGGCGGCCTTTTGTAGTATCTTTCTATCTGCCCCCGCGCGGCTTCCACCAGCTTTCCATACTCGACACCCGATGGGCAGGCAGTTTCGCAAGCGCGACAATCGAGGCAGAGGTCGATGTGCCGCACGAAGCTCTCACCCAGAGTCAGCCGGCCCTCTTCCACCTGGATCATCTGGTAGATGCGCCCGCGAGGCGAATCCATTTCCAGGCCAAGCTCGCGATAAGTCGGGCAGGCATTCAAACAAAGGCCGCAGCGAATGCATCGTGAGTAGTCCGCCCAGCGCGGGGCCTCGCCGGGACCGTAGCCGCTGCGCTTGGGCTCGACTTTTCCGGTTGTGTCCATGAGTAGATATCAGCTCTCAGCCGTCAGCTATCAGCCTTCAGGTGCGGAAAAGATCAACCCCAGAGGCCACAGAGAGCGCAGCGGAAAAGACAGCATCTTTGCTCAGTGAACTCCGTGAACTCTGTGGTGAAGCTCTTTTCGGCCTTCTGCCTTCTGCTTTCTAAATTCCCCCCACGAACCTCCCGGGCGAAAGGATGCCACGAGGATCCCACACGGCCTTCAGTCCTCGCATCGAGTGCAGGACGTCGCCCGGTGTGCCCCAAACGTCGCGCTCGCGCTGAAAGCCTTCCGGATACCGCTCCACCACCAGGGCGCCCCCAAGGCTCACAGCAGACTTGCGGACATTCGTAACCAAGCGCTCTGTGACATCCCCGAGCCTCTCTGCCCACAGACCCAAATGCACGATGCCAACTCCCGGCTGGGCAATACCGGCCATCCGGACCCCCTCGCCTTCAGCCGCCTGTCTCGCCAAGCTGAGAAACTGCTCGCTGCCGGCAATGGGAAGAGCCGCCTTCAAAACCATCACTTCAGCGTGCAAGGCTGCGAGCGACTGTTCAAAGCTTATTAACTGATCCCATAAGCGCTGTTCCGCCTGCTCGTCCATCCGGCGGCTCGCAACACCCATGGATTGTCCTATTTCAGCCAGGTCCTTAGCGTGCCTTTCGAGGATTCTTGGCGAGCCTCCGGCTTCGATCCAAAGTTCCGGCTCTTCTCCTGGGTGCGTCCCCTGGCGGAACAGGCCCGATGCCCCGCTGTCGAGGAGGACCATGCGCAAGGGCTCTAACGGCGAGTTCAAGATTCGTCCGCGCAAATCGCGAGCTCGACCAAGCGTCCCCGGTTCGAGCACCCAGGTGGCGCGCGAAGCGGGGCGCGGAAACAGCTTAAAGCTGGCCTCCACGATCAGTCCCAGCGTCCCGTACGAGCCCACCAGCAGCTTGCACATGTCGTACCCTGCCACATTCTTCACGACGCGACCGCCGCTCTTGATCAGCTTCCCTTCCGTGGTGGCAACCCTGATCCCCAGCACCATGTCGCGAGCGGAGCCGAAACGAAGCCGCAAGGGACCCGAGGAATTCGAAGCTAAGATGCCGCCTATCGTCGCGGCCGCCCCGCCGCGCGGGTCCAGAGGAAGCCAAAGCCCATCGCGGCCCAGGAAATCCTGTAACTCCCCCAGTTTCATTCCCGCTTCCACGCTGATCGTCAGGTCGGCGGCTTCATAATGTCGAACTCGATTCAATTTGCGGAGCGACACGGAAAGATCGTAGCGGCTGGGCGGGCTGCCTAGGCCGAGTTTAGTCCCGCTGCCACAAGGGATCACGGCGAGATCATGGTCGGCGGCCATCTTCAGGACGGCAGCAACGCATTCCGCGGTCGGCGGCTCCACGCCATATTTGGGAACCTTGCCTCCCACCGCCCACGCCGCGCAGGCTGCGGGTTCTGAAACCACCTGCGCGTCACCCAGTATTGCGGCAAGCGCCATGGGTACGGATTCCGCGGCCACCGTCACAACACGCCTCCCACACGCGCCTCGGCTCGAAGTTCACCGCACATCTTACTGGTTGGAAGCACCTTCCCGGGATTGAAGCGCCCTTCCGGATTGAAGACCTCTTTGATTTTCCGCATCATATCCAGATCGTCCGCCGAGAACAGATACGGCATCAGATTGATCTTCTCGATTCCCACGCCGTGCTCGCCGGTTATTGAACCGCCCATGTCAATACACCGGGCAAGGATCTGCGCGGCGGCCTCGCGGACCCGTTTGGATTCGTTCTCGTCGCGGCGATCGAAGAGGATAATGGGATGAAGGTTGCCATCTCCGGCATGGAAAATATTCCCGATCTTAACGCCGTACTTGGTTGCCGTCTGTTCAATGAACTCCAGCATTTCTGGCAGACGGGTGCGGGGAATCACTCCGTCTTGCACGTAATAGCTTGGGCTGATTCGCCCCAGAGCTCCGAACGCGTTCTTCCTGCCCTTCCAGAAAAGGTCGCGCTCCTCTGCCGACTTTGCGCGGCGCACCTGGCGCACCCGATTTTCCTGGCACACGGATTCAATGTGCTGGGCGTTTTCTTCCACGGCTTCTTTCAGCCCTTCAATCTCGATGAGCAGAACGGCGGCGGAATCCATCGGATAGCCCGCGTGTGTAGCTTCCTCAATGGCGCGCAGGGTGAAACCGTCGATCATTTCCAGGGCGGCGGGGGTGATGCCACGCGCGGTAATGGCCGCCACCGTACGCGTGGCGTCGATGATCCGGTCGTAGACAGCCAGCAATGTTGCCACGGCCTCCGCCTTGCGCATCAAGCGCACGGTGATCTCTGTGACGATCCCGAGCGTTCCCTCAGAGCCAACGAACAAACCTGTGAGATCGTAACCGGGAGGATCCAGAAACTTGCCGCCGGTATGAATCACCTCTCCACTCGGCAATACCACTTCCAACCCTAAGACATGATTGGTCGTCACGCCGTACAAAAGAGTGTGCGGCCCGCCCGCGTTCTCGGCCACGTTCCCGCCCAAGGTGCAGGCCTTTTGGCTGGATGGATCGGGCGCGAAGTAATATCCGGCATCCGACACCGCCAGGGAGAGATCGAGATTCACCACTCCCGGCTGGACTCGGGCACGCTGGTTCTCAAGATCGATTTCGACGATTTCTTTCATCCGCGCGAAAGCCACCAGGATGCCCCCCTGCCAAGGGAGCGAGCCTCCGCTCAAGCCCGTTCCTGCGCCTCGCGGAACGACCAGGAGCTTATGATCCGCTGCAAATTTCACGATCTGGACGACGTCCACCGTATTTCGTGGGAAAACCACGACATCTGGTGGGCGCAACGAAGAAAGGCCGTCATACTCATAGAGCATGACGTCGTTAGGCCGCCACAGCACAGCCTCGCGTCCCAACATTTTCTCCAGTTTGCGGACCAAAGCGGCGAGCTTCATGGAAAAGCTTCCCACGGGAGGCCTGCGGAAACTGTATGAACGCACAGGGCAAGAAAGATCCCGCCCGGCGACATGCAATCGATTGGCCCCGCAAACTGAGTATATCGACGTTCCCGGGGAGCGTCAACGCGCCAGACAATCGCGCGGTGTCCCGATATTCCGCGTGGCGCAGGCCCTTGAAAATCACCTCATTCCCGCGGAAGTGGGGATCAATGGCGTTGCGGACCGGCAATAACCCACCGCTTTTGCCGGGGTGACAAAACCTGATTCTCGCTTCGATCGGAGGCTGCGGGCCCATGACCACTCGGATTGACATCGTCCCAGGTGCGGTTCGCAATCCGAATTATGCTCGGTAGCAAGAATCGGGTTGTTCGCGCGCACCTTCATCACCCATGATGGAGCAGGATTCGCACTGATGGGGTATCAATCTAGATGATCAGCCATGTGGAATTTGCAGCATGGAGCTTAACCAATTCCGCCCGTGCCGTGTTCGATCTTGGGAAACAGCGTCTCAAAAGCGGACAGTCAGAAACCGACCTGTTTATTAGATTCGCGGCCAAAAACCTACGGATTCAGTTCGTTGGCCGGTACGCTCGAATGGCAAGAGAATTGCCCGAAATTAAAGGTGCTGCAAAAAGCAGCAAGTGGTAGGGAGTGCGCAAAGACGGCTTGGAATCGCTCCGTGCTTACTATGGAGGGTGTCTCGTCCCTTTTTGGAACTCTGCGCAGAGCATGCACGTATTATCGAAAGGTAGCTAACAAAAGCATCGTCCGGACGTCTTAAGGAGTGGTGGGGCAGGGTTAATAAATCTGTGACAACGCTTTTACAAAGATCTTACCCGGAGCAAGAAAACTCGGACGCGACATTGCGCGTCTAAGGGGCGTATCGGGCAAGATAGAGATAATCAGGGAAGCGGCTCAAAAGAAGTAAGGGGTTAAATGGATTCTCTCCGCTGAAGGTTTGGCGGCCTGGGCGAAGAGAATCCCGGGGAAAAGGCTTGGGGACCTGACGGTCCCGGCGTTTTCATTTAACCCCACCTGATTGTAAGGGCTTTCACAACCGAAATGCAAGTGAGTTTAGAAGCTTAGTTTCGCCCTTGACAAGGGCGCACTAAGACTGGGAACCAGGCGCTACAAGTGTCTCTAGAGACGCGACTTGAGGGTCGCCCGCGGAAAGCTCGGGGAGGTTCGGGAAACGCGGTACCGCAGCAAAGATCAGCCGACGAACGACTAGGAGGCCGACATGAGCGGGAAACGGTCCAGGCCGGAGGCAGGCGGAAGAGGGAGGGACATGCTTTGGAGTTCCATCCTGACCCTGACCATAGTGGGCGTCAGCCAGCGCGCCGACGCGCGAACCCCTGCACCCACCGCTCTGCGAGTCGGGCCAATGATCAAACTGCGAATCTATAACTACGCCATCTCACGCACTCTTCTACTGCAATCTGAAGGCGAAGCCACGGCCATCTTGAACCACGCCGGACTCGCGGTAGGCTGGGTCGATTGTCCACTAAGCGCAAAAGAATTCGCATTGTATCCCGCTTGCCTGAACACTATGGGCAGCACTGATTTCACCATCAGGATTCTCACCGTGCGAGACGCGCAGCGGATCGCCCTGCATCGAGATGCGGTGGGCGAGGCTCTGGAGTGTGTGGGCGATCACAGCGGATGCTCGGCCTACATCTTCTATCGCGATGTTCAGGAACTGGCAAGAGACTGGGACGCGAGCGAATCTGAACTCCTGGGTCACGCCTTGGCCCATGAAATCGGCCACCTGCTGCTGGGCGCGAACTCCCACAGTTCCGAAGGAATTATGCGGGCCAATTGGCGCCAGCAGGAACTGAACACCATTGCCAGAGCGCATCTGTTTTTCACCGATGAGCAGTCCAAACACATATGCGCCGAGGTGTCTGCGCTGAACTCGGACCAGCACGATCAAACGCAAGACAATGCTGCCAAAGACCCTCAAGAGGCCCGCAACTCAAGAGACGAGCAAAAGAAATGATCTCAGCCTCCGATGGCTCGGAAGGCTCGATTCAACCAAGTTAAACAAAAGAGAGAACCGAAGAGGAGGAAATGATGAAGACGATGACCAGAAAGTGGTTTGGAACAGGAGTTCTGTCTTTGGGGCTGCTACTGGCCGCCGGAATTCCCGCTGCGGCAAAGAACGCGCGGACAATCAACATCGACCACGCGCTTGTCCTGCAAGGTAAGAATTTGCCCGCCGGCAGGTACAGGGTGGAGTGGCAAACCCACAGTCCTGAGGCAACCGTGCAATTCTTGCGGAAACGCCAGCTCGTCGTTTCCACGGAGGGTAGAGTCGAGCAGCGCGACAAAACTTCTTACTGCGACGCTGTCGTTTACGAAACGCTACCGGACGGGTCCGTGTCCCTCCTTGAGATTCGCTTCGCCGGCTCCAACAAAGTTCTGGTGTTCAATCACTGATCGGGAGCGGCGCGGCGTGAGTTTCGCCGTACGATTGGGCGGGCAGAATCCACAACTCAGTCTGCCCGAGGTGCGAATGCCCAAATACGGAGCGGCCAGTCGACGGCTTGTTCAAGCGGGATCCATCAAGGTCGAACGGAGACTAACGAGACCAGAGAGGAGGAAGACTTGAAAAGGAATTTCAGGAAGTATTTCGGTACTGAGATCCTGGTAATGGGGCTGCTCTTGGCCGCGGGCATTCCTGCCTTCGCCAAGAACTCCGGGACTGTAACCCTTCTCCATGACGCGTCCCTACATGGAAAAACTCTCCGGGCAGGTAGTTACGCGGTGGAGTGGAAGACTCATAGCCCGCAGGCGACCGTGCAATTCTCGCAGCGTTTCAAGGTCTCTCTCTTCGCCGAGGGCAGGGTCGAACGGCGCGCCAAAAAGTATGAACAGAATGCTGTCGTTTATGACACTTCGCCCGACGGATCGCTGTTCATCATTGAGATTCGCTTCGCCAACTCGAATCGGGTCCTCGTGTTCGATTAGTACGGCCTGAAGCTACGAGAAGAGCTAACTAAAATGCCGGGCGGGCGTCTAAGAATGACGGAACGGAGCATTGGGCGGCAGGCAATTCGGTAACTCCGAGCAGGCTCCGTTCGTCTACGAGAATGGTAGTGAGAAAGACACAGATGGGGTTAAACGGATTCTCCTCGCTGTAGGTTTAGGGGCCTGAGCGAAGAGTATCCCCCGGGAAAGGCTGGGGCTTGTGTAGTCCCGGCCCTTCATTTAACCCCATCTGATTTTAGAAGTAGTTGCAACTCAAATGCAAGAGGCAACCGGCAGCGTTTCAATCTGAAGGTAGCGCCGGACTTCAGGCCGTTAGCGGGCACGAGGCGCCAAGGCGCTACGAGTCAAATGAGGACGCCGCCAGGCAGACCAATCAACTTCGAAGGGGGACTCTATGGGTGTTAGAAGGTATCTTGGCATATTTCTTGTATCGGTAGTTCTGGTTTTGGCGTACGCAATCTCCGGCTTTGCAAAGACCGCTCGGAATGTGGACATCGAGCACGCGGTGGTGGTGAGCGGCACAACTCTTCCGGCCGGTCAATACGCTGTGCGATGGGAGGCTCAGAGCCCTCAAGCCAGCGTCGAATTTGTGCGAAACAGGAAGGTCGTTGCGTCCGCGCCATGCAAACTCGAGGACCGTGGCAAGAAATATGATTCCAGCACGGTGATCTACGCCACCAACCCGAATGGATCCAACACCATCAGCGAAATCCGGTTCGCCGGATCAAGCGAGGTACTGGTGTTCAGCGAATGAGACGCGGCAGCGCGAGCCACAATCGATAATTGAAGCCGCGCGGTTTGAAACCCCTCACTGCCCGCCTCTCTCCACCAGGAGAAAGGCGGGCGAGGGTGCGGGGAGGGCAACTTGGTAACTGCTGCTGGGGGCTAAGGTGGCAAACCCACCTGGCGCAGCAAATCTTGAAAACGCGAGTCCGCACGCAGCGGGTCCAGCCGCGGTTCTGCCTTGAGACACAAGAGCATCGAGAAGGAACGTTCCACACGAGCTTTTTCCAGCCACTCGAAAGCCTGGTCCGCCTCGCCCAGGCCGGCGTAAATCATTGCAAAATCGAAGGCCGAAACGAATCTCTGCTCCTCCAGCACGTAAAGCTCCTTGAGTGCCTTGCGCGCCTCGGACTTTCTCTTGAACACGGCATGTGCATGGCCGAGCGCCCCCACCAGATCCGGGCTGCCCGGAGAAACTCGGAGCGCCGTTTCCAGGTGCCCAATCGCTTCTTCGTACTTCCTCTTTTGTTGAAAAGCCAGAGCAAGGAAGTAGTGTGCCGCGGCGAAGTACGGCTCCATATCAAGTGTCTGCGCAAGCTGTCCGATCGCCTCGTCGTAACGTTCCCCCCTATACAACATCAGCCCCAGGTGAGTTCGGATGATGATCGACAACGGATTCAGCTCTTGCGCGCGCCGCAACTCAGCGATGGCCTCGTCAACTCGCCCGAGTATTCCCAGATAGAACCCATGCCAATGGCGGGCCGTCGCAAAGTTCGGGTTAAGCGCCATGGCTCGTTGATATTCCCGCTCGGCGCCGTCCCAGTCCCAATCGTAAGAGTGGGTGGCGAAAGCCAACGCGTTGTGGGCTTCGGGAAGCGAATCGTTAAGCTCCAGCGCCTTCATGGCCGCCGCCTTGGCTCGAGGGAAGGCGCGGCTTCCGGGAAGGATTCGAAAGTGGTCCGCTAGGTTCAGTGCGACCGCTAATCCCGCGTGCGCCACAGCATACCCGGAGTCATGCGCCGCAGCCTCCTCAAAGTACGCGATCGCGTTTTTAATTCCTTCCGCGGTTCCTTTGTTTAGACAGTAGCGGCCTCTGAGAAATGCTCCCTGCGCCTCCGGAGTTACGGTCGACGTCCCGGTCCCGAACAGGCGCTTGGCGGGGGGCGCTTCAATCTGCAAAGAGCGAGCGATGTGGCGGGCAATGGCGGCGTGGAAAGCCGGAACGTTGTCGAGATCGCCCTCGAAGTGATCGGCCCACAGATGGGTTCGGTCTTTGACTTGGACGAGCTCCGCGGCAACGTGCATCCGTTTGCCCGCCCAGCGCAAGCTGCCTTGGAGAACATAATCCGCGCCCAATTCGCGCCCGATCTCGTCGACATCCTTGTCCACATTCTTGTATCGCACGGCCGAGGCTCGCGCGATTACGCCCAGCCGCTCCGGGTTTAAGCGTCCCAGCCGCGCAATGATCTCCTCAGCCATGCCGTCGCTGACGTATTCCTGTCCGGCATCGCCAGTCCGGTTCTCAAAGGGCAGCACGGCCACAATCGGTTTGGCGGCGTCGGGTCTTGCTTCCAGGCTCCCCACGAAGCGATAGCCGCGGCGCGGCAGAGTCTCAATGAATTGCGGATGCGTGGCAGAATCGCCTAAAGCTCGACGGAGCTTCTTGACCGCCGTGGCCAGGCTCTGCTCGAAATCCACAAACGTGTCACCGGGCCACAGTTTTTGCCGAAGTTCCTCCCGCGTCACAACCTCGCGCGGGCGCTCGATTAAAGCCGAGAGAATCTGAAAGGGCTGTTCCTGGAGCCTGACCTTCGCTCCGCGCTTGCGCAATTCACCTGATTGAAGATCCAGTTCGAACGCAGCGAAGCGAACCTCGTTCGCACGGCTTGTTCCCTTTTCCATGAAACCCGTTACAACTCTAACAAGTTTTTCGCTGAAAAGAAAGTTCACGCCAGGATACATAGTGCTCCTAGTTTGATTCGTAGGGCCGGCCTTTATAGGCTGCGGATAAACGCGTTTGAGTGTCATCCTGAGGAATCGCTGGCGGTCCTGAGCGAAGCGAAGGAAGGATCTCCGCAGTTCGTTGAAACTGAAACTGCTGAGATTCTTCGCTTCGCTCAGAATCACAATTTTCAATGGCCTTTCCGCAACCTGTTTAGGCCGCATGTGCCGACCCTTCGCTTTGCTCAGGGCAGGCTCTGATGGCCGGCGCTACTTTCACACTACCCGAGGAAGTCCAAGGCTTTGTTGAGAATACCGGTTCATACGGAGTTCATCCGGAATTCATCCCCCGTCCATTGACGCTGCCGCGGAACGGAGCGAAAGTGGGTTCATAAGACAGGGCTAGATCGGCGACACGGCCTGAGTTGAGACGCGGGGGCGACCGGAAAACCGGTAGAGGCCGCGGCGGATGACGCGCTCAGATGAAAACAACCAGGGCCGGATCGCGAAAAATCAAATGGAGACGGAGAGGAGCACAAAGATGAATTTCACAAAGTATATCGGGACGTCAATTCTGTCAGTGGCGCTGGTTCTGGCAGCCGGGGTTTCGTGCCTGGCCAAGAACTCCGAAAGTGTCACCTTTTCTCGTAATGTCGTTGTGAACGGGACCACTCTTCCAGCAGGCCACTACACTGTCCGTTGGGATGATCACAATCCTGAGGCCACTGTGGTATTCTCTCAGCACCGCAAGGTTATCCTCTCCACGGGTGGCACGGTTCTGACCCGCAAGGGCAACTACCGCAGCATGACGCTGGTAACGCCCGACAAGGCATCTGAAGGAGCTAACGTCTCCGACCCGCTCGCAGTCGTCTATAACACGGCGCCGGATGGAACCGCGTCTCTGGTCGAGATTCACTTGGCGGCTTCAAACAAGATATTGGTTTTCAACCAGTAACACCTCAGGCTGAGCTTCTTCGCTGAAGGTTTGGCGGCTGACTTGGCGGGCCGCACGAACGGCCCGCCAAGCGCTTGTATACAGCGTTCTGAGAGTCCTGCCCAGATTCGCCTCATAGCCTATCCAGTTCGAAAAGTCCATTCGACTTCAATCAAGGCTGGGCGTATAATTCGTACGAGCGAGGCGTCCGGGGCATGCTAGCATGTGCTTAGTGGTTCGTCTGGCAACCCGCATGTCAGTAATGCTGGTCAGCGTCAGCCGGTCAGTCGTTCAGCAGAGAGGGCAAGATGCACGATGTCATTTCGCTTATCGGCCATAACGGTATATGGGTGATGATCATCGCGGTGGTGGCGATTGGTGGCTGGTTTAAGTTTCGTGAGAAGGAACTCCGAATCCAGCAAGAGATGCGCACCAAAGAGATGGCGCACCAAGAAAAGATGAAGGAGATGGAACTGGAGTTGGAAAAGACCAAGGCAAAGCAGACGACCTAGTCTCCCGGCGCACCTTCTTCTTCCCCGAGCCACGACCGCCTTGGAAGTCGATTTCAAATGGCAAGTGGCAAACGGGAAGATTCAAAGGGTTTTCACATTTGCCATTTGCCTTTTGCCATTTGAACTGCTTTTTCTATGGTTCCCCTCCCCCTCACCGACCACATCCGGCGGCGGAACTTCTGGACCATTACCCTTGCGCTCATCATCGCCAATGTATGGGTCTTCCTGCTTGAACTGGCTCAGGGCCGGGGCATTAACCGTCTGGTTTTCCTCTACGGAATTGTCCCGGCGCGATACGTCAGTCTTCACGGATTCAAGAACCTGACCCTGGATGGCTTTTTTGTTCCGGTCCTCGTGTCGATGTTCCTGCACGGGGGATGGCTACACCTGCTCGGGAACATGTTGTTCCTGTTTGTCTTCGGGCGGAGCGTGGAAGACCGCTATGGCCACCTCAAGTTCCTTCTGCTTTACCTCCTTTCCGGGTTCGCCGGTGCGATTTTGCACATTCTCCTCAACGCAGGGTCGCACCTGCCGAGCATCGGCGCGAGCGGCGCGATCGCCGGAGTGCTCGGCGCCTACTTCATCTGCTTTCCCCGCGCCCGAATTACCACCCTTTTCTTCCTGATCTTCTTCTTTTGGAGGGTCGAGCTACCTGCCGTTCTGGTGCTTGGCTACTGGTTCCTGATTCAGTTCGTGACCGGCTACCAGACGCTGGCGATTCAATCCGCAACCGGCGGCGGAGTAGCGTGGTGGGCTCATGTGGGAGGTTTCCTGACAGGGTTAGTCTTGGCGTTGATACTCGAACCTGCCCACGGAGGCGCAGTAGTTGAGTTGCAGTAGGCGGTAGACAATGGGCAGTCGGCCGCGGGCAGTTGGCAGTAGGCCGCGGGCGGTCGTCTCGGCTCATGTCCCTCAAGAATTAGCGGGGCCTTAGGCGCCCCGCAACAAATGCCGCAATGCACCTTCGAGTTGCGGAAATCGGAACTGAAATCCTGCGCCCAGGAGTCGCGCAGGCTCCATGCGAGCGCTCGCCAGGAGCAATTCCTCTCCCATTTCTCCGAATGCCAGGCGTACCGCGAAGGCGGGCATGGCCACGATAGTGGGGCGCCCGAGAACCCGGCCAAGCGCCGTGGTGAATTCCGAGTTCGTGACGGGGTTAGGCGCCGCCGCGTTCGCAGGACCGCTGAGTGTCTCGGTAGTCGCCGCGAACAGGAATATCCGGACCAGGTCATCGATGTCAATCCAGCTCATGTATTGCTTTCCCGATCCGATCTTGCCACCCACGCCCATCGAGAACGCAGGCAGCATCTTCGCCAGCCCTCCGCCGGCGCGGCTCAGGACTAATCCGATCCTGAGATTCACAACTCGAATCCCGGCTTCGGCCGCAGGCTTGGTCGCAACTTCCCATTCCTGGCACACCTGGGAAAGAAAGGACGTTCCTGGTGCGCCGTCTTCCCTCAGCAGCTCATCGCCGCGATCACCGTAGTAACCGCTGGCCGACGCCGACACCAGCACCCTCGGCCGCTGGGAAGCCTTCGCGAGTGCTTCACTCAGGACTCGTGTGCCTCGCAGGCGGCTCTCACGGATCGCCTGCTTCTTGGCAGGCGTCCACCGGCCGGAGACAGATTCTCCCGCCAGATGAATGACCGCGTCGAATCCTTCCAGCTTCGAGCTGTCGATTTCCCCTCCGGCCGGGTTCCAGTACACCAGGGGCGCCGCGGGTTGCGGCTTGAATCTCACTAGAGAAGCCACGCTATGCCCGCCGCTCTTGAGTGCCGGAATAAGCGCTTGCCCAATCAGCCCGCTTGAGCCGCTGATAAGAATGTTCATGTGAAAACCAGGTGTCGGTCGTCCGTGGTCCGTTGTCCGTGGTCAGTTGGGCGCTGAGGGTTGACTGCTCATCAGAACGCACTGATCATCAGGCGTCCACGTGTGAGCGCCCACAACTGTTCGTGGACGCCCAACAACTGACAACGGACAACTGACACCAGCCGCTATCCACTCACGCGAATCCGCTTCAACTCCACCTCCGACCGGCCTTCCTTGCGCAGCCATTCAATGCTCTCGTCAAGGAGCACGCGCACGGCCTCCAGAACTTCAATCGCGGCGTTGCGCAAGTGCTTTGCCGACCGGGTGCGGGGTGGTTTGAGCCGGCTCAGGAGCGGGCCCAGTTCTCGCAACATCCAAACGGCGCAGGATGGAATCCCCGCGCTGGCCGGCTCACGCCGGGGGCGGGTTCGGCGATTTCGTTTCGCGTTCGGCATTGTTCCTCCCCAGGACTACCACCAGCTCACCTTCCTGGACACGAGCGCTCAAAGGTTCACAGTGGGCGATCCTCTGCGGCAACGACACATGCCGCTTTACTCCGCCCACTCGGATGATGAGCTCGTCTAATTTCTTATGAAGGTTAATATCGTCGCTGGACACGAAAGGCAATTTGAGGTGAAGTTCGTATTTGCCGTTCACTTTGCGAAAGCGGTACGGCGATTCATTGTAAAACCGCTTCGAAGGGTCCAGGTCGCCGTAGAGCGCCTTGCCCAGCTTTAGGAGACGTTCGACGCCCAGAACCTCGTCCTCAAACAAGGGCACCCGCCAAACCGGCACCGGCGCGAAGAACTCCTCGATAGACTGTGTCCAACGTTCCTGGGTGTCCTTCCAGGAACTAAAAAAACTGTCGCGCACTTTAGTGGGTAGAATCCGGTTCACGATCACGGCATCAATGGTCAACCCGAACAAGCAGAAATAGGTAAAGGCCCGCTGCGTTTCCTTCAATACCACCTTCTCCGGGTTGGTCACCAGCCGCACCGTGGTGATCTTCGGATCGGCCAAGAGTTGGTCGATGCCGGCCAGCTTGCGGTGGAGCGACTCGAGGTTCTCGAAGTACTCCTCCTGGGGCAAGGGCACGCCGGCCACCGTGCCGATCATGGGGCGCACCACCTTCATCACCCGCCGCTCGATCTTAAACAGCTTGGACATGTACCACTCGAGCGTCGTCGGGATGCTGACGAAGCGCAACGACTCGCCCGTGGGCGCGCAGTCCAGCAGCATCACGTCGAACTGCTTCTCGCGCACGTATTGATTCACGTATAACAGCGAGCTCACTTCCTCCATTCCCGGAAAAATAGCCAACTCTTCGGCCAATGTCTGCTCGAGCCCCGAAACATTCAGCAGACCTGAAACATAGGCGTAGACAGACTCCCAGTGCCTCGAGATCTCTTCCTGGACGTCCACTTCCTGAATCCAGAGGTTTTTCGAGATGTTCACCAGTCTTCCGGCCTCGTGATCCATCAAGCGCTTTTCGAGATCGAAGGCGTCGCTTAGAGAATGGGCCGGGTCGACGGACATTACGAGGGTGCGATAACCGCGCCGGGCGAGTTCCAGGCCTGTGGCGGCAGAGATGCTGGTCTTCCCTACCCCGCCTTTTCCTGTGTATAGAATAATGCGCATGCCATCGCCTCTCGGCTCGCCGTCCCATTAATGAGATTAGCATAAAGGCAGGATTCAGGATTCGGGATTCAGGATTCGGGATTCAGGATTCAGGTCTCTAGGCATGGTCGCCCACTCCCTTGGGGCGAGGGTGGACCGGGGCAGCGCTCTCACCAGTCGCCGCGGGCCGGGTGAGGGGTTCTTTCGCAACGATGGTAGAAGGTGGAGTTGGCGCGGCCCCTGAATCCCGAATCCTGAATCCTGAATCCTCCTATAATGTACTCGTGGCCCAAGTGTTTCTCGCCAGCAAGGACTGGCAAGCTCGCGCCCTGCTTCGGGCCCAATTGCTCGAGGAAGGCGTCGGCGTCGAAGCTTTCGAGACCGTTCGAGAAGCCTTGGCGCAGCTCGAGTTTTATCCCGTTCGCCCGGCGCTTCTCGTCGCCGATGTCTCCGCTAGCGACCATCCCTCCGCAGATGTCGATTCCCTGGCGAGTTGGGCAACACGCATCCCGATCTGGATCATCGCCAGCCACACTTCAAGTGTGACGGGCGGACTCGACGGCCGCGGCTTCGAGAGGCTCCTGTTTCGCCCTGTGGACCTGGGGAAACTCGTCGAGGAGATTTGCCAACGCCTTGGGGGGCAGTGGGCAGATGGGCAGGTGGGCAACGGGCAGTAGGCAGTAGGCAGATGGGCAGATGGGCAGGTGGGCAGTAGGGCGGATCGGGCGGGGTAAGGGGGTCTTGGGTTTGCGTGGCTTCTTCGCGTTCCTTACTTTACTCCTCTTCGTGCCACGTTATCTCATCCAGGAATCGTTGAGTTATTCCCGCATACGCGTCGATCCGACGGTCGCGGAAGAATGGCCAATTGCGGCGTACCTCCTCAAGGCGCTCGAGGTCGACTTCCGCAAGCACAAGTTCCTCGCGATCCGTGGAGGCCTCTTTAAGCACCACGCCGAACGGATCAGCAACAAAGGAGGTTCCCCAGAATTCCAGCCCCACTCCCTCCGTATCGGCCGGCTTCTCGAATCCGACGCGATTCACCGCCGCCACGTACACGCCGTTGGCGATGGCGTGGCCGCGCTGGATGGTTCGCCAGGCATCGCGCTGTGCTTCGCCGTGCTGCGCTTTCTCGTGCGGGTGCCAGCCAATGGCCGTGGGATAAAACAAAACGCTCGCGCCCTGGAGCGACGCCAGGCGCGCGCCTTCCGGATACCACTGGTCCCAGCAAATCAGCGCCGCGATGCGTCCCGAGCGCGTGTCGAAAGCCCGGAAGCCAAGATCGCCAGGGGTGAAATAGAACTTCTCGTAATAGGCCGGGTCGTCCGGGATGTGCATTTTCCGGTAAAGGCCCGCCACTTCTCCATTGGCGTCGATGATCGCGGCGCTGTTGTGATAAACCCCCGCCGCGCGCCGTTCGAATACCGGCGCGATGACTACAACTTGCTTTTCCTTGGCGATCTTTCCTAGCGCCTGCGTGCTGGGCCCTGGCACGGTTTCCGCGAGGTCGAAAAGCGCCGCGTCCTCCCGCTGGCAGAAATATTGGGAGCGGAAAAGTTCCGGCAGGCAAATCACCTCGGCGCCTTCTTCCGCGGCCGCCGCCACACGCGACTCCGCCCGGCGCAGATTCTCCTCGGGCTCAGGAGTACACGCCATCTGGATCAGGCCAATCTTGAATTTCCGCTGCATTGAAATGAGCGTACACAAGTCCGCGTGATTTGCCAAGAAAAGGAATGGTGAATTCCGAGTAGAATGGTTTTGTGCCGATTCCCTTTGCAGAGTACTTCGCTCGGGTGCAGGAATGCTTGGAACGCATTTATGGCATTCGAGTCGTCATCAGGGATATCCCCGACCCGCTCATCGGTGATTTAGACGGCGCGGAAATTCACATCGATCCGGCTTGTAACCCTGAACAACGACTCTTCCTCGTGGCCCACCTTTTCGGCCACACTACCCAGTGGAACGTCGACCCGCACGCGTTCGAGTTGGGAACCCGTTATCAGCCCCCGGTCGAGAAGAAATTGATTCCCGCCATCCTCGACTACGAGCGTGAGGCGGCGGCCTATGCGCTCCAGATGCTTCACCAGATCGGCATCACAGACATTGACCATTGGTTTTCCAACTATGCGGCGTGCGATGAGGCATATCTGCTGCATTACTATCGCACGGGAGAAAAGGGTGAATTCCGCACCTTCTGGCGCAACAATGTCCCGCTCGTTCAGCCCAAGCCTGTCCCTCCGTACACTCCCGTCAAGCGCCGCTTCCGCATGGACGGAGTGGTAATCTGACCACCGAGGACTTCTATGAGAAACATTAGGGTAAGCGCCGTGCAATTTGAGCATGCGCCCGGCGACAAGATGAAGAATCTGGAGAAGATACGGCGCTTTGTCGAGACCGCCGCCGCCCGAAAGGTGGAAATCGTCGCCTTCCCGGAGTGCTGCATCGTCGGCTACTGGTTTCTGCGAAACCTTTCGCACCGGCAATTGCACGAACTGGCCGAACCCGTACCCAACGGCCCCTCTTCCCAGGCGCTTCTGGCCCTCGCTCGGCAGTCCGGACTGACCATCGGCGCCGGTCTATTGGAAGTGGACGGTCATGGCGAACTCCACAACACCTACGTGGCGGCGATGCCCAACGGCGACTGGCGACGGCACCGGAAGATACACGCCTTCGAGCATGATGAGATAATTCCCGGGTCCGAATTCACGGTGTTCGACGATCCGCACGGCTGCCGCGTGGGCGTCCTGATCTGCTACGACGTCAACATTAACGAAAACGTTCGCATCGTCGCCTTGCAGGGAGCCGAGGTCCTGCTGGCGCCTCACCAGACGGGCGGCGTCACCTCCAAGAATCCTCATCTCATGGGACGGATCGACCGCAAGCTCTGGGAGAATCGCCATACCGATCCGCAGGCGATCGAGGCTGAACTCCGCGGGGATAAAGGACGCGCCTGGCTGATGCGCTGGCTCCCCTCACGCGCGCACGACAATGGACTGTTCCTGGTATTCAGCAACGGCGTCGGCATTGATGACGACGAGGTCCGTACGGGCAATGCCATGATCCTCGATCCCTACGGCCGCATCCTGGCAGAAACCTGGAAGGCCGATGACGATATGGTGGTGGCCGATCTGGACGCTTCCCTGCTCGAACAAAGCACCGGCCGGCGATGGATCAAGACCCGCCGCCCGGAACTGTACAAGCCGCTTACCATGCCGACAGGAAAAGAGCAAGACACTCGGGCGGTGCGATTCGATGAGGTCGGGGGGTAGGAGAAAGGCAGTAGGCAGTAGGCAGTAGGCAGTAGGCAGTAGGCAGTAGGCAGTGGGCAGTGGGCAGTGGGCAGTGGGCAGTGGGCAGTGGGCAGTTCTTGTGATGAGGCGTCCCTCTCCCCCTTGAGGGAGAGGGTGTCCCGCGACGGCGTTTTCATCAGCCGTCGCGGGACGGGTGAGGGGGTCCCGCCGCCTACCCGACAACCCCGCGATACGAAGTTGTCGCCCGCTCCTGAAGGATCGAACATGAATAGCAGCCGCGTTCCGCCGGAGGCGCGCCCTCGTGAAGGCCTGATGGCGACCCTTCCGCCATCCCCCAAAAATCAATGCTGGGTTAATTCCTTTAGCCTGCTGCTTATCTTGGGAACGCTTTTCGCAACCGCTCTTTCTGCTGCCGGGAAAGACTTCGAGACAGTCACGTTTCGAGCCCCACACCTCGCGGGCAAGGAGGTGCCACTTAGTGTGATCCTCCCCGCTGGCTACGACGCCTCCGAGAGGCGTTATCCGGTGCTTTATCTGCTGCATGGGTACACCGCGCACTACTCAGACTGGGCAACCAGTACGCACATCATCCAGTACGCACGCCGCTATCAGGAAATCATCGTCATGCCGGAGGCGGGAACAAGCTGGTACGTGAATAACTATGCGAATCCGCAGCTCAAATGGCAGGACTATTTTATCTACGATGTTATTCCTTACGTCGACCAGCATTACCACACCCGGGCCAACCGCCGGGGCCGCGCGCTCGCCGGAACTTCCATGGGCGGCTACGGAGCGCTTCTCCTGGGCTTGAAGTACCACGAGATGTTCGCGGCGGCTGCCAGCCTGAGTGGCGTGGTGACCACACCGGACCGCTCCTTCGTGCAGTATGTGACCAGCCAACTCGACGAGCAGGTCATCGAAAGTGACTTTGGCCCGTTCGGCAGCCAGGCGCGAGATGAAAACGACCTTTTCAAACTGGCGAGGCAAATTCCTCCTTCAGAGATGCCCCAGCTTTACTTGTCCATCGGAACTTCGGACAAATATCTGGGAACAAACCGGGAGTTTGCGAAAACACTTGATAGGCTGGGCGTTGCTTATCGTTACCGCGAACTGGCCGGCGGACACGACTGGCGCCTCTGGGATCCAGAACTCGAAACCGTGCTTGCCTTCCAGGCCGACGCGATTTGGCCATTGCTGGAAGGCAACCCTTAACTCAACTGCGTCGAGCAACGGCGTTGCCGCTATAATGGGACAGAGATCTGCTCGCTGACCGGTTGTAACGCCAAGGTCGGAAAGAAACGGGTTCACGCGAAGCCGCAAAGCACGCAAAGGTCGCAAAGGCTTTCGCTTCGCGTTTCTTTGCGCCTTAGCGCCTTGGCGTGAGCTGTTTTGATTTTTCCGCATCACCGAAGCCCTTCCTCACTTCAGGCGGCGAAGCCGCAGATTGGAACACAAACAAGTATGAAATCACACACCGAGTACCTTTGGTTCAACACTAAAAAGCAACGCGAGTTCATTAACATTACGGAGGAAGTTCAGAAGGCGCTGGAGAAATCACAAATCAAGGAAGGCCTGATTCTTGTTTCGGCCATGCACATCACCGCCGGCGTCTACGTAAACGACGCGGAAAGCGGGCTGATCGCCGATATCGAGGAGTGGCTTGAGAAGCTGGCGCCCTTCCGCCGCGACTACCGGCACCACCACACCGGTGAGAGCAATGGCGATGCCCACCTGAAGAATCTCCTGATCGGGCACGAGGTGGTGGTTCCGGTCACGAACGGCAGGCTCGATTTCGGCCCCTGGCAGCAGGTTTATTACGCCGAGTTCGACGGCCAGCGGCGGAAACGGGTGCTCATCAAAGTTCTCGGGGAGTAGGGGCTGGGGACTAGCAACTAGGGGTTAGGGGTTAGGGGTTAGGGGTTAGGGGCGTTGAATTAGCTCTTAGAACTCTGGGAATCTATCAATGCGTATCAACACCAACGCCCTGTACGCGCCGCATATCGCCCCGACCGACTAATTTATAATTTATAATTTACAATTTCCCTAGTCCCTAGTCCCTAGTCCCTAGTCCCTAGCCCCTGCTGTTATTCCACCCGCTTGCCGTCAACGTCGTAGACCTCGAGGGGGCCGTACTTTTTCAAAACGTCTTTGATCTGTTTGCCGTCTCCCACGCAGACGATTTGCAAGTGGTCGAGGTCAACGTATTTCTTCGCCACACGCCCCACCACTTCCGGAGTCACCTTCGCGATCTGTTCGGGATAGCGGTCCCAGTAGTCCTCAGGCAGGCGATAATAATTGGCAGTCATCCAGAAGCTAAGCAGGGTGGAGGGCTGCTCGAGAGAGAGGGCGAAACTGGCGACAATCGCCCGGCGAGCCTCATCGAGTTCCGGTTCCGGCACCGGTTCGGTGCGAATCCGCTTGAACTCCTCCATCAGTTCATGCAGCGATCCGTCGGTCACGGCGTTGCGAACCTCGGTGTTGGCGCGCCAGACACCCGGATAAATGTCGGAAGTAAAGGCACTGTAGGCGCCGTAGGTGTATCCATGCTTCTCGCGCAGATTGAGGAAGAGCCGGGCGCTGGGGCCGCCGCCCACTACGCGGTTCATAACAGTCAAAGGGATGAAGTCCGGATCAGCGCGCCGCAGCGCAAGATCCCCGGCGAGGATGTTGGTCTGCACAGAGTCAGGGCGATCGACCAGAGTAACTTTCGAAGCCGCTGGGGGCGAAATCTTCCCCAGGTCCGGCGGAGCCACGGTATGGCCTTTCCAGGCGCCAAAGTACTTTTGAATAAGTGAAACAACCTGATCGAACTGGACGTCGCCGGCCACTCCCAGGAGAGCATTATTAGGAACGTAGTATCGGTCGTGAAAATCCTTGAGCTCGGCCGGGCTCATGGTTTTGAGCGATTGGGGCGTAGCGGAAACCAGCGCCGCCGCAAAGTCGCCATAGAGCACTTTGTGGAGGCGCTCCTGGGCGAGGAAGGCAGAGCGCGAACGCAATTGCTCCACTTGAGCCAATTGGCGTTTCTGGTAGATGGCGAATTCGTCGGGTGGGAAGGTAGGATTAAGGACGACGTCGCTCATTAATTCGAGGAGACGATTCGTGCTTTCTGAAAGCCCGGAAGCGTTGATCGTAGTGGTATCGGCGCCGAAATCGGCCGAGGCCCCAAGACTTGCCCCGAGTCCATCCACGTCCGACGCAACCTGAGCGCTCGACCGGTGAGCCGTGCCCTCGCGCAGCATCTCCGCCGTAGCTTTGGCGAGGCCCGGCAGGTCCTTGGGATCTGCCAAGGCTCCGGTTTCCACCCACAGCGTGAACGCCACCGTCGGCAGTTTGTGTTGCTCGAGCACCAGCACGGTCAGCCCGTTGGCGAGCTTCGTTTGTCGCGGCCGCGGCAGCTTGACGCGCAGAACTTCCTTGTTCACGGGGGCGCGATTGAGGCGCTGCACTTCTGAGGACGCCGTGCCCTTCTCGCCGCCCTGCGCTGCCGCGCGGGCGGAGGTCAGCGCCGCGAGGCAGATTGCCACGAATAGAATCCATGATGAGCGTTTCATCCAATTCCTCCTCGCAATAAAGCCACATTCCACTCGTCACTCCCGCGAAAGCGGGGATCCATCGTCCAGCCCGACAAGATGGAGCCCCGCTTTCGCGGGGTTGACAACCGTTACGGAGGCAGCCTTGCAGGGGCAACCCTTGTGGTTGCCCCTACAGACGTTCTACTGCCCCACCGCCGGCCTCGCCTGGACCTTTTCCGGCAGTGTCGTCACCACCGCCCGCTCCGACGGCACCAGGTATTTTTGGGTTGCCTGCTTGACCTGCTCTTCGGTAACAACGTTGAACTTATCGAAACTCGTATTAATCAAATCGGGATCATTGAAAAAGACAGCGTACTGCCCCAACCGGATGGCCGTTTGCATTGACGATTGGCGGCCCTGGATCTGGCTTCGCAAATACTGATTTCGCGCCTTCTCAATTTCCTGTGAGGTCACGCCGTCCTTCTGCACGGCTTCGATCTCCTCGTAAATGGCCTTCTCGAGTGCGTCCGGCTTGACGCCGGGACGCGGCGTGGCGACGATCTCGAGCAGGCTAGGGCCGATCCGCGCCGTCGGGAAGACCTGGATAGAAACCGCCAGTTGCTTTTCTTTCACCAGGTGCTGATAGAACCGCGAGCTCTGCCCGCCCCCGCCGCCTCCCCCACCGAACCCGCCGCCAAACCCTCCCCCGCCCAAAATACTTGCCAGAACCTGCACCTGGAAATTCTCGGGCGTGTCGCCGCGGGGAATGTGGTAAACGATCTGGAGCTGGGGAAGCCGCGCCAGCGGGTCATAGATGACCTCGCGCCGCTCGCCATAATGCTCCGGTTCCGCGAGGTCAACCTTCGGGGGCGCGGGCTGCGAAGGGATATCGCCAAAATACTTCTTCACTTTCTCCAATGCCTCTTGCGGCTCCAGGTCGCCGACCAGGGCCAGCACGGCGTTGTTGGGAGCGTAGTAAATCCGGAAGAAGTCCTTCACGTCGTCCACGCTGGCGGCGTCCAAGTCAGCCATCGAGCCGATCGTGGAGTGCTTGTAGGCGAAATTATCGTAGGCGAGGTTCTCGATCTCGAGTTCCGACTTGCCATAAGGCTGGTTATCAACGCCGATCCGGCGCTCCTCCTGCACCGCGTTCCTTTGATTGTCCACGTTGGCCTGGTTCACAGCCAGGGAGCGCATGCGGTCCGCCTCCAGGAACAGTGCCAGGTCCACCTGGTTCTTGGGCAGTTCCTCAAAGTAGTTGGTGCGGTCTTCGTTGGTCGTGCCGTTCATCCCGCCGCCATTGTTCAGGATCAAAATGAAATGCTCGCCCTTGCCCACGTTCTCTGAGCCCTGGAACATCATGTGCTCGAAGAGGTGCGCGAAGCCCGTCCGGCCCGGTCGCTCGTTGCGCGAGCCGACGTTGTAGGTGATCGCAATCGCAAAGACCGGCGCGCTATGGTCCGGCGCGATAAGCACACGCAGCCCGTTATCGAGCCGCTGGTCGCTGAAATCCAACCGAGGCACTTTCGACTGTTGGGCCCCCGACTGGACAACGCCCAGAACGAAAACCAGTAGCAGAACCTGAACGGCACGCTTAGTCATAGGAGATACACTCCAATCCGCCGGATTTCGACTGACCGTGAGTCCGCTAGTCTGGCCCATCTTGGAGGGCAAATCAACAGGAAAAGGCGACCTGTGGTGCGGGCGTCTTGCCCCCGCTCGGGACCGGGACGCTCCCGCCGCAGCGGGGGAGACGCCCGCACCAAAACGCCGGGCCGACATTTCGTCCTGCGGGGCAACCCCGGGCCTCCTGCTAAGTTCTAAGAGACTGTGCAATTTTCTGCTTGACAAATCCAAGGTCGCATGATAGCCTATAATTGTGGTCGTATTCGAGACAAATTGCCGTAGCCTGGCGCCAGGACGCGCCGGCACTCAGGCGAAAGCGAAATCCCCCTGGGACAACGGAAAGCAGCACGCTACGAAAAATGGAAAATAGTGGGAACGAAGCTAAGAAGTACTTGAAAACAAAGGAAGTCACTGTTTTGAATGCTGCAAATTCTGCGCTTTTTGCGCTCAAAACAACACACTTTGCACCCCAAAAGGAGCAAGAAACACTGCATTTTGCGAAAACGAAGCTAAGCAGTTCGGGCGCCGGGCACGGTCTGAAAACGACACACTGTCGGCTAGACCCAAGCCGTGGTGCGTGCATCTTGCCCGCAGTCAGGACCGGGACGCTCCGGCCGCAGCGGGCAAGATGCCCGCACCACGCCCTCCACGGCTTGACCGCCTTTCCGATTCCGTGGTATTCAAGTCAGGTTAATCACCAGTTCATGAGTCCCCTATGAAGCATCGACTAGCTCGCTGGAAATTATGCATTCTCATGCTCTTACTCGCCGCAGGTTGGCAAGCCCTGGCTGGGCCGACCCGGATTCACCCCAAGCCGAAAGTTGCCGGTGCACCCGTCCAGCGGGATGGATATTCTTTAAGAGAAGTTGAACGCCAAAGACAGCCAGCGCGCGCCGTCGCGCCACCAGCCGGAAAACTCTCGAAATTGCCGTTAAGCTTTGAGGCCAATCAAGGTCAAGCCATCGATAAGGTGAAGTTCCTCACGCACGGGCAGGGCTATGGTTTATTCCTGACCGGCGATGAGGCAGTGCTGGAACTGCAGAAGGCGTCCGTGGTCCGTCGTCCGTGGTCAGTAGTCAGAAGCGGGAAGTTCGGAGCCGGGCGCGCTACGGATTCCACGGTCAGCGGCGGTCCTGCAACGGACAACGGACTACGGACAACTGACGTCCTGCGGCTGAAGCTCGTCGATGCAAATCCGGATGCTACCGTGCTGGGCGGCCGCGAGCTGCCCGGCAAGGTCAACTATTTCCTGGGCAACGACCCCGCCAAGTGGCGCGGCAATCTGCCGACTTTCGCCGAAGTTCGCTACCGGAACGTTTATCCCGGCATCGACCTGATTTATCACGGCGATCAGGATGGGCGGCTCGAGTATGATTTCGTCGTCGTTCCCGGCGCAGATCCGAACGCCATCGCGCTGGACGTAGGGGCGGGCCTTGTGCCCGCCCGGGGGCGACCACAAGGGTCGCCCCTACGAATCGACCGCAACGGCAGCCTCGTGATCTCAACCGGGCGCGGCGAGATTCGCTTCAACAAACCGCATGTCTACCAGTCTGAGTCAGGCTCGTCACTTGTCACTCGTCACTCGTCACTTGTTCAAGGCCGCTTCACTCTCGACGCCCTAAACCACGTCCGCTTTGCGCTCGGCCCTTACGATCACACCCGCCCCCTGGTGATCGACCCTTCTCTCACTTACTCCACTTACCTTGGCGGTGCCGGCGATCAAGCCAAAGGGGTCGCCGTGGATTCCTCCGGCAACGCCTACGCGACCGGAACAACGGTGTCAACGACGTTCCCCGTCGCCAACCCGTTGCAGTCGAGCAACAAATCAAAGAGCGGCACCGCCTTCGTTTCCAAGCTGAACTCGAGTGGTTCTGCCCTCGTCTACTCCACCTATCTGGGCGGGAGCGTGAGTGACCAGGCGAACGCCATCGCCGTCGATCCTTCCGGAAATGCCTATGTGACCGGCTCGACCTGCTCGAGCGACTTCCCTACCGTCACGCCCGTTCAAGCCGGGTTGAAGGGCGTCTGCGACGGGTTTGTCTCCGAATTGAACGCGGCCGGATCTAGCCTCGTCTATTCCACTTACCTCGGGGGAAGCGGAACGGTTGAGTCAGGAACTAGCTTGAGCGATGAGGGATTGGGCATTGCCGTCGATTCCTCCGGCGCTGCCTACGTGACAGGGGGAACCTGGTCGACGGACTTTCCCACCGTCGCCCCGATCCAGAGCTATGGAGGCGGTGAGGACGCTTTCCTCTCCAAATTCAGCGCGGGGGGTGCAACCCTCGTCTATTCCACTTACTTGGGCGGGACCGCCCAGGACCAAGGCAATGGCATTGCGGTAGATTCTTCAGGCAACGCCTACGTAACAGGGTTCACCCTCTCGAGCAATTTTCCCACCGTGAGCCCGTTCCAGGCGAGCAACAAGGCCGCCACTTACGGGACTGCTTTCGTAGCGAAGTTGAATTCCGCCGGCTCGGCCCTGGTCTACTCCACTTACTTAGGCGGCAGCACGATGGACTCCGGAGAGGCGATTGCCCTCGACTCCGCGGGCAATGCCTATCTGGCCGGCGCCACGTGGTCCAGCGACTTTCCCACCTTCATCCCCCTGCAGCCCAGCATTGCCACCAAATACGCCGGCTCCAACGCCTTTGTCACCAAACTGAACCCCGCCGGCTCAGCCCTCGTCTATTCAACCTATCTGGGCGGCAGCGGTCATGCAATGAACGCCACCCCCTCCTCTGGAGGCGACACGGCCTACGGCATCGTCGTCGACTCCGTGGGTGTCGCCTTCGTGGCCGGGCTCACCGGTTCTGTTGACTTCCCTTCCGTCGACGCCTTACAGAGCAGCAACAATTCCCAGGATAAATTCACTGCCTTTGTCGCCTGCCTGAACTCGGCGGGTACTGCACTAGGCTACTCAACCTTTCTGGGCGGCACGGGAGATGACCAGGCGAATGGCATTGCCGTCGACGCCTCCGACAATGCTTACATCGCGGGAAAGACGACCTCACCCGACTTTCCCACCGTCAGTCCGCTGCAGGCGACCCCCGGCGGCGTCTTTGTGAGCGAGGTTTCGCCACCTCCGGCGGTGACGCTGTTCCCAACCAGCCTCAACTTTGGGACCGTGCCGGGCAACACAATGAGCCAGCAGCGGATCGTGACGCTGAGTTCCATCAACAATTCCGCGGTCAATATCACCAGCATTACCGCCAGCGGCGACTTTTCCCTCACCACCACGGCCACCTCCTGCCCTTACACCGGCGGCACGATGCCGGCCGGCGCGACTTGCACCATCAATGTCATCTTCATGCCTACCGCAACCAACACCAGGACCGGCGATCTCGCTATCTCCTACATTGGCGCGGGCAGCCCTCTCTCTGTGCCCTTGACCGGCGTTGGAATCGTCTCCGCGGTAAATGTCAGCCCCACCAGCTTGACCTTTAGCGGTCAAAACGTGGGCACCGAGAGCACTCCGCAACCCGTGACGCTCCTGAACATCGGTTCGGTCCAGTTGACCGTGGACAGTGTAGCGGTCACGAGCGGCTTCCAACAAAACAACAATTGCTTGCCGACCGTCGCGGCCCTAGCCAGTTGCACGATCAACGTCAGCTTTCTGCCTACTGCGTCCGGGCCCCAGACCGGCACGCTGACGATTACGGATTTTGCCGGAAACAGCCCCCAAACCGTTGCGCTGAACGGGACGGGGGTGGCGCCGACCGTCAGCCTCTCGCCGACTGCCTTGAGCTTCCCTGCCCAAACGGTTTCCATTGCCAGCTCCCCTCAGACCATCACTCTGAGCAATCCCGGCAGTGGCGCCCTCACTCCGCTCCTCATCAACGCCTCGGGTGACTTCGCCCAGACCAACACCTGCGCCGGCTCGGTGGCGGCGGGCTCGAGTTGCACAATCAGCGTCACTTTTACACCCACTGCCACAGGCAATCGCACCGGCACTCTAACGGTTACGGACAACGCCGCAGGCAGCCCCCAAACGGTGACGCTGAGCGGGACGGGACAAGACTTTGGGCTCGCCACCTCTATACCTGGGGCATTCTCCGCAACCATCGCGCCCGGCCAGACTGCGACTTATGGACTGGTCGTCAACGCGGAGTCGGGATTCAACGGCTCCGTTGCCCTCGCCTGCGGGGGGTCTCCTGTCGCGTCCAGCTGCACGTTTTCGCAGCCCACCGTGATGCCCGGCACGCCGTTTACGCTCATCGTCACCTCCACCGCTCCGTCCGTCACTTCACCTCGCACGATTCCTCCGCCCCGCTTGCCGGGCCCCGGAGTTTTGCTGGCGCTGGTCATGCTTCTGATTTGCTTCGCCTGGACGGTGACGGTTTCCAGACGGCTGCGGGCCAGGTGGCGAGTTCTGCCTCTCGCGTTAGGACTGTCGCTGGCCCTGGCGCTTGTGAGTTGCGGTCGAAGCGGCCCGGCCCCCGGCAGCAACCATGGGACCCCCACGGGTACATATAACCTGAAGGTGACCGGCACATTCACCTCCGGCTCCGCCACGGTGAGCCGGAGCATAGCCCTGACACTGAATGTGTCGTAGCTTCCAGCCATGCCGCCCATCATTGAAGTCGAGGATCTCACCAAGGAATTCCGCACCTTCCGCCGTCGCGAAGGCGTGAAGGGAGCAATCCAAAACCTGTTTGTGCGCGAGTACCTGACCGTGCGCGCCGTCGATCACGTCAGTTTCTCCATCCACGCCGGGGAGATGGTCGGGTACATCGGTGCGAACGGCGCGGGCAAATCCACCACGATCAAGGTGCTGACGGGAATTCTGGTTCCGGGCGGCGGGCGGGTGATTGCGAACGGCTACGTGCCCTACCGCGACCGGCGGCACTACACCCAGCACATCGGGGTTGTTTTCGGCCAGCGCACGCAGCTTTGGTGGGACATCGCGGTCATCGAATCCTTCAAGCTCCTCAAAGAACTTTACGAAGTGCCCGAACAGCAATACCGGCGCCGGCTGGATTTCTTCTGCGAAATCCTCAATCTCAAAGACTACCTTCATACGCCGGTGCGAAAGCTAAGCTTGGGTGAAAGGATGCGCTGCGACCTGGCGGCGTCGCTGCTTCACAACCCGCCCCTGCTTTTTCTCGACGAGCCGACGATTGGCTTGGACGTGGTGGCCAAGGACCGCATTCGCGAATTCCTGAAAGAGATCAATCGCACCCAGGACACAACGGTCTTGCTGACTACCCATGACCTTTCCGACATCGAGGAACTCTCGAAGCGCATCATCATCATCGATAAGGGCCGCATTCTCTTCGACGGCGATCTCGAATCCATGAAGAAGCGCCTGGCCAAATACAACCAGGTGAAGTTCTTTTTGAAAGACCGTACCCAGATTGCGCACCTGTCGCAGATTACCAAGAACGGCATCGCCTGCGAGCGTGTTGACGAGCTAACCTACCTGATGCGCTTCGACCGCGACGAACATTCCACCGCCGAAGTCATTCGCGACCTTGTCAACCAACTCGAAGTGAGAGATATCTTCGTCGAGGAAGAGCCAATCGAGGACATCGTCAAGCGGATCTACTTGAGCGGAGAAGTGGAATGAGCGACGCAGAAGTCTCCCCTCCTTCGATAAGGAGCGGGCTCGGGGGTGGTTGGCAAACGCACTCGTCACCCCGCGCACCATCCCTAACCCCTCCTCGCCCGAGGAGGGGAATTAATTTCGGTCGGCGCGGGCGTGTTTACGCGGAGTTCATCCGCGTTGGCTTCGTCAACACTCTCGCCTACCGCCTGCGCTACTACACCGGGATCGTGACTTACTTCCTCTACGTCACGGTCTATTATTTCATCTGGAAAGCGATTTACGCTCACAGCTCGCAGATCGGAGGATTCGACTTCAGCCACATCCTCACTTACATCGCCGTGGGCTGGATTATCCGCTCTTTCTACTTCAACAACGTCGACCAGGACATCGCTAACCAGGTCATCGAAGGCAAACTGGCCATGGACCTGATCAAGCCCGTCAACATTCAGTTCATGTACGTTGCCCAGGCATTCGGCGAGTGCCTGTTTCGCGCCGGGATGCTGAGCTTGCCCTCGGCCTTGGTGCTCATGCTGATTTACCCGTTGCGCCGCCCGGCCAGCCTGCACCACTTTCTTGCTTTCCTGGTCAGCGTGCTCTTCAGCTTCTTCCTCGTGGCCGCCATCAATTTCGCAGTCGGGACACTCGCGGTCCGGCTGAAATCGATTCTTGGCTTGCTGCGCGCCAAGTACTTTCTGCTCGAACTGTTCTCCGGCCTGCTTCTGCCGATTTCCTATTTCCCGGAAGTCTTTCAGAAGGTTTTCAAGTTTCTTCCCTTCGAGTACATCAGCTATATCCCGGTGCTGCTGTACTTGGGGAATATCAACGGCAAGTCAATCGCCGGGGCGCTGGCGCTGCAACTGTTTTGGGTCGTCGTGCTCTTCGCTATCGGACATGCGATGTGGCGATGGTCGAGTCGAAAGATCACAATCCAAGGAGGATGAATGTGGAGTTATCCCAGACGTCAGAAGGCAGGGCGGCTCAAAGGAGCCCAAAACGCGCGTTAGTTGCCTCTGCGCTTTCCTTCCTCGCTCCGGGGGTAGGACAAGCGTTTAACGGAGACCTGAAAGGGGCAACTTCTTGGAGTGTGACGGTACCCGCCTTAATCCTCATCGCGTCGGCTATGCGGGTTACAGCGATTTTCTTGGGCCTCGTCTCAAGTCTTGCAACTCAACTTCTCCTTTCCGTACTTTCCGCCAGAAGCACCTTTCGGTATGCAAAAAGCCATGCTCGAAAAGACGGATCACGCTCGACGTTGTGGTTAAAACGCGTCGGCGCGGCCACGCTCGCTGGTGTCCTTGTTGTGGCGCTGGACTACGCCGCAATCTCTTCTGCCACAATTCGCTTCTATAAGGTTACGGGGGGCTCTATGGTCCCCACTATTGGTGTAGGAGATCGCATCGCGGTTGACCTGCGTTATTACCATCATCATGCCCCCCAAAGAGGTGACGTTGTCTATCTTAAACTGCCAAATGGATTGTCGCCCGTAAAGAGGATTGCAGCCCTAGGTAGCGACGTTGTGGAAGGCAAGGAGGGGCGAGTTTTTGTAAACGGAGAACCGTTTGACGACCGTGATCGGGTTGACGTCCACGGTTTGGACGCGCGTTGGAAGCGGATGACGGAATTCGGACCCGAAACAGTCCCACCTGGGCAATTCTTCGTGGTGGGCGACAATCGTGCCCACAGTTGGGATAGCCGGAGCCCGGACTTCGGACCAGTCGACCGGACCGACATAAAGGGAAGAGCCCTCTACGCCTACTGGTCCAATGACCTCTCGCGGATTGGCCAACGTATTGAGTAGCGAGCAACAACTGTAGGGGCGCTCCGCGAAGCGCCCCTACGAATTTCGCGCGCCGACCGTCAATCGCCCACGGCCCGCGGCAGCACCGCGGGAATTGCGAATGAAACGGCACTTTCGACTCTTCGCTCTGTACTTCGCCCAATACGCCAAGGTTCGCTTGGCCTACAAGGCGGATTTCTTCATTGCGATCTTTTCCTCGATGACGGCGACGGTTCTGGGGTTCGGGTTTGTGCTGGTGCTTTTCTCCAAGATTCCCAAGCTTCAGGATTGGTCGTTCTACGAGATTCTCTTTCTTTACGGTTTTTCGCTGATCCCGCTCGGTATATTCAACGTCATCAGTTGGAATCTTTACGAGTTCGGGGACATTTACATCATTCAGGGAAAGTTCGACCGGCTCCTGCTGCGCCCCGCGTCGACGCTCTTTCAAGTGGTCTTCGAAAAATTCCGGTTGGAATCGTTGCAGGAAGTTGTGACGGGAGTTGTGGTGGTCGGCATCTGCGTCCGGCGATTACACCTGCCGTGGCACGCGGTGGACTCGTTCTGGTTTTTGTTGATGGTACTCTGCGGGGCGGTGATTTATCTGGCGGTCTTTCTCATTCTCACTTCGGTGTCGTTCTGGTTCGAGGACCGGGTGGGCATCGTGCCGCCAGTCTTCAACATGCTCACCTTCGGCCGCTATCCCCTGACGATCTACGACGTCTTCTTGCAATTCCTGCTGAGTTGGATCATCCCTTTCGCCTTTGCCTCTTTCTATCCCACGACCCATTTCCTGGGCCGGCGCGCCTTCACGCCTTATTTCTACCTTGTGCCGGTTGTTGCGACAGGGTTCTTCCTGCTTGCCGTCGTTGCTTGGAACAGGGGAGTTGCAAATTACAGCAGCACCGGATCATGAAGATTGACGATTGTCGATTGACGATTTGAGAATGACGGAGGACGGTTGCTGGTTTGCGGAACTGACCCCTCACCCGTCCTGCGACTGCTGAAGAAAACGCCCTCGCAGGACACCCTCTCCCCACGGGAGAGGGAGGCCCTTCTCGAATCGTCAATCGACATTCGTCAATCGACCATCGTCAATCAACTATTCCGCCAGCACCTCGTTGTAGACCTGAAGCGTCGCCTCTGCCACTCGCTGCCAGGAGAATTCCTGAGCCCGTGCGAGTCCCTGCTGAATCATCTTCTCTCTTAACTCGGCATCCTCGACGGCGCGGCGGACTTTTTCCGCAATGTCGCGCGGATCGTGGGGATCAACATACAGGGCCGCATTTCCCCCCACTTCGGGAAGCGAAGACGCCTGGGAGGCCACGACAGGCAAGCCGTTCGCCATGGCTTCCAAAACCGGCAGACCAAAGCCTTCTTCCAAAGAAGGGAAAAGCATCACGCTGGCTGACTGATAGAGAACCCGCAACTCCTCCGGCGTCACATAGCCGCGCACTTGCACGCGGGAGCCAAGCCCCTGGCGGTGTATGTAATCATGCACGATCTCGCTGCCGTAACCGTCCCCACCCGCCAGGATCAGCCGATACTCCTCCGGCAAAGTTTCGAGAGCCCGCAGGGCGTTCAGAGTGTTCTTGCGTGTCTGGATAACGCCAACGCTCAGAATAAGCTGCTTTCCTTCCCCCACGAACCTGGCCCGGGCCCGCATCTGTTCGGTAGCGGATAAGCTCAACGAAGGCAGATCGACGCCCAAGGGGATAACTCGCAGCTTGTTCTGTTGAAGCGAGGTGCGTGCGAGCAATTGCCCGGCTGTGTAACGTGACGCGGTGATTACGAAGGCGGCGCGAGCAACGGCCTCACGAAGCAAAGCCGAGAATTTGCGTCGAAACTCGGCAGTGGAATAGTCATGGCCGGTGATGGGGAAGATGTCGAAGACGGTGACAATCTCCCGCTTAAATCGAAAAGCGGGAGGGCGCTGTGCCAAACTATGAAACAGGTCTGCTTGCCAGGGCAGCCAGAAAGTTAACGGTTCTTGATAAAACCTTACCGAGAATTGCGCTTCCGCAGAACCGGCCCGGGTCGCAGGATGCAAGAATTCCCGACGCCGGCCGAAGCGTGACAGGCGATAGCAGAGCAAAAACCGGTGAGGGGTCTCGAGTCCGGCGAGGGCTTCGATAAGCTTGCGCGAATATACGGCGATGCCCGAGGGTTCGGGGTCCACCGTGTAGGTAGCATCCAAGGCTAGCGTGGCCATGATAGTGCTCAACCAGAGATGTCTGGCAACGACGCCCGGCAGGCCGGTCCTCGGGCTTCAGCCAGCAGCTGTTAAATCCACCGCATCCTCTAATCCGTATTCTTTAATCTTCCTGTAGATCGTTGTCTTCCCAATGCCCAGTAGTTTCGCGGCGCGCTGCCGGTCGCCTTTAGTTGCCTCGAGGGCCTGAAGGATGTGGCGCTGCTCGAGCTCGCGGAGCGTAGCCACTGCCACAGGGTCGCGCGCCTGCTGGCCCACGAAATAGAGCAGGCTCGAGGGCAGATCAACCACTCGGATTTGGGGGGCGCTTCCCAGCGCCAGGGCGCGTTGGATGCAATTCTCCAGTTCCCGGACGTTCCCCGGCCAGTCGTAGTTCACCAAGCGCGCCATGACCTCTTCGGATACGTCGGTGATGCCGACCTCGCTCGCTCGGTGTTTGGCAAGAAAGAACCGAACCAAACCGGGGATATCCTCGGGCCGCTCGCGCAGCGGCGGCAACCTGATGGGAACCACGTTAAGCCGGAAGTAGAGTTCTTTCCGGAAGGTTCCGCTCTTGATGGCAGCCGCGAGGTCCTGGTTGGTGGCGGCGATGATTCGGGCCTTCACGGGGATCCGCTGATTACTGCCCAGGGGCTTGATTTCATGCTCTTGGAGGACACGCAGAAGTTTCGGCTGAAGCTCCACAGGGAGCTCCACGATCTCGTCCAAAAACACCGTCCCGTCGCCCGCCGCAGCGAGCAGACCTTGCCGGCCCTGAGTCGCGCCGGTAAATGCTCCGCGCACATGGCCGAACATTTCGCTCTCAATAAGGGTGGGCGTCAGCGCGCCGCAGTCGATCGGCACAAAAGGCCGTTCCGGCCGGGGGCCCTGGACATGAATGGCGCGCGCCACCAGTTCTTTTCCGGTGCCGCTTTCTCCGAGAATCAGGACGGGATCCCGAGTCTGGGCGACCTTGGCGATGGCGTGGTAAACCTTCTGCATGCGCGCCGAAGCGCCGCACATCCCCGCGTAGTCGTCCCGATACTCAGCGAAGCCACCGCGCACTTCAGTCCTCGGAATTCCCATCTGTCCCTCTTGCTTCGAGAGCAACGCGCTAATATACCCACGGGAAGCCGATTAGTCAAAAGGGAGAACGCACGCAGGGGCGGCCCTTCACATGACCGGATGGCTGGGTATTGCCAAAATGGGTGAGGAGGAATACGGTGTATTATAGTGCTGAAGGGAAACCCTGATACTGTGGCCAAGAATGCCAAGATCTTGATCGTCGAAGATGACGCCCACGAACGCCAAGGGCTCGCCGATCTTCTCTCTCTGTGGGGCTACGAAACCGAGACCGCCGCAGATGGCTCAGAAGCCCTCGAGAAGATCACTCCGTTCAACCCTGCGGTGGTGATTTCAGATCTTCGCATGCCGCGGGTGACGGGCATGGAGCTCTTGAGGCAGGTCCATGAAGTCCACCCCGGTTTGAAGTTCATCATGTTGACGGGCCAAGGAACCATCGAGGAAGCGGTAGAGGCTACGAAGCTGGGGGCCTTCAATTTTCTCGAAAAGCCGGTGGACACCAAGCGGCTGGAAGTGGAGCTGCGCAATTGTCTGGAACGGCAGGAGAGCGAGCGCCAGCTCGAGGCCGCGCACCGCAGGCTGCGCGACCTGGGCTTCCTGGGCAACATCGTGGGTCGATCCAAGAAAATGCAGGAAGTGACGACACTGATCTCCCAGGTGGCGCCCTCACGCGCTTCGGTGTTGATCACCGGCGAGAGCGGCACCGGAAAGGAACTGGTGGCCCGGACGATCCACGACTTGAGCCCCCGCCGGACCCAGCCTTTCGTGGCCGTGAATTGCGCCGCCATCCCGGAGACGCTGATGGAAAGCGAAGTTTTCGGCCACGAGAAGGGAGCCTTCACCGGGGCCCTCGAGCGCCGGGTGGGTTGCTTTGAATTGGCTGACGGCGGAACCCTGCTGCTGGATGAGATCGGTGAAATGCCTTCCGCCACCCAGGCCAAACTGCTGCGGGTCCTGGAAGACTCCAAGGTGCGCCGCTTGGGCAGCAAGTCGGAAATCTCCGTCGATGTGCGGGTGCTTGCAGCTACCAATAAAGTGCCGGAGGAAGCGGTCGCCAAGGGTCAGTTGCGGAGCGACCTTTACTTCCGCCTCAACGTGGTCAATATCGTCATGCCCCCGTTGCGCGCCCACCTGGAGGATCTGGAGGAGCTGACCTCAACCTTACTTGACGGCCTGAACAAGAAGCACGACCGCGCTGTGATGGGGGTGGACAGCGAGGTGCTTCAGGCTTTCCACCGCTACAACTGGCCCGGAAACGTGCGCGAGCTGCGCAACGTCCTGGAGCGCATGCTCGTGACTTGTTCCGGCGATCACTTGACCGTTCACCATCTCCCCAGCGGCTTCGGCCGGGCCGGGCTTGCCGAAACTGGAGACCAACTCCGGCTCCGTCCCGGAATGACGGTTGCCGAGGCCGAGCGCCGCCTTATTTTCGAAACCCTTGACTCCACGCAGAACAACAAGACGCGGGCTGCCGAGCTGCTCGGCATCAGCCTGAAAACTCTCCATAACAAGCTGAAGGAATATGGGGCTCAGTCTGAAGATTAAGCTTACCG